>Ga0114911_1001067_pt1 | contig 15181 bp, 11 predicted proteins | sample MalvireepMed_904_FD_89688 | JGI IMG/M metagenome (GOLD analysis project Ga0114911, IMG submission 89688) | Marine viral communities from the Global Malaspina Expedition - Malaspina viral metaG DeepMed_904 | ecosystem: Environmental > Aquatic > Marine > Oceanic | place: Mediterranean Sea...
AAGTTACTTTTGCCGGGCCCCGAGAAAAAAGCCAAGTATAAAACCACCGACGTGTATCAAACCGATTTTAGTCGTGAACAGCCAACTAAAAATAATAAAGGTTAAGGCTGTACCAACGTAATTCTCGTTCGGCGATACTAGCAATGCAAGTACTAGCATTGAGATAACGGTAAGCGGTCGGGTGACGGCAAATTCGAACCACATGACGAAGAAGCCTATTGCGACTAAACCAACAATGACTGTTAAAACAATATCCATAAAGCGCCTCCAGCTTAAAGTGAGGTTAAACTTTAACGAGTTGCTGCGACGCTTTTTGTCGTGCGTGGTGCACGAATCGCTGAGGGCTTGAAATTTCTACTATTTAACGGACAGTTTCATAATGATTTCATTACTTTTGGTAAATTAACTGTGACTTTAGCCCGAAATTGAAGCATATTGCTTACGTGGCTATCGAAGTTTGCTTTTTCTTGTTGGTTTGTACTCTCTAATATATTCAGCAAACGCAAACCGTCATTTACCTGTTCTTGTGTGAGTTTATCCTGATCAACAAAAGTGACTACATGGATTACCTCTGGTCGTATGTTGTCTCTACGCAGTAAAAAGCTGCCAATATTTGCAATAGGGAGCCAATATTCTGCCTTTTCAGGGTCGCAAGCATTTACTAAGAGTATGTTTACACAGTCATTGAGATGCATTAAATCCAACGACAAAAACATAGGTTTAAAGCGAAAGATTAGTCGTGATATCGCGTGTTTCGAATAAAATATCGGGTTTGTAAGCACCTCACTTCTGATTGGTTTGTTTCTTTTCAATGAGAGTACTTTCGTTTGAAGCCGTCCATTATGTACGGTTAAGCCGGGTAGTAAGCGAGGATAGGCCTTAGCTTTTTTGGGAAGCGGTGTTAAACCAAAAGCTGCTAAGTCAACGTAGGTTGCACCTGCAAACAAGCCAACCAGTCGAGCTAAAGCCTGCCGCTTTGTTAATCTATCTTCACCGCCTCGGTCACAATGTATGTACGAGATTTCAGCATTCAAAAACTCATCTACGGTAGTAAAGAGATGAGTCGCTCCCATAGACTCCATAAAACTTTCAGTTAACTCTTCCAGCTCTTGAAAGATTCGCTTTGTTACTCCGTCACAAAGAGACTCAGTGAGCCCATTACTGCTTATCTGATGTAATCCGTAGTGTGCCATTCCTACCTCAAGTTGTTCTTTATAAAAAAATCAGGCCTTACCAGGCAAAAGGTCGGCTCCTTTTCAGGGAACCGCTGTTTGTGGTGTATTATGTCGCAATAAATAATGATGAAGGTAGCCCAAAGCAGGGACTCCATGACTCACCTCCCTTAATTGACCAAACCTATTGTAGTTTTTGGCGCGTCAATATTTGTCGCAGCTATAAGTTAAAGTTATCGCGTTTGATTAGTCGCCAACTTGAGCGATATAGTCGTCCAGACAAACTATAGGAGTAAGTCGATGAGTTTTGCTATTGATGTACAGCGTTATAAAGGCAATAGAGTATTCACATTTAACCAAGATACCCCCTTACCAGGTCTGCCAAAGTTCTTTAATTTGCATTTTAAGTCTATAGTCGAAGACAAAACACCATTAGTAGGACCTGGTATCTATATAATCTCCTTCGACGACGAACCGCTGTATATTGGTAAATACCTTGGCACAAGAGACGCCCCGTTCTCAGGTAATGTCATTAACCTGCGGTGGAGTAAGCATATCGCCACGTTAACCTTACGAGGCAAGCGACTTTCAATGTCTCAGCGAGCATTAGAGCAAGCTATGGAACATGCTCGTGGAAATGAGATTATCGATGCGCTCAAAATATCTGACAAAGACGTTTTACACCGGGATAGAGGCTGCCAAACTACTGCGAGAAGACTAAACTTTGCAGTAAAAAACTGGAGCGATTTTGTATCGTTAGATAATGATACGCTAAAGCGTTTCACGTTTACTTATGTTCGCATTGAACAGCCCGCCGAGAATATTGCCACCTCCTTTATGCGACAGTTTGTGTCAGGAGCTGAGTCTTCGTTAATAGACGAGTTTTACTTACCTTGTAATTCTACCGCTAATAAAGCTGCGGAGCTAAAGACGGTTGATCTGGACAGCTTAGTTCAAGCAACACAAAATAAATTGTTGCAGCTCGATAGCACTAACGAGCAACAAGAAGATTTAGCTACTGATAAAGACCTACAAGAAGAAGTAATTAACTCGTTTGAACAGCGACTAGAACAAGCGCCTGTTTGGGCACAAAATTTCGTAGAAAACTTAATGTCACATTTTGAAAGTAAAGAGACAGTCGAGGTCCATTACACGCAAACGGGTAACGGAGACATGCGACTTCGAGTACATTGGAAGGCCGAATCAGGAAAATACAGAAACCAAAATTTTGCAACGATAGAGTGGCGGCCTAATGACGAGTTCTTTGTGATTAACACTGAAGCCTCTGCCAAAGATGTTAATGGTTTGTCGATGACTTTAAAGTCGCAAGGCCTGCCTGCGCAACTCAAATTGAGACAATCTGTGTATAACGATAATAAAGATGCATTGATGCGACTGTTTGAGAATGCAGCTATTTTAATTAAAGTGAGACATGGTGCAGTGCAAATCTAAATGAGCCTATACGAAAGGAGCACAGCGATGGAGCGTGTGATTTATTTTGACTACCTGACTAGCCAGAAATTTGTCGAGGAGCATTCTGGCATCATTGGCTCTGACAGTGTGAATGGTGAGGCGCTGTTATCTTGGCTAGAAGAGCAATTGGGGATTATCCCTTTTGAGCCAGAGCGGCGTTTGTTTGCCTTTTATCGCATTCTCGCACAGCATATTACTCCAAATGACTCTATTTATGAGTCGTTTGATAAGAATCCCATCGGTACAGTTCGCGTAATGATGTCATGGTTTGATGGACTGACATTAATTGGCTGGCGAGGTGAGCTGTTAGACGATAATCGACTTGCACGCTTTAACATTTTATCAGCGTTATATTCGCGTATTTGTGATTCCGTTGCGGGAAGGAGTGACGCCCTACGTATTGAGCAGTGTATTGAGTATTTGCTAGAGAAAAAACTCCAGCTTAATCGGCTTGCTTTAGCGCAACCCGTTCACCTGCTGCCCAATGCGTGGCAAGAGCTGCTTAACGCGATTATTACTCAGGGTGTTAGCGTGAGCGAGTCAGCCACGTCTGAAGATGAAGCTAGTAATAAAGACGAGAGCCCAACAAAGGTTACTTTACTATCAGCTGCCGGTGTTATTGATGCTTCACACATTGCCTCACAGTATTTGTCACTGAACGCTAGCAATGCCGAAAGCGCACTGATAGTGAGTCAATATGGCACCTCGATAGATCATGCGCTCTCTGGATGCCAACAGCCGTCAGTAGGGTTTAAAGACACGAGTAATGCTCGGTTAGTAACGCAAATTATTCCAGCATTGCTAAACGGGCTGAGCGGTCAGTACTCGATTGAAAGTATGGTTGTTCTGTTATGTCACCGGCTTTGGGGTGGCGATACTGCGCTGTCTAAAAAACTTGCCAGTAAGATGGTGTCGAACTTAGGTATAGGCAATGGCGAATGGGAAGATGCTAAAGCGGAACTGTTGGAAAAAACGCCTGAAGTTGTTACGTGGCTTGACGCATTGGAGCAAAGGCATAGTGACTCGGGGTTGTTAAAAACGGTTGTTAACGAGGTGCGCTTAAAGGCGTTAAAAACACCGCAGCCGCTTTATCGTGAATTTGCTCGGCAATGTCAGTTAATTATTGATGTGTTGTCCACTCCCGTCGCTGAATTAAAACAATCGCAACGCACAAAAATACTTAAAGAGTTAGGAGTAGGGCAGCTTCCAACGATAGAGCCGCTGGCTATGGTTTCGCCAGAGATGCATTGCCATGGCTTACAGCAACCAGGCTACTTACGAACCAAACCGAATACGACAATCTGGGTTGGTCCGTATTACGAACCCCAATACACGTTACCCGACTGGTACCAACCCGAGCTGGATGCGTTGAGTGAACACTACGATGTCTTTACACGGGCCGATGACTTGGCGTTACTTCGAAGCAGTTGGAATCAATTCCTGGAACAAGTCAAAGAGCATTTAGTCATTATCGACTTTGACAGCTCTGTAAAAACGCACCCGTTGTTTGATGAGCTAGCCAAAATGTATAACTTGAGGCATGAGTCGTGGGCCGATTATTTGACTGAGCAAACGAGTGGCGCTGTTAAAACAGAGTATGAGACTAACTTATTACCTGCCTACGCAAGAGTTGCACGAGTTAATAACTCAATTTCTCTGGGTGAAAAAATGTCGGCATCACGCCTAGAGAAGCTATTGTTTAAAACCTCCGACTTTGTTTTTAACTACGGTGCTAAGTTGCGTGATTACAGCATAGAGCTTCCGCAAATAGGGAATAGGGAACGCGGCTTGTATGCTCATGCTTTGTTTGAACGTTACTTTAAAGAACATCCAACTGCCGACACCTGGAACAATATCGAAGACTGGGAGGCACAGCACGCAGATGACATCTTTAAACAAGAAGCCTTGGTCTTTTTGGAGCCTGGGGCTTATTACGACAAGCAGGCAATAAAGCAACAAAGCCTAAAGGCGTTACAACAATTAGTTGCAACATTCGCACAGTCGAATGTTGCTAAGGTCACACCCGAGCTTGATGTTGAGGGTTGGCAATTACGGGTAGGCGGATATGGCTTTGCAGCTATAGGTAAGCTAGATCTTGTGTTGGAAAAAGCCGACGGCAGCGTAATGATACTTGATGCTAAATGGGCGAACTCGCAGGAACAGTACACGAAGGCATTAGAAAATGGTTTTTCAACTCAGCTCTATACCTATGCCGCAATGTATAGTCAGATGCACAATAAATGGCCTGAGGTTGGTTACTTTATCATTAAAGACGGCGCTTTTTTGGTTAATGACACTACATTTTTGAAAGGCGAGAGCACCCATTTATTGACCTATAAATTTGATAGTGCGGCTGAAGCCTGGCAGATGATCGATGAACTAGCTACCTGGCGCTTTGAGCAGTTGAAACAAGGGACCATTGAACTGAATAACCCGGGCTGTGAAATGATTGAGGGCGTTTCTTATCCAGAGGATGAAACGCTTCGTGCACTGATAAAAGCCTATCGTACGCATTATACGAAAAGGAACGATTCGATAAGTGATAAATATTCTGATTACCGCCATCTAATTGGGTGGCGCGATGTTTCGGCAGAGTAAAAGGAGTTTTAACCATGGATTTTCATAAAATAAAAATGATTAATGCCGGAGCAGGAAGCGGAAAAACGTACAAAATAACGGAGCTTTTGTACGAGTCTGTTAATAATGAAAATGTACCCCCGTCAAGTATCTTTGCAACCACGTTTACCAATAAAGCGGCAGCAGAATTGTTGCAACGTGTACGGCAAAAGTTTCTGGAAAAAGCCGGTACTTCAACCAGCGAAAAAGACAAAGCAGCCCTGATTAATGAAGCGCGTATAGGAACACTCCATAGTCTTTGTGCAGAGTATCTAAAACGTTTTGCACTTGATTTAGGTTTAAGTCCGGATGTTGAAGTCTTAGAAGAAGACGCTGCAGCGAGCTTATTTCGCATAGCCATGGACGAGGAAGATGCCAAGAAACTGCAAGATCTTGACAGGCTAGGTGAAAAACTCAGTATCATCAAAAATCCCCGTGGAGGTAACGAGCCACTCGATTTTGCTAAAGGGATTGCTAATACAGCAGTTGCCAATGGTATTGATGCAGATGAGTTGCCCTGTATGGCAGAAAGAAGCTGGGAGCTTTATAACAAATTATTGGATGAGTCTTGTGGTGAGGTTACCCAAAGTATATCAAAAACAGAGTTTATAAGGGTAGGTAAGCAAGTTCTAAAAGCGTTAGAAGAGACAGGCAAGGCTAATAATCAAAAGTGGCACAAAAACTTTAAAAGAATACTCTCTGACAAGCTCAAAAAATGGTCGGACTGGGAAAAAGAAATTGACTTTGGAAAAAAGATAGCCGATATCGTAGAACCATATACACGGGTGCAGTCAAAGCTTGGACAGTGTGCCGATTTCCGTTCTGACATTAAAAACTTCATCCAGCTTTCATACGAAGTCGCTGCCAACAGTATGAAGCGATATCGTGAACTTAAGGACAATCGAGGCGTACTCGACTTTGCTGATCTAGAACGCCAATTTTTGATATTGCTTGATAACCCATTGGTCAAAGACGTTCTGAAAGCTGAACTATCACTACTAATGGTTGATGAATTCCAGGATACCAATCCTATGCAGTTAGCTATCTATCTAAAGCTAACTAACCTAGTGGATAAAGCGGTTTTTGTGGGCGACCTTAAACAGGCTATTTATGGCTTTCGCGGGTCTGATCCTGAGCTTATGCTTGCCTTACAAAACGCATTGCAGAAGCAAGGAGTAGAGATAGAGAAGCTTGATACTTCTCGCCGCTCAACAACTAGCATTGTTGAGCACTGTAATGCAGTTTTTAGTCCAATCTTTGGCGAAAAAGAAACGACTTTAAAGGTATGGAGCGATTTAAAGTGGCAGCCAAGCTGCGGTTCACCTGAGCTATTCAGCATCATCCAAACTGAGAGAAGTAAAGATGATAGAAACCGGTCGTTTACGGAAAAGTTAAAACAATTCCTCCATTCAAGCCCAAAAGTCTTGGATAAAGACACAAACGTAGAAAGAAAGATGCATTGGGGAGATGTTGGAATTCTAGTTAGAAAGAATAGTGATGCAATTGCTTTAGCTGAGTCGTTAACGGAAGCGGGCATTCCAGCTCAATGCGATCAACCGGGGCTTTTAGAAGAGCCTGAAGTGGTATTAGTTCGAGCGCTTATGGCTATAGCGAGTAGTAGTGATAATCGCATAGCTTATGCCGAGGCTCGTAGCATTATATATTCAGAGAGTGTAGACGATTGGTTAAGTGAGCTATTTGCTGACGGTGCTGAGCCTTCTGGTTTATTGTCTGATGATTTAATTAGAAAACTGGATATATTGCGAGACAAACGGCAACAATTTTCTCCGACAGAGCTGTTAACTTCGGTTATTGGGAGTATTAATGTTGTTTCAATGATTCGTCGCTGGGATGTCAGTGCATTTAAAACACAACAGCGCCTGGCTAACTTGGATGCTTTTAACCGTTTAGTCGAACAATACGAGCAGGCGGCGTTAGCTCAAGGCTTGCCGGTTACACAAGTCGGTTTAAATCAGTTTTTGAAGAAAGCCGTAAGCAATAAAGTTGATATTAAAGGCCAACCGACGGGGCATGCAGTATCGGTTCTGACTATTCATAAAGCGAAAGGTCTCGAGTGGCCATGTGTGATCTTAGCGTTTTTAGATAAAGAGAGGAAAGAGCCGCTTTTTGGTATAACTGTACAGAATGATAATGATGACTTTAATGTCAGTGCCCCGCTTAAGGACCGTTGGGTTACCTTTTTACCGCCTTATTCTTCAGATAAATCAAATGGGACGGTGAAGAAGGCACTTAAGACGACTAAATTTGGTCAGAAAAGATTAGCGAAAGCCAATGAAGAGGAACATCGTCTACTCTACGTGGCATTTACTCGGGCTCGAAATTATTTGGCAACATTTCATGATGGTAAATCTAATGATAAAAGAATTAATTCGTTACTGGGTGAGAGAGATTATGACTTTGCCGATATTAGCAATACGTGGCCGCTTGCGGATACAGACCATATAGAAGCTCAGTTGCCCTATGTTGAGCCAACCCCACAGAGTTTAAAGCCACGCTATATTCAACCATCGGCAGCAGGTAAGCCCTCACAAATTGACGTTGTCAATTCATCACGCTATGGAGAGTCGCTTACACTAGAGGGGGCGGTAGATACAGCAAAACTAGGCGATGCGGTGCATCAGTTAATTGGTTATATCATCATAAATGATAGTCGGGATGTGGACTCATTGGCGAAAAAGCTATTCTCGCCCTTTACCTCAGATGAGAACAAAATAAAGCAATTAGCTAAGCAGGCTCGAGCTTTTGTCGAAACGATGTATGCGCAGTTTAACCCGAGTAAAGCATGGGTTGAAATGCCAATAGCTGCGCTAAATGACACTAACCAAACCATAAAAGGCAATATTGATCTATTACTGGAAACGAGCGGTGGCCTGGTCGTTATCGATCATAAATTGCGTGGTGCTAAAACGCTTGAACAACAACAGCAGCTGGCCAATGACTATGGAGGTCAGCTTGCCACGTATAAAGAAGCGATAGAAGCAAATGGCTATACAGTTAGCGGACTTGTGTTAAACGCGTTTAACAGTGGCAGTATACTCAAGGTTTCGGTGAAACACTAAAAAGGAGCCGCTTGGCTCCCTTAAAATTGAGCTATCGAGACCGAAGCAACGCGGCGGTTTAAACTTGAGTAAGTGAACAACCTACTCACGCATTAACGCCTGCTGAAGCGACTCTTCAAATGCCCCTTCCTCGGCCACTACCAGTACATGCAAGCCTTGCGTTGATGGGTCAACTAAGCGCAGGAGCACACGGGTGTTATTCAGACGTTCATTGATGTATTGCTGACTGACTTCCTCAAAGGTCTGTTCGTTGCGACGTTTGTTGCTGTTTTCAGTAAGCGTTGCTTCGTTTTTTACAACAGTTTGAATGCGGCCAGCCAGCTTAATTAGAGCCCGGGCTTTTGCTTCAGATTCACTACCTGATTCTGAGTAGCCTGTTTCTGTAACCGGATAGTCGTCGATAGGGTAGCCGCATACCCATTTGGGTGCTGCGGTTTGGCCATTTTTAAAGGTGCATTCTGCGATGTATTCGTTATAAATGGCTTGATCTTTACCGGTAGTGTTCAGCGAATCGTCGGTCGTTGAACACGCAGAAAGGGTAATTAATGCAATAAGTGCGGCAACAGTTTTAATGGCATTCATAGCAAGTCTCCTTAATAGTAATACTATTGACTGCTGCCGATACTACATTATCTCTACGACAAATTATGTCGCAATTAAAGTCCTTTTTATAAAGATAGCCTTCGCCCGAATACGGAACGATCACGAAACTCGCGCTAAGAAACCAATGGTTGAGTTAGGTTCTGCCCGCAACACATATTCGAGACGGTGCATGTCGCCATGCAATTTACATTGTCTGAGTGCTTGTATCAGTTGTTGTGGCGTTGCAGAGCAGATTTTGGGCAACGTAATAGGTTTGAGTTGGTGTTTTTCCGCAAAGTCATTGGCCTTGGCCTGTATGACGTCGCGTGGCCAGGCTTCTAATACCAATTCAATATCAAACGCCTCTTTGATAAGCGGATAGTCAACAAGCGATCTCGAGTCGCTCAAGGTAATAGTGAGCGGATAGCGAAATGCCCGAATATTAGCGGCTAACGAACGATAAAAACTTTCTGGGTTAGGCATAATGCGATTGGCTGCCGTTAATAACTGGTCTAGCTCATCTATAACCAGCATTTCACGTTTAACACTGGCTCGCTGGAATACACCATCTACCGCCGAAAACAGTATTTGAGGATCAGTAACAATCAGATCGGCGCTATTATAAAAATGCGTGCTTTGGTTCGCTTCAAAACATAAGTAACGTGCAAGCGATGTTTTTCCTACACCACCTGCGAAAGAGTTACTTGATAAGATACTACGGACATCTGCATTGTTACTGTAGAGTTTGCCTAATGCTTCGGCACTGATTTCCGATTTTACTTGGCACAAAGACACGTCAAATTCACCCAGTTCGTCACTGTGCCAGTTCGGCATCGCCGGAAAGCGAATGTCAATTACGTCGTTAGCTGAAAGCTTGCCGTTTTGAGTTCGCTTAACTAAACGTTGCAAACGGTCAATAGCGGCGGGTGTTTGAATCTTTTGACTTGCCAACGCATGCAATCGCGATGAACTAATATCACTGTTAGAAAGCGCTTTTTTAAGCATACTGACGCGTGAACGGTAATTAAGTGTTGGCATGTGCAGCACATAGTCAAAGCGGCGTAAAAATGACTCGTCGAATTTATCGATGTCATTACAAACCCAATAGGTTGTTGTGCTGCGTTCTTCCAGGGTTTGGTTTATCCAGCCTTTACGCTTTTGTTCATTTTCACGCTCGTTGAGAACATCTTCCACTTCGTCAAACAATATATGACATGCTGGCGTGTTCTGAAGCATATTTGAGATGCGTAAAAACTCGCCCAAACGATAGGCATTGTTATTCTTGTCGGTTCGATTGTCGTCAATAACTGGAACCTCATAGAGGGTTGCGCCGCTATCGGCAGCTAGTGCTTTTGCTAACTGGGTTTTCCCGGCCCCAGGAACCCCAACAAGTAATACTGAAAGAGCACCGCCATCGTGATGGGTAGCGTTGCTAACAGCGTCTTTTAACAGCTGTAGTTGTTCACCAAGGTGGTTGAAGGAATCAATACTCAGCTCGGTTGGTGAGCTTGGCGTTAATAAGCCGGATAAAATGTTGTCATTAATTGAGCGGGCATTGAGAACGCCGGCTAAGACTTCCTCATGCATTTCGAATCGTGCGCAATGAGACATGCACAAGCAGAACGGCGCTGGGCCTGTCAGATGCATTTGCACAATGGTTGAGTCGTCATTTGTTAGTTGTAAGAAAGCGGTACGGTCGATGCCAATTAAGTGGCTGATAATATCGAGTTGTGAGTCATCGCTAAAAGTATGCTCCAAAAAGTCGCGTAATGCGCCAATTAAGCGTGAATGAGAGCTTAAAAATGCAAACGCCAAAATACGATATTCCTGCTCGGACAAATTAAGCTGCTTCTGTAGGGCACGAACACCTATTATTTCAGGTACGCGCGGCGTCCAGTCTACCGATGGGGCGTCACCAAAACTAACCAACTGCTCGAATAGATCGTTGGGGAAATTATACAAACGGGTAAGGTGACGAATGCGCATGGCTAACTTTTCTTTCATCTCCTTATTGCCACTTAAGTTAAAGCAACGCGCCAGCCAGAAAAAACTTAATGGTGCGTAGGTTGCTTCAAAGCTGTCTTTTTCGACATTGTCGAATGACACAGGCAATGAGGGCAGAGCTGGGTAGACGTTAAGAGTAGCAGTCATTAAATAACCTCCGAATGATAACTTGGGACACACGTTACCTTACAAGCGCGTCAAAATATGTCGCAGTGCCAGATTAATCTCCTTGTTGTCTTAAAGAGCTAATTCGGAGGAGTTATGAGATGCTTTATTACTGTTGCGGCGTGTTTAGTGGTGGTCGCTTGCTCTAGCCGTGGACCAGAGTACTACTATTGCTCTGTTGCCGACGTCAAAGATCCTGGCTGGGTTGAATCTGACCGTGAAAAGGGCTTTTTAGTAGCCAAAATAGGTGTACGGCATACTCGAAAAGCAGAGAGAGATATTGTTCGACTGTCTAAACTGTCCCTGGCAGAGAATCTATACAGCGACGTACATTCTTATCGTCAGAGCTATTCTGACGGTGAACGGCTAGCGGTTAACCAGCTAACAAATGTAGCTACCAATGTTAAGCTTGAGAACGTAAATACTGACTTTAAAAAATCCGGTCGGTGTTTAGTTGCCTGGGCGACGCTATCGAAGAAAGATGCTGAGGTTGCGCTTGAAAAGTCGCACCCTATCAATAGAGAAGAGCATAAAGCGTGGCAGGCAATTAGAGAGTCGCACAGCATTAGTGATTACCGGGAACACCTCGAAAAATACCCTCAGGGACTTTATACCGAGACGGCAGAAGCCCGCATTGAAGTGCTAAAAAAACACAATAACACACAAGCAATAAATAACAGCAAAGTGAGTCCGCCAGCGCGCCTGTTCTGGCACTTGTTAAACAATATTTTTTATTGAAGTGATTGCTGCTATTGATATAGGTTGGTGATAGTGAGTTGGAATAGGGAAGCCAAGAGAATGTCCTTACATGAGCGGGATAAGTTGATACTTGAGTTAATAAGAGAAGAGCCCAGATCATACTCCGAGTTGGCCCTTTTATTAAAAGAGCGAGGGTTTAATTACTCAAAACGAAGTATTGAACGTCGCTTGCCTAAACTGAAGTTACGAGGTCATCCTATAGTAAAACTGACCAGGGGGACTCATCAGAAGCACCACGTCTGGAAATGGCAGAACCGACCTGTTTACTCTCACCCAGAACAACATGAACAACAAATAACAGAAGACTATCAGGCACTTGCGATAGCGTTAGCTGAGCGCTATTGGTCGATTACGGCTTTGCCCGAACGAGAACAGTCGCTATCAAAAGTGTTTGAAGAAGCACATGAGCAATTAACGATTAGTGAGTCGCGTGAGGCGCGGTGGTACAAGAAAGCACGGGCAGTTGAGCCTTCGCACTGGTTAAAAGAGCCACAATTAGATAAACAGGTCTTCGATACCATTCGTTGCGCATTATTGCGCGAAGAGCCTTTAAAAATAAGTTATAAGTCTCATAGTCGGGACACGCCTTATAAAGCCATTGTCACCCCATTAGGTATTTTCTTTAGAGGTCGAGTAGCTTATTTAATTACGCATGACCATGAAAATGGACATATCAGAAACCGTCCTGTTTCACGTATTGTGGAAGCACAAGAGTTACTAACGGAAGACGCGGTATTCCCGAAAAATTTTGAAATTGATTCATATATTAAGAGCAATGCCGAGTCGATTGTTTATGATGAACCGTTTCGGTTAAAAGCTGTCATTTTTGACTCTGTAGAGCGCGAGATAGCAGATGCTCATTTAGGTGATAACCAACGGATTACGCCATACGGCTCCGATGAGAGGTTCAAACTGCTTGAGGTAGACGTACCGTTCACGCTTGATCTAATTCAGTGGCTATTAGCCCGAGCAGCTTACTTAAAAGTTCTTGGCCCCAAAGAGTTTAGAGAAAAGTTTGAAGAGGAAATTAGGCGTATGTACGTGAATGCCACGAGTGATGAGCCTGACGTACCAAGAGAGAAAAACTTTGGGGGATAAGTGTATGAAGCGACAAAAAATGTCGCGTTAGATTGCTAATATTTCTCACGTTGTTTAGCAACGTTTGTGTAAGTGTAGTAATTAGTGTGTATTTTCGCGCGGCCACAGTGCCGCGCTTTTTTTAGGAGATATTGATTTGACTCAAACTAGCCAAGAACAAACCGCCTTTATAGCTGCTCTTAAACCCTATTTTGTTTATGAACTCATTGATCCGCGAGATAATTCGGTTTTTTACGTTGGCAAAGGTTCTGGCAAACGCGACGAAGACCATAAAGCCGGTGATAAAGATAAAAAACAAAAAAGAATACACAACATTGAAGCTGCTGGGTATGAGGTCAAGAGGGTAATTATCGGACGTTACGACACCGAAGACGAGGCATTTGCAGTCGAGACAATTCTAATAAAATGGGTCTATGGTTATGACAACTTGACCAATATAGATCCCGGTAAATATCACGCTGTTGTGCGGCCTAAATATCAAAAAGATGAAGCTAATTATACGGTTATTTCAGGAATAGACCGTGAAAAAAGAATCGATATTAATACAGGCGAATATACTGCTGAACAAAAACAAAAGTTAGATGACAATAAAATATTTGAAAAATTAGAAGGAGTAGCTCAATACTTGGCTAGCCACCTAGCGGACGTTGCAGCAGTATCGACACCTAATTTGGATCGACCTCAAGACCCACATTTAAAAATTACAGACTTTTCTGAGAATATTATTCTTTCGTTGAAATTATCATTAACAGGAAAAGACTGTACTTTAGCTTATTTGCCGGTCGGTAGTGATAAAAATGAGGCTCAACGCTTTAAAGCAGCGATGCAGGAAGCCTTCGGAAACTCCGTGAGTTTGAGTAAAGGAAATATTTTTAATTCCTTTTATATGCTAGAGAGAGATGAAAAAGGTGCGATTATTAAGCATCACCATGCGGACTTTGACTCTATAAAACTGTTAGTTCAGCGTGCGATAACTAGAGTATTAACAGAACAATAAGGAAGAATTTATGACTAAGAAAAAGCTAATCGAGGTGGCACATATTTTCGCATCACACCCGAAATTAGATCACGGTGGTGACATTGGTTTTTTGGATATAGACACAACAGTTTTTTCGGATTTTGAAGGAAGTTTTGATTTTGGCGATTATTTCCATTCAGTATTTTTTGATTACACAATTACTGAAGATGACATCGACTTTCTAACTATCGAACAGGAGATTGCTGTTTGTGACGAAAAAGCGGCAGTTATGATTAGTTATAGCAGTGGGTTCGAGTCTGTTGGTGTGTCTGATGGAGAGAATGTTGAGATAAGCGCAAAATACTCTGGACAACGTTTAATGGAGCTCACGGTTGTTGCCGACGGTAAAAAATCTAGAGTTGTTCGGGAAACTGATTACGAAGGTGGGGTTGCTCCTATTTTTAAAGTGGTTGGCTAAGTTTTCAGAACTGAGATTTTCATTGTTGACTGCAGTGAACTCTTCATTAAAAGTGACGTAACCATCAAAGTTGTGACCGCTAGTAAGCTGTGTGTTTTGATGGTTAACGCCTTAAGTGTACCGGCTACAACTTAACCAACAACTTCCCTTTATTATCACCACTAAAGAATAAGTTAAGCCCTTCAATTGCAGACTCTAGCCCTTCCAGCGTATGCGAGCGGTACTTGATTTTGCCACTCATGACATACGGGGTCAGTTTTTCCAGCAGGCTGGGTACTTCATGGAAGTGATCGGGCATGGTGAACCCTTGAATCGTTAGGCGCTTTTTAATTATGGGGATCCAGCTTGGACCGGGCGCTGGTTCGGCTTTGTCGTAGTCGGCTATCATTCCGCAAACCACGATACGGCCGTGCGCGTTCATGTGCTGCATTACATGGTGCTGAATGGGGCCACCGGTATTTTCAAAATATAAATCGATGCCGTCAGGCGTTAGCTCTTTCAGTTTGGCGTCTAAGTCGTCGGTTTTGTAGTTGATCGCCCCGTCAAAACCTAATTCGTTGGTTATCCATTCGGCTTTTTCGTCACTGCCGACCACGCCAATGACACGCAAGCCATCGGCTTTAGCTAGCTGTCCGACAATGGAGCCTACCGAGCCAGCAGCTCCTGTAACCACCAGAGTCTCACCAGACTTTGGCTTGCCGACGTTGAATAAACCTTGGGTGGCGGTTAAGCCGGGCAGGGCAAACACTGACAATACCATCTCGTCGGGCACGTCAGCTTGTACTTTATTAATGCC
>Ga0114911_1001069_pt1 | contig 15155 bp, 10 predicted proteins | sample MalvireepMed_904_FD_89688 | JGI IMG/M metagenome (GOLD analysis project Ga0114911, IMG submission 89688) | Marine viral communities from the Global Malaspina Expedition - Malaspina viral metaG DeepMed_904 | ecosystem: Environmental > Aquatic > Marine > Oceanic | place: Mediterranean Sea...
CATTGCACCGATCCGCGGACGACTGACCGGCTGGATGGACCGCGTCCGCACCGCGAACATGCATCTCGCGGTGGCGACATGCGGGCTGGCCTTCGTGCTCGCGCTGCCGCTGTTCGATTTCGGTGCGATATCGGCGAAGAACCAGATCGCCCGGCTCGAAAGCGGCAGGGTTGCGGTGGACGACTTCGACTTCGACGCGCTGCGCTGGGAATTCGGCGAGGCCGGGCGCGAAGGACTGGCGCGGCTGGCGAAGGGCAGTGATGCCGAGGTGGCAGAACTCGCTGCCGGAACGCTCGCGCAGGAAGCCCGCACCTATCGGGATGTCGAGAGAGGCACCGAGCGCAACGAGCGGCTCGCGAATTTGCGGATGCAGTTCGAGGACGAGACGCTGCGCCGCCACGTCGAGAACCATGTGCGCGCCTCGCCGTGGCGCTGCGACAACTCTTGCGTGGCGCTGGATGCCGGGGCTGGCGACAATGGGCGGCGCAGGGTCGCCCTGGTCGAGGACGGGCGCATCGCCTGGGAAGAGTTCGATCTTGCCGGGCCCGCCGATCAGACAGCTGTAACGGCAGCCCGCGAAGCCGCGATCAGGGCGGAGTTCGACGCGCCCAATCAGCGCGCGGGATCGCAGGTGGAAATCCGCGAATGGACCGGGCGGCGGGTCTATATCGACGGCCAGCCCGCAGGCGATCCCTTCGAATAGCATTGCGCTGCAGCATCGCTGCTTGAAGCGGGCCGCGCGCGCGGCTAACGCGCGAGCATGTCAGTCACACGCGAAGAAGTGGCCAAGATCGCCTCGCTCGCCCGCATCAAGATGGGCGATGACGAGCTCGATACGATGGTCCCCGAACTCAACAATATCCTCAACTGGGTCGAACAGCTGGGCGAGGTCGATACCAGCGGCGTCGAGCCGATGACTGCGGTCATCCCCAACACGCTGCGCCTGCGCGACGATGTCGTCGACGCCGACCCGCTGACCGCTGGCGGACGGCGCGAGGATGTGCTGGCCAATGCCCCCGCCGCCGAACACGGCTTCTTCGGCGTGCCCAAGGTGATCGAATGAAAAGCCACGCATTTTCATTCGATCATCCTGAACAGCGGCTAAGCCGCGCGTGTTTCAGGATCCAGGAACAGGAACGCAGCTCTTTAGGGGACGACACCGTGATTGTGGCGAAATGGACCCTGAAACAAGTTCAGGGTGACGAAGCATGAGCGAATTGACCGATCTCGGCGTCAAGGCGATCCGCGATGGCGTGGCGGGCGGCAGCTTCACCGCGCGCGAAGTGGCGGAAGCCTTCAACGCCGCCGTGGCCGAAGCGGCCGACCTCAATGCCTTCATCGTGACCACGCCGGACCATGCGCTGGCGGCGGCCGATGCCGCCGATGCCAAGCGCGCCAAGGGCGAAGATCTGGGCATCATGGGCGGCGTGCCGATCGGCATGAAGGACCTGTTCGCCACGAGGGGCGTGCAGACCACCGCTGCGAGCCATATTCTCGAAGGCTTCACGCCGCAGTACGAAAGCACTGTCAGCCAGAAGCTGTGGGATGCGGGTGCGGGCATGCTGGGCAAGCTCAATCTCGACCAGTTCGCGATGGGTTCCTCGAACGAGACCAGCTATTTCGGCAATGTCTCCTCGCCGTGGAAGAAGAACGGCACCAATGCCGCAATGAGCCCGGGCGGTTCGTCGGGCGGTTCGTCCAGCGCGGTCGCCGCGCGGATCGCGCCCGCTGCCACCGGCACCGACACCGGCGGTTCGATCCGCCAGCCCGCCGCCTTCACCGGTATCTGCGGGATCAAGCCGACCTATGGCCGCTGCAGCCGCTGGGGCGTCGTCGCCTTCGCCTCCAGTCTCGACCAGGCGGGCCCGATGGCACGCAGCGTAGAAGACTGCGCGATCATGCTCGAGGCCATGGCTGGTTTCGATCCCAAGGACGCGACCAGCCTCAAGCTTGACGTGCCGCAGTGGGAAGCGGGCCTGTCGGCAGACCTCAAGGGCAAGAAGATCGGTATCCCGAAGGAATACCGGATGGACGGCACCGACGAGGCCATTCTCAAGAGCTGGGAACAGGGCAAGGAATGGCTGCGCGATGCGGGCGCCGAGATCGTCGATATCTCGCTGCCGCATACCAAATACGCGCTGCCCGCATATTACATCGTCGCCCCTGCCGAGGCCTCGAGCAATCTCGCGCGCTATGACGGCGTGCGCTATGGCCTGCGCGACCTGCCTGACGGGGCGGGCCTGCAGGACATGTATGCCGCCACCCGCGCCGCCGGGTTCGGCGACGAGGTCAAGCGCCGTATCCTGATCGGCACCTATGTGCTGAGCGCCGGCTTCTACGATGCCTATTATACGCAGGCGCAGAAGATCCGCACGCTGGTGAGCCGGGACTTCGAGCAGGCGTTCGGCCAGTGCGACGCGATCCTCGCGCCGACCACGCCGACCGCCAGCTTCCCGCTGGGTTCGCTCAATGAAGACCCGCTGACGATGTATCTCAACGATGTCTTCGCCGTGCCGGCATCGCTGGCCGGCCTGCCCGCGATGAGCGTACCCGCCATGGTCAATGACGACGGCCTGCCGCTCGGGCTGCAGATCGTGGGCAAGCCCTTCGACGAACAGGGTGTGCTCAACACCGGCCTCGCGATCCAGCAGCGCGCCGGGTTCGACGCGCAGCCGGAGAACTGGTGGTGAACGAGGCCATCTTCACGCTGGTCGCCGCGGTGGCGGTGCTGGGCGTGATGGCGCTGCCCGCGATCCTGTCCAAGCGGATCAACCACGGCGAGGCGCGGTTCAAGAGTGACAATGGAAAGCCTAAAGACGATGAGTAACTACCGCATCCAGGGCGCAACGGGCGAATGGGAGGTCGTGATCGGCCTCGAGGTCCATGCGCAGGTCACCTCCAACGCCAAGCTGTTCAGCGGCGCGTCGACCGCCTTTGGTGCCGAGCCTAATACGCAGGTCAGCCTCGTCGATGCGGCAATGCCCGGCATGCTGCCCGTGCCCAATCGCGAGTGCATCCGCCAGGCGGTGCGCACCGGCATGGCGATCGAGGCGCAGATCAACCAGTGGTCGCGGTTCGACCGCAAGAACTACTTCTATGCCGATTTGCCGCAGGGCTACCAGATCAGCCAGCTCTACCACCCGCTGGTGGGTGAAGGGCAGCTGCTGATCGATGCCGACGAGAAGGCCGGCATTCCCGAGGACAAGGTCATCGGGATCGAACGGATCCATGTCGAACAGGATGCGGGCAAGCTGATGCACGACCAGCATCCGACCATGTCCTATGTCGATCTCAACCGCAGCGGCGTGGCGCTGATGGAAATCGTCTCGATGCCCGACATGCGCAGCCCCGCCGAAGCGGGCGCCTATGTCCGCAAGCTGCGTTCGATCCTGCGCTATGTCGGCTCGTGCGACGGCAATATGGAAGAGGGCTCGATGCGCGCCGACGTCAATGTCAGCGTGCGCAAGCCCGGCGGCGAGCTGGGCACCCGGACCGAGACGAAGAACGTCAACTCGGTGCGCTTCGTGATGCAGGTCATCGAATATGAAGCCAACCGCCAGGTCGACGTGATCGAGAATGGCGGCAGCGTGGACCAGGAAACGCGGCTGTTCGATCCCGGCACCGGCACCACCCGGACCATGCGCAGCAAGGAAGATGCGCATGACTACCGCTATTTCCCCGATCCGGACCTGCTCCCGCTCGAACTGGAGGATAGCTTCCTCGAGGAATGCCGCGCCTCGCTGCCCGAACTGCCCGATGCCAAGCGCAAGCGGTACGAAAGCGAACTGGGCCTGACGCCTTACAACGCGCGCGAACTCACAGCCGAGGTGGAAACCTTCGCACGGTTCGAAACGCTGCTTGCGGCGACCGCTGCCAAGATCGGCAAGAGCGAAGCCAAGGTCGCCACGCAGGTCGCCAACTGGGCGCTTTCGGTCGCGCCGGGCGTGGTCAAGTCGCTGGGCGATGAAGCCGACATGGCCAATGCCACTGCCGCAGCGCAGGCCAGCATCCTGGCGATGCAGGACAAGGGCGAGATTTCCGGCGGACAGGCTAAGGAAATCTACGAAATCGTCCTCAAGGACGGCGGCGAGCCCGAGACGATCGCCGATGAAAAGGGCCTCAAGCAGGTCTCCGATACGGGGGCGATCGAGGCCGCCATCGAGGAGATCCTCGCGAACAATGAGGACAAGGTCGAACAATATCGAGGCGGCAAGGACAAGCTGTTCGGCTTCTTCGTCGGCCAGACGATGAAGGCGATGCAGGGCAAGGCCAATCCCGCGGTGGTCAACCAGATCCTCAAGGACAAGCTTGGCTGAACCGTCCCGGCGCCTGACCAAGGCAATGCGCGGGGTCCGCTGTCGGAGCGATCCGGCAGCCCAATTCCGTCAGACGCTGCCGCCTGCAAGGTAGGGGCGTACCAGTTCGCGCACGTCGACCCGCGCTCCGAGCCGCGCCGCGAGCAGCGCGGTGCCGCTGATCTTGCGCTGGACGAACAGCGTCTCGACCGGGGGGATGTGCCAGGTCGACCGGTCGGCGGCCATTTCCATCCCCTGTTCGCGCAGCACTTCGACGAAGCCGCGATCGCCGAAGTCGAACGGGCCGGGCCGGTTCATCTCGGTCACCACGATGTCGATCATCCGGTCGACCAGCGGGCGGTGACGGGCGATGGCTGCCTCGCCCAGGAAGCCCGCTGCCTGCGCAGCTTCGCGCACCGCGTCGCGGTCGCCTGCGAGCCCGGCGGCAAGCAGCGTGCGATAGCCTTCCGCGGTCGCGGGATCGACATCGCGCGTCGCCCCGAAATCGAGCAACACCATGCGCCCGGTGTCGGGCTGGAAGCGGTAGTTGGCGAAATTGGGATCGGTCTGCATCGCGCCGAATTCGAACAGTTCGCGCAGCACCAGCGCGATCAGGTCGCGCATCGCCGTATCACGCGTCTCCTGCGGCGCTTCGCCCAGCGCCTCGATCGGCTGGCCCTCGATGAAATCCATCGCCAGCACGCGTGCGGTGGTCAGTTCGTGCAGCGGGCGCGGGACGATGTAATCGGGGTGCCCGTCCAGCCAGTCGGCAAAGCGCGTCATCTGCGCCGCTTCGCGTTCGTAATCGGCTTCCTCGTGCAACTGCCGCTTGGCATCGCCCAGCAGCGGCGCAAGGTCGAGCTCGCGCGGCAGGACGCCCGATACGCGCAGCAGGGTCGCGACATTGTCGACATCGGAATCGATGCTTTCGCGAATGCCGGGATACTGGACCTTGATTGCCACTTCGCGCCCGTCGGGCAGTGCCGCGCGGTGCACCTGCCCGATCGATGCCGCGGCAATCGGGGTGGCGTTGAAGCGCGCGAAGCGGCGCCGCCAGTCGGGCCCCCATTCCGCGTCGAGCACGCTGCGCAATTGCTGCGGCGGCATGCGATAGGCCTGCGAACGCAATTGCGCAAGAATGGCAGTGAGTTCGGCGGGCAGCATGTCGCCCGCATCCATCGAGATCATCTGGCCGAGCTTCATTGCCGCACCGCGCAGATGCGACAGGCGATCGGCCAGGCGGCCGACATTGCCCGGGGTCAGCAGCAGGTCGCGCATCCGCGGGCGCTCGCCGCGGGCCAGCCGCCGGGCGCCTTCGCCCAGCATGCCCCCGGCAACCCCGCCGGCGAGCCGCCCGAAGGTGCCCAGCCGCGCCGCGCGGCTACTGGGAATCGCGCGGTGCCGCGGCTTGGGAGGGTCGCTGTCGTCCATGTTGTCCTTCTTGCAAGCCCCGGTGCGGATGGAAGTTCCGCCCGCTGGCTCAAGCAGGCCAAAGAAAAGGGCGCCGGGATCGCTCCCGACGCCCCTTGCGTCACGGACCGGGCCGATCAGCCCTGGCGTTCGCCGGTCAGCGGCATGTCGCCGAAAGCGCCCGCATTGACGGTGCCGGTCATCTGGTCGCCATTGACGGTGGCGGTGCAGTTGAGCGTCATCGGCATGGGGACGGTCATGTCCATCTTCCACTTGAGCGTATCGCCTTCGATCGTGCCGTCGGTGATGTCCATCGAGCCCATGCCACCGGCCATCGAGCCGGTGAAGCTGTTGCCGTCGTTGCTCGGCACGACCGTCAGCGTGCCCTTCTGGTCGCCCATCGGGCTCTTCACGACGGTATCGTAGGTACCTGCTACGGACATGGAAATTCCTCTCTTCGCTTGGGGGTTCAAAGTCCCATTTCAATCGGGCCTGCTGACACGAATGTCAATTAGTCGGTTCCCGCCATTTCGATGCGTTCGACTGCCAGGCCGAGCTGTTCGAGTTGCGGTTCGACGACCGTTGCATCGCCCACCACGACCCAGGCGAAACGATCGGGGTCGATCGCTGCGCGGGCTGCGGCATCGAGGCTGTCGGTGGTCTGCGCGCGGAAACGATCGGCGATCACTTCGTAGTAATCGTCGGGCCGCCCGTAGAGCGCATTGGACTGCATCGCGCCGAGGATCGCGCCCGAGGTTTCGAACTGGCCGGGCAGTTCGCCGATCTCGGCCGTGACGATCCGGGTCAGCTCCTCGTCGGTGACGCCGCGCGTATCGAGGAATTCGCCGGTTTCGCGGATCAGTTCGGCCAGCGCATCGCCGGTGCGGTCGGCCTGGACGGGCGCGCGCACGGTATAGGCGACCGCGTTCTCATTGGTCAGCGGGGCGCCGCGTACGCCATAGCTCCAGCCCTTGGTCTCGCGCAGGTTCATGTTGAGCCGGGCGAGGAAATTGCCGCCCAGCGCATTGTTGGCGTTGAGGAAGTCGACATAGGTTTCGCCGCGCGGATCGACCGGGGTCAGCTGCCCGCCATAGATGTAGCTCTGCGGCGAATTGGGCCGGTGGACCAGCACGATCCGGCTTTCGGTGGCTGCCTCGGGCGCGTCGGCGAAGCTCTTGGTGCCCTTGGCCGCGGCGGGGGCTTCCCAGTCGCCGAACACGCCATTCAGCGCGCCCACGATTTCAGCCAGCGGCCGGTCCGACACCACGAAGATTTCGCCATTGTCGGGGCGGATCCAGCGGTCCTTGAAGGCGGTGATGTCCTCGCGCGTGATCGCGGTCAGCGATGCGACGGTCCCGCTGTCGGGGCCGGCATAGGGGCTGTCGGCGCCGTAGATCAGCGGTGCCGCCGTGCGCGCGGCGATGGCCGCGGGCGTGCGCAGTTCCTGTTCGACGCTGGTGATGCGCTGCGCGCGGACCCGGTCGATTTCGGCCGGGTCGAACGCCGGGTTGCGCACCATGTCGGACAGCAGTTCGAGCGAGGGGACGAGATTGGCCGACAATGCGGACAGCGTGAAGCTGGACCGGTCGGCACCGCCACCGAGCGAGATGTTCGCGCCCAGCCGTTCGCTGGTCTCGGCGATCTCGCGCGAGCTCATGCTGGTGGTGCCTTCCTCGAACAGGCTGAGCGAGAGGCCTTCGAGCCCGCGCATGTCCGCCGGATCGGCGCTGCTGCCGGCATCGAAGGACAGCGTGACATAGGTGGCGGGAATGGCGTCGCGCTGCGCGTAATGCAGCGTCATGCCGTTCGCCAGCGCGGTGTGCTGCACCTCGGGGAAGTCGAGCTCGGCAACCGATTCGATCGGCGGCGCCGGGCGGACTTCGGTCACGGTCAGGGCATCCGGCGCGCCAGCTTCCGCGGCGGCCTCGGTTTCGGCGACGCTCGCCGCCTCTTCGTAGGACCCGTCGCGCTCGCCCGGTTCGAGCACCAGCGTGAAGGACGGTCGCGTCAGCCAGCGCTGCATGGCCGCCTGCACTTCGGCGGGCGTCAGCGTGGCGAGGATTTCGAACTGGCGGGCGTAGAAGGCAGGATCGTCGGCCAGCACTTCGCCCGATGCCAGCGTCACGGCCTTGCCGCCGAAGCCGCCGACCTGTTCGAGCCCGCGGATCGTGTCGGCAACCGTGCTGGTCGCCGCACGGCGCACTTCGTCTTCGGTCGGGCCTTCGGCGATGAACTGGGCAACCAGTTCGTTGAGCCGGCGTTCGACCTCGGCTTCCTCGACGCCGGGACGCGCGGTCGCGGAGACGTTGAGGATGCCGACGCGCTGCCAGGCGTAGTTGCCGGCCGAAACGCTCACCGCCAGCTGCTCGTCGCGCACCAGCGTGTTGTCGAGCCGGCTCGACGACAGCCCGCCAAGGATCTGCGCGCCCACGGTCAGCGCCGTCAGTTCGCGGTCGGTGATGCCCGGTGCGGTCCAGTACTTGTCGATGCTGACCGCTGCGACCTGGTCGCGCATTACCGTGCGGACGTCTTCGGCAAGCTCGGGGATGGCGGCGTCGGCCGGGTCGTTGACCGGGCCGCGCGCGATCGAGCCGAAATATTTCTCGATCAGCGGCCGCGCTTCTTCAGCCGACACGTCGCCCGCCAGCACCACGGTGGCGTTGTTGGGACCGTATTTGTCGCGGAACCAGCTGCGGACGTCGTCCATGCTGGCGCTGTCGAGGTCGGCCATCGAGCCGATCGGCGTGTGGTCGTAGGGATGCGGCGCGGGGAACAGCGCCTTCACGATCTCGTAGAACACGAGGCCGCCGGGCTGGTTGTCACCCTGGCGTTTCTCGTTCTGCACGACGCCGCGCTGGTTATCGAGCTTCTGCTGCGTGACCGCGCCGAGCAGATAGCCCATGCGATCGCTTTCCAGCCACAGTGCGCGTTCGAGCGCGGGGCGGGGCACGGTCTGGAAATAATTGGTGCGGTCGAAATTGGTCGTGCCGTTGTAATCGGTCGCGCCCATTTCCTGCAGGTACTGGAAATAGTCCTGCGGTGCGTTCTCGCTGCCGTTGAACATCAGATGTTCGAACAGGTGCGCGAAGCCGGACTTGCCTTCGGGTTCGTCCTTCGATCCGACATTGTACCACACCGCGACGGCCACGATGGGAGCCTTGCGGTCGGTGTGGACGATGACGTCGAGCCCGTTGTCGAGCGTGAACTTCTCGAACGGGATGTCGACCTGGTCGACCAGCGCGGTCAGTTCGGCGGGCGCGGCGGCATCGGCTGCGGCCACGGGGGTATCGGCCTGCGCGGTGGCGGCAATCGCGGGGGCCGCGGTGCCCAGCGCGAGGGCGAGGGCGCTTACGGTGAGGAGGGGCTTGATTTGCATGGTACCTCGATCGGGTTTTTGAATCTCGTCAATGCGAGCAGGCTAACGGGTCAGCGGCGATTGGTCACGGTTTTCCGCGACGCCGCATTGGCCAGGACGTCCTCGCGCCAGAAGTGGACCGGCTTCAAGCGATGCTGGACGAACAGCGTAGACTGATCGGCATAATGCGGGGAAGCTGGCCGGGTGGTGGCCGAACCGAACGGCTGGATCGAACGTGAGGCGACCCGCTCGCCGGGCATCCATTCGACCCACTGGATGAAGCTGTCGCCATGCCGCACCGAAAGGCGTCCATCGTCGTCGATGTCCCACAGCGTCGAGGCGCGCAGCGTGTCGGACCCGCCGTCGAGAGGCAGGTCGACGTCGCCCTGGCGCAGGCGCAGCAGCTCGCCCATCGGCGGGTCGATGCGGCCGAAATGGCGCAGCAGGTGGTCCACCGAGCGCTGCAGCTCCGCTTCGGCATCGGGCCAGGGGTCGTTGCTGTAGCTCGACCCCATGAAGGGGCGGATCATCAGCAGCGCGAGGCTGTCGCCCCGGCCGATGTTATCCGCGTTCAGGTCCCATTCGCCGAGCAGGCGCTGGGCGGCCAGCAGGTCCGGATCATCGGTCCGTATCGCCGCGACGTCGCGCAGCATTTGGGCGATATAGCCGCTGTTCTCATAGGCGGTGTCGTATTTGATCCGCTCCAGCGCGGCGCGGTCGAGCACCTCGGCCTCAGCCATCAACTTCGCCCCGCGCGTACCGCGATTGGTGTCCTTGAGCTCGATCCCGAGTTCGGGCGGGAAGTCCCCGGGCGACAGATTGCTGCCCGCTCCCGCATCGAGGAAGGGGTTGTTGTTGGCTTCCACCAACCAGCCGCTGGCGGGGTTCACATAGCGCGGCAACTGGTCGTAGCTGACCGATCCGCGGGTGATGAGGTCGCTGCGGTCGCCCGGCAGGATGCCGCGCCAGTCGATCCGTTCGCCGCCGACGGTGGCCGGGCGGGCGGGGATCGCGGCATTGTAGATATTGGCGATATTGCCCGCCTTGTCGGCATAGATGAAATTGGTCGAGGGGATGTCCATCCGCGCGAGGATGCCCTGCCATTCGTCGAGCGATGCCGCCTTGTTCAGCCGGTAATAGGCATCCAGCTGCCCGAGATTGCCCATCCCGCCGTAGCGGATGGCGAAAGCGCCCTTGTCGTTCTTGATCACCGGGCCGTGCGCGCTGCGGTAGATGTCGCGGCGGATCGGCAGCACCACGGGGCCGAGACGCACCGGCAGCGTTACCGTGCGCTGTTCCAGCTCGCGCCATTCGCCGTCGAGGCGGTAGCGCGTGCCGCTGTCGTCCAGCACCAGCTGATAGACATCGACCATGTCGGGCGTGTTGACGGTGTTGGTCCACCCGAGGTCGGCATTGTGCCCCAAGAAGGGAAAGGGGCTGCCGGGGAAGTTCGCTCCGGCGAAATGCCAGCCCTCGCCGCTTTCGACGACCAGTTCGTACCATGCGACGCCGCCGCGCCAGGGCTGGTGCGAATTGGAAATCAGCGTCGTGGGGCCGCCCGATTTCTCGGGCGTCACGGCAAAGGCGTTCGATCCCGAGAACGCGGCCTCGTCGGCGTAGGGCAGCGGGGCGGGGTTGCGGGTACGCGGCGTATGGCTGGTGCGAACGATCGGCGCGGCATCCTCGCCGGGCGCGGGCTGCCCGGCACCGGGTATCGCCGGCCCCTGTTCGCGCTTCAGCGGCGTGCCCGAAACCAACGGTTCGATGACATTGCCGAGGCCGAAGAAGAACGGCTGGCGCAGGGCGAAGCCGGCCGCCACGTCGACGCCGTCGACGGGGAAGAGGTTGGCCAGCTTGCGCTCGCCCGGATGCGCGGCGGCGAAATCGTTGAGGCCCGCGGCATAGGCGTCGAACAGCGCGCGCGTGTCCTCGGGCAACTGCGGGTAGTCGCGCTCGGCGAGGCCGCGCGCGTCGAGCAGGCGATAGGCATAGTCGAACGCCGCCCCGTCCTGCCCGGCGATCGCGCCATAGCGCCCGCGGCTCATCGCGATGACATCCTGCAGGGTGGAGAAATCGTCCTCCGAATGCGCGATGGCGACGCCATAGGCGACATCCGCGTCGGTATCGCCGTAGATGTGCGGAACGCCGAATTCGTCGCGGATGATTTCCGCGGTATAGGTGCGGTCGGCCAGCGCCAGGGCGTCGCGCTTGGCCCAGAAGGGTTCCCACGTCGCCAGCGCGATGAATATTGCAAGCACCAGCACGAGCAACGCAATGCCCGTGCGCCCAAGCCATTTTTTCATAGAAATGCGTCCTCTCTTGCAACTCGGTTAGCGAGCGGGACGGGCGGACGCAATGCGATTGGGCAAAACCTTCCCGCGGCTGTTCCCCGTTCCAGATTCGGCCCGCTAACCAGCGCGCAGTGACAGCACAGATCACCATCGGACACGATTCTTCCGGCAAGCCGGCCGAATTCGATATCGAGGAACTCCTCGCCACCCGTCTGCTCGTCCAGGGCAATTCGGGCAGCGGCAAGTCGCACCTGCTGCGGCGCCTGCTCGAAGAGAGCGCGGGCATGGTGCAGCAGGTGGTGATCGACCCGGAAGGCGATTTCCCCTCGCTGGCGGACAAGTTCGGCCATGTGGTGATCGACGGGGCGGCCTATTCGCCGGGCGAGATCGAGGCGCTTGCCCGCCGTATCCGCGAACACCGCGCCAGCGTGGTGCTCGATCTCGACGGGCTCGAGGTCGAGCAGCAGATCCGCTGCGCCGCGCAATTCCTCACCGCGCTGTTCGATGCCCCGCGCGAGCATTGGTATCCCGCGCTGGTGGTGGTCGACGAAGCGCAGATGTTCGCCCCTGCTGCGGCGGGCGAGGTGGCGGAAGACACGCGGCGGATGACCATGACCGCGATGACCAACCTGATGTGCCGCGGGCGCAAGCGCGGGCTGGCCGGGATCGTCGCCACCCAGCGGCTGGCGAAGCTCGCCAAGAACGTGGCGGCCGAGGCCTCGAACTTCCTGATGGGGCGGACCTTTCTCGACATCGACATGATCCGTGCAGCCGACCTGCTGGGGATGGAACGGCGCCAGGCCGAACGGATCCGCGAGCTCGAGCGCGGACATTTCCTTGCGCTGGGGCCGGCCATCACGCGCGTTCCGCTGGCAGTGAAGATCGGTCCGGTGCAGACCGGCCAGCAGGCCCGCAGCGAAGGGCTGATGGCGCTGCCCGACACCGCGCCCGAAGACATGGCGGCGCTGCTCACCACCGACCTCGCCAGCGATGTCGCCAAGGCGCCGCCGCCGCCCGCGCCGCCGCCGGCCCCGCCGGTGGACGAGATCGAAACCAGCATCGCCGCGGCGGAGGAACGCCAGGTCGCTCCGCGCGGCGAGCCGGTCGATACCACGGCGGTGGCCACGCGGATCGCCGAGATCATCGCCGAGCTGGCGCGCGAGGAAGGGATCGCCTTCCAGTCGGCCAGCGCGCAATACCAGACCTTCCTCACCCGCTGCCGCCGTGAGCGGCTGATCGGGCCGATGCCCGACATGCGCGCCTTCCGCCGCCGGTTCGCCGTGGCCGGCGCCGGGCTGGCCGAGCTAGACGAAGCGCTGCAGGCGCGGATCATGCAGCTGGCCGGTGCGGTGGAAGAAGACCTGCTCGGCCCGTTCCTCGTGATCGCCATGGCCGCGCATGCGGGCGAGACGCAGGTCGACGAAGCGGCGCTCGCGCGCGCCTATGGCACCAGCTCGCCCGGCCGTATCCGGCGCCTGCTCGATCATCTCGAGCGGCAGGGCCTGGTAGTGGTGCGCGAGGATTTCGGCGGCGACCGCACGATCATGGTCCCCGGGCTCGAACCGCTTGCCGACGGTTGATGCCGCGCCGCGGTCTGCATAGACCGGGACGATGGACTATGCCGATTTCGCCCATTTCGCCGCGCTCGACATTCGCGCGGGCACCGTGACCCGCGCCGAACCCTTCCCCGAGGCGCGCCGCCCGGCGATCAAGCTGTGGGTCGATTGCGGCCCCGACATCGGTGAACGCAAGAGCTCTGCGCAGATCACCGACCATTACACCCCGGAAGAACTCGTCGGGCAGCGGGTAATGGCAGTGGTCAATTTTGCACCGCGCCAGATTGGCCCGGTCATGTCCGAGATCCTCGTGCTCGGCTTTCCCGACGCCGCCGGGGCTATCCTTCTGGCCCGGCCCGATCCGGACGTGCCCGACGGCGCGCGGCTGGCCTGAATTTTCGGCCGGTGGCTTCACAAGCCACGTCGCACCCCTATATCCGACTAATACACCTCGTTTATTTCGCGACGGGGCTTGTGTTGCATAATCACAACACCATATTCGGACGGCAATTTGTGATTGGGGTGTTTGCATGAATCTCGAAAAGTTCACCGACCGCGCCAAGGGTTTTCTCCAGGCTGCGCAGACCGTCGCCATCCGCCTGAACCATCAGCGGATCTCGCCCGCGCACCTGCTCAAGGCACTGCTCGACGACGAGCAGGGCATGGCGGCGCAGCTGATCCAGCGCGCCGGCGGCAATCCGGGCGTGGCAATTACCGAAGTCGACAACGCGCTGGCCAAGGTCCCCGCGGTATCGGGCGGCGGTGCGCAGCAGACGCCGGGCCTCGACAATGATGCGGTGCGCGCGCTCGACAGCGCGGAACAACTGGCGGAAAAGGCGGGCGACAGCTTCGTTCCCGTCCAGCGCCTGTTGCAGGCTCTCGCACTGGCCGACAATGACGCGGGCAAGGCGCTCAAGGCTGCCGGGATCGATGCCAAATCGCTCGAGGCCGCGATTCAGGAAGTGACCGGCGGACGCACCGCGGACAGCGCGGGCGCAGAAGAAAGCTACGACGCGATGAAGAAATACGCCCGCGACCTGACGCAGGCGGCGCGCGACGGCAAGCTCGATCCCGTCATCGGCCGTGACGAGGAGATCCGCCGGACCGTGCAGATCCTCGCCCGCCGGACCAAGAACAATCCCGCCCTGATCGGCGAACCCGGCACGGGCAAGACCGCGATCGCCGAAGGCCTTGCACTGCGGATCGCCAATGGCGACGTGCCCGACAGCCTCAAGGGCCGCACGCTGATGGCGCTCGACATGGGCGCGCTGATCGCGGGCGCCAAATATCGCGGCGAGTTCGAGGAACGGCTCAAGGCGGTGCTCGACGAAGTGAAGGGCGCCGAGGGCCAGATTATCCTGTTCATCGACGAGATGCACACGCTGATCGGCGCTGGCGCGAGCGAGGGCAGCATGGATGCGGGCAATTTGCTCAAGCCCGCGCTGTCGCGTGGCGAGCTGCATTGCATCGGCGCCACCACGCTCGACGAATACCAGAAGTACGTCGAGAAGGACCCTGCGCTGCAGCGGCGGTTCCAGCCGGTCTATATCGACGAACCCAGCGTGGAAGACACGGTCAGCATCCTGCGCGGGATCAAGGATAAGTACGAGCTGCATCATGGCGTGCGCATCACCGACGGCGCGATCGTTGCCGCGGCACAACTGTCGAACCGCTACATCCAGAACCGCTTCCTGCCCGACAAGGCGATCGACCTGATGGATGAAGCGGCGAGCCGCATCCGCATGGAAGTGGAAAGCAAGCCCGAAGAGATCGAGGGGCTCGACCGGCGGATCATCCAACTGCGGATCGAGGAACAGGCGCTGCAGAAGGAAACCGACAGCGCCTCGAAGGATCGTCTCGCCACGCTGCGCAAGGAGCTGTCCGAGCTCGAACAGCAGTCGAGCGAACTGACCACGCGGTGGCAGAACGAACGCGACAAGATCCACGCCGAAGCGCGCATCAAGGAAGATCTCGACGCGGCGCGGCTGGAACTCGAACAGGCGCAGCGCGCGGGCGATCTCGCAAGGGCGGGCGAATTGTCCTACGGTCGCATTCCCGAGCTCGAAAAGAAGCTCGACGAAGCGTCCGGCCAGACCGAGAACGCGCTGCTCAGGGAAGAGGTCACCGAGGACGACATCGCAGGCGTCGTCAGCCGCTGGACGGGTATTCCGATGGACCGGATGCTGGAAGGCGAGCGCGAGAAGCTGCTCCAGATGGAAGAGATTCTCGGCAAGCGGGTGATCGGCCA
>Ga0114911_1001079_pt1 | contig 15073 bp, 11 predicted proteins | sample MalvireepMed_904_FD_89688 | JGI IMG/M metagenome (GOLD analysis project Ga0114911, IMG submission 89688) | Marine viral communities from the Global Malaspina Expedition - Malaspina viral metaG DeepMed_904 | ecosystem: Environmental > Aquatic > Marine > Oceanic | place: Mediterranean Sea...
GATGGAGAAAATGCCCCGGCCTCGGTCAATCCAAGCCTCTGGCGCCAGGCTGCCCTCAACAACATTCACGGGTTGTTCAAGGTCACCGACGGGCTCTACCAGATCCGGGGTTACGACTTGGCGAACATGTCGATCATCGAAGGCGAATCCGGATGGATCCTGGTGGATCCTCTGACCGCCCGGGAGACTGCCAGCAAAGCCTTCCTGTTCGCCCGTGAACATCTGGGCGAAAAGCCGGTGCGGGCGATTCTCTTTACCCACAGCCACATTGATCACTTCGGCGGCGTGCAGGGCATTCTCCAGCACCTTTCGGACGAGGAAAAAGCCAACCTGCGGATTATCGCGCCAGAGGGCTTTGAGGAGGAGGCAACCAGCGAGAACATTATCGCTGGCCCCGCCATGACCCGCCGGGCCATGTTCATGTATGGCAAGCGTCTGGATCGGGACGAACGCGGCCATGTTGGCACTGGTCTGGGCAAAGGCCCGGCTTTTGGCACCTTTGGCTTTGCCCCGGCGACGGATCTGATCAGCGAAACCGGTACGGAGCTGGAGGTGGACGGCGTGCCGATGATTTTCCAGATTGTCTCCGGTTCCGAAGCGCCTGCAGAGTTCACCTTCTATCTCCCCGAACAAAAGGCCTTTTGCGGTGCCGAGCTGGTCAGCCGCAATATGCACAACATCTACACCCTGAGGGGCGCGAAGGTTCGGGATGCCCGTCTATGGAGCAGCTTTATCGACGAAGCAAAGACTCTGTTTGCCGACGCCGATATCTACTTCGGCAGCCATCACTGGCCGCTGTGGGGGCAAGAGAATATCCAGGACTTCCTGGCTGTTCAGCGGGATACCTACAAGTTCATTCACGATCAGACGGTGCGTTTGATGAACCAGGGTGCGACGCCCAGGGAGATCGCCGATCAGCTCAAGCTGCCGCCGGAGCTGAATCGGGCGTTCCATAACCAGGGGTACTACGGCACCGTGTCTCACAACGCCAAAGCGGTGTATCAGCACTACCTGGGGTGGTTTACAGCGAACCCGGCTCAGCTAGACCCACTTCCGGAAAGTGACTCGGCCCAGCGTTATGTCCAGATGATGGGTGGCGCTGAAAAGGTTCTGGAAAGAGCCCGCGAGGATTTCGAGGCGGCCTCTGCCATGGGGGCTAGCGAAGGGCGCGACACCTACCGGTGGCTGGCGGAATTGCTCAATCAGGTGGTCTTTGCCGAGCCTGGGAATGACGATGCAAAACAGCTTCTGGCCAACGTCTATGACCAGCTTGGCTATCAGGCGGAATCCGCACCCTGGCGGGACTTCTACCTGACGGGGGCATACGAGCTGCGCCATGGTTCGCCGGAAGAGGGCATCAAACCGGCGATGATGAGAGAAGTGCTGCTGAATACGCCGGTATCCCTGTTCTTCGACAGCATGGCGGTGCGGCTGAAGGCCGAAGACGCAGAAGGGGAGAGCGCCGTCATCAAGATTACCTTCACGGATCTCAAGGAAAGTTATCTGCTGACTCTGAAACATTCCGTGCTCCACAACCGTCTGGTTAATGAGGACACTCCCGCTGACGCCACATTGCATCTGACGCGGTCTTTGTTTGTGGATCTTTTGATCGGCCGTGCGGGGCTGAAGGAACTTCTGTTCAGCGACGAGATCAGCTTTGAGGGAAGCCGGCTCGACCTGATAGGCTTTTTCAGTATGCTGGACAAGCCTCAGGGCCGGTTCAATATCGTTACACCCTGATGAGTACTTTATGAAATCTGTTGCACTTCTCGATGGCGGCCTGGGCCAGGAAATCTACCGCAGGGCCATGAATGTTACGTCACTGCTCTGGTCAGTGGCGGTAATGCGGGAGCAGCCGGACGTGGTTACCGATGTCCATGCTGACTTTATCAGGGCCGGCGCCCGTACCCTGACACTGAACACCTATGCTGCAACGCCCACGCTACTGGCCAGAGAAGGCCTTGGTGACGAGATTGGTGCAATCCATCAACGGGCTTTCGAGGTGTTGGAGCGCGCCATCGCCTTAACGGGTGCCGACGTTGATATCGCCGGCTGCCTGCCGCCCTTGGTCGGAAGCTATCGGAGCCAGCCTGACCGTACGTTCGAGGATCTGAAATCGGAATTCGACATCCTTGTTAAACTGCAGAGTGGGGCGGACGTCTTCCTCATCGAAACCATGACCAACTCGCTGGAGGCGAAAGCCGCCTGTGCTGCCGCCAATGAATCAGGCAAACCCTTCGGAGTGGCATTCAGACTGGAAGCCGATGGCAAGCTCCGGTCAGGGGAGACCCTTGCCGAGGCTGTTGAAGCGGTGAGGGCGTCAGGGCCAACGGCGATTATGCTCAATTGCTGCGACCCGGAAGTGATTTCGCAGGCAATGCCTGAACTGGCCGGTCTTTACCCCTGCACGGGTGGCTACGCAAACGCGTTCAAAACAGTTGAACCAATGGCCGGCGGAGCGTTGGTGGATGAACTGGAAGCCAGGCAGGACGTGTCACCCGGGGTGTATGGGCTTCAGGTGAAACAGTGGTTGGATGACGGCGCAGGTGTTGTTGGCGGCTGCTGTGAAATCACGCCCGAGCACATCAGCCATCTGGCCGATGTGCTGACAGGCGAGTATAACCTGATACGGTTCTCGGAATTGGCGCGCGGTTAGCCGGCGAGCCGAGGAGCTTTGGCTCTGCGCGCTTCCACAGCACGTCTGGAACGACGTGCCTCGATGTATTGCATTGCATCGTTCCGGATGGGAAGGTGCAAGGCGCCTTCCAGATCATGGCGGTCGTAGCCAAGATCTGAAAGCGTATCATCTTTTTCTTTCAGCAATGACTCAGCCATACGGCGGAATTGCTGGCGTCTGGAATATCCCTCAATCCAGGAGGTGATCGGCTGCATTGCGGAGTGTGCCTGATGCTCTGTGCTCTTCAACATGTCTACGGCCCCGACTGTTGGTGAATGACTTGCAGCAGCTCGTTTGGAGACGTCTTGTAACTCGCTTACGGGTGCCTACAGCCGCTATTCTGGTATTCTCTCTGCCTTCAATCAAACGAAAAGAATTTAAGATCTTGTTCAGTTATGCTTAAGGCAGTTGCCGGCCATAAATCGATCCGTAGGGTCCGCCTATGAACATGCCTCTGCTTGATAACGATGTGCTCCGGAGTTTCGTTGCCATTGCGGAACATGGCACGTTTACCAGTGCCGCCAAAGCCGTTCACCGAACACCTTCCGCCCTGAGCATGCAAATCAAACAGCTTGAGCGGAACCTCGGGAAAACCCTGTTTGTTCGCGAACCCAGGCGTGTCACGTTGACCGCAGAAGGGGAGGTTCTTCTTGATTATGGGCGCCGATTGCTGCGCCTGAATGAAGAGGCCGTGCAGTATTTCGTTTCGCCAACCCTTGAGGGGAAAGTGGGTATTGGCACGTCTGACGATGTGGGTACCAGGATTCTGCCGGAAGTTCTGGCAGAATTTGCCAGATCCTATCCCGCCGTGCTGGTGGATGTCGTGGTTGGTTCGAGCAAACAGAATCTCGCTCGCCTGGACGCCGGGGAACTGGATATGACCCTGGTAACTGTGGCCGATGAGGGGCGTATTCCCCGCGGTGAGGTGGTGCACGAGGAACCGCTGGTCTGGGCCGGGCGAGAGGGCTCATCGGCCTATCAGCGCTCCCCGCTGCCGATTGCCATGGCCCATGAGGGATGTGCCTGGCGGCGTATGACCCTTCGGACACTGGACAAAGCGGGTATACCTTACAGGATTGCCTACACCTGTGAGCATTGTTCCGGTCAGGAGGCCGCTATGCTGGCGGATCTCGCCGTGGCCCCGTTTCCGCAAAGCCTGATTCGTCCGCCTCTGAAAGAGGTTGCCGGTGATAGCCTGCCGGAAATCGGCTTCTATCAGCTGGCGTTGGTACGCCGGGGTTCAAATCCCCTTAATGACGCGCTTGCCTCGCATGTCAAAGAGGCGTTCCTCGGTCTACGCTAAACGGTGCTGCAGGTAATAGTATTGCGCATATCCTCTAGCCGCCCGACTTTGAATCAAGGAAATCATTGATGACAGTTTATTTTGTCCAGGGTTTTATCTACCTGGTGGCAGCAGTCATCGCTGTGCCCCTGGCAAAACGCCTGGGGCTGGGCTCTGTTCTCGGGTATCTCGTGGCCGGTGTGGTTATTGGACCGGTCACGGGGCTGGTAGGGCAGGAAGCCAATACCATTCAGCATTTTGCCGAGTTCGGTGTGGTCATGATGCTCTTCCTGGTGGGTATGGAACTCGACCCCAGGGCGCTCTGGGCCATGCGTGTGCGCCTGGTCGGACTGGGTGGGCTTCAGGTGGTGCTGACGGCGGCTGCAGGCATGGCAGTGGCCGCATGGTTGGGACTGCAGTGGCAGACAGCCATTGCAGTCGGTCTGATCTTTGCCCTGTCGTCCACGGCGATTGTTCTTCAAACCCTCAACGAAAAGGGATTGGTCAAAACCGAAGGCGGTCGCAGTGCGTTCTCCGTCCTGCTGTTTCAGGACATCGCTGTTATTCCGATGCTCGCCCTCATCCCCTTGCTGGCACTGCCGGAGCTCATGGACGCCACGGCAGGTTCCGACGCCAAGCAAGGTCACCTCAGCCTGGTGGATAGTCTCTCGGGATGGGCTCATGGGCTGGTTGTGGTGGCGGCCGTTGGTGCCGTGATTGTTGGCGGCCATTATCTGAGCCGGCCCCTGTTTCGTTATGTGGTGCAGTCGGGCTTGCGTGAAGTATTCACCGCCACGGCGCTGATGCTGGTCATCGGGATTGCGGCCCTGATGAGTCTGGTAAATCTGTCCCCGGCTCTTGGGGCCTTCCTGGCTGGTGTCGTTCTGGCTAACAGTGAATTCCGGCATGAGCTGGAAGCGAACATCGAACCGTTCAAGGGACTGTTGCTGGGCCTGTTCTTCATCACCGTTGGCGCGGGCATCAACTTCGATGTGTTGTCCGAGCAATGGAGTACGGTGGTGTCACTTGCGGTTGCGGTGATCGCAGTCAAGGCCGCGATTTTGCTCGGCCTGGCGTTGCTGTTCCGGGTTCATGGCAGTAATGGCTGGCTGTTTACGTTGTCCCTGGCACAGGCCGGTGAGTTTGGCTTTGTGCTTCTGACCTACAGTGTCCAGAACAACGTGATTCCCATGGAAACGTCACAGGTCCTCTCACTGGTGGTGGCGCTGTCGATGTTCCTGACGCCGTTGCTGTTTATCGTGTACGACCGGATTGTGTTGCCCCGTTATCGTCGTTCACAAAACGACGAGCGCGAGGCGGATACCATCGATGAACAGGCGCCGGTTATCGTCGCTGGTGTTGGTCGTTTCGGCCAGATTGTCTGCCGGCTATTGCGGGCCAATAATGTTCCCATCGTTGCATTGGACCATGAGATCGAACAGATCGAGAACCTACGGCAGATCAATATCAAAAGTTTTTTCGGGGATTCGAGTCGCCCGGATTTGCTGGAAACCGCAGGCATCGAACAGGCCCGGCTGCTGGTCGTGGCGATCGACGACCGTGACCGTTCGGTGCAGATGGTGGAGCATGTGAAGCAGTTCTTCCCCGGTGTCTGGGTGCTGGCCCGCGCTTTCGACAGAGGCCACGGATACCGACTGCGCGAGGCCGGGGCCGATGATGTGGTGAGTGAAACCTATCATTCGGCACTCGAGCTTGGGGGTCATGCCCTGACCGCCATGGGTGTGCACCCGATGCGTGCCCGTCAGATGACCTGGGCCTTCCTCGACAATGAAAAAGCCCACGAGGATGAGCTGTTCGACGCCTGGAAGGAAATCGAGGAGGGCATCCGGTTCAGCCCCCGCTACGGTGAGTTATTCATGAAGCTGGAAGAAGCACTCAGCAGTGCCATGCAGAGTGATTGGGATGAGCCAAAGCAGGAGGATGTCCCTGTCTGGAGACCGCCTGAACGCTGACATGGAGGCATCGCTGGGCTAAATTATTGTCTGGGCGCCTCGAGAGGTCAGTATGGTTTCCAGGAAAACGCTTGTTGTCTCGGGAATGGTTTTTGCCGGATCCTGCCTGGCCGCCGAATCGGGCCAGGGCGATTGTATTGCCAGCAGTATCCAGCCGGAAGCCATTGATCTGGACAAGCCGAGAGATCAGCTGGCCCGCCAGAGCGATCTGGTGATTCCCGAGGATGCACGCATCGCCAGCATCCGCGTTCTTCGCCGTCCCATCTTTGATACCACCGATCCTGAGCAGGACAACGCGCTCTATCGAACTCTTATCGCGCTCAACACGCCTACCTGGGAGTCCGCCCTGCGTGCCCAGTTGGTGTTTGAAGAAGGAGATGTCTACGAGCCCGAGCTTATCTCCGAATCCGAGCGGGTGCTGCGCCAGCGTGAGTATTTGACCGCTGCCTGGGTAGGCGTAACCCGGGTTTGTGGCAACGAGGTTGAGGTAAGCGTGCTTACCAGGGATACCTGGACATTGTTCCCGAGCGTGGGGGTATCCCGATCCGGGGGCGAAAATACCACCAACTTCGGGTTGTCTGATCCCAATTTTGCCGGGTCAGGCAAGAGCCTCGGCATCGGCTATGCGAAGGACCCGGACCGCACCGAAACCAGTCTGTATTTTGATGATCCCAACGTACTGGGTTCGCATTGGCAGGCGGGGTTCTCGTTCGGTGAGAGAAGCGACGGCCGGGGCCGCGGCGCCTAGCTTGAGAGGCCTTTCTTCAGCGAGACCACCAACTGGCGTTTTGGGTTGAGCGGCATCGATGACGTAAGGGAAGAATCCCGCTATGTCGGCGCAGAGGCTATTGCCGATTATCGGCGCAGCCAGGAGTTCTTCAGTATCGATGGAGGCTGGCGCCTGGCCGAGAGGAACGATCGGCAACTGAGGTTGCTCGCCGGCTACCGCTACAATGCACTCATGTTCGACCGTTTGCCCAACGAACCCGATCTCGACATCTTTCCGGACGACAGGACCCTGAGTTACCCCTGGATTGGTTTTGATTACCGCCAGAACCGTTTCCGTGAAATGACCAACCTGAACCGGCTCCAGCGGGTGGAAGATGTGCGGGACGGTTTCGTTTGGCGGACCGAGCTGGGCTACTCGGGCAGCGGGTTGGGTGCCACGGAAGATCGGGTGGTTCTCAACATGGATTTCCAGGATGCGCTGCATGCCTCGGAGACCAACTACGCCAGCTATTCCCTCAGCCAGAGCGGCACCTACCGTCTCGACGAAGATCGGGTGGAAAACCTGCTGGGCACAGTGAGCGTTCAGTACTTCCATGGCGGCTCGGAGCGCTGGAACAGTTGGTACACCAATCTCGCGTTCACCGCAGCGCACAATCTGACAGCCGATCAGCAACTGCTGATTGGCGGGGAGAACGGCCTGCGTGGCTATCCCAGCGAATACCAGCAGGGTGACCGCAGGCTGCTATGGACCCTGGAGCGGCGCTATTTCCCGGACTGGCATCCGTTCAAGCTGTTTCGGGTTGGTGGTGTAATCTTCACCGACGTCGGCCGGGCCTGGTTCACTGACGAACGGAACAGTGGGCCGGACGAAGGTGTTCTGAAGGATGTTGGCTTCGGCATGCGGCTGGCGTCCAGCCGCATTGAGGTGCAGCGTATGCTGCACCTCGACTTCGCCTTTCCCCTGGATGGCGACGACAGTATTGATGATTTTCAGGTTCTGTTGCGGGGCAGAAGCCAATTCTAAAGCCCCCCCCCGCTCACCAGGTATCGACGAATTTCCCGCCTTCCCCAGACTGAATGCCGGAAGTGGAACTGAGCCCGCGTATCAACCACGCCCGCGTTTCCTGCGGGTCGATCACCGCATCAATCTCCAGATAACTGGCCACGTTGAGCGCCTTGCCTTGCTCATAGGCTTTGGCGACCAGAGTATCGAACATCTTCTGCCTTGATTCCTCATCAGGCTGGGCGGCCAGTTCTTTGGCAAAGCCCAGGCGCACGGCGCCTTCCCAGCCCATGGGCCCGAACTCACCGCTGGGCCAGGCGGCCGTGAAGAAGGGGGTGAGCATGCTGCCCGCTGCCATGGCCTGGGCGCCAAGACCGTACGCCTTACGCAGAATCACGGTGAAGAAAGGCACACTGAGCTTGGCTGCCGCCACGAACATACGCGAGATGTGGCGAATGGTGGCCTGTTTTTCGGCGTCAGGCCCCACCATGAAGCCCGGTGTGTCACACAGTGACAGGATCGGAAGGCTGTGGGCATTACAGAGCTGCATGAAGCGGGCAGCCTTGTCACCTGCGCTGGCATCGACCGCTCCGCCCAGGTGGGCCGGGTTGTTGGCGATCAGGCCCATGGGACGACCTTCAATACGGACCAGAGCCGTGATCAGGCCTGGCGCAAATTGGCTGCGGAGTTCCAGGACACTGTCCTGATCGGCCAGGGTTTCGATAACCTGACGGATATCGTAGACCCGCATGCGGTTTTCCGGAATCAGGTGGCGTAGCCGTCGTTGATCGTCGCACTGCCAGCCTTCCAACGTGCCCTGAAAGTAAGACAAATATTTCTTCGCCACACTGACCGCTTCAGTTTCGTCCTCGACCAGGACATCAATCACACCGTTGGGCCCCATGACGGACACCGGCCCCACTTGTTCCGGGCTGAACCGCCCAAGCCCGCCGCCTTCGATCATGGCGGGTCCCGCCATCCCCAGATTGGCGTCTCTGGTGGCAATGATGGTGTCGCAGCAGCCAAGCAGTGCAGCGTTGCCCGCATAGCAACGGCCGGACACAATACCGAGCGTGGGCACGACGCCGGAGAGCCGTGCCATGCTGACAAAGGTATGACAGTCCAGAAACGAAACGCCGTTGGCGTCGGTGTCGGATGGGCGACCCCCACCGCCTTCCGCGAATAGAACCAGGGGGATTCGCCATTGCTCGGCCAGAGCGAGAATTCGGTCTGCCTTGCGGTGATTTGCCAGCCCCTGTGTGCCTGCGAACACCGTGTAATCGTAGGCCATGGTGGCGCAACGCCCGGCTTCGGGGCCAAATGCCGGCGCGTTCACGGTGCCAATGGCGGTAATCAGGCCATCCGCCGGGCTCATTTCAGCCAGCTTGTCCGCCGAACGTCGGCGTCGCTGTGCCGCCAGTGCAAGAGCTCCGTATTCATTGAAGCTGTCGGGGTCGAGCAGGTCTTCAACGTTCTCACGAGCGGTTCGCTGAGCAGTTTTACGCCGCTTTGCGACCGCCTCCGGTCGGCGCTGGTCAGTCAGCAGGTCATGACGCTCCAGAACCTCGGCGAGATCGGCCCGGATGTATTCCAGATCAACCGTCTCTTCATTCTGAATGCCGCCGGCCTCGACATTGGCTGGTTCCAGATAGACCAGTGCCTGCCCGTCGTTCACCGTTGTCCCTGGTTCTGCGGCAATAGCGTGGATGATGCCGGAGTTGGTTGCCTTGACCACAAACTCCATTTTCATGGCTTCAAGCACCGCCACCGGGTCGCCGATGGCGACGGAATCTCCTGGTGTCACATCGATACTGACAACCGTGCCTGAACTGGGCGCCTCAATGCCGATGGTGCCCGCCGGTGCGGCGATGGCGCCCGGGCTTTCGTCGACCGCCGAGGCAGATGCGTTGCCAAAGTGCAGGTGCGGGTGAGCGGTTTTGGTCGCTTCCGGGATCAGGTGTTTCAGGTTGTCTTCGACAAAGCGGGTGGTAACAGCCCAGGTTTCCACGCCGGAATGGCGGACCAGATTTTGCAGCAGACCAATATTGCTGCTGACACCGGTTAGCCGGAATTCGCACAGGGCGCGATAAAGCCGCCGAAGTGTTGAAGGGTAATCGCCGCCATGGGCAACCAGCTTGGCGAGCAGGGAGTCAAACGAAGGGCTGATGGTGTAACCGGTGTAACCGTAGCCATCGACCCGTAAACCCGGGCCAGACGGTGGCTCGTAGGTGCTCAGTGTGCCGGTGGAGGCGGTGGCATGACCATCGGCGTGGAGCGTTTCGCAGTTGATTCGCGCCTGAATCGCGAAGCCCCGCACGGTGGGTGCCGAATCAAGAGCCAGATCAGTGAGGCTTTGGCCGCCAAACAATTGCAGCTGGGTTTGAACGAGATCAACGCCGGTAATCTCCTCGGTGATGGTGTGCTCTACCTGGATGCGGGGATTGGCTTCCATGAAATAGAAACGGCCGGGGTGGTCCTCGTCCACCAGAAACTCAAAGGTGCCGAGACCACGGTAGTTAACGGCGCCGGCCAGTTTCAGGGCGCTGTCGATCATGGCATCCCGGATCGAGGCGTCCAGTAAAGGACTCGGTGCAATCTCGATCAGCTTCTGATTTCGCCGTTGCAGGCTGCAGTCGCGCTCCCAGAGGTGACTGACGGCTCCGGTACCGTCGCCGACTATCTGGATTTCGATGTGCCTTGCCCGAGCGATCAACTGCTCAACGTAAAGTGAGCCGTTGCCGAACGCTGCCTGAGCCTCGGACTGGCAGCGCTGGAAGGCCTGCTCGAGTTCTGTTTCGGCGTGAACCGCCCGCATGCCGCGGCCGCCGCCACCGGCAATCGCTTTGATCATAAGAGGCCCGTGCTCGTCCAGGAAGGCGCGGGCCTCGGTGAGGCTCACCGATCTGTTGATTCCCTTTATCAGGGGAACCTCGCAGCGCTCTGCCAGGGCCCTGGCAGCCGACTTGTCACCAAACCCCTCCAACACGTCGAGCGAAGGGCCAATAAAGATCAGCCCGGCCTGTTCGCATGCCCGGGCAAAACCGGCGTTTTCCGCCAGGAATCCGTAGCCAGGATGGACCGCCTCGCAGCCATGGGCCTTTGCGACGTCTATCAGTTGCGCTCCATCCAGGTAAGCCTTTACGCCATGGCCCGTTAAAGCCACCGCCTCATCGGCCATACGGGTATGCAGGCTGGCGTCGTCGTCTTCAGAGAAGACGGCCACAGACCGCAATCCCATTTCGTTGCAGGCTCGGGCAATGCGGATCGCGATTTCGCCGCGATTGGCAATCAGTACGGAGCGAAAAGTCATGGTGCCTTGTTCCCCGGGGTGTGATTTTTATTTTGGGCGACAGAAGCCACCATCCTAGAAACGGCATCCGGATCAGGCAAATGAATTTGTTTGAGGGTTGGTTATGAATGCGCTTGATGACTCAGGTTTCAGGGCTCGTTGGTCTCGTTCTGTTGCTTATCCGGAGCCCCAGGATAACCACGAGGGCGCCAAGCCAGATGCCAACTGAGTAGCGCTCGTTGAACCAGATTACGCCAATCAGTAACCCGAACATGGCGGCGACTGCGCCGAGCTGACTGTAGAAAACCGGGTTGGATCGACGCTGGAGTTCAAAGGCGCAGAGGTAGGTCAATGCGGTTAGAAGCCCCTGAACACCGACGATGCTGACCAGTTGAAGCCCTGTTGTTTCCGGGAAAATGGAGGTGCGCGTCAGCCCCGCTAACAGACCAAGCGTCCCTGCGGACGCCAGCAAGGTGCCTGATGCCAGGATCATGGGCTTTACACCGGACGGCCAGGCCACAGACCGGTAAACATTACCAATAGACAGCATGGCCGGGATGAGCAGGCCCATGGCAAACCAGAGTGCGTTCGGGCTGCTGATCTCCGAGTGGCGCTGAAGCACGATCCAGGCGCACGCGACGACCGCGATCGATAGCCCGGCCAGTTTGATCCAGCTGCGTTTTTCCAGCCCCAGACCGGCCGCTAGCAGGAACGTGAATATGGGGGGCAGGGCGTACATGATCCCGGTGAAGCCGGCTCCCAGTTTCGTGACCAGATAAAACCCGATGGCATTCGGGATCGCGATACCAGTCAAGCCGCTGATGAGAAAATAGCGGCCCAGACGTGGCTCCAGCAGAGAACGGCCTTTCCCCGCACACACCAGCAGAACGGCGCCTGCAATGAGTGTTTGCCAGAAGGCATAGGTGATGGCTGGCATGCCTTGGGATGTGGCTGCTTTTGCCAGCGCCAGCATGAGTGCGATCAGGAATCCATTGGCCAGTAGTAGGCCCCAAACTACGGACTGGGGGGGAATAATTGAACGCTGCGCTGTGGTTATCATCACTGAGTGCTCCGGTTTGTAAATGGGGGTCACCGGTAGTCAGTTTGCAGCAATCGATTGAGTTGATAATTGGGCTTGGCCGAACAATACTGCTTCCAATTCAGAAACAATCCGGAGGCTTCATTGGCCACTGACAAGCTCGTCGCAATGACAATCTTCAGGCGCGTCGCAGAGTTGGGCAGCTTTACCCGGGCTGCGGATGATCTTGAGATCACAGCGGCAACAGTCAGCAAACACATTGCCTTCCTCGAGCGGGATCTCGACACGAGGCTGATCAATCGGACCACTCGCCGCATGAGCCTGACCGATGCGGGGCTCGCTTTTCTGAAACGCACACAGGCCTTGCTGGATGAGTTGGAAGACGCAGAGCTGGAGGCAAGAGGGTTCCAGGCGGAGCCGCGAGGCACGATAAGGCTGAACGTCCCCATGTCGTTCGGCTTGACCCATATAACAGAGGCCATCGACAGCTTCCTCCGCGCCTACCCTGAAATTGACATCGACCTACAGCTCAGTGATCGAATGGTGGATCTGGTGGAGCAGGGCGTCGATATCGCTATTCGGGTTCGCAGCTCCCTGGCCGACTCGAGTCTTCTGGCCAGACCACTCAGAAAGTCCAGAAACATCGTTTGCGCGTCACCGGGGTATCTGGAGCGTGTGCCAGAGATTAAAGCCCCGTCGGATCTGGCCCAACACAACTGTTTGACGTTCAGCCTCCACGACCGACCAAGGGTCTGGGAGCTCGGTGGTCAGGAGGTGTTGGTCAGCGGTAACTATCGAACGGACAGTAGCCTGGCGATCCGCCAGAGTCTTTTGAGGGGAGCCGGCGTTGGTTTGGTGCCCCGATTCCTCGTCCATGAAGACATTGAAAAAGGCGCACTGGTCCCTCTGCTGCCAGACTTTCCGCCCAAACCCTACAGTGTGTTTGCCCTGTTTCCACCGGGGCGCAATCAACCCACAAAGGTTCGGCTGCTGCTTGACCATCTGGACCGGTATCTTGGAGAGAAACCCTACTGGGAATAGCGCTGGTTCCGGGGCTTTTCTCCTGGCTCTTTCCATTCTGGAAACTATGTAGTTCTATTCTGGCCGTTTTTCAGGGTCCAGAAGTTCCATAGAGTTGCTACCTCAACGCGAAGGAGACAACTCTATGAACATTCACGAAGCCCTGGACTGGCGTTACGCCGTCCGTGAATTTTCGCCCGAGAAGCTTGGTGCCCATACGGTGGAAACACTGGTTGATGCGGCTCGCAAGAGCGCCTCTTCTTATGGACTGCAGCCCTATAAAATTCTGGTCGTCGAAAGCAAGTCGGTTCGACAGGATTTGCTGGCCTACTCTTTTGGCCAACAGAAAGTGTTGGACTGCTCTCACTTGATCGTTTTTGCGGCGCAAACGGATATTGGTGACCACACGGTCGACAGGTATGTCACGCAGTTTGTGAAAACCCGCGACGTACCTGCCCAAGATATCTCCGGCTATGTGGCGCACATGAAAGAGGCGCTTGCAGCCAAATCCCGAGAAGAAAAACGGGTGTGGGCGCACCAGCAGGCCTATATTGCCCTGGGGACCCTGCTCACTGCTGCAGCTTCAATGCGAGTAGATAGCTGCCCGATGACCGGTTTCGATCACCAAGCCTACGATGACGTACTTGGACTGGCAAAACTGGGCCTTGAGACTACTGCCATCGTTGCTTTGGGTTACCGTAGTGCCCGTGACCGAACCTCCGGCTTACCGAAAGTGCGCTTTGATTACGGCGATATGGTGATCAGCGTGTAAGTGATACCCGGTCGATTTGGTGGTCTGGCTGGTGTTCCTTGTCTATAGGGTATAGGTTCGGAAGAACGGCAACACATTTTCGAGCTTACTGCCGTTCAAGAGGAGCACCAGCTCTATGAAGGTTTTTTCCAACCCGGTTGGTTCCGGAAATCTGTGGTTTGACAATCTCACCACGGCACAGGGCACACCGGTCGCGTACGATCCACAGGCCAGGTCTTTCGTTCCGATGCCGCCCTTTTGCGCGAACCGGGACATCATCGGCTGCAACTGGATTGCGCCTGAACAGGGGGCATTCTGTCGTTCCTGCGCGATGACTGCTCTGGCGCCCGACCCCAATATTCCTAACGCCATGCCCAATTGGGCCGAGACAGAAGCCTCCAAGCGCTGGGTGCTGGACAACCTCGGCCGTTGGCACTGGTTTCGCCCTGAGGATCCGGGCACGCGCCCGGTTTTCCACATGTTGGCCGAGGGGCTGACCCCGGTTGCCATGGGGCACGCGAACGGCGTGGTAACCATCAGCGTCGCAGAGGCGGATCCCGTGGTTCGTGCCACCCGACGGCAGGCCCTGGACGAACCCTATCGAACCATGGTCGGCCATATGCGCCATGAAATCGCCCACATGCTCTGGTGGCGCCTGAGCTTGCGTAAAGACTTTCTGGATGCGTTCCGGGAGATGTTCGGTGATGAACGCGCCGATTATCCGGCGGCCCTTGAGCATCACTACCATAACGGCCCGCCGCAAGACTGGCGACTGTTTTACCTGACCAGCTACGCCTCGGCACACCCGCACGAGGACTGGGCGGAGACTGCGGCACACCTGCTGCACCTTACGGACATCACCGACAGCCTGGTGTCATCCGGTCTGACCTCGCCCGAGGTGCCGAGACAGGGTTGGGATCCCTACTCGGAGCCCGACACGGCCATGCTGATCAATGTTGCTGCGTCACTGGCCATCCGGGTTAACCATGTGAACCGCTCCATGGGACTGTCTGACCTCTACCCGTTTGTCCTGTCCGAAACGGCGCAGCGCAAGCTTGCGTTCGTGCACGACTGGTTGCGCCGCGGGGCCCAGGGCCTCTAGTCCAGGTGAGTGCCGGTCAATCAGACCGGCGACACGCCAAAGAGCCACTGGTGGGCCCACACCACCATGACCACATACACGGCAAGGCCGCCAACGATCGCAATGACGTCATTGGCTTTGGTGGCTGGCAGCGTTGGAATGGCTCGCTGGGTTCTCCGCTTCATGGAGATCCGGTCGGCAACGGCCCAAGCCAGGAACGAGCCGAACA
>Ga0114911_1001088_pt1 | contig 14945 bp, 13 predicted proteins | sample MalvireepMed_904_FD_89688 | JGI IMG/M metagenome (GOLD analysis project Ga0114911, IMG submission 89688) | Marine viral communities from the Global Malaspina Expedition - Malaspina viral metaG DeepMed_904 | ecosystem: Environmental > Aquatic > Marine > Oceanic | place: Mediterranean Sea...
CGTCAATTCCCTGGCGCTGGCGCTGCTGACGGTGCTGGGCTCCGTGGCGATCGGTGTGCCGTTGGCGTTGGTCACCAGTTATGCCGACCTTCCGGGGCGACGTTTCTGGGTGGCGACGCTTTCCGCGCCGCTGGCGGTACCCAGCTATCTCGGCGCGTTCGCGTTCTTCGCTGCCTTTGGTCCGGGAGGCGAGTTGAGTGTGCTCAGCGGGTTGCCGCTGCCGCCGGTCAAGGGACTGGCGGGTGCCACTGTGGTGATGACCCTATATACCTTTCCTTTCGTGCTGCTCAGCACCCGGGCGGCGCTGGCCGGGCTGGACGTCAGCGTGCTCGAGGCGGCGCGCACGTTGGGCATGCCGCTGCCCACGGCATTGTGGAAAGTGGTCTTGCCTCGCGTACGTAACGGCATTGCTGCGGGTGCGCTGCTGGTGGCGTTGTACACGCTCTCGGATTTCGGCACGCCGGCGCTTCTTCAACTGGATACCTTCACCCGGGTGATCTTCGTCGAGTACAACGCCTTTGGTCTCGATCGGGCGGCATTGCTGTCGTTGCAGCTGCTGGGCTTTGTCGCGCTGATCCTGTTGCTCGAGTCACGACTCAGGGCGTCGCGCGAACGCCCCGGCAGGACAATGACCCTCAAGTTGCCCGGTGCGATAAAGGTGCTTTGTCTGGTCGGCGCCAGCGTGATCGTGCTCGCGGCGCTGGCCTTGCCGGTGGCGATCTTCACTCTCTGGCTGGTCCGCGACGGGGCCGTCGGCTTCGATCCCGGCTACTTGTTGAATTCCGTGTATGTCTCGCTGCTGGCCGCCGTGGCGACCGTCCTGGTGGCCCTGCCGGTCGCCTTTGCAGCCTCGGCAGGGCGGCTTGGACGACTGTTCGAGCGCATCACCTATCTTGGCTTTGGCATCCCGGGTATCGTGCTGGGCACCGCGCTGGTATATCTGGGCTTGCAGCTGAGCTTTCTCTATCAGACCGTGACGCTGCTGGTGGTCGCCTACATGATCCGCTTCCTGCCGCTGGCGGTGGGTGCCGTACGCGCGACGCTGGCTCGGCGTAACAACGACCTGACCGGCGCGGCGCGCAGTCTGGGTGCCTCGCCTTTCGAGGTGTTCCGGCGGATCAGTCTGCCGCTGAGCCTGCCGGGGCTGGTCGCTGGCGCGGCACTGGTGTTTCTGGAGGCGATGCGCGAGCTGCCCGCCACGCTGATGTTGCGTCCCACCGGGTTCGAGACCATCGGCACCTATCTATGGCGTACCTATGAGGCCGGTTACTTCGGGCGTGGGGCGATTCCCGGTCTGTTGTTGATGCTGGTCTCGGCCGTGGCGGTGATGATGATGGTGCTGGGCGAGGGGCGTCTGTCGCGGCGTCACTCCCGCTAGCCGCCAGGCTCGAATCCATTCAGGCGTTCAGGTAACGAGACGATGCTGACACTGCGAAACATGGGCGTGTGTTATGGACAGACAAGTGTTGTCAGCGGGCTCGACCTGACCCTTGGCGACGGGGAGATTTTAACCCTGGTCGGTCCCACCGGATGCGGCAAGTCGACGACTCTGCGCGCTATCGCCGGGCTGGAGCCGCTCAGCGAGGGCTCGTTGACACTGGCTGGCATGCAGATCGACAAGCAGCGTTTCGTGGTACCGGAAAAACGCGGTATCGGCATGGTATTCCAGGATTTCGCGCTGTTCCCGCACTTGAATGTCGAGCAGAACATCGGCTTTCGCGTCAAACGGCGCCAGCCCGTCGACTACTGGCTAGCGGTGCTGGGCATCGAAACGCTGCGCAAGGCCATGCCGGAGACGCTCTCGGGCGGCCAGAAGCAGCGGGTAGCGCTGGCTCGCGCGCTGGCGCACTCGCCTTCCCTGGTGCTGCTCGACGAGCCGCTGTCCAATCTGGATGCCGCGCTCAAGGACAGCCTGCGCTATGTGATCCGCGATGCGCTGAAGACAGCGAACGTGCCTGCCATCTGGGTGACCCACGACCAGGCCGAGGCGCTCTCGGTCGGTGACCGGGTAGGCATCATGCAGGCCGGTCGGCTGGCACAGATTGGCACCCCCGAAGCATGCTTTCGTGAGCCGGCCGATCGGTTCGTGGCTACCTTTCTCGGCGATGCGGCCTTCCTGCCCGGGCGGCGCTGCGGCGAGACGGTGCAGACCGTGCTGGGCAAGCTACCCGTCAGTGCCCAGGGCGGGCCGAAAGACTCGATGGAGTGCGTCGATTTGCTGGTGCGTCCGGACGATATCGGCCTGGCGCCGGTCGCCCCGGGAAACGCCTGCATCGACTGGATGCGCTACGAGGGCGAGCAGCGTCTGTTCGGGGTCACGCTCGACGATGGCACCGCACTCAAGAGTCGCCAGAATCACGAATGCACACTGCTGGCGGGTGAGCGAGTCGCGGCCAGCATTGTCGCCCGCCATCCGCTGGCGATGTTTGCGGCACAGTAATCCAGGCTGCCGAGACGGACACCGACAATCGCAGATAGTGGTTAATCGAATAAAAGGATAAAAAACGATTCCTTAAAAGCATCAGCGGCTTGCCACTAACCTAGAAAGCACTTTGGCGAATTCTAGGATGGTGAACGTCCATGTCCAGCATGGCGCTCGATGCGACCAACAGCCCGCTGAGCGACGAGCAGGCCGCCGAGGTCAATCGCCTGGTGGCGCGCCTGTCGGGCGCTCAGCGGACTTGGCTAAGCGGCTACCTGGCCGGCCTGCAGGCGATAGCCGGCGAGGCGGGTGCGCCGCGCGAGGCCGCCGCCGAGCAGCACACGCTGACGATTCTCTACGGTTCCGAGACCGGCAACGCCGAACGCGTCGCCCAGCAGGCTGGCGAGCAGGCGGTAGCTCGCGGACTGCCGGCGCGGGTCGTCGACATGGCCGACTACAAGACCCGCGAGCTGCGCGATGAAAAGCTCCTGCTGGTGGTCACCGCCACCCACGGCGAGGGCGACCCGCCCGACCCGGCGCTGGACTTCCATGAGTTCCTGCACGGTCGCAAGGCGCCCAAGCTCACCGATGCCCGTTTCGCGGTGCTGGCGTTGGGCGATTCCAGCTACGAGCACTTCTGCCAGACCGGGCGCGATTTCGACGCGCGCTTCGAGGCGCTGGGTGCGCAGCGGCTGGTCGAGCGCATCGACTGCGACGTCGACTTCGACGAGGCCGCCGGGCAGTGGATTCAACGCGCGCTGGACGCCGTCGGCGAGCACGTCGTCGAGGTCCCGACGGCGGTGGCGTCGGCCAGCGCCGAGCCGGCAGGGGTCAGCTACGACCGTCACAATCCCTTTCAGGCCGAGGTACTGGAAAATCAGATCCTCAACGGCCGCGGCTCCGAGAAGGCCACTCATCATATCGAGCTGTCGCTGGAAGGCTCGGGCATCGACTACCAGCCCGGTGACATCCTCTGCCTGATGCCGCGCAACCGTGAGGAGGTCGCCGCCGAGCTGCTCGAGGCGCTGAGTCTCGACCCGCAGCAGACGGTGGCCAGTCATAGCGGCGAGCGCCCGCTCGGCGAGGCGCTGCGCGACGATTACGAGATCACCACGCTGACCCCGGCGTTCATCGAGGCCTATGCCGAACTGGCCGAGGCCGAAGCGCTGCATGCCCTGCTCGCGGAGGGCAAGCGCGGCGACCTGATGGCCTACCTGCACGGCCGCCACATCATCGACGTGATCAACGAGCATCCGCTGAGCGGGGGGCTCGACGCCGAGACCCTGCTGGGCATGATGCGCCGCCTGCAGCCGCGCGAGTACTCGATCGCCTCGAGCTATCTCGCCAACCCCGGCGAGGTCCACGTCACCGTGGCCGCGGTGCGCTACGAGAGCCACGGGCGTCAGCGCCACGGCGTTGCCTCGACGTTTCTCGCCGAACAGGCCGAGCCCGGCGAGACGGTGCCGGTCTACCTGCGCCGCAACAAGCATTTCCGGCTGCCCGAGAATCCCGACACGCCGATCGTGATGATCGGCCCGGGGACCGGGGTGGCGCCGTTTCGCGCCTTTCTCGAGGAGCGCGAGGTGAGCGGCGCCGGCGGCGCCAACTGGCTGTTCTTCGGCAATCCGCACTTTCGCAGCGACTTCCTGTACCAGACTGAATGGCAGCGCTGGCTCAAGGACGGCCTGCTGACCCGCATGGACGTGGCCTTCTCCCGCGACGGGCCCGAGAAGGTCTATGTTCAGGATCGCCTGCGCGAGCGCGGCGCCGAGCTCTACCGCTGGCTCGAGGACGGCGCCCACGTCTACGTCTGCGGCGACGCCGAACGCATGGCGCCGGACGTGCATGCCGCGCTGACCGAGATCGTCGCCGAACATGGCGGGCGCAGCGTCGAGCAGGCCGGCGAGTACCTCAAGCAGCTGCAGCGCGATAAGCGCTATCAGCGCGACGTCTACTGAGAGGGTGCCCACAAAATGCCTGCACTCGGCAATACGGCGTTAAAAATTGACTCAATGTGCTCATTTACACCCACGTAAACTCCGCTATTTCGTCAATTTTTGCCTTGTCTTGCCTTCGTTCGCCTATTTTGTGAATACCCTCTATACAACGGAGAGAGGTCATGGAAACACCCGACCGCAGCCGTGATATCACCCAGCCGCTCGAAGCCAAGCATGGCAACGAGCGGCTCAAGGCCGAGAGCCGCTACCTGCGCGGCAGCATCGAGCAGAGCCTGGCCGACCCGATCAGCGGGGCGCTGGCCGCCGCCGACACCCAATTGACCAAGTTTCATGGTTTCTACCAGCAGGACGATCGCGACCTGCGCGACGAGCGGCGTCACCAGAAGCTCGAGCCGGCCTACCAGATGATGATCCGACTGCGCCTGCCGGGCGGCACCTGCACCGCCGAGCAGTGGCTGGCGCTGGACGACCTGGCGCGGCGCTACGGCGATGGCGGCCTGCGCCTGACCACCCGCCAGACCTTCCAGTATCACGGCGTGTTGAAGCGCGACATCAAGGCCACCCTGCAGGGCATCGACGCCGCGCTGCTGGACACCCTGGCGGCCTGCGGCGACGTCAACCGCACGGTGATGGCGGCGGTCAATCCGCACCAGTCGCGGGTCCACGCCGCGGTGCAGCGCTGCGCCCGCAGGCTCAGCGATCATCTGGCGCCGCGCACCCACGCCTATCGCGAGATCTGGCTCGACGGCGCGCGCGTCGATCCAGACGCCGACGAGGAGCCGCTCTACGGCCCCACCTACCTGCCGCGCAAGTTCAAGATCGGCTTCGCCGTGCCGCCGGTCAACGACATCGATGTCTACAGCCAGGACATCGGCCTGATCGCCGCCGTCGAGGAGGGCGAGCTGGCCGGTTTCACGGTGTGCGTCGGCGGCGGGCTGGGGCGCACCGAGAACGAGCCGGCGACCTATCCGCGGCTTGCCGACCCGATCGGCTTCTGCCGTCCCGAGTGGGTCAACGAGCTCGCCGAGACCATTGTCGCCATCCAGCGCGACCACGGCGATCGCATCGACCGCAAGCACGCGCGGATGAAGTACACCCTTGACGATCATGGCCTCGAATGGTTCAAGGCGGAGCTCGAGCGGCGCCTGGGCTGGTCGCTCGCACCGGCGCGCGAGATGCACTTCGAGCACAACGGCGACCGCTACGGCTGGGTCGAGGGCGACGACGGCAACTGGCACTACACGCTGTTCATCGAGAACGGGCGCATCCGCGATTGGCAGGACTATCCGCTGATGAGCGGCCTGCGCGAGATCGCCAAGGTCCACGGCGGCGAGTTCCAGTTGACCCCCAACCAGAACCTGACCATCGCCGGCATCGCCCCGGGCGAGCGCGACGCCATCGCGCGGCTGATCCGCGATCATCGCCTGGAGCGCCCGCAGCGCGCGGGCCAGCTACGCCGCAACGCCATGGCTTGCGTGGCGCTGCCCACCTGCGGGTTGGCGATGGCCGAGAGCGAGCGCTACCTGCCGGCGCTGATCGACGAACTCGAGCGCCTAGCCGCCGACGCCGGCATCGCCGATACGCCGATCGTGATCCGCATGACCGGCTGCCCCAACGGCTGTGCGCGGCCCTACCTCGCCGAGATCGGCTTCACCGGTCGCGCGCCGGGCAAGTACAACCTGTATCTCGGTGGCGGCTTCCACGGCCAGCGGCTCAACAAGCTGTATCTCGACAACGTCGGCGAGGCCAAGATCCTCGAGACCCTCGACGGCCTATTTCGCCACTACGCCGCCGAGCGTCGGGATGGCGAGCCGTTCGGCGACTTCACGATCCGCGCCGGTTACGTGGCCGAGGTCAGTGCCGGGCGCGAGTTCCACGACTGAGTCGTCAGTAATGCGGTACTAAAGATCGGCGGTCACAAAAAAGCCGAGGCTGTCTTGCCTCGGCTTTTCGATGCCGCTTGCTTGGCAATCAGGCCTTGTTGGGCTGCTTGACCATGCGCAGGTAGGGTTTCTTCTCGTCCCAGCCCTGCGGGAACAGCTCCTTGGCCTGCTCGTTGCTCACCGCGGGCACGATGATGCACTCGTCGCCGTCGTTCCAGTTGACCGGTGTGGCGACCTTATGGCCGTCGGTCAGTTGCAGGCTGTCGATGACCCGCAGGATCTCGGCGAAGTTGCGCCCGGTGCTGGCCGGGTAGGTGATGGTCAGGCGGATCTTCTTGTTGGGGTCGATGATGAACACCGAACGCACCGTCAGGGTGTCGTTGGCATTGGGGTGAATCATGTCGTACAGATCGCTGACCGTGCGGTCGGCATCGGCGAGCAGCGGGAAGTTCAGGCCGTGGCCCTGGGTTTCCTCGATGTCGCCGGCCCAGCGGCGGTGATCGTCCACCGGGTCCACCGACAGGCCGATCGCCTTGGCGTTGCGCTTCTCGAACTCGGGCTTCAAGCGCGAGACTTCACCGAGCTCGGTGGTGCAGACTGGCGTGAAGTCCTTGGGGTGCGAGAACAGAATGACCCAGCTGTCACCCGCCCACTCGTGAAACTTGATCGGGCCTTCCGTGCTGTCCTGGGTGAAATCCGGTGCGGTATCGCCTAGATGCAGTGCCATGACTTGCTCCTTGAACATGACCGGTGGATGGCTTATTCGCTTTGCTACTATAAACGCTTCGTTACTATGACATCGGGCCTGCCCAAAGGGGAAACAACCCCTGGGGCTATATAAATAGCCCGGTGCTATTAATCCCGGTGCTATTCCTCCTCGGGCAGGGCGAAGGTGACCACCTGGTCACTGACCTTGGGCAGCAGGATCGAGTTGCCGCCCACCGCGAAGGTCACGTACTGCCTGCCTTGATAGGTATAGACCGCCGGCATCGAGACCGCCGGCGCCTCGACCAGATGCTTCCACAGCACCTCGCCGCTCTTCAGGTCGAGCGCGCGCACCCGCGAGTCCATCGATGCGCCGATGAAGATCAGCCCCGACTCGGTGATCACCGGCGCGCCGATGGTCACCGAGCCCCAGGATTCGGGCTTGTAGAAGCCGTACTTCTGGACCTGGCCGGACGGCTCCTTCCACAGCCGCTCGCCGGTATTCAGGTCGTAGGCGGCGATGGTGCCGTAGGGCGGCTTCCAGCAGGGCATGCCCGCCCAGTTGAGGAACGTCTGGAGCTGGAAGCCATAGGCCGTGTCGCCCTGCTGATAGTAGCCGCCGGTCTCGCCGGACTGTTCCAGTTGCTGGAACTCGTCACGCGGAATCAACCGGTATATCTGCACCACGCTGTTGGAGTTGATCACGTAGACCCCGGTGTTCGGATCGACGGCGCCACCGCCCCACTGCGAGCCGCCGGTAGTGGGCGGGTAGGCAAGCGTGCCCTCGAGACTCGGGGGCGTGAAACGGCCCTCGTAGCGCAGCTTCTCGGCGCGATTGCTGCATTCGCCGAGGCTCACCAGGTCGGCGATGGTCGAAACACCCGGCCACTCGTCGGGAATCACCGGCTCGGGCTTGGGCACATAGGGCTGGGTCGGCGCGGCCTGTTCACCCTCGGCTTCCGAGGCCGGCACCTTGCGCTCCTCGATCGGGTAGATCGGCTCGCCGGTTTCGCGATTCAGCACATACAGAAAGCCCTGTTTCGAGCTCTGCACCAGCGCGGGGATGGTCTTGCCGTCCTTCTTGATATCCACCAGCGTCGGTGGCGCGACGGTGTCATAATCCCAGATGTCGTGGTGCACCAACTGGCGGCTCCACACCACCTCGCCGGTTTCGCTGTTCAGCGCCGTCAACGAGGTCGCCAGGGGCAGCTTCTCGGTGCGGTTGCCGCCGTAATAGTTCGGGCTCGGCGAGCTGATCGGGATATAGAGCAAGCCGGTCTCGGGGTCAATTGACATCGAGGCCCAGACGTTGGCGGTACCGGTGCGCTGGATCACCTCCTTGGGCAGCGCGTGGAAGGTTCACCTGCGCTCGCCGGTGCGCGCATCGAGGGCGAAGACCGTCCCCGGCGGCGCGACGGCATCGGTCCAGTCCTTGCCGGCCCAACCGAGAAACAGCGTGTCGTTATAGACCGTGGGCGGCTGCAGCAGCGACAGCGGCCACTTGTCGTTGACCGTGTTCCACTGGTTGACGTTGACCATGCCGTTATCGCCGAAGTTGGCGCAGGGCTCGCCGGTATCGGCATCGACCCCGTAGAGCTTGGCATCCATGGTGCCGATGTAGACGATCTTCTGGCAGGGCTCGCCCGGCTGCGGCTCGTCGGCCTGCCAGTAGGCCACGCCACGATTCTTCATGTTCGGCTGGGTCAGCGCCTCAAGCCGCGCCTCGGGGTCGAAGGTCCACTTCTCCTGGCCAGTGTCGGGCTCCAGGGCGATGATTCGATAGAACGGCGTTCCCAGGTAGAGCGTATCGTTGACGAACAATGGCGTCGCCGACCAGACCGTCATCGGCACGTCGCCACTGCCATCCGATACGTCGCCAGTGTGATACTCCCAGACCTGCTCGAGGTTGCCGACGTTGTCCGGCGTGATCTGCGTGGCGGGGGAATATTTCTGGGCGCGCAGGTCGCCGTTGAAGGTCGCCCAGCTGTTCTCGGCTTCCATCCATTGGTCGGGGCCCGGGCGGGGTGGCGAGGCCTGGCCATCGCCATCCGGTGCCTGCCCGGCAGGGCCGGTATCGACGCGTCCGCCCGGCCCGGTGGGGGTGACAGATGTGTCGTTGTCGACCTTGCCGTTAAGGATCTGGTTCGAAGCGCTCGCGTCGTCGCTCGACGATTGCCCGGATTGCTCTGATGACTCGTCCTGGGTGCCGGTGATGCCCTGCGGCTGGCCGCCGGTTTTGCCCGGCGTCGAGTCGTCCTGCGCCAGGACCTGCCCCGCTGAGCCGGCCAGGACGAAGGAGGCGGCCAGGGCGATTGCGTATTTTATGGTCATGCTGCGGCCTCCTTGCGGCGGTGCGGGGGCGGGGTGGCGGTGAAGAGATGGATCAGCCAGGCGACGAGCCCCGCCACCATCAATCCTGTCAGCCAGTAGGCCTCGAGCAGGTAGGCCGCGAACGCGGTCCCCAGCAGGTCGAGCAGTACCAGCAGGGCGATGGTCCCGCGTAGCCAGCGTCGCGCAGTACGGGCGAAGGCCATCAGCAGCGAGCCGCCCACCAGCAGCGCGGAGGTAAAGAAAACCAGATAGCTACCCGGCGTATGAGCGATGCCGTTGCCGTCGTTGAACGCCGCGATCGTCGCCAGCACCAGCCCCGCGAGCGAGCAGATCACCAGTAGCCAGGCACCTATGCCGGTGCCGTGTCGTGCTTTGCGGGTCATGTCCTTGTCCTCTTCCTTGAACGGGTGCGTAACGCGGTATGTCGTGGTATCCCGCTGTAACCGGTTGAACCGCCCGCGGCGCATCACTACGGCTTAGGTAAGCATAGGCAAGACAAGCGATTCTTTCTGAGCCGTCGAGTCGACAAGCAGTGCAAGAGAATACCGATCAGCGTTCGCTGACCGGTATTGTGTCACCGTCGGCAGGGCGGAAAAGCTCAGGCGTTGCTCTGATGAAGCCGGTCCAGCCCTTCGAGCAGACCGGCCATGTCGTCGGCGTGTTCCTCTTCCTGGGCGAGGATGTCTTCCATGATGCGCCGTGAGGTGGGGTCGTTCTCGCCCAGGTAATTGGCGATCTCGCGGTAGCTGTCGATGGCGATTCGCTCGGCGACCAGGTCCTCCGTGATCATCTCCTTGAGCGAGTCGCCCTCGACATACTCGGCATGCGCGCGGGTCTGGATGCCTTCCGGCGAAAAGTTGGGCGCGCCGCCCAGCTGGACGATGCGTGCGGCAAGCCAGTCGGCATGCTGCTGCTCCTGCTGGGCGTGTTCGAGGAACTCGGCGGCGGCGATGTGCGCGCTGAGCCCGTCTGCCATGTAGTAGTGGCGCTTGTAGCGCAGGTAGCAGACGATCTCGGTGGCCAGCGCCTCGTTGAGAAGGTCGATGACGTTCTCGCGATCGGCACGGTAGCCCTCGGTGACGGCGCCGCGCTCAATGTGCTGGCGGGCGCGTTCGCGAATCGTCTTGATGTCGGTCAGAAACGGTTGGTCGGCCACGGTTGCTCTCCTTGTCACGTCATGTGCCTGTGCCTATGCAGCGTAGAACATTCGTCGCGAAGGGCGAGGCGGCGCGATGATTCAGCGGCGCCACGAGGGCAGTGACCGGCGGCTGCCGATGCGCTAGCCGGCGCGATAGGTCGCGTCGACCGCAAAGCGGCTGCCCAGCCGATAGCGCGAGGAGGGGTGCAGAAAGCGTACGTAGGTGACCGCCCGTTCGGCACTCCAGGTGCGGCGCATCAGCGCCAGGCAGGGCTCGCTGGCCTCGATCGCCAGCGCCTGGATATCCTCGGCTGTGGGCATCAGGGCATCGACGATGTGCTCCATCTCGTCGACGGGCAGATGGTCGAGCAGGTAGCGCGAGGGCTGCAGGGTGTCGCCGAACTGCTGGTCGATGAAATCGGGGGCCATCGCCGGCGACACGTAGCGATCCTCGAGCTGCACGGCGAGATCTTCCTCGTAGTGCACGCAGCGCAGGTGATAGACCGAACTGCCGGTGGGCAGTTCGAGTGCCGAAGCGATGTCGAACGGCGCCGCCACGCGGCCCAGCTCGAGTATCTCGCAGTGGTAGCGGTGCCCACGCGAGGCGATTTCGTCGGCGATGTTGGCGATCCGCAGCAGGTTGGAAAGGGGCTTGCGCTCGGCGATGAAGGTACCGACGCCGCTGGTGCGCTCCAGGTAGCCTTCGTGGGTCAGTTCGCGCAACGCCCGGTTGACGGTCATCCGTGACATGCCCAGCTCGCTGACCAGCTGGTTCTCGGAGGGGATCATGTCGCCCGGCGCCCATTGCCCCGAGTCGATGCGGGTCATGACATAGCGCTTGGCCTTCTGATAAAGCGCGCGCGGGGCGTGCCGATCGTCCTTAACCGAGGCCATGTCGGGCTCCTGCGAATACCGCGTCGAGCGCGTCGAGAAAGTGGTCGTTGTCCGCCGGGCTGCCGATGGTGACACGCAGGCAGTGGGTGAAGCCAGGCTCGCGCCAGGGCTTGACGATCACCCCATGCGCCAGCAGGGCGTCGCTGACCGCCTCGGCGGGCGCCGGCAGCGGCACGAACAGGAAGTTCCCGGCCGACGGGTAGGGTGCCACGCCACGCCTTGCCAGGGCGTCGCCGACCCTCGCTCGCTCGGCGGCGACATTGGCCAGGCTGCGATCCAGGTGGGCGCGATCGGCGAGTGCCGCCAGGGCCGCGGCCTGGGCCGGGCGGCTGACGTTGAACGGCGTGCGCAGGCGGTCGATCAGCTCGGCCAGGCCCGGTTCGGAGGCGATGCCGTAGCCGACCCGGAAGCCGGCCAGCGAGTAGGCCTTGGAGAACGTGCGCAGGACGATCCACGGCGCGCGGCTGGCCTGGAGCAGCGCCAGGCTGTCGGGGTAGTCGTCCTGCAGGCGACCGTATTCATAATATGCCTCGTCGAAGACCAGCAGCGCATGTGCGGGCAGCGCCGCCGCCAGTCGCTCGATCTCGCCGGCGCCGAGCGCGGCGCCGACCGGGTTGGAGGGCGAGGAGAACATCACCAGCCGGGTGCGCGGGGTGATCGCGGCGAGCATGCCCTCGAGATCGATGGCCCCGGTCGCGGTGATCGGCACGGCGGTGACGCCGGCGCCCATCGAGTGCGCATAGAGCGTATGCAGCCCGAACGCCGGGCACAGGGTCACCACCTCGTCGCCGTGATCGAGGAACACCCGGGTCAGGATCGCCAGCAGGTCTTCCGAGCCGTTGCCGAACACCAGCCGTCGCGCGGCGACGCCGAGCCGCTCGGCCATTGCCTGGCGCAGCGCGCTGCATTCGGCGTCCGGGTAGAGCGCGCCGTCGCGGGCGGCCCGGGTGACGGCCTCGATGACCCCGGGCGCGGGGCCAATGGGATTCTCGTTGCTGCCCAGCCGGGCGATCCGCTCGACCCCGTGCCGCCGCCGCACGGCTTCATTGGAAAGGCCGGCATTGTAGGGCGCCAGCGAGCGCACTTCGGCGCGCGCCAGGCTCTGCACGGTATACGTGCCGGGCGGCGAGTCAGGCATGCGTGGTCGACTCCTCGAGGGTGTCCCAGAACGCGTTGCGCTCGAGGTAGTTTTGCAGGAACTGCTGCAGTCGCGGGCTCTCGGCGTGACGGAAGACCTCATTGGGAGTGCCCCGGGCGACGACCCTGCCCTGGTCTAGGAACACCACTGTGTCGGCGACCTGGGCGGCAAAGCCCATCTCGTGGGTCACCACCACCATGGTCATGCCCTCCGCGGCGAGCTGCTTCATGACCTGCAGAACCTCGCCGACCAGCTCGGGGTCGAGTGCCGAGGTCGGCTCGTCGAAGAGCATGATGTGCGGCTCCATGGCCAGCGCCCGGGCGATGGCCACGCGCTGCTGCTGGCCGCCGGAGAGCTGCGCCGGGTACGCCGCGTCCTTGTCGGCGAGACCGACCTTGTCGAGCATCGCCCGACCGCGGCTGTCGGCATCGCTCCGGGACAACCCCTTGACCCGTTTCAGCGCCTCGGTGACGTTGGCCAGCACCGTCATGTGCGGCCACAGGTTGAATTGCTGGAAGACCATGCCGACATTGCGCCGCACCTGGCGGACGCGGCGATTGCTGGCCACCACCCGCTGGCCCTGGCGGCCGCGTTCGAAGCCGAGCAACTCGCCCTCGAGCTCGACCTCGCCCTCGTCGTAGCGCTCGAGGAAGGCCAGGCAGCGCAGCAGGGTGCTCTTGCCGGAGCCCGAGGGGCCGATCAGACAGACCACTTCGGAGTGATGCACGCGCAGATCGATGTCCGCGAGCACGGTCTTGTCGTCGAAGCGCTTGCCCAGCCCGCGGGCTTCGATGATGGCATCGGTGGCGTGGGAGGCGTTCATGCGATGTCCTCCTGGACGGTCTGCTTGACGGGGCGGGTCCCCAGGTAATGCTGGGCGCGACGCTCCAGTGCCTGGCCGACCCGCGAGGTGGCTTCAACCAGCGCTAGGTAGCCCAGGCACAGGGCCAGCAGCACCTCGGCGAAGGCGAAGGTTTGCGAGCCAATGCCGCTGAGCACCAGCGTCAGTTCGGGCACGGTGATGATCGACAGCACCGGGGTTTCCTTGCACAGGATGGTGACCATGTTGACCAATGCCGGCAGGATCAGCACCAGCATCTGCGGCAGCTGGATGCGCCGGATCATCTGCATTCGCGAGAGCCCCAGGCACTCGGCGGCTTCCAACTGGCCGGGGGGAATCGAGTTGAAGCCGGTGCGGAAGATCTCGGCGAAATACACGCTGCCATACACCCCGAGACCGATCAGGCCCGCCGGGATGGCGTCCAGCGTGATGCCCAGCGCCGGGCCGCCGTAATAGAGCAGAAACAGCTGGATCAGAAACGGCGTGCTGCGGATGATCTCGATATACACACGCAGGATGGCGCGCAGCCAGCACGGACCGAACAGCTGCAGCACCGCCACCACCAGACCCAGCGCCAGGCCCAGCGCCACGCCGCCGAGCCAGGTGCCCAGGGTGACCATGAAGCCATCGGCAATCGCGCCCAGGTTGTCGGTGAGTACGCTCAGGTCGAATGTCATGCGCGATCCCTCCGCAGGCGGATTTCCAGCCAGCTGCCCAGCATTGCCAGCGAGACGTTGAGCACGCAGTACAACGCCGCCGCGGCCAGGTAGAACTCGAGCTGCAGAAAGGTGCTGGCGGCCAGGTTCTGCGCAGTGCGGGTGAGTTCGGAAATACCCACCACCGAAATCAGCGACGACGCCTTGATCAGCAGGATCACCTCGTTGACCAGCGCCGGTGAGGTCAGCCGTACCACCTGGGGGATCTGGATGCGCAGCAGCAGCGCGCGATGCGACAGGCCGAGCATCAGCGCCGATTCGGCCTGGCCCCTAGGCAGGGTCAGGAAGCCGCCGCGCAGGATCTCCGCGATATAGGCGCCGCAGCACAGCGACAGCCCGGCGATGGCCGCCACCACTGGCGTCACGCCCAGACCCAGGCGCGGCAGCACGTTATACAGGAACAACAGCTGGATCAGCAGCGGCACGCCGCGAAAGATGGTGATGTAGGCGCCGCCCAGGCGCCGCAGGACGGTGCGCGGAGAGAGCCGCAACCCGCACACGCCGACGGCGATGACGAAGCCGATCGCCAGACCCACGGCGGACATCTGCAGCGTCGACCAGAGACCTGCCAGCAGCAGCGGCAGGTTCTGGATGATCAATGGCCATTCGAGCATGGGAACTCAGCGATCAGATGTTGGGTTCGAAGTCGCCGCGCGGCGTATCCATTGCCTGGCCCAGCCATTTCTTCTGCAGCTCGGCGAGGCGGCCATCGTCCTTCATCTTCAGCAGCGCCTCGTCGATGGCGTCCAGCAGCGCACGACTCTCCTCGTCGTCACGGCCTAGGTAGGCGAAGTAGCTCGGCTCGCCGAAGGGCGGTTGGACGACCTCGAAGACGTTGGGGCGTTGGCTGGCGACGTAGCCGATGTTGGGCAGCGAGTTGGCCACGGCATCGATGCGCCTGGCGGCCAGCGCGGCGTAG
>Ga0114911_1001094_pt1 | contig 14824 bp, 15 predicted proteins | sample MalvireepMed_904_FD_89688 | JGI IMG/M metagenome (GOLD analysis project Ga0114911, IMG submission 89688) | Marine viral communities from the Global Malaspina Expedition - Malaspina viral metaG DeepMed_904 | ecosystem: Environmental > Aquatic > Marine > Oceanic | place: Mediterranean Sea...
ATCGCTGCGATGGCGCGGACGGGCTGCTGGTGGCGGTCCGGGTAAAGGGCGCCGGCGAAGCGGCCGAGGAACTGGTGTTCCGCTTTACCCGCATTCGCTGAAAGCACGCCTGCGAAACCCGCTGTTCGCATGGCCCGACCTGTATTCGGGACCGGGGGATCGGGCCGCCCCGCTCGCACAGGCATGATGCCCGCACGAGCGGATGCGGCAATTCGTTAGGCGCCGATCAGGCTGCCTGCTTCACTTCGGCGACGATCTTCTTCGCTGCGTCGCCCAGATCGTCGGCGCTGACGATCGCCAGGCCCGAATTGTCGAGGATGGCCTTGCCTTCTTCGACATTGGTGCCTTCGAGGCGGACCACCAGCGGCACCGAGAGATTCACGTCCTTCGCGGCCTGGACGATGCCATTGGCGATGACGTCGCACTTCATGATCCCGCCGAAGATGTTGACGAGAATGCCTTCGACCGCGGGATCCTTGAGAATGATCTTGAATGCCGCCGTCACCTTCTCGGTGGTCGCGCCGCCGCCCACGTCGAGGAAGTTGGCAGGGAAGGCGCCATTGAGCTTGATGATGTCCATCGTCGCCATGGCGAGGCCCGCGCCATTGACCATGCAGCCAATGCTACCGTCGAGCTTGATATAGGCCAAATCGTATTCGCTGGCCTCGACTTCGGCCGGGTCTTCCTCGGTCTCGTCGCGCAGCGCTTCGACATCCTTGTGGCGGAACAGCGCGTTGCCGTCGAAGCTCATCTTGGTGTCGAGCACGAGCAGGTTGCCGTCCTCGGTTTCGACCAAAGGATTGATCTCGAGCATCTCGCAGTCGAGATCCATGAAGGCCGTGTAGAGCTGCTTGGCAAGCTTCTGGGCCTGCTTGTTGAGGTCACCCGTCAGCTTGAGCGCGAAGGCCACCGCGCGGCCGTGGTGCGGCATGAAGCCCTGCGCCGGGTCGATGGTGATGGTGGTGATCTTTTCGGGAGTCGAATGCGCGACTTCCTCGATATCCATCCCGCCTTCGGTCGAAACAATCATGGCGACCCGGCCGGTGGCGCGGTCGACCAGCATCGACAGATAGTATTCCTGCGCGATGTCGACACCGTCGGTCACATAGAGCCGGTTGACCTGCTTGCCGGCATCGCCGGTCTGGACAGTGACCAGCGTGTTGCCGAGCATGTCCTTGGCGTTGGCTTCGACTTCCTCGATGCTCTTCGACAGACGTACGCCGCCCTTGGCGTCGGGGCCGAGTTCCTTGAACGTGCCCTTGCCGCGGCCACCGGCGTGGATCTGCGCTTTCACGACGTAGAGCGGACCGGGCAGCTTCTTGGCGCCTTCCACCGCTTCTTCGACAGTAAGGGCGGCATGGCCGGCGGGGATGCCGATGCCGTATTTCGCAAGCAGTTCCTTGGCCTGGTATTCGTGGATGTTCATGGGAATCCTTCGTCCTTCGCGTGACGCGCGTGGGGGAATAAGAGTCGCACCGGCCATAAGCATGTCTGGGCCCGCTTGAAAAGGCCCGCTTTCGGGTGCAGGGCGCGGACCGATAGCCATGATCAACAGCCAGCGCCTCGAATCCATCGTCTCCGAAGCCGGACGGATCGCATACGATCTGTGGCCGGGGGTGGGCAATGCGCTGGATGCATGGGAAAAGAAACCGGGTGATCCGGTGTGCGAGGCCGACCTCGCAGTCGATGCCTTCCTCAAGCGCGAGCTTGGCGCGCTGCTGCCTTCCGCGGGGTGGCTGTCCGAAGAAACCGCCGATGACCCGGCGCGTCTCGGCCACGACCTGATCTGGCTGGTGGACCCGGTCGACGGGACCCGCGATTTCATCCGTGGGCGCAGCGGCTGGGCGGTTTCGGTCGCGCTTATTAGCGCTGGCCGGCCACTGATCGGCACGCTGTGTGCCCCTGCGCGGGGCGAGACATGGCAAGCGGTTGCGGGGCAGGGCGCGTTCCGCAACGGTACGCGGCTGACTGCTTCCACCCGCCGCGAATTTGCCGGATCGCGCGTGCCTGCGCATGTCTTGCCCAAGACCGACACCGATCTGGTCACGGTCGACCAGCCCAATTCGATCGCCTTGCGAATCGCAATGGTCGCGGCGGACGAAGCGGATCTGGTAGCGACGGTGCGTTGGGGTTTCGAATGGGATATCGCTGCGGCCGGTATGATCGCGCGCGAGGCCGGTGCCGCAGTGAGCGACGCCTATGGCCGCAAGCTCGACTACAACAAGCGCGACCCGCGGGACTTCGGCGTATTGGTCAGCGCGCCCGATATTCACGCCGATGCCGTGGAGCGGCTGGCACGGCGAATGGACAACCCGCCCGAATAACGGCTGGAAGAGCTGCCTGAACGAAATCGGGGCCAGCGCAATGCCGGCCCCGATCGATAATCTGGGTGTCGGACTTGCCCGTTACATTCCCTGCGACTGGGCCGCCTGGATGTCCTGCTGGTCGAACGGAATGATCTTGATTTCGACGCGGCGATTGAGCGGTTCGTTGACATTGTCGCCGGTGGAAACCTTGGGGCGGGTCTCGCCGAAGCCCATCCAGCGGATGCGCGATGAATCGACGCCGCGCGACGTGAGGTAATTCGCCACTGCCTGCGCGCGCTGTTCGGACAGGCGCTGGTTCGAATCGGCCGAACCGACGGTATCGGTATGGCCATATACGTCGACGAGGCTGTTGGGATATTGCGTCAGGCTCGAGGCCACGCGGTCGAGTAGGTCGCGGAAGCCCGGAGTGATGGTGTAGCTGCCGGTGGCGAAGGTCACGCCGTCGGGCAGGTTGACCAGGATCGCTTCGCCGCCATCGGTTTCGCTGACGTCGACGCCCGAGCCGGCCGTCTGCTCTTCGAGTTCCTTGATCTGCTGATCCATGTTGTAGCCGACCACGCCGCCGGCCACGCCGCCAGCTGCCGCGCCGATGATGCGTCCGGTCTTGCCGCCGATCACGCCGCCGAGCAGGCCGCCGGCAAGTGCGCCGCCGGCCGTGCCGAGCACGGTCCGCGAAACCTTGCGTTCGCCGGTGTTGGGGTCGGTTACGCAGGCCGATACGGTCATCATCGATACGGCAGCGAGGCTGGCGGTAAGAATGCGCGATTTTTTCATGTAGTTTTCCTCCTCTGAGGTGGCAGGCGGCCCCAATACGGGCTTGGTGCCAGGCGATATATCCCGGACGCGCCCACCCACGTCACAACCAAGCCAACCGCCCAGCGGCGCGCCTGTTCCGCGCCCGGCGCAGATAAGTCACACGAAACGCTGGCAGCTTGGAGCAATTGTGCTAGCCACGCGCGGGTGACACCTTTTCCCTGGACCGACCTGCTGATCATTGCAGGACTGATCGTGCTCAACGGCGTGTTCGCCATGAGTGAACTGGCCATCGTGTCGGCGCGCACCGCTCCGCTGCGTACGGCAGCGCAGCAAGGCAATCGCGGCGCGCAGATCGCGCTTTCGCTGGGCGCGGAACCGGGCAAGTTCCTCTCGACCGTGCAAATCGGCATTACGCTGATCGGGATCGTGGCGGGTGCCTATTCTGGAGCCAGCCTCGGCGGGCCCGTGGGCGAGCGGCTGGCCGTGCTCGGCGTTCCTGCGGACTGGGCGGACCAGGCGGGCTTCGCCACGGTGATCGCGCTGACCACTTACCTCAGCCTTGTGGTTGGCGAGCTCGTGCCCAAGCAGGTGGCTCTCCGCGCTGCGGTGCCAATCGCGATCTACATGGCGCGGCCGATGGCGGTGCTGGCCAAGGTCGCCGCCCCGCTGGTGTGGTTGCTCGACGCCTCGTCCGGTCTGCTGATCCGGCTGCTCGGCGTGCGCCCGGCAGGCCAGAGCGCGGTTACCGCCGAAGAGCTGCACATGCTGTTTGCCGAAGCCACGCGCAGCGGCGTGATCGAACACGAACAGCACCAGATGCTGCAAGGCGTCGTCCGGCTGGCCCAGCGGCCCGTGCGCGAGCTGATGACCCCGCGCACGGAAGTCGACTGGATCGATATTGCGGCGGACGAAGCTGCGGTTCGCGCGGTGCTCGACGCCAGCCCCCATTCGCTGTTGCCCGTGGCCGAAGGGTCGCCCGACAGGGTGCTGGGCGTGGTCAAGGTGCGCGATATCCTGTCGCGCCTCATCGCCAACGAGCCGGTCGATATTGCCGCGCTGATGAGCAAGACCGAGGTGGTCCCCGACCAGTTGGACGCGGTCGACGCGCTGCGCGTGCTGCAACAGGCCGAAATCGCCATGGCGATGGTGCATGACGAATACGGTCATCTCGATGGTATCGTTACGCCGGTAGACCTGCTCACTGCGCTGGTCGGCGATTTCGCGAGTGATCAGGACCCGGGCGATTCGCCGGGGGTTACCGAGCGCGCCGATGGCAGCCTGCTGGTTTCGGGCTCGCTATCCGCCGACGTGCTCGCCGATCGGCTGGGGATCGAATATGGCGAAGACCGCGAATTCGGCACCGCGGCGGGGTACGCACTGCATGTGCTCAAGCGCCTGCCCAACGAAGGCGACCATTTCACCGATCAGGGCTGGCGTTTCGAAGTCGTCGATATGGATGGCCGCCGGATCGACAAGCTGCTGGTAAGCAACGAGGCGGACGGGGCAGCGCAGCCTGCCTGACGCGGCGTGGAAATCTGCCGGCACTGGCGCCGGCAGGTTCTTCCAAATAGCTAGGCTCTCAACCCGGGATTACGGCGACGGCATTGGCGCCATCGCCCTCGGGCGCAGCGACGATGTCGCGCGTCACGCTGCCCTTGGCGACGGTGGCGGTCGCCGGATCGCCGACGGCGCTGCGGATCCCGGGGTCTGCGGCCCCTGCGCGTTCGAGCACGCTGGTTTCGACACTGCTGCGCGCCTGTGGACCGCCGAACAGGGCTTCGAGCGTCTGCGCGGCGGCACTGCCTTCGGCCGGACGCGGAGCGCCGGGCTTGGGCGGGACCAGGTTGAAATCGGGCGGCACCACCAGCGGGGCCTGCCGCTGGACGGCGAATTCATCGGGCCGGTCGCGGTTGAGCAGGCCATTGCTGCCGCAGGCTGCGGTCATGGCGCCAAGCCCGGCGATCAGGGCGAAACGGGTGAATTGGTTCATCACTTGCTCTCCGCGGCGTCGGCCGCCTTGCTGTTCATGAGGTCGTCGACCTCTTGCTCGTCCTTGTCGCGCATGAAAAAGGCGCGTGCAAGGACGATGACCACGCCGATGGTGATAGCCGCATCGGCGACGTTGAAAATCAGGAACGGGCGGAAATCGCCGAAATGCAGATCGGCGAAGTCGACGACATAGCCGAGTTCGTAGCGATCCTTGATGTTGCCCAGCGCCCCGCCGAGAATTAGCGACAGCGCGAGGATGTCGCCCAGAAGCTTTTCGCGCAGCATCCACACGGTCACCACCAGCGCGATGACGGCGGTCACCAGCACCAGGCCCCAGCGCATTTCCGGGCTGGTTGCTTCGAACATGCCCAGCGACACGCCGAAATTGCGCGTGAAACGCAGATCGAAGATCGGCAGCAGTTCCATCGCGTCACCCACCCGGTCGATGCCGAGCGTCTTGGTGACGTAGTTCTTGCTCCACTGGTCGGCCGCGAAAATCACCAGGGCGATCACGCAGCCGATCAGGCGATTGCGCAGGAGGGGGGTCATGCCGCACCGTCCAGCGTGGCGACCACGTCTTCGCAGCGATCGCACAGGTCGCCATCCTCGGCGACACTGGGCAGCAGGCGCCAGCAGCGCCCGCACTTGCTTTCATCTGTCCGCGTAACCGTCACCGTGTCGCTATCGCCGCGCGCGACTGACGCGGTGATGAACACTTCGCCCAGGTCGGCGTCGCTGAAACCTTCGGGTACGGCGCTGGCGGGCACGACGACGTCGGCTTCGAGGCCCGAGCGGATCACCTTGTCGCGGCGCAGCGGCTCGATCGCTTCCATGACGTCCTCGCGCAATTCGCGCAGTTGCGCCCAGCGCGCGCCATCGGCGGTCACACCCGGCACCTGCGGCCATTCGAGCAGGTGGACGCTGCCGCCATCGGGATAGCGCGTCGACCACACTTCCTCTGCCGTGAACACCAGCACCGGCGCGGCATAGCGGACCAGCGCGTGGAACAGCAGGTCGAGCACGGTGCGGTAGGCATTGCGCTTCACGCTGCCCGGCCCGTCGCAATAGAGCACGTCCTTGCGGATATCGAAGTAGAAGGCCGACAAATCCTCGTTGCAGAAATTGACCAGCAGCCGCGTATAGGCGTTGAAGTCGTAATTCTCTGCCGCGTGGCGCAGCTTGCCATCGAGATCGGCCAGCAGCGCGAGGATATAGACCTCGAGTTCGGGCACCTCGCCGACATCGCCCATATCGCCGACGAAACCGTCGAGCGCGCCGAGCAGATAGCGGAAGGTGTTGCGCAGTTTGCGGTACTGGTCGCCCGCGCCCTTGAGGATTTCGTCACCGATGCGGTGGTCCTCGGTCGAATCGACGCTGAGCGCCCACAGCCGGATGATGTCCGCGCCGTACTGCTCCATGACCTTGAGCGGATCGATCGTGTTGCCGAGGCTCTTGGACATCTTGCGCCCGTCGCTGGCCATTGTGAAGCCGTGCGTCAGCACCCGGTCATAGGGCGCGCGGCCGCGCGTGGCGCAGCTTTCGAGCAGCGAGGACTGGAACCAGCCGCGGTGCTGGTCGCTGCCCTCGAGATAAAGGTCGGCGGGCCATTTGAGCGCCGGCCAGCGCCCGCTTGCTAGCGTAAAGGCATGCGTACAGCCCGAATCGAACCACACGTCGAGGATGTCGCCGACCATTTCGTAATCGCCGGGATCGTACGCCTCGCCGAGGAATTCGGCCTTGCGGCTCTCGTCCCAGGCATCGACGCCTTGCTCGCGCACTGCCGCGATGACGCGCGCGTTGACTTCGGGGTCCTGCAGATATTCGCCCGTGCCGTTCTTCACGAACAGCGTGATCGGCACGCCCCAGGCGCGCTGGCGCGAGAGCACCCAGTCGGGACGGCCTTCGACCATCGAGCCGATCCGGCGGCGACCCTTTTCGGGGATGAAGCGGACGCGTTCGATCTCGGACATGGCGCGGCTGCGCAGCGTGCCGCCGCCGCCCAGTTCCTTGTCCATCGGCACGAACCACTGCGGCGTGCAGCGATAGATGACCTTGGCTTTCGACCGCCAGCTATGCGGGTAGGAATGCTGGTAATCGTCACTCGCGGAAAGCAGCGCGCCCGCTTCGCGCAAATCGCTGCAGATCGGGCCTTCGGGCGAATTGAACGGCTTGTTGATGACGCTGCGGCGGCGTTCCTTGCCGTTCTCGTCCAGATCGCCAGCGCCGAGCCATTCCCAATCATCGCGATAGCGCCCGTCGGCCATGACCGCGAAGACCGGCTCGAGGCCGTTGGCGCGGCACAGCAGGAAGTCGTCCTCGCCATGGTCGGGCGACATGTGGACGAGGCCCGTCCCGCTGTCGGTGGTGACGAAATCGCCCGGCAGGAAGGGGCGCGGCTTGGCGTAAAACCCGCCGAGATGGTGCATCGGGTGGCGCGCGACGGTTCCGGCGAGGTCGGAGCCTTTGTAAGTGCGCTGGACGACAGCGATTACACCGACACGTTCGACAAATGCGGGCACAAGGTCACTGGCGACGAGAATAATCGCAGCGTTGGCAAGCTTCTCTTGGCGCGACATTTTTTCGAGAGGCAATTCGGCAGGCCAAACAACCAGCTCAGAATATTCAACCTCCGGCCCATAGGCGATCGCTTGATTCACCGGGATCGTCCACGGCGTGGTCGTCCAGATCACTGCATGCGCGCCGACCAATTCCGGAATCGGGCTCTCGGTGATCTCGAACGCCACGTCGATCTGGGTGGAGGTGATGTCCTCATATTCTACCTCGGCCTCGGCCAGCGCGGTTTCTTCCACCGGGCTCCACATCACCGGCTTTGACCCGCGATAGAGATTGCCCGCCTCGGCGAATTTCATCAGCTCGGCCACGATGGTCGCCTCGCTGTCGAACTGCATTGTCAGGTACGGATTGTCCCAGTCGCCCATGATGCCGAGGCGCTTGAGCTGCTCGCGCTGTACATCGACCCATTTCTGGGCATAGGCGCGGCACTCGGCGCGGAATTCGGCTGGCGGGACCGCTTTCTTGTCGAGCTTCTTCTTGCGGTACTGTTCCTCGACCTTCCATTCGATCGGCAGGCCGTGGCAATCCCAGCCGGGCACGTAGGGCGCGTCCTTGCCCATCAGGTTCTGCGTGCGGCAGACCATGTCCTTGAGCGTGTGGTTGAGCGCATGGCCGATGTGCATATCGCCATTGGCGTAGGGCGGGCCATCGTGCAGCACGAAGGTCTCGCGCCCGGCGCGCGCGTCGCGCAGCTGCTGGTACAGCCTCTCTTCCTCCCAGCGCGCGGCGATCTTCGGCTCCTTCGCAGGAAGGCCGGCCTTCATGGGGAAATCGGTCTTGGGCAGGAAGACCGTGTCTCTGTAATCGCGCTTTTCGGACATAGAGGCGAGCCGTTAGGCCAAACCCGCTCCGCAATAAAGACTTTCGTCGCCCCTGCGCAGGGGCGACGGGCTACGCCAGCAGCCGCCGCGCCTCGTCGCAGTCCTTCTCCATCTGCGCGACCAGCGCATCGAGGCTGTCGAACTTGGCCTCGCCGCGCAGGAAATGGTGGAAGGCCACCTCGATCTCCTGCCCGTAGAGATCGCCGGAGAAATCGAAGAAATAGGGCTCGAGCAATTCCTTGGGCGGATCGAACTGCGGGCGCACGCCGATATTGGCCGCACCCTTCAACTCCTGCCCGGTGGCGAGCACGCGGCCGGTGACGGCATAGATACCGTATTTGGGGCGCAGATAGTGCTCAACGGGCAGATTTGCGGTGGGATAGCCGATCTCGCGCCCGCGTTTGTCGCCATGCTGGACCACGCCGCGGATCGCGAAGGGGCGGGTCAGCAACCGTGCGGCTTCCTGCGGGTCGCCATTGCGCAGGGCGTCGCGCACGCGGCTGGACGATACCGGCGCGCCTTGGTCCATCACCGGCGGCACTGCCCGCGCGGCCATGCCGATATCCTTGCCCAGGCTGACGAGTTTGGCGAAATTGCCGCCCCGCGCCTTTCCGAAGGTGAAGTCCTCGCCGGTGACCACTCCGGCAGCGCCCAAATGGTCGCCGAGCAGCTGCTGGACGAAATCTTCCGCCGTGGTGCCCGCCAGCGCGCCATCGAAATGGAACACCAGCATCGCGGTGGCCCCCGCGGCCAAGTAGAGTTCCTGCCGCTGTTCGAGCGTGGTCAGGCGGAAAGGCGCGGCATCGGGCTTGAAGTGACGCACCGGATGCGGATCGAATGTGGCAATGATCGACGGCCGGCCTTCTGCGCGCGCCCAGCGAATCGCCTCGCCCGCCACCGCCTGGTGGCCCAGGTGGAAGCCATCGAAATTGCCCAGCGCGATGATCGCGCCGCGCAGGCTTTCGGGCAGCGTCTCGCGGTGGTCGAGAAACCTCATGCCGCGCGCACCAGGGTCACGAAGCTGTAGGCCGGGGTGTCCCCATCGGCGGCAAAATCTTTCCGCCCGCAGATGGTCCATTCGGGACCCGGCGGCTCCATGAAGGTATCGCCGTCGAACTCGGCATGGATTTCGGTCAGCTCGATTCGGTCGGCATGCGCCATGAACACGTCGTATATCGCGGCGCCGCCGATTACGGCCACGTCGCCTTCACCGGCGAGCGCGAGCGCTTCCTCGACCGAGCGGGCAATCTCGGCACCGCTCGGATCCCACCGTTCGCGCCGGGTCAGCACGATATGGCGGCGGCCGGGCAACAAGCCGGGCAGGCTTTCGAATGTCTTGCGGCCCATGATCATCGGCTTGCCCATCGTCAGCGCCTTGAACCGCTTGAGGTCCGCAGGCAGGTGCCAGGGCAGGGCGCCATCCTTGCCGATGCACCCATTGGCGGCGCGCGCATAGATCAGGAACAGGCTCATCGCACGAGACGGGTGACGTGACCCATCTTGCGTCCTGCTCGAACCTCGGCCTTGCCATAGTCGTGCAGATGGGTGTCGGCCGTGTCGAGCTGCGCGTATGCGTCCCGAATGTCGGCGCCGATGATATTGGTCATGGTAACGCTTTTCGCGACCGTGTCGGTGTCGCCGAGAGGCAGGCCGGCGACCGCGCGGATGTGGTTTTCGAACTGGCTCGTGGCCGCGCCCTCGATGCTCCAGTGCCCCGAATTGTGCACGCGCGGCGCCATTTCGTTGAACACCGGGCCTGCAGCAGTGGCAAAGAATTCGAGTGTGAGGACGCCAACGTAATCGAGCGCGTCGGCAACCTGCTGCGCCAGATCCCGCGCCGGTGCGACCTGATCCGCGATCGGCTGTCCGGCGGGCAGCGCGGAAGTCGCCAGAATGCCGTCGTCATGCGTGTTGCGGGTCGAATCCCAGAACCGGATCGCCCCGTCCTGGCCGCGCACAAGGATGACCGAGAACTCGGCCTCGAATTCGACGAACGCTTCGTAGATCAATGGCAGGTCGGGCAGGTTCAGCCCCTCGATATCGCGCGCCGAAGTGATCCGCCACTGGCCCTTGCCGTCGTAGCCATCGCGGCGGGTCTTGAGAATGCCGGGCACGCCCAGTCGCTCCACCGCCCGGTCGAGATCTGCGCGCCCGTCGACGCAGGCATGGGCAGCAGCCGTACCGCCAAGTCCCTCGACGAAGCGTTTCTCGCTCAGCCGGTCCTGCGCGGTTTCCAGCGCACGCGGATGGGGGAAGATGCGGCCCTCGGGCATGGCCTGCGCGGTGGCCACGGGGACGTTCTCGAATTCCCACGTCACCACATCGCATTGTGCGGCGAAAGCGGCGAGCGCCGCCGTATCGTCCCATTTGTTGGCGAAGACATCACCGCACACCTGCTCTGCCACGGTGTCGCCCTCGGGCGCATAGGCGATGCAGCGATAGCCGAGCTGTGCAGCGCTCATGGCCATCATCCGGCCCAGCTGGCCGCCGCCAAGAATGCCGATCGTGCCGCCGCGCTTCAGCATCAGTCGACGGGGCGCTCGGTCACCGCCGCACTGCGCGCTGCGCGCCAGTCCTGCAGCCGCTGCGACAGGTCGGGGTCGTGGTTGGCGAGGATCGCCGCAGCAAGCAGGCCTGCATTGGTGGCCCCGGCCTTGCCGATCGCCAGCGTTCCCACGGGGACCCCGGCCGGCATCTGCACGATCGAGAGCAGGCTGTCCTCGCCCGACAGCGCCCGCGACTGGACCGGTACACCGAGCACGGGGACATGCGTCAGCGCGGCGATCATGCCGGGCAGATGCGCCGCCCCGCCGGCGCCGGCGATGATGACTTCGAAACCGTCCGCTGCCGCACGCTTGGCGAATTCATACATCCGGTCGGGCGTGCGATGCGCGGAGACGATGCGGACATCGGTGGCGACGCCAAGTTCGCCGAGCACTTCGTCGGCGCAGGTCATGGTTTCCCAATCGGACTGGCTGCCCATGACGATCGCAACCTTGGCGTTCCCCGGGGCAGTCATCTCAGCTGTCCTTCAGGTAATAGCGTTCGCCGGTCACCTGCGTGCCGTCGAATTCATAGATGATCGGCTGGCCGGTGGGTATCTCAAGCCCGGTGATCTCGTCATCCGAAATGTTCGACAGGTGCTTGACCAGCGCGCGCAGCGAATTGCCATGTGCGGAGATGATCACCGTCTCGCCCTTGCCGAGCTGCGGCAGGATCGCTTCTTCCCAATAGGGCAGCACGCGTTCGATCGTGAGCTTGAGACTTTCGGTGCGCGGAACGTCGATCCCGGCGTATCGCGGATCGTCCGACAGGTCGAACTCGCTACCTTGTTCGAGCTCGGGGGGCGGAATGTCGAAACTGCGGCGCCAGATATGCACCTGTTCGTCGCCGTGCTTGTCGCGGGTCTCCTGCTTGTTGAGCCCGGTCAGCCCGCCATAGTGGCGTTCATTGAGATGCCAGTCGCGCGTTACCGGGATCCACAGCCGGTCGCATGCTTCCAGCGCAAGGTTGAGCGTCTTGATCGCGCGTTTCTGAACGCTGGTGAAGGCAAGCGTCGGCAAAACGCCCTTCGCCAGCATCAATTCGCCCGCTTCGCGCGCTTCGGTCTCGCCCTTTTCGGTCAGGTCGACATCCCACCAGCCGGTAAAGCGGTTGGCGAGGTTCCACTCGCTCTGCCCATGACGGACGAGGATCAGCTTGGACACTGGGAGCTCCCGTAATTCCCCTAGGAGCAAGGCGCGTTAGCTGCCCGCATCGCCCTTGGAAAGGGGGTGGTCGTCCGATTCGCGGATTTCGCGCGCCTGGCCCTTGCGGCGGCGCAGGTTCTCGCGAAGTTTCGCGGCGAGGCGCTCTTCGCGGCTCAACTTGTCGTCTGGGCTGTCCATGACGCAAGCTTTCGCCAATTTTGCCGCTCCGCTCAAGCGAAGGTTGACTTATGCTGCGCGTCTGCCATTAGCGCGCGCCTCCACCCCGACGGCATTTCCGGGGCAAGATGTGCTGCTGTAGCTCAGTGGTAGAGCGCACCCTTGGTAAGGGTGAGGCCGGGAGTTCAATCCTCCCCAGCAGCACCATTTCCCATATCTTCGTCCCCGGTCCCGGGGGCCGCCCCCCGCGTCAGGAGGACGTTTGCGCATCATGCCGTGCGTTCGGCCTTGTCGGCGGCATTCGTCCCCTTGATCATGCTGCGCATCGCCTCCCACTGCTCGTCGCCCATGTCCTTGAGCGCGCCGTAGAAGGTTCCGCCGGTCGCCTGGTACCCGGCGCCGTCGATGGCGATGGTCTGGCCGTTGAGCCATTCGGCACCCGGTCCCATCAGGAACACCGCCAGATTGGCCAGTTCGTGCATTTCGCCGTGGCGGCCCATCGGATTGGTGTCTTCATGCGCATTGCCACCGCGACCGCCGGGTGACAGCCGCGCGCTCATCCCGTCGGTGGGAAACAGCCCCGGGGCGATCGCGTTGAAGCGCAATCCGTGGCGTCCCCATTCGACCGCCAGGCTCTGGGTCATCGCGTTGAGACCGGCCTTGCTCATCGCGCTGGGCACCACGAAGGGTCCGCCGTTCCAAATCCAGGTGGTGAGGATCGACAGGAAGCTTGCGCGCCGTCCTTCGGCGATCAGCCGTTTGCCGATGTCGAGCGTGACATAGAAACTGCCACGAAAGACGATATCGCTGATGGCGTTGAAACCGCCGACCGACAGGTCCTCGGTGCGGCTGATGAAGTTGCCCGCCGCATTGTTGACCACGCCGGTCAGGGGACCGTGGCTCCAGATCGTATCGACCATGGAATGAATCGCGTCCGGGTCGCGGATGTCACAGGCATGGCCGTGAACCGTTCCGCCGTGCCGCTGCATGAGTTCACTCGCCGTGTCGTCGAGCTTGCCCTGTCGCCGTCCGCAAATATGCACCGCGGCGCCGAGCTTGAGGAAGGCTTCGGCCATTTCGCGGCCCAGCCCGGTGCCACCCCCGGTTATCAGGATGCGCTCGCCTTCCATCAGGTCGTCGCGGAACATCAGTTTGGAAATATCCATGCCTCTCCCTTTCCCTTTTGTACGGCATAGCGCACCCGGACCGCGAAACCAGATTGAATAGCCCCACTGTATTGCCTAACTAGAACGCCATGGATGCCGCCGACGACCTCACCCCGCTCGACCCCGCCTACAAGACGCTGCTGCGCGTTCAGTTGGCGATCGCCGCGCTGATCTTGCTGGCGGCAGCCACGATCGCGGAAGTGGCCATCCCGGGATGGACCGGGGTGGTCTGGCTCCCCGCTCTGGCGGTGGCGGCCTATGCGCTGATCCGCGTACCGCTGCGGCGCTATCATGCGCGCGGCTATTCTCTCGCCGGAGAACGGTTGCGCGTGGTCCGCGGCGTGATCTTCCGCTCCGATACCGTGGTGCCCTTTGGCCGCGTCCAGCATATCGATGTCGGCCAGGGGCCACTGGAACGCGTCTTCCATCTCGCCACGCTCACGGTGCACACGGCGGGCACGCACAACGCTTCGGTTGCGCTGCCCGGGCTCAGCCATGGCGACGCGGTGGCCATGCGCGAGGAAATCCGCGCTGCGATCAGGCGCGACACGCAGTGAACGAAGAGGCCGGGAACGACGCGCTCAGAACCGATCCCCGCACCTTCGCGGTGCGCGCGATCGCGATGCTTGGTCAGCTGGTCCTGCCGATAATCGTCGGCGCTTTCGCCATCCTCGATAAAGGCGATCTGGGCGACTTGCTGCTGTATTTCGTGCCGCTGGTGCTGGTGGCTGGCGGGGGCAACCTCCTGTTCGCCTATCTGCGCTGGACCCGGCTGACCTATACTGTCGGGGACACCGATATTCGGGTGGAAAGCGGCGTTCTGTCGCGCGCAGCACGGTCCGTTCCTTACGAACGGATCCAGGACGTTAGCCTCGAGCAGAAGCCGCTGCCCCGGCTGTTCGGACTGGTCGAGGTGCGTTTCGAAACCGGCGCGGGCGGTGGTGATGACCTGTCGCTCGCCTATCTGCGCGAAAGCGAGGGCGAACGCCTGCGCGAACTGGTGCGTTCGCGCCGCGAAGGGCCGGCCGCTTTTGCTGCGCCCATCGGCGAGGAAGAACTTGCCCAGGCCAACACCGCGCATCTGCTGTACACCATGTCGCCCAGACGGGTCGTCACTTTCGGTCTGTTCGAATTCTCGCTGGTGGTCGTCGCGGTCGCGGCAGGCGTGGCGCAGCAGTTCGATTTCCTGCTTCCCTTCGAAATCTGGGACTGGCGCGGCTGGCGCGACATTTCGGATTGGCGGGCCTGGGGCGACCAGCTTTCCGGCCCTGGCGCATGGCTCGCGGGGCTGGGGATCCACGCACAGGTCCTGGGCGCCCTGATCG
>Ga0114911_1001103_pt1 | contig 14718 bp, 10 predicted proteins | sample MalvireepMed_904_FD_89688 | JGI IMG/M metagenome (GOLD analysis project Ga0114911, IMG submission 89688) | Marine viral communities from the Global Malaspina Expedition - Malaspina viral metaG DeepMed_904 | ecosystem: Environmental > Aquatic > Marine > Oceanic | place: Mediterranean Sea...
CATTAGATGCTAAACAAGAAATAGAGCAAATAATGACTGACACTAAAGGTCCATATTTTGATGCTAGTCATAAAGATCATTTAGCAACTGTTGAAAAAATGCGACAATTACATGAAAAAGCATTTGGCAATAGTTAATTTTTTATGATATAATTTGCGTACCAAGTTCGCCCTTTTAGGATAACGAATCGGTTAGCCGTATGTGGCTATAAAACATAGGTTTCCCGTTAAGGATAAAGACCGATTTAAAAATTTATTTTAAGGAGGACTGAATTATGTCAATACAAATTACAACAGCTTTTGTTGAACAGTATAAAAGCAACGTATTTCATTTGGCTCAACAGAAAGGTTCAAGACTTAGAGATGCCGTTAGAACAGAAACAGTAACTGGTAAAGCACATTTCTTTGAAAGAATTGGCTCTGTTGCAGCACAATTAAGAACGTCTCGTCACTCTGATACTCCTCGTATGGATACACCACATTCCAGACGTAAAGTGTCATTGGATGATTATGACTGGGCAGACTTAATTGATAACGAAGATAAAGTAAGAATGCTTATTTCTCCTCAATCCGAATATGCACAAGCAGGTGCTTGGGCTATGGGTAGAGCAATGGATGATGCTATTATTACAGCAGCTACAGGAACATCTTATGGTGGAGTAGCTGGTGGTACATCAGTAACACTTCCATCAGGAAATAAAGTAGTACATGGTAGTACAGGGTTAAACCTTGCAAAACTACTATCTGCTAAAGAGATTATTGATGCAAGTGATGTAGACCCAGAAGAAGAAAGATTTATTGTATGTACAGCAGGTCAAATTACAGACCTATTGAACGTAGAACAAGTTACATCTGCTGATTACTCTACAGTAAAAGCATTAGCACAAGGCGAAATCGACACTTATCTAGGATTCAAATTTATCCGTACACAAAGATTAGGTACAGATAGTGATGGAAACAGACAAGTATTAGCATTTTGTAAATCAGCAATAGGACTTGCAGTTGGAGCAGATATTTCAACTAAAATTTCCGAAAGAGCTGATAAAAATTACGCAACACAAGTATTTTTATCAATGACAGTCGGTGCAACTCGTATCGAAGAAGAAAAAATGGTAGAAATTGCCTGTACGGAATAAAATTTAAAACAAGGAGGACATTAACATGGCCGTAACAACACAAAATAGTACAGAATACACAAATGCAATAGCCACTCCTGTAGTAACAGCAAATGCTGTTGCTGATAAAGGTAAACTAAGAACATTACAGTTTACACATAATCAAAGTGGAGTTGGTGACGCAGGTTCAACTGTTACCCTTGGGAAACTTCCTGCAGGTAAAGTTAAACTATTAGGTGGCTTATCAAGATTCTATTGTAACTGGACAGCAAGTTCACAAACAATGGATATCGGATGGGCAGCTTACAACGATTTAGATGGAACAGCAGTAACTGCTGACCCAGATGGTCTAGTAGATGGTTTAGATGTTGACACAGTAGGTTATTTTACAATGGAAGGAAACACAGCAGCAGGTAAACTGCTTGGTGGAAACTATACATTTGAAAGTAAAGCTGGAGTTGCTATCGTAGCAAAAGCTATTGGTGCTTTAGCAGACGATGACGATTTAGTAGGTGTAATTACCTATATCGTAGACTAGTACGACAACAAAGGGGGTAGTTTCGGCTACCCTCTAAAGGATAAAAATGGCAACTGAAGTTTCAATATGTTCAAACGCACTTAGAAAACTAGGAGATGACCCTATTACATCCCTTACTGATGATACAGAAAGAGCACGACTTTGTAATAGTTTTTATGAATCATCAAGAGATTCTTGTTTAAGATCACACCCTTGGAATTTTGCAATAACTAGAGCAACACTTGCACAATTGTCAACAACACCTGCTTATGGATTTTCTTATCAATATGCATTGCCTACAGATCCATACTGCTTAAGGGTCTTGGAAATGGAATATCAAGACTACATATTTAAAATAGAAAATTTAGCAACTGAAGGTAGAGTGTTATTAACAGACGAAGGAACAGCAAAAATACTTTATATTGCTAGAATAACTAATACAACATTATTTGATCCTTTATTTGTAGACTTGCTAACAGCTAAACTTGCAACAAATTTAGCTTATGCAATAACTGGAAGTCTAAAAGTACAGGAACAAATGTATTTACTTTATACAAAAAAACTTTCTGAAGCACGAAGTGTTGATGGACAAGAAGGGTTTATTGATGACCTTGTTTCAGATACATTTACAGATTTTAGAAAAGGTTTTTAATGGCTAGAGTACATCCTATACAAACTAACTTTACTCGTGGTGAAATAAGTCCACGACTTATTGGACAAGTTGATTTGTCAGCTTATAAAAATTCTGTAGAAACCTTAGAAAATATGACTGTGTTTCCACAAGGTGGAGCAACAAGAAGAGGTGGCACTAGGTTTGTAACAGAAGTAAAAGATTCTTCAGCAGTAACAAGATTAATACCTTTTGAATTTAATGTAGAACAAGCATATGTTTTAGAGTTTGGAAATTTATATATAAGATTTTATAAAGATAATGGACAAATAGTAGAAGCTGATAAAACTATATCAGCTATTACAAAAGCAAACCCAGCAGTAGTAACAGCAACTTCACATGGATATGCCGATGGCGACCATGTATGGATTAATAATGTTGTTGGTATGACAGAAGTAAACGGAAGAAGATATACTGTGGCAAATAAAACAACAAATACATTTGAATTATCTGGTGTAAATTCAAGTAGTTATACAACATATAGTTCAAATGGTGATGCACAAAAAGTTTATGAAATTGCTACTCCATACACAGCAGCACAAGTTTTTGATTTAAGATTTGCACAATCAGCAGATGTAATGTATATAGTGCATCCTGAACATGAACCAGAAAAATTATCGAGAACGGCTCATACTACTTGGACACTTGCAGATGTAGATTTTGCAGCAACTGGTCCGTATTTAGATGCAAATACAACTACAACAACATTGACACCAGCATCTTCTGCTGTTGCCACAGGTGTAAATATAACTGCATCAGCAACAACAGGTATTAATGATGGAGATGGTTTTCAGACTACAGATGTTGGACGAATTTTAAAATTTAATAGTGGTGAAGCTAAAATTACTGCAAGAACTAATACAACAGTTGTTGTTTGTACTATAACAAAAGCATTTGCAAATACAGACGCAACAGTTGGATGGCAACTTGGTACATTTTCAAATACAACTAAATTCCCATCTACTGTTACATTTTATGAGCAAAGGTTATTTTACGGAGGATCAACATCATATCCACAAACTATATGGGCATCACAGTCTGGTTTGTTTGACAATTTTGACGTAGGCGATTCAAGTGCAGCAGATGCTTTTATATATACTATTGCAACAAACAAAGTAAATGTTATTAGATTTTTATCACCAGCTAAAGATTTAATCGTAGGAACAGCAGGTGGTGAATTTAAAGTTGGACGACCTTTAGGAGAACCACTAAAACCAGATAATGTAAACATTACACAACAAACTACTTATGGATCACATACAACTGAACCTATACAAATAGGTGGTGATGTATTATTTGTGCAAAAACAAAGAAAGAAAATAAGATCATTTGAATTTAGGTTTGCAGATGATACATACATTTCACCAGATCTAACATTACTTGCTGAACATATAACAGATACAGGAATTGTAGATGTAACTTGGGCACAAGAACCAGACCAAATCTATTGGGCAGTAAGAGATGATGGAACATTATTAGGTATGACTTATTTAAAAGAACAAGAAGTATTAGGTTGGCATAAACATATTATAGGTGGTAAAGCAGTAAACTGCACAATTACACTTACAGATTATGCAAACATACAATCTGGTACTAAACTTACATTTGCAAAACGAGATGGTACAGAAGTTACATTTACATCTACTACAGGTACAGCAGGTACAAATGAATTTAAAACAGAAACAAGTAACAATACTTCTGGTACTAATTTAAAAAATGCTATAAATGGTCATGCAGATTTTACAGCTACAGTAGCTTCTAATGTTGTAACTGTGTCAGAAACAACACCAGAATCTACTGGGTATTTAACTGTAACAAGTCAAGATGTTATTAGATTAGCTAAAGTAAATGAAAGTCAAGCAAAAGTAAAATCAGTAACGTCAATATCTGAAGCAACAGAACATCAAGTATGGGTAATTGTAGAAAGAATTATTAATGGTGCAACTGTACAATACGTTGAATACCTTGACAGCACGTTAAACCAAGATTCTGCTTTGTCAGGAACAGTAACAGGTTCTAGCACTACAGTTACAAGTCTTGATCATTTAGAAGGTGAAACAGTACAAGTTTTAATAGATGATGCTGTATACCCAAAACAAAAAGTAACAAGTGGAGCAGTAACAGTTAGTTTGCCAAGCACGTTTGCAGCTAAAACAATAGAAGTAGGATTAGGATACGAATCTACATTAAAAACATTAAGAGTAGAAGCAGGTTCACAAGTGGGTACTGCACAAGGGTCTAAAAAAAGGTATAATGAAGTTATAGTTAGATTACATGAAAGTGTTGGTGCAACTATAAATGGCGACCAACTTCCTTTTAGAAGTTCGGCTAACAATATGGGTGAACCAATACCAGCATTTACAGGAGATAAAAGAGTTTCTAATTTAGGATGGAACAGGGAAGGTCAAATTACTATTAAACAAACACAACCTTTACCTATGACTGTCTTGTCTGTAACAGGCACATTAGTAACGAGTGATTAAATATGGCATTTTGGTTAGCAGCAGCAGCAGTAGCATCAACAGCAGTTTCTTTTATGGGTTCTTTAAATCAAAGTAGACAACTCCGAGCTGCTGCAAAAGCAGATAAAAATACAAGAATTAACCAGAAGATGCAAGAAAATATAATTGCTGCAGAACGAGCACAATTATTTATGAGTGAACAAAGAGCAGCACAAGGAGCAAGAGGGGTTGCAATGAATCAAGATTCTCCTTTGTTAGAAATAAATAATACGATAAATGACGTTGAAGATGAATTTAGTGTTATAAATTCACGATTAACAAATGATTTAAACCAAATTGATTTTAGACTAGCAGGAGCTTTAGCAAAAGAAAGTTTTAATAGAGGTGTTAATTTAATACAAGGTGCTGCAATGAGTTATTATGCTTTTAAAAGTCCAACACCTGGTGCTAAACCAAACAATTTACCTACACCTTCAACTTTTTTAAAACCAGGAACAGGTCCAGGACCTGGTGGGCAAACATATGACTACGAATTTAATAAATTTTTTAACAAATATTCGCCTAGGAGTTATTACTAATGGTTATGAAACCTCTTAGAAAAAACAGAACTGAAACTCTTATTGGCCCAACAAATTATTTAGGCATTGCCCAAGGTAATAGATTGCCTTTTGAAAAACTAACAAATGTAATTGATTCTAATATTCAAAATAAAATACTTAAAGATGAAAAAACAGAAAATTTAAGAGTCAATCTAAAAGTACAAGACGAAACTGCTTTAGCAGCAACTAGGGTACAAAAATTAGTTGATGAACTTAAAAATAATCCTAATGCAGCTTTCCTTACTGAACAACAATTAAACAATACATTTAATAAACACGCAGCATCAGAGTTTAAATTGTTAAGAAATTTGCAAAAAACAGATCCAGGAGCTGCTCGATACCTTTTTTCTAATATTCATACTGTTCTAAATAATGGTAGAAAAGATTTTTTCAAAGTTAAAGATACATTTTTAGGTGTAAAAGCAAATCAAGCAGTTACAAATTCTCCTACATATATTAAAAATAAACTTTCTAAATATAGTGGTGAAGCAAAAGTATCAGTTTTAGAAAATTTAATACTAGGAGAAAATGGACATTTAGCAAATATGCAAGGATATGCTATTAATTATAAAATAAAAGATTTTAATCTTGAAGAAGCAAAAACTAATGCAACACTAGAAACATTTGAACAACTACTTATAGAAGGTGCTAGAAATGAAATTACTGGCAGAATAGATTATGACAACATTTTAACAAATTTAAAAAATCCTAAATTAACAAAACTTTTTGGTTTACCATATGGCAATTTAATGTCAGAAGAAGAACCAGTATTAAAAGCTAAAAGTTATCGTAATGCTTTAATAACAAGAATGATTGAATTAAAGACAAAACAAATTGCAGAAGAAAAAATATTTTTTGGAACTCAAAATGATAAAAAAATGGTTGAAGCTGATAAACTTATAAGAAATGCTATAAAGAATCCTAACTTCCAAAAAGATATTGAAAAATTAAAAGTGTTTTTTCACCAAGATGGCAACGTAGATGGTCCAAAAATGTACAAACAATTAGAAGAAACAGCTAAAAAAATATTAAAAAACGGAACAAATGATTTAACAGCGTTTGGTGCACTTGTAATAACAGATAACTTAATAGAAAACGCAGGAAAACCTGGTGGTCTTAATTCTAGATTTGAAAAATACATATTACCTGGTATCGATATAGATGATAAAAAGACTAAAAATATAGATGAATCTAAAGTGGGATATAGTATCCTAGAAAGACTTGGGATGCAAGGACCTAGTGGTATTGATATGACTCAGTACGAAATGTTTGAGGAAAAATTAAAAAAAACACCAGTAGGTGTTGCTAATATAAGATTTGATAAAGAAGTATCCGATCAGGAATCATATTTTATAGGTTCAAATTTAGGAAATTTAATTGACGAAGCTGTTATAGATAGAATTATGTCAGTTAAAAGTGCACAACTTAGAAAAATTTTGAATCAAAAATTAAAGGAAGGTTTTACAGAAGATGAATTATTTAGTCCTGGAAATCCTAATTATATATTTGATTCTCGTGGATTAATGTTACCATTTGTAGCTACTGAAGAAGATAATACAAAATATAAAGATATAAGTTTTGGCGAAGGACAGTTAACAAATGAACAAAAAAACCAATTATTAAAGCAGCAATCAACTGATGGTAGTACAATAATAGATTCTAATGATTTCGTAGATGAAGCAGAAATAAATGAAAAAAATCTTAAAAAAGCAATAGAATTTTTAAGAGAAAATCCTAACACCATAAAAAGATTTATTGAAGTATTTGGTGAAGATAATGTTCCAGCTGATATAAAAAATTTAATACCACCAAATAGGAAAAAATAATGGCAATTGTTGATCCTTACGATAAATTAGCACCAAAATCAACAGATCCTTATTCTCGTTTAGCACCTAAAAATAATAACGATGACCCTTACGATGATTTAGCACCTATAGAACAACAAAAACAATTTAATCTTGATAAAACTATGCAAAAAATGAATTTAACATATGGTGCAGCTCGAACAGTTTGGAAAAAAATATTTGGTGAAGAATTTGAAGGAAGTAAAATTTATGAAAAAGGAATAGGCATTTCTGTACATAATTTAGATAAAATTTTTAGAGAACAAATAGGAGAAAATGTAACACCTAACATTCCGTATGAAAATGCTATTTCAGATCCTGGTGAAGATTATAAAATAGGAGAAAAATTTTTAGAAAGAGCTTTAACAATGGCAGTAGATTTGCCATATTCTATACCTGGTTTAATTATGGGTGCTTTAACCCCAGGAGGTGTTAAAGCTAAACTTGGTGTTGCTGGTTTTGGTGCTGCATTTGTACCTGAATCTTTAAGAGCAACATACATACAAGCAGTAACTAGACCAGATGATGTTAAAAATTGGGAAGAATTTTGGCAAATTTATATACAAGAAGGAATTAAAGAAGGAGTAAAAGCAGGTTCAAGAGTAACTGCAGGTGTTGTAACTCCACAATTTTTACCTATAAAAGCTTTAACTGGTCCTATAACTAAATACATACCTACACAAAGTTTTACAACTAATTGGGCAACAAGTCTTGCTGCATCACAAGGAATAGGTAGAGCATTAAATGGACAATTTGATTCTAAAGAAGATATTATAATTGAAGGTATGTTCTGGACAGCAAATGGTTTTGGTGCATCAAGAAATAAAATTAAAAACATGATTACAGAAGAACAAATAAGAACATCAAAAATTAGAAGATTAGAAGTTCTTGATGAAGTTGCAAAAGACCCACAAATGTTTGAAGATTTAACAAGTAGAAATATAACAGTATTTAGAAAAAATACTGACAAATTTTTAGATTCATTAAAACACAAACCAGTTAATAAAGGTTTTGAATTAATATTGGAAGATAATACTTTAAAAATAGTAAAAGAAGTACAAGAAGTTGCTGCAATTAAAACAAAACAAGAAATAGCTGTACAAAGTTCAATTGATCATATTATGGAAAAACACGTCCCTAAAGTGGTAAGGGAAAAATTTAAAAATATGAATAGAGATGAAATAGCACTATATTGGCTTAATCAATACGATCCCATGAAAAGACAAATAAAAACATATGGAGAAAGAGGTACATGGGATGCAATTAATCCTGAACAACAATTTTTAATGCAAAGTGGAAATTATGCTGAAGCAGCAGGATATTTAAAATATGGTTATAGGACTAAAGATGGGGTGCAAATAACTGAACCATATAGTGCAATACTTAATGAAGTACAAAAATCTAAAACATTAAGGCAAGATTATTTGGATGTTTATTTGTCAGCATTAGATGATATACAAAGTGTAAAAGAAGGAAAAAAAGCTAAATATAACCAAAAAAAAGCAAAAAAAGTTGTAGAATCATTAAAAAATCAATACGAACCTTTTAGAAAAAGAATACAAAAAATAAATGAAGCTAATTTAAAAATATTATTAGATGGTAATTTAATTACACAACAATTGTATAATAAATTATTAACTAGAAAAACGTATGCACCAGCTAGAGGGATAAGAATTAATGAAGATGGAACAATAGTGCAAAAAGGTAGTGGCAAACTTATACAAACTAAAGAAGGAAGTACGCAAGACATCTATAGTCCTTCTTATGCTATAGCTGAAAATTTATTTGTTTTTACTGATGCTGCTAATAAAAATATGGCATTAAAATATTATTTTGATTGGGTTGAAAATGTAGCAAGAAAAGCAAATTCAGATGATCCTACGTTGCCTAGTAGATATAAATCTATAAAAGCTAGAAAATTAACACCAAAAGAATTAGATAAAATTGTGGATAAATTTAGTAAAGGTGAAGATACTACTAGTTTTACTATTTTTACAAAACAATCTGATAAAGGGCCTCAAAATCTTGTTACATATTTTGATAAAGGAAAAGCTGTTACATATAAAGTGTCAGACCCTTTATTATATAAAGCATTACAAGGATTAGATGCTAGTGAAATAAATACGTTAGCTTATATAGGACGAGGTGTTACTAAATTAAGAAGAGATTTTGCCGTCCTTGATCCAGAGTTTTTAACAATTGCAGCAGTAAAAGATATGGGTATAGCACCAATTGTATCTAAGGTAGGATTGCAACCATGGGATGTTGCTTTAGGAATAATAGGACAAGTAAAAGGCAGAGTTCTTGATACGCCTTTATGGAAAGACTATGTGCAAAGTAGAGCTTTAGGTTCTGATATAGCATCTACAATAGAAACTTATAAATTTAGCAATGCTTTAAAAGACCCTAGAACACTTAAAAATGAAATTAGTTTTAAAACAGTAACAGTAGATGTTTTTAATAAAACAAAATTTGTTTTTAGAGATTTAATTGGAACTACAATGGAAAATGCTACAAGGTTTAGAGAGTTTGAATTATCATATAAAAAAGCAATTGAAGCAGGAAGAACACGAGCAGAAGCATTAGATATAGCAGGTCTTTATGCAAAAGATATTATAGATTTTTCAAGAGCAGGATTGTTTGGTCGTGCTTGGAATAGATATAGTGCTTTCTTCAATGCTAAAATACAGTCAGCAGCTAAATTTACTCAAATTATTGAAAACCCAAAAACAAGACGTAGTGCAATTGAATATGGATTAATGTATTTAACATTGCCTACAATATATACGTTTTTAGCAAATTACGATGATCCAGAATGGATTAATAATATTAGTGATTATAAAAAGAAAAGTGGAAATCAAATTAAAACGACCCATAAAGGAGATGCTTTTTTTATGCATTTTCCAGATGCTTGGGGAGAATGGGGTATTATATTTCAAGCTTTACCAAGAAAAGCATTAAACTATCTATTATTAAATGACAAAGAAGCAATAAAAAATCTTTTTACAGACGAAGTGTTGAAACTTTTTATGCAAACAGCAGGATCAGCAATACCAGATGCTGCTAAAGGTCTAGTAGAAACAGTTATAAATCAAAAGTTTTGGAATATGCAAGCTATTTATAGTGCTAAAGATGAAAGAATGGTAGATGCATATAATACTGATTTAAGGGTATCAGAAGTATCTAGGTTTTTATCAAAAAGTTCAGCAATGGGTTTAAGAGTTTTTAGTCGTGGAACAATAAATGATTGGGATGGATTTGATCCTAAAGTTATTGATTATAATATAAAGTCAATGACTTCAGCAATTGGTACTTCATTATTAAATGGATTAGATCAAATTTTAAGAAAATCAGGAATAGTGTCAAGACCTCCTACTCCTTATTCTGGCAAATTAGTTAAAGATATTGATAAATTGCCTTTACTAAAAAAACTTTTTATTGCAAATAGTCCTAAATATAATTCAACTGCTAACAGAAAATTTTACAATTATTACAAAAAATATCAAAAAATTCATACTACTGCACATGAAGCTCGAAGAAAAGGCGATGAAGCAGCGTGGAAAAAATATTCAAATACGCCTGAATATAAATTGTATACAACATTAAATAAAGTTGCAAATGCTATATCAAATTTCAAAGGTGAATATGATAGATATACTTTAATGCCAAAAGATAAAATTACTGACAAACAAAGAATAAGCTATCAAGAAACGGCTTTAAAAAACATAATAAAAACTGCATGGAGAGGAGTACAAATAGTTGAAGGCAAAACTATACAAACTCAATCAATGCGTATAGGTGCAAAACAACCAAAGAAAAAAACAGGAAAAGAGATAATATCAGATTTTCTTTTTAAAGAAAGAGAAAATGCAGATCCTTATAGTGAATTAGCACCTAAATGAATAGTAGAAAAGTAACAAATTTAATGATAAAATATAGAGGAATATAAAATGGCAATATCAACAACAATAATTAAGAATAGTTATAGTGGTGACGGGTCTAACGATACCTTTGCATATGCTTTTAAAATCTCTGCAGCAGCAGATTTACAGGTTATTATAAGGTCAGCTTTAGCTGTAGAAACTGTTAAAACCCTTACTACTCACTATACAGTAACTGGTGCTGGAGTTGCAACTGGTGGAAATGTAGTATTTGAATCAGGTCATATACCTACAGCTACAGAAACAGTAGTAATAAGAAGGGCTACAACACAGACACAAACTCTTGATCTTGTAGAAAATGACCCATTTACTGCAGATTCTGTTGAAAGTGCTTTTGATAAAAACCTTGCAGCAATACAAGAATTACAAGAACAAGTTGATAGATCTTTTAAAGTATCAAGAACTAACACTATTACATCATCTGAATTTACTTCAAGTGCTGCAGATAGAGCTAGTAGAGCATTAGGATTTGATACTTCTGGAGATTTAACTACAATAGCAGACTTCCTACCACAAGGTGGAGATTCTGCATTAATGACATACTCAACTACAACAACTGATTCTGATCCTGGTGCTGGTAAAATAAGATTTAACAACACTACAATAGCATCAGTAACTGCAGCATATGTAGATGATGTAGAATACAATGCTACAGACATATCTGCATGGGTACAGTCTTGGGATGACAATGCTACTAACTATACTAATAGAGGTAGATTAAGGGTACAAAAAGCAGGAACGCTTGATACATGGGCAGTATTTAATATTACAGCAGCAATAAACGATGCTTCTGGCTATAGTAAAGCTACATTAGTTCATGTAGATAGTTCAGGCACATTTACAGACGCAGATAAAGTATGGGTTACATTTATAGCAAATGGTATAGATGGAGCAACCCCAGGATATTTTTACAAATTTGATTCAGGAACAAGTGATGCTGACCCAGGAGCTGGGGAAGTAGCTTTCAATAATGGCACATATTCAAATGTCACAGTTATTTATATAGATGATGTTGACCAGCATGGAGCGACTACCCAGACAGATACTATTACTTGGGATGACAGTACGGCAGGAAACAAAGGTTATATTCAGTTTACTGATATAAACGATAGATCTACTTATGTTAGATTTAAGGTAACAGGTGCAGCAACAGATGCGTCTGGCTACAATAAACTAACAGTAGCACATCTTGTTTCTAACAATACGTTTACTGCAGGAGATAGTCTTGCAGTAACATTTACAGCATCTGGTAACGATGGTGCAGTACCTGGATATCTTTATGTATTTGATACATCAACTACAGATGCTGATCCAGGGGCAGGTGAGATCAGATTTAATAATGGCACATATGCTTCAGCATCAGCAATCTACATAGATGACGATGACACTAATGGTGCAACAACATCAACAGATGTTTTAACTTGGGATGATTCGACATCTACTATAAAAGGTTATCTACATATAGTAGATACAGATGATCCAACAACATATGCTAGATTTTCTATTACAGGTGCATCTACAAATGCAAGTGGATATAACAAGTTAGCCGTAACGCCTTTGGTATCTAATAATACATTTAGTGCTGGTGACATAGTATCCGTACACTTTACAAGACAAGGCGATAAGGGTACGACTGGAGATACTGGTTCTACTGGTTCAACAGGTAGTACAGGTTCTACTGGTGCTACAGGTGCAGTAGGTGCAAACCCACAATTATCTATGACATGGGATAATGGTACATCTGATGCAGACCCTGGTGGGGGTCATATAAGATTTAACAATGCAACATTGAGTAGTGTTTCTATTTTATATGTAGATGATGCAGATGATGCATCTGCTGACATAACAACATTTGTTCAAAGTTGGGATGATGTAAGTAATAGTACAGCAAGGGGTATTGTAACAATAACGAAAGAAGGTACACCTGCAACTTATGCAACATATAAAGTAAGTGGAGCAATAACAGATGCAAGTGGATATACAAAAGTTCCTGTAACGCATTTAACAAGTAATGGCAGTTTTTCTAATGATGATGGAGTAGCAGTTACTTTTAGTTATAGTGGAGTAGATGGAACTGGAGCTATGGACAACTGGGTTATTTCAGATGGTTCTACTTCGCAGACTATAGCAGATGGAAATACTTTAACCATAACTTCTGGGGAAGGAATAGATGCTGCCGTATCTGCAACAGATACTTTAACAATAGCAGGAGAAGATGCATCAACCTCTAATAAGGGAGTTGCTTCATTTAGCTCAGATAATTTTGCAGTATCATCTGGTGCAGTAACAATAAAAGACAATGGAGTAGCTGTAGCAGAATTAGCTGATATAGCTAGAGGTAGTATTGTATATGGAAACGCTTCTGCTGCAACAGCAGAGCTAACTAAAGGTGCTGCTAATACAGTATTAACTTCTGACGGAACAGATATTTCATGGGCAGCAGGTGGTGGAGATTTAGTTTTCTTAGTAGAAAATAGTGTAGCAGGTGGAGTTCATCTTAGTACAGCATTTAGTTCAACATACATTACAAGTACATACGAAAGATATTTAATAACATTTCAAGATTTAGATTTTAACAATGATAATGTAACTTTTTATGCACAAATAAGTGCAGATAATGGTTCAAGTTATAAGACAAGTGGGTATAGGACAGCAGGTTATTACAATGAATATAATGGTAGTGCTACAAACCAAGCAGCCGATAATACTGCTAGTTATTTAATGGCAGCTACAAGTGTAGGTAATGCAGCTACAGAATCTTTAAGTGGACATATGTGGTTGATTAATCCAGCAAACAGTTCGACCTTTGCTCAAGCATACTGGGATTTAGTTTATGATGCAGAAGATAGTTATACAAGACGATATATAGGAGCAGGTAACTGGGCTACAGCTGGTGCAATAAACAATATTAAATTTGCACCTAGTGGTGGAGTCTGGAATAGTGGTAAAATTTGCGTATATGGAGTGAAAAATAGCTAATGGCAAATAAATATAAAATGGTAGATGGAGTATCTATCCAATTAACAGATGAAGAACAAGCAGCCGTAGATAGTGAACAATCAACTGCAACTTCAGCTATTGCTGCTGTGGCATATAAAAGAAAGAGACAAAAAGAATATGGTTCAATGGCGGAACAATTAGAATATATAGTAGAAAATGGATTAGATGCTTTTATAACAAAACAAAATGGAATAAAATCTAAGTATCCTAAATAATAATGATGTTAAATGTGCATGAATTAAATGTAGAACTAGCCAAAATTAAAGGCGACATCAAAATGATTAATTCACACATTGAGATAATTAAAACTAATCATCTAAAACACATTGAAGAAGATCTAAAAAATGTGAGAAGAGTAATGTGGGGTGTAGGTTTTATGATGATGACACAAATGATTGTAGTTATCAGGGAGTATATAATAAAATGAACGAACAAGTATGTGATTGCGAAGAAGAAAAACAAGAATGCGACTGCGAAGGAAAGGGAGCTAACTAATGTTTGGTCTTGGTCTAGTATTTAGTGCTGTTAAAACTATTGGCAATGTTATGCAACAGCGACAAGAAACTAAAAG
>Ga0114911_1001105_pt1 | contig 14715 bp, 8 predicted proteins | sample MalvireepMed_904_FD_89688 | JGI IMG/M metagenome (GOLD analysis project Ga0114911, IMG submission 89688) | Marine viral communities from the Global Malaspina Expedition - Malaspina viral metaG DeepMed_904 | ecosystem: Environmental > Aquatic > Marine > Oceanic | place: Mediterranean Sea...
ATCGCATAGTACGTCCCGGTAGGGAATCCAGTGTTGTCTACGATGGTAAGTGTAGTAGCACCGACAATAGCTTCAAATTGGAGCGTAGTCCCCGCCACCGGAAGGTACTTTGAATGTACCTGAGTAAGTGCCGTGGTGACTTCGACGGTGTTTAGGGGGCCTGTCTCATGGAAGTCGTAGTTTACTGTTTCCTGGTTGGGTCCATGCTCATCAAGGATGAGGCTCCGAGCCCATTGTGGGAAGTAGTCACCAGTGAACCGCTCCTCAACCGTATCAAACTTAAACTTAGTATTGGTTATTCCTAAATCATCGGCCCCACGATACAGCCCCAAAGTAAACCCTAAAGTCGCGTGGGCGCTCTGTGCATGTCCGTGCAATTCAATGGTCGAATGCCGACCAATGATTGTTCCCGTGGCTACAACCTGAATATTCCCACCAACGAGAGATGCCTCAACCTGCAAATCAGCCGCATTGATGTCGGCTATGATTTGAGTTGCCGTGACCGCAGCACCAGTCGTCAAAGGGACTGTTACGGGCAACCCACCTTGAGCAGAGATGACGAGGATTTCTGCTCCCACAGAAATGGAAAATGGTCCCCCGGCTGTTCCGGTAAAGATTGCGGGGCTTCCTTGCCCCGACATTAGTGTACGCACCTTGGTACACGCTGGTCCGAGGACCAACTCCAGTAGGATGCGTAACGCCTGCACAGGCGGGTGGGGTGTGAGTGATAACTTGCGTACTAATGCTCTAAATTGCTCATCATCGTGCCACCCAAGTGGGGGGCGATCTAGTCCTAAATTACTGGCTACTGAGTCTAAGTTGATAGATCCCGCTGTATTGACGAAAACGTCATCCTTTAAGACTGCTAGGTCGGACTGAACTTTTGGATTCAAAACTCCCATAGCGTATTAAAGTGTTCCTTCTCTGATGGACTTCACTATTCCTGAAATGTCACCGGAGTGAATCCCAGCATGAGTTGCAGCCGCCATCTTCAAAAACCTTTTTCGGTTCGTCGGCTTTAACTCATCATGGACGGTATTCCATGTGGGTGAGAAATTGTGCATGTGCCGAATTGGACCGTCTCCTCCGTGATAGTCCGTATTGGTCTTCGCTGCGTGAACTGCTTCCCGAGTAGTCATCTCTCGATGCGCTTGATGTAACCACGCAGGAATTTCAGCCGGATGATTGATATACCCCCGCCATCTCCTGGCTTGTTCAGTGTGTGTCGCTGAACCAGGAGTGTGTAAGTCAGGGTGCTCCATCAACTCATGTAGATCAGGGTACTTCTGACCAAGAAATTGATTTTGCCGTGTCGAACGCATGGAGGCGTTGTGCCCCCCTGGATTCTTTCTCTCGACACTCGCATGAAACGCCTCAATACCAGGGTCCATAGCGTGGGAAAACTCATGCCCCAAGGATGACCGCATCGCTTGAGCTAACCGCTCCTTGCTTGGGGCAGTACCGTGGAGATAGTCGTTAAACCCGCCTAACCCAGTCGCCCGAGTTACATGGTGAGCTAAAGCCACATGAGAAGAATCATGCACAGGGACATGCAGTACGATGTGATGAATATGGGCGTGATGCCTACCGTACTCGTCCCGCACGTTGGGCATGTATGCGTGCATGGCATTAACCGGAAGCTCATTTGGATCTCCCGTGGGCATCATACCTAGCTGTCGCGCAGAACTAATCGAGACATGTGCCTTTCTACCCTCACCAGCCTGATTTTTGAAGGGCACCTCAATCGTATGCGGCTCAATACCGTGTACTCGGTCGTGCCCGCTAGTCGGGAATATGGTCGCCTGCGACTGCCCTAGAATTTTAGGCAAATCCGGTCGATGAAGGAGGCTGAATCCAGGCTCATCCCTAACAATAGTGTGCCCTGAATGACCCAACAGTTTTCGCACAGTATTGTGTAGTAGCTGGTCACTGACTGGTGGAGCACCTGTGCGAGCCTTGAATAAGTCTGTTGCGTCAAAGAAGCTCAAAACAGCCCTCGCAAAGTAGACCCAGGAAGAACCCCCTGGTCACCACCAATCTTATCGTCCTGTTGAGCTATAGCGGACAACAGCCAGTATAGGTTCGATGTGCGCGTCCCTTCCCACATATCAGGAAGACCGTCTAAGATACCGTCCACCTTCGTCCGTCGAGCCTCAATAGCGTCCTCACCACTAGCGAATGTCTGCCCGTAGATGTCTAAGAAGTTTTGTGCGGCGACCTCATACCGCTGGTTCCTCTCCATCTTCGACACGTCCAAGATCATGAAAGTGGGATTGAACCGATTCTCAGGATATATCCCACGGACTTCGACCGTGTGGCGGGCACTATGTACGGCATTACCAGGAATAGGTCTAACAGACCAATTAGTTCTCGTCGTCACCGCAGCATTAGCTGGGATATTCCTAAGTGGGTTGCTAAACCGCACTAACAAGCGAATCTGGCTGATTAGCTCCACAGTTAATGTCAACAGCGCGACCGTGCGGAAACAACAACTTAACGTAGTGGTCAACCCTGCGTGAGAACAAGCAGAGATGGTTATGCAGACCGTGGTTTCCGCTGGGAAGGTTGCAGGTGGAATCAACTCAAATACATACCCCGACGCACCGCTAGGGGTAGTGACCGGGGTTGTTGTACCCGTCCAACCATTTTGAAATGCGCCAGTTTGATAGACAATTACCGCAGATCCAGATCCGATAGTCACTGATATCTCAGTGCAGGTAAGGTCTAACACTCCGCAAGGGTCTACCGCTGTAAATGAGATGTGGGTGGTCCTGAGAACATTGGTAGCGTCACATTGAGGATACAACCCGTAGATTGCCGGAAGGCCAGCCTGCACGCCACCCCAATAGGCGTCAGCCGTTCCACTCCACTCCTCTATTCCCCAGGTTCCGCAAGCCATATCTAACTACCAAAACCCCACTGATCTCGATCAAAACTAAAGCCGTTCATATCAATGTACGCATCATACTCACTACTCGTAACTTTGTATGCCGACCACTTTCCTGTGTTATCAGAGGGAATCCAAATTCCGTCTTGAGATCCGCGAAGCCTAGTGGTGGTATCACCGACCTGAATTGTGGTGTGTACTTCGTTACCATCCACACTCAAGTGGAGTTCAGCGTCACTAATCCCACCCGAACCATCGTACTGAATTCGAGCCTTAAATCTTGCCATATCCGCAATGGCAGGAGTGGATTCATCCTTCCATAAAATGCTAGTAAATGAGGTATCTGACCCAGCCGACTTTATAGTTGTTTGAGTCTGAAGTTGGGTCATCTCGACCCTAGTTCCACTAATTCGGCACTGGAACCGATCAAATCCACCATTCTGTAGTGGGACCACCCCCACAAGCCTACCTGTGGTGTAGCCAGCGGTCATAAATGGCGTAGTACGTTGAGTCGAGAAGATTAGCTTAGTTGTAGCGGTCCCACCACCCGCCCAAATATAGACCCAAACGTGTGCGTTAGCTGCGGTACACCGAGGCTCACTAATCGTATATACTGTATTAGCGACAGTCGCAGAAAAACTATTTACTGCCGTAGCAGCAGTATTGCTCGCAATGGTATTAATCGGTAAATACTCCGCACCCACCCCAATAATAGGGTTTTCAATTAACCTAATTACTGTGGAAGCAGGCAAATTTCCGCCAGGAATGGCTGTGTCTAATGTTAATTGATCATTTTCATCTACTGTTAGAACTCTTGAATAGCCATTTGCAGCAGTCCCAATTAAATCACCAGCCCAAACTTCGTTTGCGAACTCAGCGTCCCCGTCGCCTGTAACAGTTGTCCCGACAGTTTGTGATGTACCAGTTAAAACTCGCCCCCCAAACTCAGTTAAGAACGCTGTTCCAGCACCAGTTATGGCACTACTTCCTGCAATGGAAACTGTGCCCGTACCCGTAAAAGCGTCTTTATCCGCTGCGGTAGTGGCGTCAATATCACCATCATCTATTTCAAGATTTATGGTGTCTTGAACATCTCGACAAGCAAGCCCATTGAAGTTGATTTCGGTTGCGCTGATTCTTCGATACTTCCCACCAACTATGAATCCTGGGGGATAGGCGTCAACCTCGGTCCAATTTACTGGTGCGCCCTGGTGTCCAACCGCAAAGATACCCCCCATAAATCCAGTAAGAATTACTCTACCAGCAATAACTACGGGGTGTCCCGCGCCCGCGTCACTGATGTCATCAAATTTTGCCAGCTTCCCGGCATTAACAGGATCTAAGTACAGCGTTTCACCGTCAATCGTGCCTGCTGGAAATACCGCAGCACACCCAAGTACATAACCAGACAGGGTGGCTTTCATCGTGCCACCAGTATTCGGAGCACTTCCCAGATCAGTGATCATACCAATCTGGGCACATTCCATAGGATTACTGGGATCAGTTAGCAATGCTGACAGCAAACCGTCCCTTGAATTGGGGAGTGCCGTAACTGATGGGATAAGGCTTACCATGTCAAATTGAGCAAACGCAGGGGCACCATGTAAGATATCAAAACAATCGTACTCAATCGCACCCGCGTAAGTGTTTAGTGGGGCTCGACCGTGGTAATCCCCCGTTGGCGAATTTACTCCACCCAATCGAATTGAGTGGGATACGATACCGTGTGTGAACCTAGTTGGTCCGGTACGCATATTTCGGTCTGCTGCGGGACTAACAAACACCGATCCACTTGCGTCAACCTGAGTGACGTACCCAACAAGTCGAGCTTCATCGGGAAATGCGACATGAGCACTAACAGAGCCGCCCTCAAATTCGTGTTCAGTTCCAAAGTGGTCGGCAAAGTTCGTAAGTTGGTTGGGGGAGGCTGTTGTCGCGTAGAGCGGGTCGCCAACAACAACCCCATGCGGAAAATACGCGACGTTTGTGAAATTCAAACATGCTGCGCCAGCGGATTTAACGAACCCGTTAATCACCACATAGATTCCGTGATATGTGGCTAAACCAGGAATATTTCCTGTTGAGGAGAACGTAGAAGCCCCGTCTAGATCGCTATAAACAAACCCATATGTAACTGGGTCTGTCACAGACTCAGGCTTACGCCATACTGGCACTACCGTAGCGTCTCCAGCGGACGAGTTGATATCTACGACAGTCTCCATCGCAACGAGATCACCACGCTTCCAAGACACCGTGTCAGGAGGAGTATCCGCGTTGATCAAAGCCCCCATCTGGGTCGCTCCACCAGAGAGCAACTCATCTAATTTGATTAGGTCACGATTCCTCGCGGCAGCCCAACCATCCGTCGCATTAACCTCCAGAGACTCTCCAGCAGCAGGGACACGAATACGACTGCGGACCTGACGGATAGCCGCAACAGCAGCATTAATATCCTGCGTAGCAAGACCCTCATTAACTGTAAGACGAACAAGATACGACCCCTGTTTATCGAGAGTTAGGTTGGTGGTAGCTGCCGTGGGGGCTGTTAGCGTAGCAGACGACGCAGCAGGAATATCGAGTAGCTCCCATTTCCACGTCGTCACACCCGTATTGTTCTGGTTAGAGAACGTGACTGTTTGGCCTGGTTGCAACGTAGTGTTGCTACCCGGTGCTCCGTCAATCTGTACTAAGGCAGTTGCCATCAGTTATTCCTATCCTTACGAGATAACGATGGTCCCAGGAACCGGGACTCGCTTAAAATCCACGAAGATATTTGTAGCGGGTAACATTACATCAACGTCATACATGCCCGAGAGCCCCATCACCCTCTCGACCATCTCATGTATGATGAAGTCCTCACCCACCTCTAGACTATTAATGTAGTTTCTTACTACACGGTCTGCTCGTTCGATGGCTGCGGTAAGGGAGTACCCCTCTTCCAAATTCAAAGCCAAAATTACATCAATGAGTTCCCGTTCAGCAGGCAATACTAACGCCTTTATTCCTGCCGCTCGCACACCTGGGAATAGCACTGGGTTCCGTGCGTCCCCATCCAGAGTTCTCTGGGCAAGCTCAATTAACCCGTCGTAATCGTCATACAACGCATACAATCGAGAACCGGCGATAAGCTCGCTACCAGCGATGATCTCGATCTGCCCCGTGCCTTCATTGAGGTAGTAGTCCGTGTTCAGAACCATCAAAGTAACCGTGGTCGTACCACCAACTACCTCACGCTTGTATAATCGAAGAGTGCCTTCAACAACTGCGATGTTTCCTAGTTGGTAAAATCGTCGTCCCGCCTCGGTGTCTATGTATACCTCTTCGATCTGCCGGATGTTAGTCGTAGCGGTGTGCGTAGCTAGAAGTGCGGGAGGATCACCCGCCAGTGCGCCATCGGTGATGTTAAATACTGCGGGAGTAACCGTGAAGTCGGCTGAGACATACTCAACAATCTCGGGTGCCGCTGATTCGATTATCAGATGACCAGCCGCTAAGAACGTACCCTCGGTCACATGCGCCCCAAAAGTCAGTGATCCCACCGGGGCATCAATAGAGAGGTTACCTAGTGCGGGAGTTGATATCTCGGCTGAGAATGCGCCTGACCCATCTTCAACGTACACCCTGACCAAACCATCGGGGGGTAGAGTGGGGTCATGGACGAACTCCTCATGAACGTATGTTCGAGACACTCGCTGCAAAGTGCTAGGCACTTGCACCTTCTGTAGCTCAGTGCGGATCGCTGAAATCGTGCCCTTAGAAAGTCCCGCCAATGTGTCTGAGATGCGCTCTGCGAGCCTACCATCAGTTTCTATGCTCGATCCGCCCCCGGTCGCTTCAGGATTGATCACTAACGCGCCTGAGAAGGGTACTCCTGCTGGGAAATTGATGATGCGTTGAGGACCGACATTGGCGTCTAACCCAGACCTAGTTGAGCGGGCAGGCACCAAGCTAGACAAATAGTTTCCGTTAGTAAGGGTCGCAACCCCCGCCACTAGAAACTGTACTTCGGGCAACTCACCCACGGCAGGGGCACCCACTAGAGCACCCGAGTTTAATGTGCGGTCGGGTGATCCATCCACATGAGCCACCCGTGATACGCCTAAAGAGAACTCTCCCAAAGCAGTTATAGGTAGGCTAGTTACACCCGTGTGGGAATTTACTGTCGCCCCTACAGTGAGTTGGTTGGTAGTCACATTCACAGCGGAACAAGCTACCACCTCTTCTGAGGCGTCTCCTTCTGCGAGACGTATATTGAACGGGGTAGGAATACCTGAAAACACCGAAGCATTTTCTACGGTAAGTGTGGTGGTTCCGATTACGATGTCACTAACTAGGTACGAACGAACAAGGTTGCTGTCCATATACAGGATTTGACCTGTAGACGGTGTAGCGTCCTTCCTGGTGATATCAAAGTCTGCGGCTCTTCGGTCTAAATCAATCCCCGGTGCCGTTCGATAAGAGAACGTCCGAAGAATCTGGATCATCTGATAATACTGCTCGTCGTCCTCTAACGCAGCAGCCTCCAGAATCGTCCGAATCACCGATCCACGGTTGAAGTCCGTAATCGTAGTGTTAGTACGGACCATCGTAACCATGTCGGTGAGAATTTCTTGGAATGTTCTAGGATTGAAAGGCACGTTATTTACCCACCGCTTCTTGTGGTCAGAGGAACTCTAGCTAGGGATTGCTGTCCAAGAACATCTATCTTACCTATCAGCACATCTCCGATTATTCCTACCCCAAGATTAAGGATTCCGGCAACTCTAGGTTCTGCCTTCAAAGCCCGCTTGACATGTAATGACCACATTGTTCCCGCTACATGTGTGGATTTCATACCTACAACACGCGGAAATCCGTAACCAGGATGCAACTTTAGCGTACCCCCCTCGGTATTGGAAAGAAGAAGGAGTGCCTGCTGAAAGTTTTTTATTCCTTCAATCAAAGCCACATCCCCAGAGGGGTCAGGCTTTATGTCCAAATTCAGCGTTCCGGTGTCTGCGTTCCCGGTAATCTGTACCGCAATGTCTCTCCCAAAGATGGCATTCTCAGGGGAGATGCCGTCTATCGACCCACTGAATTCATCGGCACTCGTAGGGAATACTAGGTTCCCCTCAATTCGGCTAATCGGTGCTGTACCAGGAATAAGAATCCTATCTCCAGCCATTAGCACCCCCCGAGCAGAGGACGCTGAGATATAGGGGGCACTCAAGCCGTTTACGATAACGATCTCTTTCCAGCGGGATTCAGTACCTAATGTACGTCTGGACACCGCACGAATGTCCTCGCCAAGAATTACGGTAGTAAAATTCCCCCCAGTCATGTTGCTGCGAGCGTTTCGTACATCTAGATCGCTACCAAAGTTAGGATCACTGGGTTTCGGTAGGTTAGCCTGACCTGGGTTGCTCCCCGTATTTTGTCCCCGAGCCTGAGATGAAAGCGCCCGCTGTGAAGAGACTAATGCGCCGTTTTGAGAGGGATTCGCTTGTTGATCTCGTTGAGCAGCCCGTATTCTATTTATAGCCCGAATACTGTCCTTGAACTGATTCCCCTCCTCAACACCGTCATACTTACTCTGCAAATCAGGATTTACAGAGGTCGCACGGTCCCAGACATCTGTAATAGTCCCTAACTCCTGTACTAAGTCGTCTAGACGAAGCCCTATATACCCCTCGCCACTTGGATTCTTGCCAAGCTCCTTAAACCGCCCCTTCACCATCCCAATAGCTGCGGCAGTTTGTAGCCCTAGAGTAACGACCCTCCGCACGGCACCCAGAATATCGGATGAGATTGCGTCAGATAGGTCTGCTATCTGCACCATCAGGTTATTGAAGTGTTGGATCTTTCCGGTGATCATTCCTACATAGTTCCGGTAATCGAGCATTTTCGAGAACCAGTTTTGTTGGAACTGCGTAATGGCTAAGTCATCCGGTCTATCCAGCAGGTAACAACTGATATCGTACCCAAAAGTCAGTGGCGAGGACGACTCACGCCGAGTCGCAAAAGTCAGTGGCTCACAAAACCAGAACTCTAGTTCGTGGAAATTGACCCATATCATTCTGATTTGACCGGGATAGTTAGACCTAGACTCCCGGTTTGATTTCAACTCAAAATAATATCTGAACAAGCTACGCAACTGCATGAAGTTGAAGTAACCCGTAATTTCATTGGCGGGCAATCCACGTTCATCAATGGAAAAGAAGCTTTGAGCGGCATCTACAACTCGTTGGATTTGATTCTGAGTTTCCCCTGCGAGGAGGCCAAACCCCGTACCTATGCCACCTCTGGGCAACTGTCGGGCTGCGGACATGGGACGAAATCCCGTCGTACCGGAGATGTTGAGTTGCTTTAATAGCGATCCATGATGCTCAACTAAATAACCATCAATGGTGGGCTGAACTTGTACCGTCCCAGGCTCAGTAAACTGGATATTTTGTGGTGGGACCGTAAAGAAATACTCCTTATCATGCCCCTCTCTAGGCACCCCCATATCACTAACGGTCGCCGTCTGCCCCGTGGGGTATATACCTCTAGAGGGCTCTTCAATGCCATCAAGCAAGGAAATCGACGTGCCCCCGTCCTCATTGACCATAACCTCAACAATCATGAAACCATACAGGTGCCCCCCGGTATGGTCGGTTTTACGCGGATCGCCCATAATAACGGGCGTAGCGTTCTCCATGATGTTCCGAGTGCCTCGGAACCAATTCCCCAAAGGAAAATCTATTGGGCTAGGTGTGTCATCAAAAAAGCTCAATAGGTGAGTCCCCCAGACCCCGTAGTTTGATCACCCACACCAAGATCAGGACCGATTAAATTTACCCCAGATGGAAGGGGTGGGACAGCCAGGTCAACCACAGGAACACCCGGCAAAATAGAGACGGTTACAATTGCCGACTTTAAGTAGTTATCAATTGCAGTAGCGATCTTCGTCGCCTGATTTTCAACCGTATTATCAAAGCTCACATCCATATCAAGTGCGTCTGTTAGGTCAGCCACTAAAGTGTCTAATACCAATGCCATTATTCCCCCTGCACCTTGGTAGTGAATATCTTGGCTGAACTAAGCGGCTCCACACCCGTATCAGCGGGTGTAGTACCAGGAAGAAGAAACCCCACGGGAACTCCCCCACCAGTGGCATGAACAGGACCAGTTGTAGGTCCGACACCTGTTTGGTGTATGTGAGTCATGAATAGCTTCTCAACAAAATCCTTTGTCGCAAGCCTGTCCAGAAGCGTCCCACCAAGTGTGATGCCTTCAATACTCTCTGCGGTGTTGATGATGAGCGTTCCCGCTGCTCCACCACTATTGGTCACGTTGATCTCAACCGCACCATCCATGTCTATGTCAATAACACGGGTGCCGCTTCCTTGCGTAATTCGGACATACCCAGTCTCAGAGAACTCACGGGGATTGGACTTATCGTAGTCTTTCGTCAGACTTTGATTGTTCGTGAAATCTATTTGGAACCTACGATTATTCTTGATTTTGAATCGAACATCCCCACCACCGGGATTCTTACTGTCCTGATCCCCACCCCATCCAACTTCGTCTTGGCGGATTGTGTGGGTGTTTGTGTTATCCTCAATCGAATCCGTGCGGTTCGCCTCTGTCGTATCAAACAGCAGGTTCCCTGTCCGGTCGATGTAGGGTGCGACGGTTCCGTTGTAACGGACTAACTTCACATACCCGTCTTTACGAGTCCCATCCCCGTATCGTTTAGGGATGGTGGCGTCCCCGACTAAACTACGCGGGTGATCAATGAAATTCTTCTTATGTGGGTACGCCCCGAGGATCACCGCACCAGTGGGGTAAATACCGCCAATAAATCCAACAAGTACAACATCTCCGTCTATCTGAGAGGGGTCTTGGGTAACAGGTACTTGCTTGTAAAAATTGGTGGCTGGCTTAGGAACCCATATATCCGCGTCACCAAACCCCCCACCCCGTTGTAACACGGGTACATTATGAAGAATCTGGTATCCATATCCACGGTTCCCCATGCGAAGAATGTAAACATCACACTCCACCCGCGACCCAATATTAGTGTGAGTTAATGGTGGGTCAGTATCCGATGACCCGCCTCTAGCCTCTTGATTCCGCTCATATTGCGCTGACCTATTTGCTTGTAAGTCAACGAAGCTGACCCCGACTACAACAGCCTCCATGATTTGAGGAGTTCCTCCCAAATAATGGTTTCGCGGACTAACCGTACCCCCCTGTACAACCGCGAATGGTGAGTCTCGTTTAACGTAATGCTTCATTATTCAGAGTTACCCGTACTAAGATCGCTTGTTCCGGCAGGAACCGTCACTTTAGGGCTGGCGTTAGTGTAGTTTTGGTGGATGATCTCTGGACTATTCTGTCCTGGTGCCCCAGGCTCCTGAGTTCGTCGCCTATTAGCCGCCTCAGTATGTGGGTCAGCCACAGGAAAACTTATTCCTAACTGAAAAGTCATAGCCTCTTCGCGCATATCCCCAGGAGTCTCATCAAAGGCTCGCGAATCTGGGAGTATGTACTTTAATGATTTATCGGCATCGTTAGCACCAATAATAGGTTGCCCCCGAGTAACCGTCGCCGTCGTCACAAGCATATTCGGGAAGGACCACTGGTGGCTTACTGCTTCAACATAGAACTCTAAATTACGCGCCTCCCAAACTAATTTGTAACCGGGGCGTAACCCCGGCATTGGGCGCATGGTAATCGTACCATTAAGGTACTCTGCATTATGTTGATACCAATGATCAGTCATCAATATGACTCGTAAGGTCATATATTGATCAAGACTCATCCCAATATCTTCAAGAGTTAAAGGCTCTCCTGGCGCGAAAAAATTTACTCTCTTCCAGTCCCCATCTAACTTGGCCGCTCCTTGCTGTAACGGGATTGAAAAATCACTCATACGCTCCATCATCCGAAGCCCATGTCGCCGTAATAAGAGCAGTCTAAATTGTGGGGTTAAATCTCGATGATAAAATCTAAAGTCTTCTCCTAATTCATTTGTAGGAACGAAATCATACCCAGTAATGACATCTTGATCCCCGCGACCTAATGATGAGCCGTAAACGTCAGAATTAGTGATATGAATACGTTCAAGAACCCGTGGTCCCCGATTAAATTCAAATAATCTATTTAGAGGGCTAGTACCCTCCGGCTCATCATAACTGCGTATTCCTAAAGCGTGTTCTACATTCCACCCAAAAGTTCCACCATAATTAGTGAGTCGATCCTCTTGTACCCAGACAGGTCCACCGAAATCTAACATTGTTGGTTGTGGTAACCCGTATCTGCTCCCACCTCCAATCCTTAATCCAACCGCATCAACAAACCAGTCCGTAGGATCGCCTCGGGTCCACCCCTCATTTCCACGTTCCCCGGCCCACGAAAACTCTTTCGTGGGATAATAAGTAAACGGGTATTCTCTATGAACGACAGATGGAACCATCGCTAAAGCCCCGTCTAAATCGTTATCTAAACCATCCCGTTCACCACTCCACATATCAATTGTGGGGCGCAAGTCGAAGCACAACTCATTAAGAACAGGATGGCTATCCTTTTCAATTAAGGAGTACAGGGGACCAGCAAAATCCCAAATCATAGATGATAAAGTAAATCCGTCTGTGTACTCCATGTAATCAAAGGACAACACGTCGTATAACCCTCTAGGCAGCACCCTCTCGTTATCCACATTAATAGTTAATTGGACCGGATCAAGCTCAGGCACAGCGTGTTCTCTTGCATACGCTAAACGCTCCGGTAACGGAGCACGCCCGACAGGTGTGTCGTCTTCATCTGTGCCGTCTTCATCAGGTTGATACACCTCTGCGGGATTAGCGAACGCGAAAACATAATTCTCAGCGAGTTCCCGAATCTCTTGAATATGTTTCAGGGCATCATTACGCCGCCTTGATCTGTCTGGGCGCACGAACCCAGCAAGTTGATTACTGCTTTGGATGGAACTACCGCTGATATCCTCGTTAACTGCCTCGGTATCCAAAGAATCTGAATAATGCGGAGGTAACACCCACTGTTTCCCAAAAGCCAAAAGCGCGGCCAAATGGTTCATGATTAGGAATCTAGGGTTCCCCTGGTCTACCACCCCCTGCAACATGAGGTAGTTTCCTGAGATATTCCTACCGAACTCCTCCCTGAAATCTATGTAGGGGTTATTATAAATTTCGGTCTTTTCTAGCGCCTTCTGAAAGTCAGAGGCAGTTATGGAGTACCGGACAGTATAGACCCCTTCGGGATCTACTGACTCATCCCTACGAACATCATTGATGTACCCAAAGAAGATCCGCACCCACCCCCGATTATACAGGTGTTGAGAAGGCTCCTCGTCTACTGTGGTGGAATTGAGATTGACGTAGACATTGATAATGTCATTCGCCTCCATCATGTCTATGAATTCAGCATGTGGGGCTAAAGTCAGTGAGCACGACCCAGTTTGGCGGATCGCCTTCTCCATCTGAAAATCGAGCACTGACTTGGAAATGTCGTACTTCCCAAAGTTGTGCGAGTCTATCTGGACCCTAATACTGGTATTAAAGTCTTTGATCTTCATTGTTTAGCATTGGTCGCGGTAACTGCGCCACTACTGTGGAGAAGCCGACCAAGCTGCCTCGATACCTCCTTATCGCTAACTTGTAGTATTCCCGGTTTGCCTGATGGTGGGCCATCAGGACCGGACGTACTCTCCTGCGCTGGGGTGAACTGAAATTCAGGGCTGGTTTCAGGGACAACGACAGGAGTAGTGTGTGCCCCACTTAAATTAAAGAACTGATTCATAAACTCCTCTATTGGTTCTGGTAGTCCCAATCCAATTATTGTCCCAGCAATACCCGCAAATAAATTTGCCATCTGAGTTAATGTCTCGTTCATTTGGTTATAAGCAGTTCTTTGAAGACGAAATATATTGTTTAATGTCTGCTGTACACCTTCCAGACCACCAGTCTCTACACGCGCCGCTTCTTGCCCAGCAGTAATCCTAGCCACCGCCATATCGTCTGCCGCTCTTCGGGCACGATGTAAATGCGGCACAAGTGCCTCTTCTGGGTCTGCTCGCAGATCCAGTAGATCACGCGCCGCGACATGGGCTTCACTCTGCATCAAGTTGTAGTATTCTTGAGCATCGTGGGCTGATAGCCCATAGATTTGGCTGATGACATCCATCGCACGAAAGTTACCAGCACCACCATAACGACTCTGGATCGCGTCAAATACTGCCTGCTGACCGGCCACGCCTGGATTTTCCATAGCAAGGCGAGTTTGAAATGGGTCTAAGCCCATTTGGTAGCCCAGTGCTTGCATCACCATAGCTCTACCAGCTTCCCCACCACCGGGATTCTGGAGGTTATTTGTGACCGCACCCATAATACGCTGGGCAACCTGGGTGCTCACATTATTCTGCATCAAGCCACCCATTCCAGCAGCAGCAAATTGCATAGCAGATTCGGTATCCGCATCATACCGTGAGACAGTTTGCATACGTTGTTCTAGAATAGATGTCAGGGAGCCCAACACGTCCCCGAACTCCTGCACCCTAACATTAAACGGACTAACAGCCCCACCCGTGAGAGGCGTGGTTAACCCCCCGGCAAGACGTACCATTTCAGCTATTGGAGCTTCTTCTAGGGGTATTATAGGGGCTACCCCTCGCGCAGTTCGACGCTGATTGAGAGCATCCATGAACGTTATTGGGGAATTCCCAGAGTGGAACTGCTCGACCGGACCTACTCGACCGGCAATAGTCGAACGAATAAATGAGCCCAGTATCTCCTCCCTAGAAGCCCCGGTGCCCATTGAGAGCCGCTGAATGAGTTCTTCTGGGG
>Ga0114911_1001108_pt1 | contig 14705 bp, 18 predicted proteins | sample MalvireepMed_904_FD_89688 | JGI IMG/M metagenome (GOLD analysis project Ga0114911, IMG submission 89688) | Marine viral communities from the Global Malaspina Expedition - Malaspina viral metaG DeepMed_904 | ecosystem: Environmental > Aquatic > Marine > Oceanic | place: Mediterranean Sea...
CTGATCATCTCTTACCTGCTCTCGGTGCTGTTCGAGAAGGGTGAGTTTCGCAGCCTGGCAGCGCTGGGCGAGTTCAATCTGTTCGTCGCGCGCATCGCCCTGGCCAGCTTCATGGCTTACGTGATCGGCCAGCTACTCGATATCCAGGTCTTCGATCGTCTGCGGCGCAACGCTCGCTGGTGGGTGGCGCCGGCGTTGTCGACGGTCGTCGGCAACCTCGCCGATACTTTCGTGTTCTTTTCGGTCGCCTTTCATAACGGGCCGGATGCCTTCATGGCCGGTCACTGGGTGGGAATCGCCTGGGTCGATTACGCCGTCAAGCTGAGTATTTCGTTACTGTTATTCTTGCCCATGTACGGGTTGCTGCTGGGATGGCTGACACGTCGTCTACTGAGCTGGGGGGCGCAGCCGACCCACGAGGGCGTGTAAGCATGCGGTTACCGAGATTCCTCCATTCGCGTTGATACAGGAGAGGCTTCGCATGACCCGAACCGTCGCTTTGCATCATCAGCTCGGCGGCCCCGAGCAAGGCGTGCCGCTGGTGGTTCTCCATGGCCTGTTCGGCAGTGCCGACAACTGGCGCTCGCATGCCAGGCAATGGCAGGCGCAGCGTCGAGTGGTGGTCGTCGACCTGCGCAATCATGGTCGTTCGCCGCATGCGGCGACCATGAACTATGCGGTGATGGCCGAGGATGTCGTTGCGCTGCTCGATCAATTGGGAATAGAACGCTGCGATCTGCTGGGCCATTCGATGGGCGGCAAGGTCGCCCTTAGCGTGGCGCGTCTTTATCCGCAGCGCCTGGCGTCGCTGATCGTCGCCGATATCGCCCCGGTGGCCTATGATCACGGTCACGAGACCATTTTCGGGGCCATGCGGCAGGTCGAGCGCGATGCGCCCGAGTCCCGCAAGCAAGCCGATTCGGCGATGGCCGCGCATGTCGAGACGCCGGCGATACGCAGGTTCCTGGCAACCAATCTGGAGCGCGGCGATGACGGCATCATGCGCTGGCGCGTCGGGCTCGACGAGATCGAGGCGGCCTATGCCGATATCGCCGCCGAGCCGGCCGGCGAGGGCAGCTATTCGGGCCCGACCCTGGTCGTGCGCGGGAGCCGCTCGGATTACGTCGAGGATGCCCTGCTGCCCCAGGTCAAGGCGGTATTGCCCGCAGCGCAAGTCGTCACCCTGGAGGCGGGGCATTGGCTGCATGCCGAGGCGCCGAAGGCCTTTCACGAGGCCGTGGATACGTTTCTGGCCGAACGTGGCCATGAGGAAAACTGAGACGAGTGCGCTCGGTGGCGGTGCCCGTCAGGGCGTCTCGATCTCGACGGCGAGGCGTGATACCGGGGAGAGTTGCTCGATCAGTCCCTGGGCTTTCAGATAGGCTTCGAAGCGCGCATAGCGCTGGGATTGAAGCAGGCTGGGGCGCAGTGCCAGGAGGGGCAGCACATCAGGCCAGGCGGCACGATTCTCTGGCGTATCGAGCGCTGGTTCGGCCGTTCGGATCAGCTCCCAGCCGGCTTGTGGATGCTTGACCAGCCAGGCGGTGGCCTGTTCCAGGGCCTCGAGGAAATTACCGATATCACTGCGGTGCTTGCCCAGGTCGTCGCGGTTGGCCACCAGGATCAGCGCATCGTACAGGGGACTGGCACTATCGTCGGTAGAGAATTCACGGGTGGCTACACCCTGCTGGGCGTTCTGACGACGGTCCAGCGGTCTCAAGGTGCCGACGACGGCGTCGACATCGCCACCCACCAGGGCCTGGCTGAGCGAGAAGTCGACGTGCTTGAGGGTGACCTGCTCGACACCAAAACTCTGCTGTTCGAATAGAGCATCGAGCAGTACCCGGGCTTCGTCTTCTACCGCATAGCCGATGGTTTTACCCTTGAGATCGGTTAATGAGGAAATGCCGCGATCCGCGCGGGCCAGAATCCCGCTGAGCGGCACGGGAATCAGCGTGCCGACCCTGACCAGGGGGAGACCGCGGTCGACCAGCCGATGCAAGGTAGGCTGCGACATCAGGGCCAAGTCGGCGCGTTTGGCCGCCACCAGCTTGGGCGGCACGTTGGGGTCGGCCGGGGCGCTGAAGGTGACGTCAAGCCCTTCCTGTTCGAACAGGCCGCGTTCGCGGGCGACGATCAGCGCCGCATGGTAGGGGTTGATGTACCAGTCGAGCATCACGCGCAGGCTGTGGGTCGGCGGCGGCGTGATGGTTTCCGGCTCATTCTGGGCGAAGCGGGGCTCGCTAGGGGCGAGCCGCTGCGCCTCACTACCTCGGGAGAGTCCCTGAATCGGCAGGTTGTCACGAATAGCGCTGTTCGCCGCGTCATCATCGGCCTTGCCGGCTACCTGTAGCGCAGCCTCGATGGCGCTCTTGTCGAGTGGTAATGCAGCAGCCTGCACTAGCTGGGTGTCCAACGCCAAGACGAGACCTAACACAATGGCCGAAAGGCGGTTCACCAGCATCACTGACGATTCCTTCTAATACACGATGGGATGACCCGCGTAGCGGGCGGGGTGGCGCTCCAGTCTAGCCCGGTGGATATCTGACTGGCTAGCGAAGCCGTTGATTCGGCGTTTCAGATCGCTCTTGGCAATGCGCAAACGACACAGAAGGGCGCCTGCGTGGCTACCTAACGCATGACATACTAACTGGGCATCAGGAATCCGACATGGACCACAATGGATAGCATCAACACGCTGTTTCTGTTCACCGGCTCTTTGCTCGCGCTGAGTATCCTGGCAAGCCGCTTGTCATCGCTGTTCGGCCTTCCCTTGCTGTTGATCTTTCTGGGGTTGGGCATGCTCGTCGGCGAAGATGGCCTGCTGGGCATCGAGTTCAGCAACTACTCGCTGGCCTTTATCATCGGTCATCTCGCCCTGGCGATGATTCTCCTCGACGGCGGGCTGCGTACGCGCCTGAAAACCTTCCGCGTCGGCTTCAAGCCGGCGCTGTCGCTGGCAACGCTAGGGGTTTTCCTGACCAGTGGCGTCGTCGGGCTGTCTGCCATGTGGCTTCTCGATCTCACGCTCGTTCAGGGCTTGCTGGTGGGGGCAATCGTCGGGTCGACGGATGCCGCGGCGGTATTTTCGATGCTCGGCGGGCGGGGACTCGACCTGAACGAACGCGTCGGGGCCACGCTGGAAATCGAATCCGGTACCAACGATCCAATGGCCATCTTCCTGACCATGACACTGGTCGAGGTGCTTACCGGTGAGATCGGCGGCCCCGTCGACACCGTGCTGATGTTCGTCAACCAGTTCGGCTTGGGGTTGTTGATCGGCGTAGGTGGCGGCTGGCTCATCGCCAGGTTGCTGCGTTGGCTTGACCTGGCCCCCGGTCTTTACTCGTTGTTGACGCTGGGATTGGGGTTCTGCATTTTCGGACTTACCAGCGCGCTGGGCGGCAGCGGCTTCCTGGCGATCTACTTGGCCGGGCTCATGGTCGGCAACCAGCCGGGACGGCATCTCAGCTTCATTCTGCCCGTACACGACGGCCTGGCCTGGCTCAGTCAGATCGGACTATTCCTCGTGCTGGGTCTGTTGGTGAACCCGAGCGAGATGATGGACTATGCGGTCCCGGCCTCCTTGCTGTCGTTGGTGTTGATATTCGTGGCTCGTCCACTGGCTGTGATCGTGGCCATCAAGCCATTCTTTCGTTTTCGCTGGCGAGAGATCGCCTTCATATCCTGGGTCGGCTTACGCGGTGCGGTGCCGATCGTGCTGGCGATTTTTCCGGTTATCGGTGGCGTGGAAAATGCCACGTTATATTTTAACGTGGCCTTTTTCGCGGTGCTGATCTCGCTGCTCGTGCAGGGCAGCAGCCTGTCTCCCGCGGCCCGATTGACCAAGGTTCTGGTGCCTGCCCGGACCACGCCCAACCGGCGCGGCCCGCTGGGTGTCCTGCCGGAAAACGACTATGAGATGTTCGTCTATCAGGTCGAGAACGATGCCCTGGATGATACCCCCATTCGCTTGTTGCGTTTTCCTTCGGGAGCGATGATCTCGGCCCTGTTCCGGCAGCATGCGATGCTGCACCCCAAGGGCAATACCCGGTTGCGCATGGGTGACGTGCTTTGCATCATCGGCCGCAGTGACGATCTTCCCGCACTGAATCGGCTTTTCAATGGTGATGCCCGCTTGAAGCAGGAGCGCGCGTTCTTCGGCACCTTCACTCTCGACGCAGCTGCGCTGATGCGTGACGTGGCAGATGCATACGCCCTGACGTTGAGTCCTGGTGAGCAGGAGATGACACTTGGCGAGTTCGTATCACTGCGGGTTGGCGGCCATCCGGTAATCGGCGATGACATCGATTGGCACGGCTTTCAGTGGGTCATCAGCGAAATGGACGGTAACCAGGTCAAGCGCGTGGGATTGCGGCTGTACTGATCGATAGCCATGCAGGCAGTTCACTGGGGGGATCGAGTTATTGCCCGGTACAGGCTGTCGCGTGAGACCTTGGCGCGCTCTGCATGGCTCGCTCGCACTTTGGTCTGAAAGCACGCGTTTATGCACCGGGCCGGCGCAAGCTTATAACGGGTATCGTTATAGACGTTATAGAAATCGATATTTTCGGGTGTTTTGCTCAGCGGGCGGGTGACGTAAGTCATTGCTGAGAAAGGTAAGTGGCGGAGGGACAGGGATTCGAACCCTGGGAAGGCTATAAACCTTCGCCGGTTTTCAAGACCGGTGCATTCAACCGCTCTGCCATCCCTCCGGCTTACGGAGGCGTATATTACCACTTTTTTCGTCACCGTCAACTCCTGGGTAGCAATCAATACAATGCCTTACGCGCAGCGCCTGGCTGCGCCCGCATTCGGCGAAAGGCGGCTATAGGGCAAGGCGACTATGATCAGTGGAGTTCAGTGTTCTCAGGCTAGGTTAAAAGCCCGGGTGACTGCTACGGTGTAGTGGAGCGTCAGCAAGCGCTTGCATGGAGGCGATAAGGAGAGACACATGAATAGCGATCAGGTGAAAGGCAACTGGAAGCAGGTCAAGGGCGAAGCCCAGAAGCGTTGGGGAAAGCTGACCGATGACGACCTGGATGTCGTCGACGGTGAATACGAGCGTTTGGTCGGCGTTCTCCAGGAGCGTCACGGCATGGCTCGCGAGGAGGCCAAGAAAGAGGTCGATGATTTCTACGGAACGCTGTGAACCGCGCGTCAGCCACTCTGACCAATGGCGTCTGATGGGCTGATTGCGAGTGGCAGCAAGGCTAGATCGAAACAACAGGAGCAAGACATGGAAATCACGATCCTGAATGCCGGCGAGGACGAGACGGCATTCCACGAGACTGCCTCAGGCGAAGTGGGTACCGCACTACGCAAGGCGGGCAAAGACTACATCGGGCAACGCAATCTCTCTGAAAATCAGCTCCTGGCGATTCAGCAGAGCGATCCGGAGGCCCTGAGCCGGCTCGAGGCGGATATGACCACGCATGCCCTCGAGGTCGCTAATGTAAGTCAGGATTCGGGGATCGCATTACGCCTGAACATGCAGGGCACTAAGAGGGCCTGAGCCCTGCTGTGTTCCCGGCCCCGGTCATGCCGGGGCCTATCTTCAAGCCTTGGCGCATCAGGTACTTGTATGGTGCGAGATTCGCCGAGCGATCTGTCGAGCCATGCCCAGGGGTATTTCGAGGTGGATGTTCATGAGCACGATGCTCGAACGTTGTGCCGTCAACCGAGCGGGTACTGACTATGTCGTGGGTGATATCCACGGTTGTTACGGCCTGCTTCAAGCGGCGCTCGAGCGCCTGGATTTCGATACTGCGTGCGATCGGTTGTTCTGCGTAGGTGACTTGATCGATCGTGGCCCCGATTCGCGGGCCTGCCTGGAGCTGGTTTTCGAGCCATGGCTACATGCCGTGCGCGGCAATCATGAAGAACTTGCCGCCCAGGCCCTGAAAAGCGGCGACTGGGCATTGTGGATCGAGAACGGCGGGGGCTGGGCCTTGAATGAGCGGTCTGGCGAGTTAGCTGACTTGCTGGAGGCGGCATTGTCTTGCATGCCCTACGCCATCGAGGTGGCGCTCGACGAGGCCAGCGTCGGAATCGTGCATGCCGAACCGCCGGGTGACTGGCTGGCTATCGAGCGACAGGGCCATGCGTTGAAGCAACAGCTGACCTGGGCCCGTCGACGTATCGCTTCTCACCATGAAACGCGCATTGCCAATATCGATGGCGTGGTGGTTGGTCATACCATCCTTGCCGAGCCGACCAATCTGGGGAATGTCAGATACATCGACCTGGGGGCGTTCGGCACCGGGAATCTGCATATCGAAGCGCTGCACGAGAGCGCCCGTCACTTCTCAAGCAAAACGTAAGCCGGCAATCGAGATAAGCCATGAAAAACGCGCTATTGTGGCTTGCGCGGGGAACCCGCAGCCGGCATGCTGGGTCATACTCATAGTTCTTCCTTTAACACTCGTTTTCTTTAGCGACAGGAGTCTGAATCATGGCCTATCAGTCATCGCAGGTCAGCGATCGCCGCACGTCGGCGTTGTCGACCAACAAGGTATTGCGCAACACCTACATGCTGCTGGCAATGACGCTGCTGTTCTCGGCAGTGACCGCCAGCGTCGCCGTTGTCATGGGCGTTGCTCAGATGAACATTCTGATCTTCTTCATCGGCGCCTATGGCTTGATGTTCCTGGTCCACAAGACCGCCGACTCGGCGGCTGGGTTGCTGGCAATCTTCGCCTTCACCGGCTTCATGGGCTTCACCCTGGGGCCGGTGCTCAATCTTTATCTGTCCGTGCCCAATGGCGGCCAACTGGTCATGACCGCACTGGCCATGACCGGGGCGACCTTCGTCGGGCTGTCGGCCGTGGCCTTGATTACCCGCAAGGACTTCGGTTTCCTGAGCAACTTCCTGATGGCCGGTGCCATCGTGCTGATCCTGGCGATGGTCGTGGCGATGATCTTCAATATCGGCGCCCTGGCTCTGGCGGTTTCCGCCGGGTTCGTGCTGTTCTCTTCGGCGGTCATTCTCTACCAGACCAGCGAGATCGTGCATCGTGCCGGTGAGACCAATTACATTCTGGCGACCGTGACGCTGTACGTCTCGATCTACAACCTGTTCATCAGCCTGCTTTCGCTGCTGGGCATCATGAATAGCGATTGAGTCGGCCTGCCGTGACACGAGCCTCCGCCGGATTGCCGGCGGAGGCTCTTTTCGTTGTGCAGGTTTACGCTGACTCTCGTGAGCAGCGTGCCTGTCCGTAATGTTGCCTCTACCGCAAGGCGTGCACGACAATGAATGTTGAGCTAGCTGAGCTAGCTGATCCGGAAAGGGGACCGAAATGCGCTATGGTCTGGTTGTAATGGGCGGGCCCTATTCCCACCAAGCGTCGCATTCGGCGTTGCGCTTCGCTCAGGCCGTCATCGATCGCGGCCATCGCCTGGCAACCGTGTTCTTCTATCATGACGGGGTTTACAATGCCTCGCGGTTGAGCGCGCCGCCTCAGGATGAGCCGCACCTGGGCGATGCCTGGCTGCGCTTGGCCGAATCCCAGGGCACCGAGTTGCTGGTGTGCGTCGCGGCGGCCTTGCGGCGGGGCATGATCGATGAGCGCGAGGCGCGGCGCCACGGCAAGCCGGCCCATAATGTCGAGCCGCCGTTCGAGCTGACCGGGCTGGGCCAACTGGTGGAGGCCAGCATGACCCATGACCGCCTGGTGACGTTCGCACCCTGATGGGCATGAATGTTGGAGTGTGCATGGATTGTTGGAGTATGCATGGGTAGTCCGCAGAGGGTGCTGGTGGTGCTGCGCCACGCTCCCCATGACAGTAGTTGGCTGCGTGAAGGCCTCGACGTCGCGCTGGTGGCCGCCGCCCTTGGCCAGGACGTGACCCTGCTGTTTCTCGGCGACGGCGTCGAGGCGCTACGTGGTGGTCAGCAGGTCGGGCCGCTCGGGCAGAAGGGCAGCCATGCCACGCTCGACATGCTGGCCATGTACGATATCGACGATATCCGCGCCGATATCGAGTCGTTGACCAGTCGAGGACTCACCATGGAGCGACTCAACTGGCCGGCACGCCCGGTATCTGACCAGGCCTTGCCCGGCCTGTTTGCAACGAGCGCGTCGGTCTTCAACTTCTGATGGCGCCCAGCGAGGATCCGTTCGGCCATGCTTTTGCACCTGCTTAATCGCTCTCCCGCCTCCAGCGGCGTGCCGCACGAGGTGTTGCGTGCAATGGGCCCCGACGACCGGCTGCTGTTGATGGAAGCGGGGGTCTATGGGGCGGTGGAACCCCATGCGGCGCTTTTTTCATCGCTGCATGGACGCTGCTTCGCGCTGGCCGAGGATCTCGCGTCGCGGGGCTTGCGCGAGCACTGCGCGGCGTGGATAACGGTGCTGGATATGCAAGGTTTCGTCACGTTGACGGAAGAAACCCAACGCACGGTGAGCTGGTTCTGATGAGCACCACGAGCCCCGCACGCTACGTTGCCATCGATGCGCGCCAAGTCGCCCTGGACCCTGAGGGCTATCTCGTCGATCTCGCCGACTGGTCGCCGGCCGTCGCCCGGGCGCTGGCCGCGGAAGAGGGCCGCGAGTTGACCGACGAACACTGGGAAGTGATCGATACGCTGCGCGATTTCTACCGGCGCTACGCAATGGCGCCGGCGATGCGCCCGCTGGTCAAGGCGGTCGGCCAGCGGCTGGGGCCCGACAAGGGGCGCTCGATCCACCTGATGCGCCTGTTCCCCGACAGTCCGGCCAAGGTCGCCGCGCGGCTGGCAGGGTTGCCCAAGCCCACCAATTGCCTGTAAGAGCGCCTGGTGAATTTTCTCGCACATGGCTGGTTGGCCCGCGGCGGCACGGATGAATTCCTGTATGGCAATCTGGTTGCCGATGGCGTCAAGGGCGCCGATCTGGGCGACTGGGCCCCGGCCGTCGCTGCCGGGATACGCCATCACCGGCGCGTCGACGCCTGGGTGGACCAGCATTGCGTGGTGCGCGAGTCCCGTTCGCGGGCGCCGAGTTGGGGACGCCGTTACGCCGGCATCGCGCTGGACATGGTGTGGGATCATTTCGTCGCCCGGGACCATCTCGACACGGCGCTGATCGAGCGCTGCTACCGGGTGCTGGCAGCACGCACGGCACCGGCTCGCCTGGCGACGATGATGCCGCTGCTCATCGAGCAGGACTGGTTGTCGCGCTACGCCGATCTCGACTTCACCTGCACGGCCATCGCCAATCTGGGGCGGCGCCTGCAGGGCCCCAACCGTCTCGCCGAGCTAGTGCCCTGGATCGAGGCCGACTACGCGGGCCTGGAACGGGATTTCCAGGCGCTATGGCCGGCGCTCAACCGCGAACTGGGCATCAGGCGCGAAAGCTGATTATCCCTCGGGCAGCCACAGGCAGCCGATACGATCGCCTTCGTGGATATCGCTGTGCGGCGGAATGTCGGCGAGGGCCTCGGCGGCGACGCATGAAGACAGTACCGCCGAGTTCTGATCGGCGAAGGCGTGCGCGACGATGTCCGCTTCGCCGAATTCGAGCGTCACGCGCATGAAGTGGCGTCGCGCCTGGGTACGGGTCGTGAATCCCGCCCGGGCAGGCAGCCGGGGCAGCGCGGCGAGTTCGCCACAGCCCAGCAGGGCGCCGATCAACGGGCGCAGGTAGAGCCAGGCACCGACGAAACTCGAAACCGGGTTGCCGGGCAGGCCGACGAACCGCGCCTCGCCATCGGCGTGCGGCAGGCGGCCCAGCGCCAGCGGCTTGCCCGGGCGCATTGCCAGACGCCAGAGATCGAGCCGGCCGAGGCGCTCGAGCGCCGCCTTGACGTGATCCTCTTCGCCGACGCTCACCCCGCCGCAGGAGACGACAACGTCGGCTCGTTGCGCCGCCTCGCCCAGCAGGCGACAGGTCGTGGCGAAATCGTCCGGCAGCGTGGCCGTGTACACGACCTCGGCCCCGAAGCGCTCGAGCAGGCGTGTCAGCATCGGCCGGTTGCTGTTGTAGATCTGCCCCGCAGCGAGGGGTTGTCCGGGCTCGACCAGCTCATCGCCGGTGGTCAGCAGGGCGACACGCGGACGGCGACGGACGCTGACCGAAACAATGCCCTGGCCGGCAATGTGCCCCAAGGCCGCGCCCCCGAGCCGCGCCCCGGCAGGCAGCAGAGCACTGCCCACTGCCACGTCGCGGCCGCGGCGGCGCAGGTTTTCGCCGCGGGACACGTCGGACGGTATCAGCGCGCCATGCTCGCGCAACTCGACGGCTTCCTGCATCACCACGCAGTCGGCGCCCAGCGGTATCTCGCCGCCGGTGAAGATTCGCGCGCAGCTACGCGGCGCCAACGGCTGCGCTGCACTGCCGGCGGTAACGCGCTGGCTGATCGGCAGCAGCGTGCCGGCATCGGCGGCACGCAGGGCGTAACCGTCCATCGCGCTGTTATCGGCCGGCGGCACGTCGCGGGTGGCCGTCACCGACTCGGCGCGCACGCGTCCGGCGGCGTGCTCGGCCGGCAGCTGCTCGCCGGCAAGCGGCGAGACACCGGCCAGCAGTGCCTCGAGCGCGGCCTCCACGTCTTGCAGTTCGGCCTGGGCGTCAGCCATGCGTGCCTCGCCCGGGGATCACCAGGTTGGCGTAGTTGCAGGGCCGATGCCGGCTGTCGAGCTGCTCGCGCAGAATGCCGTGCCAGGCGGTGCGGCAGGCCCCGGTGGAACCCGGCAGGCAGAACACCACGGTGGCGTTGGCCAGCCCGCCGAGGCAGCGGCTCTGGATGGTCGAGCTGCCGATCTCCTGCCATGACAGGTGGCGAAAGAGTTCGCCGAAGCCATCGATGGTCTTGTCGAGCAGCACCGAGACCGCCTCGGGGGTGGAGTCGCGCCCGGTGAAGCCGGTCCCGCCGGTGGTCAGGATCACCTGGACCGCGGGATTGGCGATCCACTCGGCGATTACGGCGCGGATCCGGTAGACGTCATCGATGACGATCCGCTTGTCGATCAGCCGATGGCCGGCTTCGTCGAGACACTGCACGAGCGTCTGGCCCGAGCGGTCCGTCGACTCGTCGCGGGTATCCGAAATCGTCAATACCGCCACGCTGAGCGGTATCAAGCCTTCACGTTCGTCGCTCATGCCTTTTCCTTGCGCTGTTGACGGGCTTCCAGGGCGGCGAGCTGTTCGGGCGTGGCCGGCGCCTGGTGGTTCGCCTTCCAGTCGCTGTAGGGCATGCCGTAGACGTACTCGCGGGCCGACTCGTAGTCGAGTTCGGCGCCGCGCTCATCGGCGGCGGCAACCAGCCATTTCGACAGGCAGTTGCGACAGAAATCGGCCAGAATCATCAGCTCGATGTTCTGTACGTCCTTGTTGGCGTCGAGATGCGCAAGCAGCCGGCGAAAGGCGGCGGCCTCGAGTTCGGTACGTGTGGCGTCGTCGAATTCACGCATGTTGATCGCTCCGCTTGGTCAAGACTGGAAAGAAGGGCGCAGGCCATATGCCGAGCAGCGCCGCGAACGATCGGCGACCTAGCCGATGTCGGCGCGGGTGCAGACGGACAATACCGTGGCGTCCGTTTCGTCGATCGAAACCAGCGCATGGCCCATGTCGCTATCGAAGTAGATGCTGTCGCCCTGCTCGAGCGCCACGGGCTCGTAGAACTCGGTGTAGAGCAGGATGCTGCCCTCGAGCACGATCAAGAACTCCTCACCATCATGACGCACCCATTCATGGAACTCGTCGAAGCTGCGCGCCCGGACGATGGTCTTGAAGGGGATCATGCGCTTCTGGGCGAGTTGATGGGAGAGTAGCTCATGCTCGTAGGTCGGCGTCGGATGGCGCTGTCCGTCGCCGGCCCTGGTCAGGTCGCGCCGTCCCATGGTGGCCGTCTGTGGCTTTGGCGGACGCAATAACTGTGGCAAATCGATGCCCAGCCCGCCGATCAGCTTCTGGACCACCGTGAAGGTCGGTGATAGCTGATTGTTCTCGATCTTGGAAAGCGTCGAGCGCGCCAGCCCGGTACGCTGACTGACGTCCTCGAGCGTCCACCGGTTGGCGAGACGGATCTCCTTGAGTCGCTTGCCGAGGCGCAGTGGCTCGACGAAAGGCTTGCGCCCGGAGGCGATCTGCAAAGCGGCGTCCTGGTCGGTTGTGGCCATTGATTGACAGTTCACGATCGGAAATCAATTTTCGTCCATGCTAGCACAGCGCTTGCCATCAAGCGCCCTGGTAGCGCCTATGATGATGCATTCTGCGACATCTTCTTGCATGCCGATTTCCGCCCTCCCGGAAACATCGTGCTCACTTTGGCGCTGCAGCGGGCAGGTAGGGCTGGCCGAGCAGGGCACATACATGGGCGGCGGCGCTGCGACCCAGGGCGTCGAGCGCATAGCCGCCTTCGAGCACCGACACCAGCCGGTTGTCGGCATGGCTACGCGCGACGCCCATGAGCAGTTCGGTGATCCAGTGATAATCGGCGTCCTCCAGGCAGATATCGCCCAGCGGATCCTCGCGGTGGGCATCGAAGCCGGCCGAGACCAGAATCAGTTCGGGGCGATGTGCCTGCAGCGCGGGCAGCCAGTCACGCTCGACCAGCTTGCGGTAATTAGCGCTGTCGCAGCCGGCATCGAGCGGCGTGTCGATGACGTTGTCGAATCCGGCGCGCAGGTGGCGCCAGGGATAGAAGGGGTACTGATAGCTGGTACAGATCAGCGTGTCGGGATCGCCACCGAAGATGTCGATCGTGCCGTTACACTGGTGAACGTCGAAGTCGATAATGGCGATGCGTCGCACGCCGTAGCGCGCCCGGGCATGAGCGGCGCCGACGGCGACGTTGTTGAAAAAGCAAAAGCCCATCGCCTCGCTGGCCTCGGCATGATGGCCCGGCGGGCGAACGGCGCAGAACGCATTGTCGGCCTGATGACGAAAGACCCGGTCGATGCCCGCAATGACGGCGCCGGCGGCGAAGCGCGCGGCATCGAGACTGTCGGGGTTCATGAACGTATCGCTGTCGAGGTTGATCAGCCCCCGCTCGGGCACGCAACGTTCGAGCGCCTTGAGATGACGCGCCGGGTGGATGCGCACCAGCTGTTCGTCGCTCGCCGGCTTGGCGTCGGCCTGCATGGTCTGTTGAAGTACCCCGGCGAGCGCCATGTGAGCGCGAATGATGTCCAGCCGCTTGGGACTTTCCGGATGGTCCGGCCCCATGTGGTGGCGATCACAATGGGGATGACTGATAAAGGCTGTGATCATCTAGGGTCTCCGGCCGACAGTTAATCACGGTAAACGCCGGCAAGGCTTGCAGGACACTGTTCTTAAGTCGTACACAGTGAACATCGTCGAGACAAGGTCGAGGCAAGGAGAGCGCAGCGTGAGCACACGGTTTTTGCGGTATTTCTTCGAACCGAGGACCCTGGCGGTCATCGGTGCCTCGGAAAAGACTCATTCCATGGGCGGGCTGGTGATTCGCAACCTGATCGACAGCGGCTTTCCGGGCGATATCTGGGCCGTCAATCCCAAGGGCTACGCCAGCGTTCACGACAAGCCGTGCGTCAGGCGCGTCCATGAGCTTCCCGAAGTCCCCGACCTGGCGGTCGTCTGCTCGCCGGTGGCGGGTCTGCCCCGGCTCATCGAGCAGCTCGGGCGCTTCGGCGTGCGCGCGGCCATGGTGCTCTCCGGTGGCGCGCATCTCGATGATCGCAGCGGCGACGGCGGCTCGATTCGTGAGCGCATGCTGGCCTCGGCGCGGCGTTCGGGAATCCGTGTGCTGGGTCCGGAATGTCTGGGCATGATCGTCCCGGGGCGTCATCTCAACGCCACCTACGCCAGCCAGCCGGTGAAGGCCGGACGCGTCGCCTATCTCGGTCAGTCGGGCATGCTAGGCAATGCCATGATCGACTGGGCCGCCGGGCGCGGCATTGGCTTCTCCCACCTCGTCACGCTGGGCGACAGCGTCGATGTGATGCTGGCCGACCTGATCGACTACATCAATCAATACTCGCCTTGTCAGGCGATGCTCTTGCATTTGGAGCGCATCCACGACGCCCAGCATTTCATGACCGCGTTGCGCGAATCGTCGCGCAACCGCCTGGTGCTGGCCATCAAGAGCGGCCGCACGCCGGGCTCCGAGCTGTCCGGCGTGCCGTCGACACCGGGCGTGGCCAACCGCGACGTGATCGTCGATGCCGCGCTGGCTCGTGCCGGGGTGGTCCGGGTCGACGATTCCGATGAGCTGTTCGACGCGCTGGAAACGTTGTCGCGCATGAAGCCGCTGCGTGGCGACCGCCTGGCGATCGTCGCCAATGGTCTGGGGCCGGCCTTGCTGGCGATCGACAAGCTGATCAACGCCGGCGGCACGCTGGCGGAGTTCTCCGAACAGACGCGCCGGGCGCTGACCGACGGCGAATTCGACATCAGTCTGCCGGGTCGCAATCCGGTCGATCTGGGCGGCAATGCGGCGCCCGAGCGCTTCGTCGAGGCGCTGGATATCGTCGCCGCCGATCCCAATACCGATGCCGTACTGGTGGTCCATGCGCCGACCCGTTTGGCGCCGTCGCGAGCCACCGCCCAGGCGGTGGTCGCCAACCGGCGGCGTTTCAAGCGCAACCTGCTGACCAGTTGGATGGGGCTCGAAGAGGCGCTGTCGGCCCGCCACGAATGCAATCTGGCCGGGATTCCGACCTACATTTCGCCCGAGAAGGCGGTCAAGGCCTTCATGCACATGGTGGATTATCAGCGGGTCCAGGCGCAGTTGCAGGAAAC
>Ga0114911_1001116_pt1 | contig 14649 bp, 13 predicted proteins | sample MalvireepMed_904_FD_89688 | JGI IMG/M metagenome (GOLD analysis project Ga0114911, IMG submission 89688) | Marine viral communities from the Global Malaspina Expedition - Malaspina viral metaG DeepMed_904 | ecosystem: Environmental > Aquatic > Marine > Oceanic | place: Mediterranean Sea...
CCGGCTTCTGGACGCTGCTGCTGCTGGCACTGCTGGCGTTCTTCATCGGCTGGCACCTGATCATGGGCATCGGCGGCGCCGACATGCCGGTGGTGGTGTCGATGCTCAACAGCTATTCCGGCTGGGCGGCGGCGGCGATCGGTTTCACCCTGTCCAATGACCTGCTGATCGTCACCGGCGCGTTGGTCGGCTCTTCCGGTGCGATCCTCTCCTACATCATGTGCAAGGCGATGAACCGCAACTTCGTCAACGTGATCCTGGGGGGCTTCGGCGGCAGCCAGGGCCCGGTCGCCGAGATCGAGGGCGAGCAGGTGGCCATCGACACCAATGGGGTGGCCAGCGCCTTGAACGACGCCGACAGCGTGATCATCGTGCCCGGCTACGGCATGGCGGTGGCCCAGGCGCAGAATGCCGTCAGCGAGCTGGTGCGCAAGCTGCGCAGCGCCGGCAAGCAGGTGCGCTTCGGCATTCACCCGGTGGCGGGGCGTCTGCCCGGGCACATGAACGTGTTGCTCGCCGAGGCCAGGGTGCCCTACGATATCGTCATGGAGATGGACGAGATCAATGAAGACTTCGCCGAGACCGACGTGGTGATCGTCATCGGCTCCAACGACATCGTCAATCCGGCCGCCCAGGAAGATCCCAACAGCCCCATCGCCGGCATGCCGGTATTGCGGGTCTGGGAGGCCAAGCAGGTGTTCGTCTGCAAGCGCGGCCAGGGAACCGGTTACTCGGGCATCGAGAATCCGCTGTTCTTCAAGGACAACACCCGGATGCTCTACGGCGATGCCAAGTCCAGCATCGACACGCTGGTGCCGCTGATCGAGTGAGCGCTACCCGGACGGTCGCCGCTGGCCGGCCGCCCGGGGCTACTTCGTCCACCGTTGCATACAACGCCCCGAACGGGGCGTTTTTGGTTACACTGGGCGGGTCTTTCACCGTCAATGGATGGGCCATGAGCGACCAGCGACTTCAGGTGGCCGTGCTGGGCGGCGGCAGTTTCGGCACGGTCTTGGCGAGCATCGCCGCCGACAACGGTGCCGCCGTGAATCAGTGGCTGCGCGACGACGACCAGGTGGCGGCGATCAATCGCGACCATCGCAACCGGCGTTATCTTGCCGATTTCGCCATCAACCCAAGGGTTGTCGCCTCGAGCGATCTGCGCGCGGTGATCGAAGGCGCGAGCCTGGTGTTCGTGGCGATCCCCTCCCAGGCGTTTCTCAGTGTGGTCCGCCAGGCGAGCCGTTGGCTGCAGCCCGGGCAGATACTCGTCAGCACTACCAAGGGTATCCAGGCCGACGGCTTCAAGCTGATGAGCCAGATCCTCGAGGAGGAGACCGACTCGCCGCATATCGGTGTGCTCTCGGGCCCCAACCTGGCCTCGGAGATCGCCCAGAAGCAACTGACCGCGACGGTGATCGCCAGCGACGATGCGCTGACCCGGGCCAGGGTCCAGAATGCACTGGGCTGCGATTACTTTCGCGTGTATGCCAGCAACGACCGCTACGGCGTCGAGCTTGGCGGCGCGCTCAAGAACATCTACGCCATCGCCGCCGGCATGGCCGCGGCACTGGGCATGGGCGAGAACACCCGCAGCATGCTGATGACCCGGGCGCTCGCCGAGATGAGCCGCTTCGCCGTCGCGCTGGGTGCCAATCCGATGACCTTCCTCGGCCTGGCCGGCGTCGGCGATCTTATCGTGACCTGCTCGTCGAACCTGTCGCGCAACTACCGGGTGGGCCAGGCGCTTAGCGAGGGCCGGACCCTCGACGAGGCAATCGAGGCGCTGGGCCAGGTCGCCGAGGGCGTCAACACGGTAAGCCTGGTGCGTGGCAAGGCCCACGAGGAGGGCATCTACATGCCGCTTTGCGAAGGGCTCTATCAGGTCCTGTTCAACGGGGTGCCGGCCCGCGACATGGCCAGGCTGCTGATGCAAGGCGAGCAGAGCAGCGACGTGGAGTTCACCCTGGCGCGCGATGAGGTCGTGCAGGCCAAGCGGCGCGAGGAGGGGGCATGAGCCAGTCGCTATGGGTCATGCGCCACGGCCAGGCGGCCGCCGGTCGGCCTGACGAGCAGCGCGAGCTTACCGCGCAGGGTCGCGAGGAGGTCGCTCTGATGGCGGACTGGCTCGCGCGCTCGCTGACCCCGGCTCAGGCGAGCGAGCTGCGTATCGCGGCGAGCCCGTACGTACGCGCACAGCAGACGGCGACCATCGTCGCCGAACGGCTCGACAAGCGCGTCGAGACGCTGTCGTCGATCACCCCGGACGATTCGGTGGAGGCGGTGCTCGACTGGCTGCAGGCCGAGGCCAAACAGACCGCTTGGCTGCTGGTCAGCCATATGCCATTGGTGGGTAGCCTGACCGGCCGCCTGGTGGAACGAGACCCACGCAGTCAGTTGCTGATGCCCACGGCAGCCATCGCCGTGCTCGAAGCCGACATCTGGGCGGCGGGCTGTGCCGAGCTGCGCGGGTTTCGTCATCCCGCCGACTTCGCTGGATAGCTTGGCTGATTCCTACCGGCGAGTCTCCTGTGTGTCAACCAGGCACTGATTCCGTTGCGCGACCAGGCTGATGGGGCATTACGACCTACTCGGCATAACATCGGACGCCCCGGATTCGCTCGCAGGCAAAATGACGGTGACCCGCAAGCCAAAAGGCGGTTCGGGGTAGGCATTGTCGAGTGAAATGCGCGCGCCGAGTCTGTCTGCTATGGACTTGACGATGGCCAGACCAAGCCCCGAACCGTTGGCGGACTGCCCCAGTACCCGGTAGAACGGATCAAACACCCGCTGGCGCTCAGCCGGGTCAATGCCCGGTCCGGTATCCGCAATCACCAGCTCGATCCCTTCATTCTGCTCCCGGGCACTGATATCGACCCGGCCCTGCGCGGGGGTGTAATTCAGGGCATTGCCGATCAGGTTGGTCAGCAGAATCTGGACATCGGCATTTCCAGCCGCCACCCAAAGCGGCACGCCGTCGACGGATGTAACCAGGCCGAAATCGATCTGACGGGACTCGGCCAGCGGTATCATGTCTTCGATGATGGTTTGCAGCGCTGCGCCAAGCGAAGTCTTTTGCGGGTGCTCAGTGCGGGTTTCCTGCAAGCGGGTGAAGGTGAGTAGTTGATCGAGCAGATTGCGAGTGCGCCGGATGCCCCCGCGCAAGATTGCCACTCGCTCCCGGCCTGCTGGACCCAGAGGGGTCGCGGACAGACGTTCAGCCTGAAGAGACAGGGCCGTCAAGGGTGTGCGCAATTCATGGGCCGCATCGGCAATAAAACGTCTCTGGAGCGCGACCGATTGAGCCACCCGATCCAGAAGCCGGTTGATGGCGACAACGAAGGGCTCGATTTCCGGAGGCAGATCAGGTTCGTCCAGCGCCCGCAGAGTCTGATCCTGGCTTTGGTCAAGTCGATGGGCCATCGCGGTCAGGGGACGAAATATCTTACGAATGATATCTCCCGTCAGCAATACCAAAATGGGCACCAGAATCAGAAAGGGTAATAGGGTCCTGAATGCACCGCCCCTGGCAATTTCGTCGCGGACTGCGGTTCTCTGGCCAACGGCCAATCGTACGCCGGTGTCCAGTGTGGTAACGAAAATCCGGTAGGAATTATTTTCCAGGGTAAGGGTCTGTACGCCCTCGGGAAGTGTCTCGGGCAGAGCCGGTTTATCCCGATGGAGTGGTGAGCCGGAATTGAGGCTTTGAACAAACACATAGTCTTCCCATTCTTCATCCGTGCTTGGGCGGTGGTTGGGATCCGTGACAATGAGATCCGGGTAACGATCAAACATGGCCGCAGTTTGTCTGAGGAAGTTATCCTGCAGTTCGTTGGCCTCATTCAGCGCAGAGAAGAACGAGAATGTACCGGCAACAGCCGCCACTGCCACGATCGTTCCCGAGAGCCACGCTGACAGCCGAAATTGCAATGTTCGCTTCACGGGTTCTTCGGGATCGTCCATCCCGCACCTCGGACGTTTCTGATGGTGTCAGCGCCCAGCTTCTTCCGTACCGAATGAATCAGGAATTCAACCGCGTTGCTCTCGACTTCCTCGCCCCAGCCGTACAGGCGGTCCTCCAGAGCACTTCTCGAGAGGATTGCTCCCGGGCGCAACAATAAAGCCTGCAATAGTGAAAACTCGCGGTTCGAAAGGCGAACCGCTTCGACCCCCGGAACCTGTGCCTCTCGGGTGGCGGGGTTAAGCGAGACATGGCCATTGCTCAATACCGGCTCGGCCTGACCATTGCTGCGCCGGAACAGGGCGCGCATTCTGGCCGTCAGCTCCGCCAGATCAAATGGCTTGAGCATATAATCGTCTGCACCTTCATCCAGCCCCGTTACCCGATCTTCCAGCCGGTCACGAGCGGTAATGATCATGACCGGGACGGTCAGCCGGGCGGCGCGAATGGCACGGAGTACCTCAATACCGTCGCGGCCCGGCAAGCCCAGGTCGAGCAGCACCATATCATAGTGGTCGGTCGTGACGGCGCTTATGGCATGTCTGCCATCCTGTACCCAGTCAACCGCATACGCCGCCTCCTTAAGGGTTTCAACGACTGCCTCGCCAATCATGCTGTCGTCCTCAACGACCAGTATCCGCATCGTTCATCCTGTCCGTGCCGGCGAAACCATGTCGTCGTTCCGCATCTGAATTGACATGTCGTTACCATGCCATAGATTCGAGGTCCAAGGCTGTTTCAGTTTGTGCTTCCCACGATTGGCGTAGTGGACCTTTTTCGGGTTACGGTCAGATAGCCGACCAGTACCACGATAGTTACCAGGAAGAGTTCGCTGGTACCCGTGGCTCCGAGGCCAAGACCACCCTCGGCCGTTGGCTTGGTCAGCATATCTGCCAGAGAGGCACCCAGAGGGCGGGTCAGCACGTAGGCAATCCAGAATGTCAGTATGGCATTGGCCCCAAACGTGTAGTAAGCGAGTGCCGTCACTGCAATCAGACCACCAAACAGGAACAGTGAAAGCTGGTAGCCGGCGCCCATGCCCTCGGAGACAAGATCGCCTGCAGCAGTGCCGAGTGCAAAGGTAAACAGGATAGCTGCCCAGTAAAACAGTTCTCGGCGCCGGGTGAAGATGGAGTGAATCGACAAGGTATGCTCGACCCGATACCAGATTGCAAATGTGATGATAAGCGCCACACTGAAAACGGCCGAGGAAACCGTCAGCGGCACGCCGAATTGATCCGTCATGATGTCGGTGATCAGCGTTCCAAAAACGCTGATAAGCAGCACTGTCGTCCAGTAAAGCCAGGGGATATAGCTTCGCGCCTTGATCTGGGCAAGCAGAGTTGCGAAGAAAATGGTCCCCATGACCAGGGAAGTGCCGACCAGGCCGAAGCCCATATCGACCGCCAGAAAATCGGCCCCCGTTTCGCCGACGGTCGTGGACATCATCTTGATGATCCAGAACAGCAGGGTGATCTCAGGGACCTTGCTCATCAGGGACGGGAACGGTGATTCATGCTCGGGCTGACCGACGGTTGTCGAGCGGGAGTTGGTGTCGGGTTTGGCAGACATAGCGTTAAGCTCCGTTTGTTGAAGGCATCCGTGTGATTTTGAATTGACTGTGTCACCCAGCCGCGGCTGAACGGCAGATCGAAAAACCGTGGATGCGTGGATGAAGTGGGCCAGTGCAACGGCTGACTTGGCATCGCGGTAGGGGACAAGGCGGCAAGCCCGGGCCTGAGCCCGGAGAATGCCGCCATTGCCGCTTACAGCAGAGCCGGCTGACAACCGGGTGTATGCGGTATCAGCCAGGCAGTGCGCCGATCAGTCAATTTCGTCGTTTTGGTCGTCGTGATCGGCGACGTCTTTGACTGACGAGATCAGTTGCCCGGTTTCAGCATCCACCCGGACGTCCCAGGTCTGGTCGCCTTTGACTACCTCCACATCAAAGGCCGGACCCTGTTTGGTCTGCTCGTACTCGGCGTGGGTCGCCTTGCCGCCGCTATTATCCGTGGCAACCTTCACGGCCTGGGTCAGGGGAATGGCGGCCTGGCTGATGCTGCTGGCATCATTGCCTGATATCTCCTTCGCCTGAGCGGCGACCGCTGGGCCGGCGAGAATAAAGCTGATGAGGATAAGTTTTGGATATTTGGACATGATATCTGTACCTCGTGAGTTGAAGGACTGCACGATGCACGTTACCGGTGAACACTTAGCTGGGACTGAGGAAACGGATAAAATCCGAATTGTAGCGCGTCAATCTGGAACCCTTCCTTGTCTGGTCTGCAAGGTGCGTCATTCGATTTCGTGTCGCTGGTGTCGCATGTGGCCGCCGCTGCTCAAGCGCTGGGCCTGTCCCGACGGCCGGTGTATGTCCTGATAGCCACGTACCCGGCGGCGCGATTCCAAGCTCTGCGCACGCGGCCTGAGACGGGTCCCTTGGCACGTGGCTCATCGACCAGGGTGCAAGACCATGACCACGCGCGTCGCCAGGTAGACGGCGCCGGCCCAGGTCTTCAGTTGCTACTACATGGCGGCACGAGGCTCGCAGGGGTGGCAAGCAGCAACGGCGCGTCGGCGGACGGGGTCAGAAGACGGATAGCCGCGTCCGGTGCCTGCAGAGCCTGCTTCAACAGGGCCGGGGTATCGGTGACGCCGGAGACGTCGCGTTCCAGGGCCAGCAGGCCGAGCAGGTCGCGGCGCTGCTGGACTCTCAGCGAGCCGCTCCACAGTGGTTGGGGCGAGGCTTGGCAGGTATCGCTCAGGGTGAATTCCGTGGGCCAGACGTGCAGGACCAGGCGGCGGCCCGGCTGTCCGGTGATCGGGCGTGTGGCGCGCAGGGCGGAGGGCTGGCCATTGTTGAGACGCGGCAGCGTCGGCAGGCCCGCGACCGCATGGCCGGGGCTCAGCCAGTGCAGGGTACTGACCGGCGTCCAGGGCACATCGACCTGCCAGCCGGCGTCACTCAGGCGTTGACGCAGGCTAGCCAGTGGCCCCGCCCATTGCAGGACCATGCGCTCCTCGCCCTCGCCACCCAGGTCGATGCGACGCGCCGGCAACTGCTGATAGGCTGTCTGCGACCAGTCCTGCCAAGCCAGTTGCTGAAGCGTGGGTTGGGGCGCGTAGCGCTCACGATCGGTGGCTAGCTGCTGATTGATGTTATACGGCCAGACCACGGCCACGGTCAGTAGCACCACGAGCGACAGTCCGCGTGTCTCCCGGAGCGGCGCGTGGCGACGCTGGTGGCTGATCGCCAGGAGGATCACCCAGACGGTGCCGATGGCGATGCCGGCGCTGACGTCGGCCAGCCAGTGAGCGCCCAGATATAGGCGCGAGACGGAGATCAAGATCACCGTCAGGGCTGCGGCACTGACCACCCAGACGCGCCGGCGGGCGGGCAGGGCCCGAGCGACGAGATAGGCCAGGAAGCCGTACAGCACGGTGTTGATGGTGGCGTGACCGCTGGGAAAAGAGAAGGCCTCCCAGCCGCTGTAGAGCCCGGCGGTGGGACGCGGCCAGTGGACCAGCGCCTTGATCAGCGGTGTGAACAGCGCCGCGCCACCCACCGCGGCCAGCCAGTAGAGTGCGCTGGACCAGGCACGGCGCGCCAGCAACCAGGCGGCGACCGTCACGGAGAGGCTGGTGGTCACGAAGCTGTCGCCGAACTCGGTGATTGCCAACATCAGGGTGTCGCCCCAGTGGGTGCGCAGTGCCTGGAAGGCATGGAAGATTGCCTGGTTAGCTTGCACCAGCTGGTCACCGGTGAGTAGATCTTCGAGGATGCCCAGGAACAGCCACAGGCAGCCGAGCAGCACCGCGATGGCAGTGACCAGCATCAACCCCTCGCCCCGCACGGTGGCCAGCAGACGTGCCACGCCGCGCTGCGGGGCCGACGCCTGCGGCGCGCACCAGTGTTCCAGACGCGTCATGCCGGTCTGCAGCGCCTGAAGCCCGTGGGTCAGCAGTACGCGGCGGGTCAGCCAGATGACGATCCAGACCAGCAGCGCCACCAGCACCAACAGCACCACCAGGCGCCCTGCGATCTGAGCGACCACGTGGAGCGACTCGCCGAGTAGCACCCCGGTCAGCACATGGGTGGTGGCCCAGATGATCCCCGAGGCGATATTGACGACATAGAACCGCCCCGGCGGCATGCCGCTCATGCCCGCTGCCAGCGGCACGAAGGCGCGCGGCCCCTGAACGAAGCGCGCCAGGAACACGCCCTTGCCACCATGACGTTGAAAGAACACCTCGGCCCGCGCCACCCATTGCGGGTAACGGCTCAGCGGCCAGATACCGGTAATGCGTGACTCGTAGCGGTATCCGAGCCAGAAGGAGATGCCGTCGCCGGCGATTGCCCCCGCCAGCGCGGCGAGGATCAATGGTACGGTGCCCAGCGCCCCGCTGCTGACCAGGGCGCTGATGCCGACGATCAGCATCGAGCCCGGGACCAGGGTGCCGGCAACCGGTAGTGCCTCCGCCATGGCGGACAGGCCCACGATGGCATAGGCGATGGCACTGTGCTGCGAAGCCAGTTGCGTGATGTCGGTGACGAGGGTTTCCAGCATCGGATAGCGGCTCCGGCCAGGGGTTCGGGATTATAGCAAGCGTACCAGGCGGCGATTCAGCCAGCCCTCGCGTGTATAGAAACCTCTGATCACCAGCGCCGCCAGACAGCCCGTGGCCATACCGCCGAGGATATCGCTCGGATAGTGGGTGCCGACATAGACGCGCGAGATCATCACCAGCAGAGCGACCAGGGCGAAGGTACCGCCTGCGCGCAAGCGGCGTTGTAGCAGGAAGGTCGCCGCGATGGCGGTGACGGCGGTGGCATGGTCGGAAGGAAACGATGGATCGGCGCTCGGCGCGATAAGCAGATGCGACAGGCCCTCGGTATAAGGACGGGGGCGTTGCACGATCAGCTGGTTGAGCGCCAGCCCGCCGAGAAATGCCAGACCCGCCGAGGCCGCCAGGTGACGCGCCCGGTCACGCTGCGAGCGGGCCCACCACAGCGGCACCACGGCCAGCACCATCAGCGGCACGCCGAACTGGGTGAGGGCGATCATCAAGGTATCGAACGCGGGAAACTGGCCGGCCAAGCCGTTGATGGCATGCAGCAGGGCTATATCGGGTGACACGGTGACTCCGGAGAGGGAAGGATAGATATTGTCGCGTCCCCGTCACGCTATCGCGACGCCCATGCCGCCGGGCTGGAGGGAAGCATCGCTTTTCGCGACAGCACGGCGGCCGAGCCAGCGCTACAGCCACGCCTTGGCACGTTTTTCCAAACGCTTGCCCAGCTGGCGCATGGCGGTGTGGCGGCGTAGACGGGTGAGCAGGAACATGACAAGGCCTCTCCGGGAATCGGGGAGTGGCGACTATGGAGATAAAGTCTTAACGAAATCTTAGAGCCTGTTGACGTTTCGTCGCGGCCGCGACGAAACGTCAACAGGCCCTAATCTGGAACGCCAAACAATGGGCGCGAACGATCAAGCGGGATGTACATGCAGTCTGGTTAGCCGCGCGCGATTTGCGCACACCGTGGATAGCTCGGGCGCTTGCGCTGGTTGTTGCAGCCTATGCCGTCTCACCCATCGTGGGGATCGTCACCAGGTTCAACCGCAAGAGCGTGATTGTGCTGACCGAGGACGGCACCAAACAATACAAGGTCTCGCCGGAGTTATTGAAGCCTCTCCGTGAGATGGTTAACCACGTCGTGGAATGAACGTTTACCTTACGCCGGAGATACAGATCACTGAAGAGAGTGACCGCCAGCAAGAAGCTTTACAACGCTGGATCAGAGTCTTTGTGAGTGAAGCGGATTATAGACTTTTGTTCGTTAGACCATGGTCGCTGTTGCCATGCCTTTCCCAACTGCCTACCTTTGGAACTTGTATGATGTATGACAAGCAGGTGGCAAAGCCAAGTTCGATCACAGAGCCGTTGCTGTCCATTTACCCGCTTTGTCAATCAAAAGCCTTCGGGGCTCGAGCAAGAGGAACGAACGTGAGTTTTTCAAGAGACGATGTCGTGAAAGCGGTCGGCGATGGCCTGCTTTCGTTTCCCATCACCGACTTCGACGCCAGCGGCAATTTCGCTCCTGAGAGCTACCGCAAGCGCCTCGAGTGGTTCGTCAGTCATGACATCTCCGCCGTGTTCGTGGCCGGCGGTACGGGTGAGTTCTTCAATCTGACGCTGGACGAGTATCGCGCGATCGTTTCCCTGGCCGTCGAGGCGGTGGGCGGCAAGCTGCCGGTCATCGCCAGCGCCGGCCTGAGCATCGGTGCCGGCCAGGCCTACGCCAAGGCCGCCGAAGAGGCGGGGGCCGACGGCGTCCTGCTGATGCCGCCGTACCTCACCGAGTGCCCCCAGGACGGCTTGGTGGAGTACGCCCGCCAGATCTGCGACTCGACGTCGATCAACGTCATCTATTACAACCGCGGCAATGGCATCCTCGAGGCAGATGCCGTGCAGAAGCTCGCCGACGCCTGCCCCAACCTGATTGGCCTGAAGGACGGCAAGGGCGATATTCAATTGCTCAACAAGATCGTCAAGACGGTCGGCGATCGACTGGTCTACGTGGGCGGCGTGCCCACTGCTGAAATCTTCGCCGAGGCGTACCTGTCGATCGGCGTCAACACTTACTCCTCGGCGGTGTTCAACTTCGTGCCGGAAATGGCGGTGAAGTTCTACAAGGCGCTGCGTGCCGGTGATAGCGATACCGTCAAAAAGATCACCAACGAGTTCTTCATTCCCTTCGTCAATCTGCGCGACCACAAGAAGGGCTATGCGGTCAGCCTGGTCAAGGCCGGGGCGGATATTATCGGAAGGCCGGCGGGTAGGGTCCGCGCGCCGCTGACCATGCCGACGCCAGAAGAGCGGAACGAGCTGGAGAAGCTCATCGGTACAGCCAATAACTTGTAAGAGCTTTGGCCAGGTCGCGAGAAACGATAAGAAGCGAATCTGGCCATTGAAGAGAGGTCTGGCCTAAGGGCAATACAAAATACAAGGGCCTCATAAACGCCAAGCCAAAGGAAGAACGATTTATGAAGATCATGAAAACCCATCTTCGAAAGCTTGTCTGTGCCGTTGCGATTGCGGGGACTGTTGGAGCCTCCATGTCGAGTTTTGCGGCAGACTGTCCGGTCCCCGGCAATTTGCGTGTGGTGATTGGTTCTACCTCGACCGGCGGTGATACGTACCAGAATTCAAGTATCGTGGCGGACCACTTGGCCAAGAAACTGGATATCAATGCCAAGGTGGATGCCGTGGGCGCCATGGCGGGTTTCCGTGCCCTGGATCGGAGCCGTAACGGCAACACCGTCATGATCTTTCATGATCAGTCCTATCTGGGCAACCTTTATGGCGTAAACGGCTACGACAATCTCTTCGAAAAGTATACGGTAGGTCCGACTGTCTCGATTAACCCGGGTAACGCATACCTGGTGCCTAAGGATTCCCCCTACAAGACCATCGATGACATCATTGCTGCCGCTGGCGAAGGCAAGGAGATCCGCGTTGCCATACAGCCAGGCGGTGTCTCGGAAGTCGGCTTCAGCGCGTTAAAGAATGCGGTAAAGATTAAGTATCCTGGCAAGGAAGATAACATTGTAGCCGTCAATACCGGCTCGCAGGCTGACAAGAACCAATTGCTATTCGATGACATGGCAGACGTTATCAATGGCTCGGTGCAGGCTAATGAGCAGTACACTCGCTTGCCGGCGGACGACCAAAAGGCAATGCGGTTCGTCTGGCTGACTGCCAGGAACGATACGATCAAGAAGACCAACGAAGAAGGAATGGGGAAGACGTCCCGGGCAGAGCTTCTTCAGTATGTCAATCCAAATGTGAGCGTGCCTCAGAGCGAGTCTGATAATTTTACTTTCGATAAAGAGTTTTTCTTCCTTTACAACAAGGAGGTGGATCCCAAGCTTGTCAGCTGTATCGATAATGCGCTCAAGGAAGTTTATGCTGAAGGAGAAATCCAGAAGGAGCTTAAAAAATCCTTCTTTATCCCTAACTTCAAGCCTTCTAGCGAAGCGCAGGCGTATTTGAAGGACAAGCGCGACCAGTACGCAGAGATTATCGAAAACATCAAGTAACTCAGCATGCCGGCACAGATGTCTGTGCCGGCTGTTGATTGCTAACGCGCTTGAATGGAGAAGGCTCTATGGAAGGTCAGTTTCTTTCATTGTTCGATGTCAATATAGCATTTGATCAGTCGCACCTGTTCTTTCCAAAGCTGATAACTTATATCCTGCTGGGTCTCCTGGTGATCATCTTGATTAGCAAGCGCAGGAGAATGGCCCCTGCTTTGAAGCAAGCAGGACGGGCGGTGCTATTTGCAGAAAATGGATTCGATAGGTGGCGCTTCTTCGGTACGCTGGTATTGATAATTGCTTACTTTTATTTCATGGCAGTAGTCGGAGATGCGTTTCCTAATACTGGATATGGTTTTTTGTTGACGTCAATTCCTTTTGTGTTCTTGTTGGCGACTCTCTACGTCGAGGACAGATCGCGCAAAAATTTAGTCATAATTGCCGTCAATTCAGTTGTTGCGCCAGTACTAGCCTGGTACGTACTGTCCCAGCTATTCAGAATCACGCTACCCTAATGGCAGAGTGAATACTATGGAATTCCTGTCGAACTTCTCCCCGATGTTTTTTCTGTTGATAGTGGCCGGTACCCTTATTGGTATCATCTTCGGGGCTATCCCCGGCATGACAGCAACGATGGCAGTTGCCGTATGCCTTCCGCTGACCTATGCGCTTGACCTCAATAGCGGCCTGGCGCTACTGCTGGGTTTGTACGTGGGTGGTATCTCGGGCGGCATGGTACCGGCTGTCTTATTGAATATTCCTGGTACGCCCTCCTCCATAACTACCACGTTCGATGGTTATCCTATGGCAAAAAAAGGGGAGGGCGAGCGAGCACTTAAGGTATGTATCGTAGCTTCCTTGTTTGGCGGGTTGTTTAGCGCCGGCGTGCTCTTTTACTTTGCCCCGGTGCTGGCTGACTTTGCTATAAAGTTTTCGTACGTAGAAAAATTCCTGATCATTTTTTTGGCGCTGACAGTTATAGCTTCCCTGACTAAAAATATGCTGATGGGTATTTTTAGTGGAGTGCTAGGTGTCTGGCTTAGCCTGATAGGGACGTATGAGATTACCAATGGCGGTAACGGAGAAACCCGCCTGATGTTCGATTTTATGGAATACTATCTGGTAAGTGGCTTTTCGCTGCTTCCTGTGCTGATTGGCATATTCGGAATTACCACGATCCTTCAGGACGCTGAAAAAGGCTTCAAGGGAGAGGCTGCGAACTCTACCATCAAGCTTACCAAGGGCTCCAAGTTTTCTTTCAGAATCTTCAAGGGGCAGTTTGTCAATCTGGTCCGTTCTTCTTCGATTGGCACTTTCGTAGGCATGCTTCCCGGCGTCGGGGGTAGTGCTGCATCGGTATTGGCCTATACCCAAGAAAAGAATTTTTCGAGAGACTCTAGCCAAATGGGTAAAGGGGCTCCGCAAGGTCTGGTTGCCTCTGAATCCTCAAACAATGCCTTGACCGGGGGGGCCTTGGTACCTTTGCTCTCCCTAGGCATACCGGGTGATTCGACTACGGCAATTCTCATCGGCGCCTTTACCCTGCAAGGAATACAGGTTGGCCCGCTATTCATAGGTGAGAATATCGATACCTGGTATACGATGATTGCCGCCTTGATTGTGGCTAACTTCGTTATGTTCGGGATCATGTTCTTTGCAATAAAATACATTGCCAAAGTCATCGAAGTGCCCAAGCATATTTTATATCCAATTATCGTCATGATGTGTGTGGTGGGGGCCTATGCAATAAACTATGGCATCATGTTCGATGTCTGGACGCTATTGATTTTCGGTCTCTTCGGTTATGTTGCATGCAAAATAGGAATTGAGCTTGTTCCTCTTATCATTGGGTTCATCCTGGGCGGATCGGCAGAGGTCTATTTTGTCAAGAGTATCGAGTCTTATGGCAACCTTTTGATCTTTTTCACCAAAAGCCCAATAGCTGTGTTTCTCTGGTTTCTTATATTTATTTCAGTTGCCTTTTCAATATTTATCAGGGTTAAAGCTCGTCGCTCTGAGAGTTTGGCCTCTACTAGCTGAAACGGAATGATGCCTGCCTGAACGGTCTCGGAGAAAATGCTATGACAAAGAAGCCAGATAATCAAATCATCAAGGTCCATGACAAGGATAACGTGGCTATCATTGTGCAGCGTGGCGGCCTCTCTGCAGGTACTCAGCTGAATAATGGCATTGTGCTAGAGGTAGCCATTCCTCAGGGGCACAAGGTTGCCTTGGCCGATATCGACGAAGGTGAAGTCATTGTCCGCTATGGAGAGGTCATCGGCACGGCAACATGCGACATCTCTTGCGGTGGGCATGTCAACGAGACCAATGTGAAGCTGCCCCAAGCTCCTGCACTCAAGGATATGCCGCTGGCTACTCGTGCGGTGCCCGAAAGGGAGCCTCTCGAAGGCTATACCTTCGAAGGGTTTCGTAATTCTGATGGCTCGGTTGGCACCAAGAACGTACTGGGCATTACCACCAGTGTGCAATGCGTAGCCGGCACGACCGACTACGTCGTCCGGAGCATAAAGAGTGGTAACTATTCAGCTCATGCCGCCTGATCCTGGTCGTCCTGTCGCATGAAGG
>Ga0114911_1001117_pt1 | contig 14637 bp, 12 predicted proteins | sample MalvireepMed_904_FD_89688 | JGI IMG/M metagenome (GOLD analysis project Ga0114911, IMG submission 89688) | Marine viral communities from the Global Malaspina Expedition - Malaspina viral metaG DeepMed_904 | ecosystem: Environmental > Aquatic > Marine > Oceanic | place: Mediterranean Sea...
CGATGTTCGGCGTCGAGTTCGTCGAGCTCGGGGCGTAGATAGTCGAGCCGTTGGCGACTCTCGCTGGCGGCCTGCAAGGCGGGCTGGGCCTCGCGCTGGGCCTGGCGGGCCGCGGCCAGGGATGCGTCGGCGGCCTGGAAAGCGCGGTCCTGCTCGGCCTGCCGGGCATCGCTGGCCTGACGCCTTGTCTGGACCTCGGCGAGCCGGGCCCCGAGCTCATCGGCCTGGCGGGCCAGCCGGTCGCGTTCGTGAAAGTCGTGGCGCTTCGCGGCCAGGGTCTCGAGCCGTTCGAGCGTTCGGCGCGTCGCGCCGAGGGCACGCCATTCGTCCTCGCTGGCGGCGCTTTCGCGCTCGGCCCGTTGCCAGGCTGCGCGCAGGCTGTACTCCTGATCGAGCCAGGCCTGTTCGGCGTGCAGCGCTTTCTCGCGCTGCTGGATCGCCTGCCAGTCGCGGTCGGCATCGCGTGCCGCGTCTTCCAACGCAACACGCTCGGCGGGCTCGGCCGGCGGCTCGCCGTCGAGACGCGCCTCGACCTCGCGCACCCGCTCGGCGGCCTGCTTGGCGCGCTGATAGGCGGCGATCGAGATACGCGAATAGATGCCGGTGTCGGTGAGCCGTTCGAGCAGTTCGCTGCGGGCGTTGTCGTCGGCCTTGAGAAAGGCGCTGAATTCGCTCTGGGCAAGCAGCACGGCGCGCGTGAACTGGTCGAAGTTGAGCCCCAGGCGTTGCGGCAGCAGACGCTCGAAATCGCGTTTCTGGCTGGCCAGCACGCGTTCGCCGGGTAATTCGATGAGCGCCTGCTCGACGGCCTGCAGGCGGCCGTCGGGGCGGTTGCGGGCGCGGCGTACCGACCAGCGTGCCCGGTAGCGCGCGCCGTCGCGGCCGACGAAGTCGACCTCGGCGTAGCCGCTGGCGGTGCCGCGCCGCAGCAGGGTGCGCGGATCGGCGGTGGTCAGCCGTTCGTCGCCGACATCGGGGGCCAGCGAGTCCCGCGACGGCGCCTGGCGCAGCCGCGGGGTGTTGCCGTAGAGCGCCAGGCACAGGGCATCGAGCAGGGTGCTCTTGCCGGCACCGGTGGGCCCGGTGATCGCGAACAGCCCGCTGTCGGCGAGCGGCCCGGCGCTGAAGTCGATGACATGCTCGCCGGCCAGCGAGGCGAGGTTGTGAAGGCGAATGGCGAGGATCTTCACGCGTCGGCGTCCTCCGCCGAGTCGGCATGGGCGAGCTCGGTGAGCAGGCTGGCGAAATCGCCCGTGACGTCGGCGTCCGGCGGGGCGCCGAACTGCTGCTCCCAGGCATGGGCGAACAGCGCCGCCGGCTCGGGGGCCTGCTGCGGTGCGGCGTCGTGGCCGGCGGCGTCGCGACTGCCAGCATACAGCGACTGGATGCGGACCAGGCGCACCGCCTTGCCGGCGAGCGCTTGCTCGATACAGGTGCGCAGGTCGACCCGCGGGGCGTCGAGCTCGACCCGTACCTCCAGCCAGGGCCAGCGTTCGCGCGGGGTTTCGGGGTCGCCGTCGAGGGCCTCGAGCTCCGCCACGACTGCGTCGAGCGGTGCCGGCCCGACGCGCAGCAGGGCCACCGCGCGGGGCACGCGGATCGCCTCGCAGCCGGCCAGCGTTTCGCCGTCGAGAGTCACTTCGAGGACCTGGTGCGGATAATCGACCTCGGAAAAATCCATCGGCAGCGGCGAGCCGCTGTAGCGGATACGCGCCTCGCCGACCTGCTGCGGGCGGTGCAGGTGGCCGAGGGCGACATAGGCCAGCGAGGCGGGAAACAGCGTGCCGGGCAGCGATTCCTCGCCGCCGATGACGATCGGCCGCTCGCTGTCGGCCGACACGCTGGCGCCCTGGATATGCGCGTGACTCATGGCGACCAGCGCCTGGCCGGGGCGCCGCCGCGCCTCGGCGCACTCGATCAGTTCGCGGTGAACGCGCTCGACGCCGCTGACGTAATCGTCGCCATGCGCGCCGCCGGTGACTTCGGCGGGGCGCAGGAAGGGCAGCGCCAGGCACCAGGCCGCGATCTGGCCGTCGGCGGCCTCGAGCGGTATCAGCAGCCGCTCGGCAGCGAGGCGGGCAGCCTCGCCCTGGCCATCGTCGAGCCAGATCACGCGGCCCAGCGCATGGGTGCGCAGACGCTCCAGCAGCGGCCCGGGCAACTCGATGCGTGCGCCGCTGTCGTGATTGCCGGCGATCAGCACGATTCTCAGCCGTGGCAGCCGTTGGTGGGCGCTGACGATGAAGTCGTAGAGCTGTTGCTGGGCGCGCAGCGAGGGATTGACCACGTCGAAGATATCGCCGGCGATCAGCAGGGCGTCGCTGTGGCGTTCCTCCAGGGTCGCGAGCAGCCAGTCGAGGAACGCCTGGTGTTCGACGTGGCGCTCCTGGCCGTGGAAGGTCTGGCCCAGGTGCCAGTCGGCGGTGTGCAGCAGTTTCACGGAGAGCTCCTGAGCCGGCCGGTGAAAAAAGTGCGCCCAGTGTAGCGCCTCGGCGAAGCGGGTCCAGCTTGTTTCGGGCGCATGAGAACTGACTGCTAGGCTAAAGGGCAAGGATGACAAAAGGATCTTGCCGCCATGCCCGGTACTTCGCTTTATTCCTTCCCGCGCAAGCCGCTTCACGATTGGTCGTTGACCCCCGAGCAGGCGGTCGCCCTGCAGCGCGAACTCGCCCCGCGGGTCGAACGCCATGATCGCCTTGACGACGTCGAGTGGATCGCCGGGATGGACATCGGCTTCGAGGACGAGGGCGCCACCACCCGCGCCGCCGTGGTGCTGTTGCACTGGCCGGACCTGACTCCCGTCGACGAGATCGTCCATCGCGAACCGACCCGCATGCCCTACCTTCCCGGCCTGTTGTCGTTTCGCGAGATTCCCGCGGCGTTGAGCGCCTTCGCGCGTCTGTCGCGGCGGCCCGACCTGGTGATGGTCGACGGCCAGGGCATCGCCCATCCGCGCCGTCTGGGCATCGCCGCGCATCTCGGCCTGTGGCTCGATCTGCCGACCCTCGGGGTGGCCAAGAAACGCCTGTGCGGTCGGCATGGCGAGGTGCCGGCGGCCAGGGGTGAATGGACCGCGCTGAGCGACAAGCGTCGCGACGAGGACCCGGGCGACGCGCCGGTCGATGCCAGCGGCCGGGTGATCATCGGCGCCCTGTTGCGCTCGCGGCAGAACGTCAAGCCGGTGATCGTCTCGCCGGGCCATCGGCTGAGCCTGGCCACCGCGCTGGACTGGACGATCGCCTGCCTGGGCCGTACCAAGCTGCCGGAACCGACGCGGCTGGCGGATCGTATCGCCTCGCGGCGCGGCAGCCGCTTCGTCGAGCCGGGCGGTTCGCGGCTATAAACCCAGTGCTCTGCCGTCTCGCGTGGGAGCGAATTCAATCTCGATAGCGTTACTTGCTTGACCATACCAGGGTGCCTGGCGGCGCCAATCGGGAACAAGTTCCCTCCCACAAAAACCTCCAGGTTCATACCCAGTGGGCCGTCCAGACCGGGTTTCGTAGGAGCGAATTTATTCGCGATAACGGGACGAGACCCGCTCGCACCTTGCCTGGGTATACTCTCGGTACGCTGTATCCCGACTCCATCCAACCAAGGCTTGCCGCCATGTCCGCTTATCCAACCGAAGCCGCCGTGATCGCCGCGACCCGCAATTGGGTTGCGCGCTTCGTCGTCGGCCACGATATCTGCCCGTTTGCCGCCCGCGAGGTGCGTCGCGACAGCATCCGCTACCAGGTGTTGGCGGCGGATGCTGTCGAGACGGCGTTGCTGGCGCTGGTCGAGGCCTGCCGCGCGCTCGACGCGTCGCCGGCCATCGAGACCACGCTGCTGATTCTGCCCAGCGGCGTCGCCGATTTCGAGGACTACCTGGATCTGCTGGATCTCGCCGAGGCGCTGCTCGAGGCCGAGGGTTACAGCGGCGTCTATCAGCTGGCGAGTTTTCATCCCGATTACCGCTTCGACGGCGCCGAGCCCGACGACCCGGCCAATGCCACCAACCGCTCGCCATGGCCGATGCTGCATCTGCTGCGCGAGGCCAGCGTGAGCCGTGTGCTGGACAGCTACCCGGACCCGCAGGCCATCCCCGAACGCAACGTCGCGTTGATGCGGCGTCTGGGCAATGCCCGACTGGACGCCGAACGGACGGCGGACGAGCCCTGAACGGACTATCGGAAATCGCTTTCCCAGGGGCTTGCCCTTGAAAGCACGCAGTCGGGCGGCCATGTCGTAGAGTGGCACTGGTGAGTTAGGGTGCAGTGCGTTGTCCGCAACGCCCGTCCATCGGCTACAGTGAAATGGGCGCAAGCCGTCGCACGGCAACAGCGCTTGCGCGAGGCAGGCCATGCCTGCCATCGGCCAATCAAAGGAGACGACATGAGCATTCAGAAGAAAGGATCCGCGCAGTGGCAGGGGAGCCTGAAAAAAGGCAAGGGCAGCGTTTCCAGCGAGAGCGGTGCGCTCAAGGAAATACCTTATGGCTTCAACACGCGCTTCGAGGGCCAGCCGGGCACCAATCCCGACGAGTTGATCGGCGCGGCGCATGCCCGTTGCTATTCGATGGCGCTGTCGATGATCCTCGGCGAGGAAAACCTCGAGGCCGAGAGCATCAACACCCAGGCCACCGTGACCCTGGAGCAGGACGACAACGGCTTCACCATTTCGGCGATCCATCTCGACACGCTCGCCAGGATCCCCGGTGCCGACCAGTCGACCTTCGAGACCGCGGCCAACAAGGCCAAGGAAGGTTGCCCGGTATCCAAGCTGTTCAAGGCCAACATCACCCTGGACGCCAAGCTCGAGAACTGAGCCTGGCCGCCGGGTAGCGCTCGAGCACGTCATCGCCCGGCTCATGGCGACGCAAGGCTAGACCAAGCCGGCCCCGAAGCCGGCTTGGTCGCGTATCGAATCATTGACGACGGGGCCGTCGGATCAGGCGCCGGCCCGCGACGGGGCCTCGCCGCGTTCGGCGTAGTGGGCGGCGTGTTCGACCAGCGCGCGGATCAGGCGTTGTTGCGGGCGGTTGAAGATCAGAAACTCCGGATGCCACTGCACGCCGATCAGGAAATCGTGATGGTGGCTCTCGATGCCCTGGACCAGCCCGTCGCGGTCGCGGGCGACGACATCGATGCCATGACCGGTGGCGTCGATGGCCTGATGATGCAGACTGTTCACCTGGCACCAGTTGACGCGCAGGATGTCGTGCAGCCGGCTGCCCTCGACCACGTCGACGGTCTTGCGCGGCAGCACCGTGCGACGCGGCTTGATGTGTTCGTAGGTCGTGTAGATATCGCTGAACAGCGTGCCGCCGAAGAACACGTTGATGATCTGCGCGCCGCGACAGATGCCCAGCACCGGGCAGCCGTCCGGTACCAGCCGTTTCAGCAGTTCCAGTTCGAGCGTGTCGCGTTGGGGATCGACGCGCACGTCGAGCTGCACTCCGCCGCCGTAGAGTTGCGCGCCGATATCGTCGCCGCCGCCGACGATCAGGCCATCGAGTCGCGACCCGTCGGGGCGCGCCGGGGACAGTCGCACCGGCCGGCCGCCGGCGCGCCATACCGCCAGGCAGTCGCAATACCAGGCCAGCCGGCTCTTGTCATTCGAGGTGGTGATGCCGATCAGGGGTCTTGTCTTCATGCGTCCTTCATCCATCCGCGCAGGCGATCCAGCCAGCGCGTCATCGGTAATCGATGGTGATGGGCGAGGTAGGCGGCGGCGCGTTCGGCGAGCAGTGCTTCATCGGCGGCCAGGCGCTCTACCTCGACCCAGCGGTTCCACTCCGCGACCACGCTCCAGTCGGGCTGCGCGAACTGGGCGTTGGGCAGCCGGTAGTGATAGGTCGGGCGTGGCTTGATGCGCTCGTCGCTGAACAACTGGGGCAACGCCTCGGGTTGCAGGAAGGCGAACAGCGGAAACAGGTCGAGTTCGCGATTGCGCGACGGATTGGCGACGGCGTAATCCTCGATCAGGGTCCCCAGATCGGGCTGGTAGCCCGGGTCGAGTACCTGCAGGGCATAGTCGCGAGGGAACGGATTGGCGTGCGGCAGCACCTCGCGGGTGATGTCGATGTCGATCTCCTCGCGCAGCCACTCGGCGAGAATCATGTAGGCGCGCAGATGAGCCTGCACACTTGCGGTGGTGATGCTCGGCACCTCCGGATTCAGGTGCAGCCCGAAGGCATAGAGCAGGCTCTCGCGAGTATCACGGGCGCCTTGCAGGCGCAGGGCGTCGAACAGTGAATCGAGCTCGCCCAGCGACAGCCAGGGGATCGGCGGACAAACGATCTCGGTAGGCACCACGCCGGACACGGCGTCGCCGATCAGCGCCCGGGTGCGGTTGTGCAGGTCGGCGCGCAGGCGTTGCCATTCGGCGTCGCCGCTCGCCTGAGTCTTTTCCAGCAGCTTGTCGTCGGGATGCGCGTACTTGGCGTCGAGCTCGACGGTGAAATCGCCCCAGCGGGTGTCCGCGACCTTGAAGCGATGCGGGCTGAGCTGGTGGATATCGCCACCGAAACGGCCCTGCACCAGTTCGGCCGCCGCCGCCGGTGCAAGCGCCGCGAATTCGATTTCCACGCCGACACGCCGCAATTGGCCCTCTGTCGTGCGCGGTACGGGTGGCGCTTGGGGCTCCATGGCGACCTCCTGGGTGTATGCGCGAAACCACCATTGCAACGGCTTGGCGCAGTGCTGGCAAGCCCTGATCGGGAAAAGCCTTGGCCAGCCAATGGCTTCGTGGTCGTCTAGCCGGGCCGCTCGATGAGGCCTTGACGGACATGCTCGGCCAGCCCCAGGCCGGCCTCGTGCATGGTCAGGTAGGTCTGGTTGGCGCCGGCGCGGCGAATCGCCTCGGCCTCGTCCTCGTAGAGACTGTGCGCGACGATCGCACCGGAAAAGCCATGCTGGCGTAACTGTCGGGTGGCGAAGATCTTCGACTCGGCATCGGGCAGGGTGAGCACCGCCACCTCGATGGTATCGAGCGAGAGGCTGTGCCAGAAGCCGATATCCTCGCCATCAGCGTAGACCACATGACGCCCGGCGCGGCTGTGGCGCTCGACCCGGCTGGGGTCGGCGTCGATGCCGATCAGGCGCGTATGGTCCTCGCACAGGCGATCGTAGGCGGCGGTGCCGGTGCGGCCCATGCCCAGGATCAGTACCCGCGCATTGCCCAGCGAGGCGGGCTGCTCGTCGGGATGCCAGGTGCGCGTCTCGAAGCGCAGCAGCCACGGCTCGAATCGGGCGAACAGCGCGTGGGCATTGCGCTGCAGCGGTGCCGCGAACAAGAACGACAGCGCCACGGCGAGCGCCAGGCCGACCAGCGCATCCGGCACCAGCGCCGCGGCGACGATCAACCCGAACTCGCTGTAGCTGGTCAGGCTGACCGCAGCCTGAAAGGCATTGCGCGCGCGCAGCCGGAACAGGATCAGCAGGAAGAAGAACAGTGCCGCCTTGAGCGGCAGCAGCGCAGTGAACGCCACCGCGAAGCCCAGCGCCTGCCAGTCGGGCAGCCCCGACATGCCGATCTTGAGAAAGAAGCCGACCAGGAACAGCTCCTTGAGCCCCCACAGCGACTTGCCCAGTTCCTGGGCGCGCGGATGGCCTGCAACCAGCGCGCCCAGCACCAGCGCGCCGACCTCGCTGGACAGCCCCAGCGCGGAAAAGCCCGCCCCGCCGACCACTACCGCCAGTACCAGCCCCATCAGCAACAGCAGCTCGTCGTGGCCGCTGACATCGATCAGCCAATAAAAGAGCGGTCGCAACAACGGCAGGCCGAACAGCGCGAGCGCCCAGGGCGAGGGCACCTGGCCGGTCGAGAACGCCAGCACGAACAGCGCTATCAGATCCTGGATGATCAGGATGCCGATCGCCACGCGACCGTGAAAGGCGCGTAATTCGCGGCGCGACTCGAGGCTCTTGGCCGACAGCACGGTGCTCGAAAACGCCAGCGCGACAGCCAGCAGCAGCGACGGCCCCCAGGCGATGCCAGCCAGCCAGTGCAGGCCCGGTGCGAAAACGCCCACGGTGACGGCGAAATGCACCAGTCCGCCGCCGATCACTTCCGGCTGGGCGAGGCTCTTGAGCTTGAGCTTCAAGCCGACCGTGAACAGCAGCAACAGCACGCCGAGATGCGCGACGTGATCGAGCACCGCCGGCGTCGAGGCGGGCAGCGACAATTGGTCGGCCAGCGGGTTGATCAGAAAGCCCGCCGCCAGGAAGCCGATCAGCGCCGGCAGGCCGCAGCGACGCGCCACCAGCCCCAGCACGAGCGCGAACGACAGACAAATGACTTCCAGCATGGCAGGCTCCGGCAACAACGGATGGCAAGATGGCGGTGAATCCGCGCCGCCGAGCGGGCGATGCGCTGGGCCTATCGTGACACAGTGACGATGACAATTTGCCAACCTCGATTCAATTTCGACCCAGAGGGAGCGTCATGAGCGACAGTCAGTGGGGCGCACGGTCGAGCGCTTTGGCGAAGGCGCGTCCGGCGCCACTCCAGTCGGCGAGCCCGTCACGGGCTCGCTGGGCGCCTTGGCGCAGCTGCTGGCGTAGCTCGGGTTCGTCGAGCCAGCGCGCCAGCGCCTCGGCCAGCGCCTGGCTATCGCCCGGCGGCACGGCGAGCCCGGCGTCCCGGGGCAAGGTATGGGCCAGCGCGCCGCCGGTGGTGGTGATCACCGGCAGGCCATGAGCCAACGCCTCGCTGATGACCATGCCATAGCCTTCGTAGTGCGAGGGCAGCACGAACAGGTCGGCGTTCCGGTAGGCCTCGGCCAGCTGGTCGTGGGCGCGGCCGAACACCTCGCCCTGGAAGCTGTCGATGATCGTCATGTGATCGCCAACGGTGAGGCTGAACATGCACGTGGCTCCTTATGCGGGCGGTACGAGTAATGCTAGCGCACGCTAGCCGCTCGTTCAGTAGCGTAAACGCTGGCACGGCACGCCGTGGGTCGCGGCCAGGTGCCGCCAAGGGTCGCCAAGCCGGTGTAGTCCGCGTATAAGGGGGCCAGATTTCTGCTACATGAGCGATGGACTATGGCACGAGCTCCCTTCGAACTCGCCGGTGTGCGCGTCGCGCCAGGCTCCCGCGCACAGCTCGATGTCCCGGTGGCCAAGCTCTATACCCATGCGCCGCTGCATATTCCGGTGGAAGTGGTGCACGGTCGCCAGGCCGGGCCGGTGCTGCTGGTGTGCGGGGCGATCCACGGCGACGAAATCAACGGCGCCGAGATCGTCCGCCGGCTGTTGCGTTCGTCGGCGATCCGCCGGCTGCGCGGCACGCTGATCGCGGTGCCCATCGTCAACGTCTTCGGCTTCGTCCAGCACACCCGTTACCTGCCTGACCGGCGCGATCTCAATCGTTGCTTCCCGGGCAGCGACGCCGGATCGTTGGGCTCGCGGGTGGCTGCGCTGTTCCGCGAGCAGATCGTCGATCTGGCGAGCCATATCATCGATCTGCATACCGGCGCCATTCATCGCACCAACCTGCCGCAGGTCCGTTCGCAACTGAGCGTGGGCAGCGAGACGGCGGCAATGGCCAGGGCGTTCGGCGCGCCGGTGATCCTCAACGCCGAACTGCGCGAGGGCAGCTTGCGCGCCTACGCTCAGCATCACGGCGTGCCGGTGCTGACCTACGAGGCCGGCGAGGCGCTGCGTTTCGACGAGTGGGCGATCGCCCCGGGGGTGCGCGGGGTGCTGCGGGTGATGCGTCACCTGGGCATGCTGGCGGTCAGCCGGCAACGTCGCGGGCCGCCAGCGGCCGAGGTCGCCAATGGCTCGAGCTGGGCGCGGGCGCCGATCGACGGCATTTTGCGTCCGCGGGTGCGCCTCGGGGCGCGGGTCGCCAAGGGCCAGGTGCTGGGGCTCGTCGCCGATCCGTTCGGCAACTCCGAAGGCGAGGTGCTGGCCAACGCCGATGGCATCGTCATCGGCATGAGCAACCTGCCGCTGGCCAACGAGGGCGAGGCGCTGTTCCACGTCGCCCGCTTCGAGGCGATCGAGGAGGCCGAGAACGCCGTCGAGTCGTTCCAGTCGGATTACGAGGGCACGCCGGACACGCTATGACCGGCTCGGGCCGGGGAGGGGGCGGCGGTTTCGTGCGGCTCGGGCACCAATCCCAGGGCGTCGTCGAAGACGCCAAGCCCGGCACCGTCGCGGTGCGCGTTCTCGGACAGATGACGGCGAAAGCGGCGTCCCCCCGGGCAGCCCTGGAACAGTCCCAACAGATGCCGGGTGATATGGTTGAGCCTGGCGCCTTCCGCGAGCCGCCCGGCGATGTAGGGGCGCAGCGCTCGTGCGGCTCCGTGACGCGACGTTGTCGGGCCGGGGCGGCCATAGAGCGCCTCGTCGATGCTCGCCAGCAGCCACGGGTTCCGGTATGCCTCGCGACCCACCATCACGCTGTCGACGGATTCCAGCTGCGCGCGGCACTCGGCCAGCGTCCTGATGCCGCCGTTGATGCCGATATGCAGTTGCGGGTGCTGGGCCTTGAGACGCTGAATGCGCGGATAGTCGAGCGGCGGCACGTCGCGGTTTTCCCTGGGCGACAGACCCTGCAGCCAGGCCTTGCGGGCATGCACGATGAACGTCTCGCAGCCGGCGTCGGCGACCTGCCGGATGAAACGTGTCAGGTCGGCGTCCTCGTCCTGGTCATCGATGCCGATGCGGCACTTGACGGTGACCGGGATCGACACCGCATCGCGCATCGCGCGCACCGCGGCGGCGACGGTCTGCGGATGCGCCATCAGGCAGGCGCCGATCAGGTTGTTCTGGACCCGGTCGCTGGGGCAGCCGACGTTCAGGTTGACCTCGTCATAGCCCCATGCTTCGGCGATCGCCGCGCAGGCGGCCAGCTCGCCGGCGTCGCTGCCGCCGAGCTGCAGGGCCAGCGGATGCTCCAGCGCGTCGTACCCCAGGAAGCGCTCGCGCGGCGTGCCGTGCAGGATCGCCCCAGTCGTGACCATTTCGGTATACAGCAGCGCGTGGCGCGTCAGCATTCGGGCGAAGGCGCGATAGTCGCGGGTCGTCCAGTCCATCATCGGCGCCACACTGAACCGTCGAGCCACTTCCAGAGAGTCGTTTCTCTTTAACTCAGCCAATTAACCCTCCTTCCGCTGTTCGTCCTATCACGCTAATACCCATTCGATACCGCCCGAAACCGAGCTTGGTGTACCCTCGCTGTAGCATTTTCAGAGAGAGGCGCCGAAACCGGCGTTTGGTGGTACGCCATGGCGACTTTTCAGAAGCGCGGCACCCGCTGGCAGGGCATTGTACGAAAGAAGGACCATCCAGCCCAGAGCAGGACGTTCAGCATGAAAGCTTCCTATACTCATGTTAGTTTACGTATATCGACACAGATTCGCCGAGATCTCGCGGTGTGCCGAGGGATCTAGCGGAGCAGAGGGAGCGCCGGATCGAAGAGGGTCACCTGATACCGGATCACGTGCACATGATGATCTCGACCCCGCCGAAGCACGCGGTCTCGCGGGTAATCGGGTACGCAAGGATAAGAGCGCGATTCATCAGTAGGAGACGCGGAGGAGGATTATAGTGAGCGATAGTTACCAGCTGGATCTGCCCGTCCTGTTGCCCGAGGTGCCGGACGAGCGGGACGATTGCGTCGAGCGGCTTATCGCCGACCTGGAGGCCCGCGAGGGGTTCGAACGGGCGCACGTGGTCGCGCCATCCGATGAGGAGCCGGCGAAGCTATGTATCCACTATGACCCGGAGGTGCTCTCGCTGGCACGTATCCGCCAGATCTCCGAGCGTGCGGGGGCGCACCTGACAGACCGTTTCGGGCACGTGCTCTGGAAGGTCGAGGGCATAAACCACCAGCGCCGGGCACGCACCGTCACCGAACGCTTGAAGCGACTGGACGGCGTGGTGGAGGCTGAGGCGACGGCCTCGGGGCCGGTGCGCGTGGAGTTCGACCGCGAACGAACGGATGAAGCCGAGATACTGGCCGCGCTGGAAGGAATGGACGTCTGGGTCCGGGAGAAGCCGCCTCGCGAGGGGGCCGGAGGCGAAGAGGACACGCGCGAGCCGGGCGTGTCCGGCGAGCCGGAGAAACACGACCACGAAGAGGAGCACGATCACGAAGAGGAGCACGACCATGGGAAGCACGGCCATTCCCACGGTGGCATCTTCGGCGAGAATACGGAGTTGATCTTCGCGATCCTCTCAGGGGCCACTCTCATCACCGGCTTCCTCATCTCGGTATTGACCGACGTGACGCAGTGGGTGCCTCTGGGCTTCTACTTCGCCGCTTACTTCTTCGGCGGATTCTATACGCTCAAGGAGGCCTTCGAGAGCGTGAGGGCCGGGCAGTTCGAGATCGACTTCCTCATGCTTGTCGCTGCCGCGGGCGCCGCGATCCTGGGCGAGTGGGCCGAGGGCGCGCTGTTGCTCTTCCTCTTCAGCCTGGGGCACTCGCTGGAACATTACGCGATGGGCCGGGCGCGCAAGGCCATCGAAGCCCTGGGGGAGCTCGCGCCCAAGACGGCCATCGTGCGGCGAGCAGACGGCCAGCAAGAAATCCCCGTCGAGCAACTCGAGGTCGGGGACGTGGTCATCGTCAAACCCAACGAGAAGATCCCTGCCGACGGGTTCGTGATCCAGGGCGAGAGCAGTGTGGATCAATCCGCCGTGACGGGCGAGAGCGTCCCGGTGGACAAGCAGCCCGTGGAAGACCCCGAGAAGGCGATGCAGTCTCCGGATAAGCTCGATGCCTCGGGCCGGGTCTTCGCCGGCACCATCAACGGCAGCGGCGCCCTGGAGGTACAGGTGCTCAAGCGGGCTGAAGACAACACGCTTGCCCGCGTGGTGCAGCTCGTCAGCGAGGCCGAGACCCAGAAGTCACCGACTCAGCGTTTCACCGACAAGTTCGAGCGGTATTTCGTCCCGTCGGTGCTGGTCCTCGTCGTGCTGTTGCTCCTCTCGCCGCTGGTGACGGGCGAGGCATTCGGCGATTCGTTCTACCGGGCGATGGCCGTACTGGTGGCGGCGAGCCCGTGCGCCCTGGCGATCTCCACCCCGAGCGCCGTACTTTCCGCGGTGGCCCGTGCCGGCCGCAGCGGCGTGCTCGTCAAGGGTGGCGGGCCGCTGGAGAACCTGGGCACGCTCACGGCCATTGCGTTCGACAAGACCGGCACCCTGACCGAGGGCAAGCCGCGCCTGACGGACGTGGAGCCCGCTGATGGAGCGGACGTGAAGGAACTGCTCGGCGCGGCAATGGCGGTAGAGAGGCTCAGCGACCACCCGCTCGCCGCCGCCGTGGTCCGGGACGGCGCGGAGAGGCTCGACGGTTACAGCGTACCCGAGGCGCGCGGCATGGAGAGCATCACCGGCCGGGGCGTGCGGGCCTGGCTCGACGGCGAGCCCGTGTACGTCGGCAAGGACGACCTGTTCGCAGAGGTCGACGGGCCGGGGCTGCCGGAGGAACTCCGGGAGAAGGTCGAGAAGCTCGAAGAACAAGGACGGACGACCATGATCGTGCGTCGGGGCGATAAGTACCTCGGCGTGCTGGGCCTGATGGATACGCCGCGCGGATCAGCGGCGGAGGTCATAAAGAAGCTGCGCGAGGTCGGACTCAGGCGCATGATCATGATCAGCGGCGACAACCAGCGCGTCGCCGATGCCGTGGCGGCCGAGATCGGGTTGGACGAAGCGCGCGGAGACCTGCTCCCCGAGGACAAGGTGGAGGCGATAAAAAACCTGCGTGAAGAGGAGAGCAAGCTGGCGATGGTCGGCGACGGCGTCAACGATGCCCCGGCGATGGCCAACTCCACCGTCGGCATCGCGATGGGCGCCGCCGGCTCGGACGTGGCCCTGGAGACCGCCGATGTGGCCCTCATGTCCGATGACCTGCGGCAACTCCCGTTCGCCGTCGGTCTCAGCCGGGGGACGAGCCGGATCATCAAGCAGAACCTGTTCTTGAGCCTCGGGGTCGTAGTCTTTCTCATACCGGCTACCGCGTTCGGGCTGCTCGGTATCGGCCCGGCCGTGGTCTTCCACGAGGGCTCCACGTTGGTGGTCGTGTTCAACGCCCTGAGGTTGCTGGGGTACAAGGAAGAGTAAGACGAAACGGGGTCTGCCCGGGCTGACTGCGGGTACTGGTCTGACGGCCTCCCCTCAGGCCCGCAGGAAATGACCCGACCTGCTGTCGCACGGCGCCGTATCCAGTCGATGACGGAGATGGCGCCGTGTCCTCGTGAAGCATGACGAAGACTTTGTCGCCGGACTGCACTTCCTTGTCCAGAGTGATCGTGACGTCCTGCTGCTGGCCTTCCTCCACCTGCTCATGACCGATGGACTCGGCACGACGGGCTTGCCCTGCTCGTTGCTGGCGTGGATTACCACGAAACCGGGGCCGCTGGCGGTGACGCTGTCCACGGTCGGCCCTAGGAGCCCGTCGGACTTGACACTGACCTACTGCGAATCCCGGCCTTTCGGCCAATTCCATCGATCCATTTCGTTAAATAGCGCGCTATTCGCCTCAATCGATCGATAAATTTGACTCGGAACACGTGCTTCTCGTGACGATCGGCCAAGCCCGACAGACTCCTAGATATCGCCGTCGATTGGCGAGCCCTGTGTCAGGCCAGCCTCTACCTTGGCCAGAAGTCTGAAGAGTTCACGGTATTCTGCC
>Ga0114911_1001126_pt1 | contig 14578 bp, 13 predicted proteins | sample MalvireepMed_904_FD_89688 | JGI IMG/M metagenome (GOLD analysis project Ga0114911, IMG submission 89688) | Marine viral communities from the Global Malaspina Expedition - Malaspina viral metaG DeepMed_904 | ecosystem: Environmental > Aquatic > Marine > Oceanic | place: Mediterranean Sea...
ATTGGAAGGTCACCGTCCTCGATACCGGCAGCGATACCATGACCGGCGGCAGGCTCAAGAAGGCCATGCCTCTATTGAAGGACGCGCCCTTCTGCCTGACGTATGGCGACGGGGTGAGCGACGTGGACATCGCGGCGTTGGTCGAGGTCCATCGCGCATCGAACTGCTGGTGCACGCTCACCGCCGTCACCCAACCCGGGCGTTACGGTGCGCTGCGCCTGAAGGAGAAATCGACCCACGTCGCGGGCTTCCGCGAGAAAGGCGTGACGGATGGCGGTTTGATCAACGGAGGGTTCTTCGTCTGCGAGCCGGAGGTTTTCGAGCTGATCGACGGCAGCCAGACCACGTGGGAGAACGAGCCCATGGAACGAATGGTCGAGCTCGACAAGCTGGGATACTTCCATCACAACGGCTACTGGCAAAGCATGGATTCGCTGCGCGACAGGATGGTGCTGGAAGCGGCCTGGACGGAAGGCGCTCCCTGGAAGCTCTGGAAGGATTGAAACCGCTCGCTTTTCCCATTGGAGACGTCTGAATTGATCATCGTCGATACCGCCCTCGCCAAGCGTCAGGCCGAGGGCAATCCGATCCGCGTGGGCATGATCGGCGCCGGTTTCCAGGCGAGTGGAATCGCTCTGCAGATCGTCACTGCAACCCCGGGTATGCGCCTTTGCGCCATCGCCAATCGCAACGTCGAGGCCGCGGCCGGCATCTATGCCCAGACAGGGCTAGAGCCGATCGGCTGCGCTACGCAAGGCAAGCTGGAGGCCGCGATCGCCGCCGGCCGACCGGCCGCCACCCAGGACGCCATCGCCCTCGCCCGCGCCGAGGGGCTGGATGCGATCATCGAGGTAACCGGCTCGATCGAGTTCGCCGCGCATGCCGTTCTGGCCGCCCTGGAGAGCGGCAAGCACGTCATCCAGATGAATGCCGAGCTCGATGGCACCATTGGCCCTATCCTCAAGGCGAAAGCCGATGCGGCGGGAGTCATCTACACCTTTTCCGATGGCGACCAACCCGGCGTGCAGATGAACCTTCAGCGATTCGCGTCCGGTCTGGGCGTGAAACCGGTACTCTGCGGCAACATCAAAGGGTTGCACGATCCCTACCGCAACCCGGCCACCCAGGAGGCCTTCGCCAGGCGCTGGGGCCAGAAGCCCGCCATGGTGGCCTCCTTCGCGGATGGCACCAAGATCTCCTTCGAACAGGCCATCGTCGCCAACGGCACCGGGATGCAAGTGGCCCGTCGCGGCATGCTCGGTCCCGACTTTTCCGGCGGCGATCCCGGCGCCCCGCTAGTCCCCATCGAGCAGACGGTATCGGCCTTCGAACCCTACCTGGACCCGGCGGGGCCAGGACTGGTCGACTACGTCGTGGGTGCGCGCCCCGGCCCCGGCGTCTTCGTCCTCGGCGTTCTCGAGCATCCCCGGCAGCGGCATTACCTGGAGCTCTACAAGATGGGCAAGGGGCCCTATTACTGCTTCTATACCCCTTATCATCTTTGCCATTTCGAGGTACCCACGTCCGTTGCTCGCGCCGTGCTGTTCGACGACCCCGTACTCACGCCACGAGGCGGTCCGCGGGTCGGGGTGGTCGCCATGGCCAAGAAGGCGTTATCCGCCGGCGAAACAATCGATGACTTTGGCGGCTTCGAGGTCTACGGCGTCGCCGAGAACATGTATGCCATACGCAAGGAAAACCTGCTGCCGATCGGATTGGCCCTCGGCTGCCAGCTGACTCGACCGGTGGAAAAGGACGCCCCGCTCACGTTCGACGACGTAAGCATGCCGGGCGGACGTCTGGTCGATCGGCTATATGCCGAGCAGGAACGGATGTTCGCGTGAAACCGCAGACATCGAGCGATATCTTTCGGAGAGAAAATGATCTTTCACCCAACGAGCCTGAATGATGCCTGGCTGATCGAACTCGAGCCACACGGCGACGAACGCGGCTTCTTCGCCAGGACCATGTGTCGAGAGGAATTCGCCAGGCACGGTCTGATCGGCAAATTCGTGCAGCAGAACACCTCGTTCTCCGCCCAGCGAGGAACCCTTCGGGGCCTGCATTATCAATTGCAACCCTACGCCGAAGCCAAGCTGGTGCGCTGCCTGCGCGGAGCGATCGTCGACGTCATCGTCGACTTGCGAGAAGATTCCTCCACCTACCTGCACCATCAGATGTTCGAACTCACCAGCAACAATCGTCACCAGCTGTATGTGCCGCCCGGCTTCGCCCATGCCTTCCAGACGCTTAACGACGAGGTGGAGGTCAGCTACCTGGTCAGCGCATCCTACCACCCCCAGGCCGAACGGGGCCTGAGATTCAATGACGAGCGTCTGGGCATCGCGTGGCCCCTTCCCGTCACCGTCCTCTCCGACAAGGATGCGAACTGGCCCTTGATCGCTGAGCGCACGGCAGCGCTTTATCGGTCAAGCCCGACAGACTGCTAGCGATGGACATTGCTTGGCTCACAAATCCTGGAGTTTTCTCGGTCCAGGGTAGCTCGATGTAAACTCGACATTCGCCAGAGAATCAAGGGTTGTCCCCGACACCAAGTCGGTGCTTGAAGTGCACAATGGTCTTTCTAACAATTCAACCGAGGTCTTCAGGGTCTCGATAGGTGCATCGATAGACTCGGTTCGCGGACGGAAGAACACACTACTCATGATCCCTTCGAGCACAATTCTGGCCTTATAAAATTCTCCCTTACGCAGAAGTCTCAACATCATGAAAACGACCTTGCTGACATGTAGGGCCAATCGATACTTTCCGAAATACTTACGGGTAATGAATATCCTGTTGCGAATGAAATAGTAGTAATATTTCATACGGGCTGGATTATTCTCGGATAGAATGCTGATTGGCCCATTTTTTTCGCGCAAATGAAGCACCTTGCTCATGCCGACAAGAAAGCCTGGCTTATCCTGCGTAATTCTCAGAGTATACTCCGTATCCTCGCCCCAGATGAACATTGAGGCAATGGGAAGGCCATGCTCCGTTATCGCCGAACGAGGCACAAGTATCGAAACGAAGGTGGTATTCCGGACAGGCACCATGCCATGCTCGACCATACCCGGCCAACCTGGGCAACCGATCTCGTTGCGTTGAAGATTCAGAGCCGGCGAATCGGTAACCAGCCCCTCCTTAGTATAAGCCGTAGAGATCAGGAAGGCCCGATCGATGTGCATTCGATTTAACCGTTCATCAGCTTCCAGCAAGTGCTGCAACGCATCCGGTCGCGGAATGACATCATCGTCCATCATCCACACGAAATCGGCCCCATTTCGATACGCAAGGCGAAAGCCGGCATTGAACCCACCCGAAGCGCCAATGTTGCGAGACAGCACATAGACCTTGAGGTTGTGATAATCAGCTTCCAGCAATTGCTGCTGGGTGCCATCATGACTGGCATTATCGACAACGATGACACCATCGCAGGGTCGCGTTTGTGAATAGATGGCATCCAGGCAGCGCTTCAGCAAATCCTTGCGATTGTAGGTCAGGATTACGGCGAAGACCCGATGCATAGCGAGCTCCCTTTGTTTAGTTATAATTTTGGCCTTTCCATGAACCACATCGTTACACTCTTGAAAAATTAACGAATGGCACAATTACCTTAAACTTGCAGATTCCCAGGGAAAGCTTAGCCTTTTTTTCGAATGGGTTTGGATATATAAAATTCAAACGGCTATTCTGCATGACCAAGCGCCGTGCCAATTCATATTCATTGTCGAACCCGGCTGAACTCAGCCGGGTCAATATGCCGAGCGTGGGCCTTGGCGAATGGTCGATCCCGTTCAGGCAGAGCGACGGCGGAAGTTAAGCAGTCCGTCCAGGCCTCCTTGGCTGCCGCAGAGCTCTTCAAAGTATTCGATGGTTTTCTTCAAGCCTTCCTCCAGGGACACGGAAGGCTGCCAGGCCAGCTTTTCCTTGGCCAAAGCAATATCCGGACGGCGCTGCCGAGGATCGTCGGGGGGAAGTGGCTTGAATATCAGCTTACTGCTGCTGTTGGTCAGTCGGATCACCTTTTCGGCCAGCTCCAGCATGGTAAATTCGCCGCAATTCCCTATGTTGATAGGGCCGGTAATTCCTTGCTCCGTATTCATCAACCGCACGATGCCTTCGATCAGATCATCGACGTAGCAGAAGCTGCGAGTCTGGCTGCCGTCCCCGTAGATGCTGATGTCGCCATCCTGCAGCGCCTGGACGATGAAATTGCTGACCACGCGTCCATCACTGGGATGCATGCGTGGGCCATACGTATTAAAAATGCGTGCAACCTTGATGTCGACAGCGTGCTGGCGATGGTAATCGAAGAACAGGGTTTCCGCGCAGCGCTTGCCCTCGTCATAACAGCTTCGTATCCCAATCGGGTTCACCTTGCCCCAGTATGATTCGGGTTGTGGATGCACCTGCGGATCGCCGTAGACCTCGCTGGTCGAGGCCTGAAAGATTCTTGCTTTGGTGCGCTTGGCGAGTCCCAGCATATTGATCGCACCATGCACGCTGGTCTTGGTGGTCTGCACTGGATCGAACTGGTAATGTACCGGGCTGGCCGGGCATGCCAGATTATAGATCTGGTCCACCTCGACATAGAGCGAAAATGTGACATCATGGCGCAACAGCTCGAAGTAAGGATTACCCAGGAGATGGGCAATGTTTTCTTTTCTTCCGGTAAAGAAATTATCGACGCAGATGACGTCTTCGCCATCCTGCAACAACCTTTCACATAGATGCGAGCCCAAAAAGCCCGCCCCTCCAGTGACTAGAATACGCTTTTTCATTATTCACCTTTCTTCCTGATAGGATCTAGTTCGCCAACTCATTCAGATGCCAGCTCCATTGACGGGCACTTGCATCCATATGCACCACCGCTTTCATTGGTAATTTTATTGAAATTTTCCGACCCTGTTTCTAACGGCAGTCTCTATTCGCGCGTAGATGTACCTTGGGGACAATAGCGTCGACTTGGAGGCATGTTTGATGAACGAAACTAACTTACCACTCTGAAAGTCATTGGCAGCATTGAATGCGTAATGTCCGGCTAGAACATTCTTCCAGAGCTTTCTCTTGTTGACTTCAAACTGTTGAATCTCGAAGACATGATGCTTGAGCACCGTGAGGAGATTCTTTTCCTGTTTGCTGGTGTCGCTGGAAATGTTACTGTCGGCAATGACATACTCGCCGAGGCGCTTGTCGATGCTGCCAAAACAGGCGCCATGGTGCGCCAGTCTCATCCACATGTCGTAATCCTCGACGATGCGAAAGCTGGGGGACTCGTTGAATTTCAGATCGTGCTCGAGCAAGAAACGTCGCCTGATCGACATCGATGAGGTCGGGCAGCGATTCCCATTGAGCAGCAACTCCTTGTAGAAATCGGGCGTTACCTTACGAACCGCCCTGGGTGGGGATTTACGAGGCTCGCCATTGTTATAGACAAGGCCATGATAGACGGCATCGAGTTCAGGGTTGCTGGATATCAGAATGTTGACTTCTTCCAGCTTGGTGGGGTACCAGATGTCGTCGGAATCCAGGAAGCAGATCCAGTCACCGATGGCTTCCGCTATTCCTCGGTTTCTGGGCGCTGCCGGCCCTCCCGAATTGGGCATCCAAAGATACCTGATCCGCGCATCCGCTATTTCCTTCACGGTCCGTTCGGTATCATCCGTCGAGCCATCATCGATGATGAGTAACTCGAAATCGCCAAAGCGTTGATCGAGTACCGAGTCAATGGTGCGTTTCAGTGAACACGAACGGTTGTAGGTTGGCACGACTACAGAGAATCTAGTCATCCTAATGAACACCCTGTTGACAATAGCAAACGTTTTTGGATATCCCGCGTCGCCTTTCAGGATTCAGTAGCCCGACGACGGATCACGGGGGTGAATAGATACCCAGCATTTCTCAGCGATTCAGTTCAGAAAAAAGTGCAAAGCTCGGTTCAGGTAATACGGTGTCATTCCTGAGTTATGCGGCGTAACCAGCAGTCACTGCGTCGCTAGGAACGCCCAGGAGTAGTTTTTACTCACAGAAAGTAGAGCGCCGCAAAACAGGCCCTTTCGCTTGCGACAATTGCATGCTGCACCACGCCGCCTAACATGAAATTCATGCCAAGCTAAGTGGCAGTTTATCAGAAAGCATACTTAATTTTTAGTAACATAATGCAACGTTAACAGGCGTCAGTAGACAGGAACAGCGACGGTAATTTGATAAATTTTCTAAAAAAATACTCAGTGCTCTCTCTAGATAACAAGGCGTTGTGCCAGAAACGTGCGGCGTCACTAAAATGTCGTCACGGTTCCAAAGCGGCGAATCTTTGGATAAAGGCTGCTGCTCAAATACATCCAAGGCCGCTCCTTTCAGACAACCGCTTTCAAGCGCATGTATTATTGCATTAGCGTTGACTACGCCCCCCCGTGAAATGTCAATCAACACTGCACCGGGCTTGAGGGCAGCGAGGAGTTCATCGTCGACGAAACCACGCGTGTTTGCGGTCAGCGGCAGACAGACCACAAGATAATCCGCATCCACCAGCAGCTCCCGAGTTCGTTCCGGCGCGGCCACTCGCGTGATGCCTTGCATCGGACGAGGATGGCGTAACGTTCCGACGACACTCATGTCGAAGGCACGCGCCCGCGCGGCAACGGCCTGGCCGACATGCCCAAGACCCAACACGGCGACCCGTCTGCCCGTCAACTCATCCAGCCAGACGCGCTCCCATCTGGCCTCCCGTCCCTGCTCCTGGAAACGACCGAACTGCTTGGCGAAGTGCAGCATCGCGCCGATGGCGTATTCACTCATCGGCACGCTGTTCACGCCGCTGCTCTTGCTGAGCAAGAGGCCGGGCTTGTCGAGCCCCATGTCCCAGATTTTTTCCACGCCCGCGGAAAGAAAATGGATCCAGCGATATCCTGCCAACTGGTTCAGCAACTGAGGCAACCAGGGCAGTGTCGGGGTAATCACCACGTCGAAGTAGGTGCCGGGCGGGATGTCGTCGGGAGAGCTGGCGAACATTATCTGAAGGCCTGGAAGTGCTGCGGCGAGCCTGTCGCTGACCTGCTGCCTTTGTTGCTCGAGTATTTCCGGCTTCTGCAGGAACAGTAATGTATGGATCTCGAAGGTATCCGTCATGCCTGGGTCCACTTCCCTCTGGCGATGGCGAAGACCTGTTTTTCCAGACGTTGCCGATTCGATTCCAGTAGGTGTGCGTCTCCGGCACGCAGCGCATTTTCGGTCAAACGCAGGCGATGCAGTTCATCACGCAGGTCCAGCTTTTCGACCAGCGCCTCGACACAGTCGGCCCCGCCATGAAAGGCGCGCGAGAGAATCACCCAGCTCGACCCCAGCCGAACATGCTCGCTCAGGACCCATTCGGCAGGCAATTCACCCTGGCCGATGCGCGCGACACCGCCGAAGCCGAAGGGAATGCCGCGCTCGCGCAGCAACGCCACTGCCAACTCCAACAGGCGTGCGGCCAAGGGCTCGAACAGGTAATTCAATCCCATGGCCAGGGAAAGGTCGTTCAAGCCGAAATGCACCTCGTCCCGTGATCCCAGGCCATCCATGTAGGTCGATAACCGAGTGAGCGCCTCGGGCGTCTCGGCCAGTAACGTCACGGGGACCCGCCCCCCGACCAGACCGAGGAAGCGCTCGACCTCCTCGGGCCGGCGAAACATGGGCAGCATCAAGCGCCGGGCCCCATGCTCAATCGCACCGTCGACCTCCTCCGCCGTCCCGGCATGCAGCGGGTTGAGCCGAACCATCAGTTCCGCGTCGGACAGCACACCGGCAACGGCGGCAACATCCTCGAAGGTATGCGAAGCCATATGGGCTGACAGGTGCTTCTGGCGCTCCGCCTTGCCCAGGCTCTCCATATCGACAAAGATGCGGTGCACGCCGCAGGCCTCGGCATAGCGCGCGACGGACGGATTCGCAGTAATCAGCATCCATTTGAGTTCATCCATCACCGGCGGGTCTCCTTGTAATCTTGCCCATTGTTTTCCGCCCGGAGGGCGTCACGGTAGGCACGCCAGTTCTGCCCCGCCTCGCCGTAGACACCGCTTCCGCCGAATACCACGACGACCGTCCTGGCGATAATGCCGATGTCGTAGAGCAGCCCATGGCGACGCACATACTCGGCATCCGCTTCCAACTGCTGCAGCCAGCCCAGGCTACGACGGCCACGCACCTGGGCAAGACCGGTCAGGCCCGGAAGCACATCGAACCGGCTCATGAATCGCTCGGGGACGACCTCCAGTTGCTCCGGCACGATCGGTCGGGGCCCGACGATGCTCATGTCGCCGCGCAGGATGTTCCAGAGCTGGGGGAGCTCATCGAGGCTCATGCCACGCAGGAAGCGGCCCGGGCGGGTTATGCGAGGGTCGCTCTTGCTGGTGATGACCTGCTCGGCATGCTGATCGATGGCTTCGGCCGTGCGGTCGATCATTGTGCGGAACTTCAAGATCCGAAAAGGCCGACGATCACGCCCGATACGTGGTTGGGCAAACAGGACCGGCCCCTTGCTGTCCATACGCACCCAAAGAGCGATCAGCAGCAGGATGGGTGCCGTCAGCAGCAGCGCGAGCGCGCTGACGAGGCAATCCAACGAACGCTTCGCTTTATCTTTCATACCCCAGTGTCTCCATGATGACGCGGTTGACCTTGCGCACGTCGTACTTCTGCTCGACCATCCGGCGTGACGCCTCGGCCATGTCGTTTATCAATGCGGGTCGATCCAGAAAGCGCTGCATGACTTCGGCCAGAGAGTCCGCATCGCGTGGAGGAACGAGAAAGCCGTTGACACCATCCACCACCGTCTCGCGACAGCCCGGGGCATCGCTGGTGACGATGGCTCGGCCAATACTCATCGCCTCCAGCACCGAGCGGGGCGTCCCCTCGCGATAGGACGGCAGCACGAAGACCGAACACTTGGCGAGCCAGGGGCGTACATCCGCGACATTGCCGATGAGCTCGACCACACCATCCTGCTTCCACTGCTCGATCACGGCGGCCCTTAGCGCATGGGGCAAGGAAGGATCGTGAGGTCCTACAGCGACGAAGCGCGCCGCGGGGTAGCGCACCTGGAGCGCAGTCGCCGCTTCAACGAACTCGGCCACTCCCTTTTCAGTCAGAAGTCGACCGATGAACAGAAAGATCGGCGCCCCTTCCGGCAGGGGTTGGCGGGCGAAACGTTCGATATCCACTCCCGAGCCGTTGATGCGTACGATCTTCCCGCGGTCGCGCACGATGCCGAGCTCGGAAAAATCGCGCTCGTCATCGGGGTTCTGGAAGAACACGCGATCGCTGCAATGAATCCCCAGCCGATAGAGCCGCGTGAGTATGGAGCGAATGGCATGCGTGCGTGCCGAATGTGTAGTGAAGACATGCCCAAGCCCGGTAACCATCGAATAAACGCGCGGCACCCGAGCGATCCTTGCCGCCACCGAACCATAAATGACCGGCTTCACGGTGTAGCCGAAGACGACCTTGGGGCGAAGTTGGCGCATCAGGCGAACCAGCGAGAACGTCGTACGCAGGTCGCTCAGCGGATTGATACCGGTACGCCCCATTTCGAACGGGTAAACGTCAATACCCAGTTTCTCGACCTCTGGCAGGTAATCGCGGGTAGGCACGGCCGCCGCCACCGTCAGCCCTCTACCCAGCATGTCTCGTATCAGGTCGCCCCGGTTGGCGATCAAGGAGCGCGCGTTACCAGCAACGAACAAGATGTCCATCGTCACCTCCTTAGCAGTCTGAAACGGATTGAATCGAATGACACGGCGGCGATAATGATGAAGAGCGCGAGAAACTTGGTTTTATGCCGTATGGCCGTACCGATATTGGTCACGCCGATGGCGAAAACGAAGATGAGTAGCGCCAGGATGATCAGAAGCGCAACACACTCCTGATGCTGCCTGATAGTTTTCCAGTTCTTGAAAATTTTCCAAACCAGAAATAAGTAAAGCACCGACGAAATCATCCCTAATGCTTGCTGAGGACTGCTGATGTCCCAGGGAAACGGCGAGAAGAGGAAATAGACGATACGGGCCGGAATCAGCCAGGGCCGTGAGAAAGGATCGCCCGTTGCGATCACCGTCGGGTAGGCCGAGCCACCCTGGGGCATTCCCGTGAATTGCGATTCAATCAATTCGGCAACGGTTTCCTCTTCGCTGCCCAGCGATATGCCTTTGCCCAGGGTTACTTCCCCCGCAGCCGAAAGCAGCAGCGAAAGAATGACGATGGATCCCGCTGTCAGGATATTGCGAAAATATCCTCGTGTGACGAGACTGCCCCGAACGATACGTGGCAACGCCTTGAATAGCAGCAACAGCGCGTAGATCCCCACGCCGAAGATCGCCGCGACCCATCCGGGATGGATCATGGTCGCCAACCCGAAGAAGACCAGGCACAGATAGATACCCGCTCGCGATTTTTCCTGGAGCCACTTCACCAGGAAGTAGAGCCCGAACATGAACGCCAGAATCGAAGGCTCCTCGCGCAGCGCAATGGCCGAGTTGAATGCAGCGAATGGATAGAGCCCGATGATTAGCGCCGATAGCTGTGCGGGCCTGGCGCCCCAGATGCGATTGACGATGATTCCCGTCAAAGCGACGACTAGCATTCCGAAAAGAAGGTTAACAATCGGCAAAAGAAGCTCATGATAGCCGAATAGCTTGAAGAGTATGGCGCCGAAAAAGCTATAGAGGTACGACCCAGCATTGTTGATCTCGTTGAACAATTCTGACCACTCCTGCATGGACCACACCCATGCCTTATGGGTCATGTTCAGAGCATCCGCATCGCCACCGGGTATCGAGAACAGGCCGTAATACTGAATAAAAACTAGAGCCAACCTGAAAAAGAAAGCCAACAACAACGCCACCAGGATAAAGCGATGACGCAAGCCCACGAATAACGCGACCCCCAGGGCCATAAGGGTAATTATTATCATGAATAGGTAGGAAGTCATTCGGACCTCTATATCAGTTCCGAGTAATAGTCGATGTGTTTCTTGAAAGAGGAGGAAATATCAAAATGATGAATGTTTTGGAGTGCACAGGCTCGCAGCTTCTCGCGATACTCCGGCATCTCGATCAATTGCAGCAGCGCCACCGCCAGTGTCTCGGCATCTTCGGGAGCGACGACGATCCCGCCCTGTGTCCTTTCGATGACTTCCCCACAACCGCCGACGTCAGTCACTACGGAAGGAAGCCCCGCCGCCTGAGCCTCCAGTAGCGAGATTGGCAATCCTTCCCAACTCGAGGACAGGACGAAAATATCCGAATGGCACAGAAGCTGAGGTACGTCCGAACGATTACCCAGCAGCGTCACGACATTGGCCAAGTTTTGGTCAGCGATCTGCTGATGGATGGCCTGGGTATTTCCTTCCCCGCCTTCGCCCACGATCGATAGATGAAAAGCCGACTCGGTGCGCGTCTTGATCAGCGCCAGGGCCCGAAGCAGGAGCGGATAGTTCTTCTGTTCACTCAATGCACCAACAGCAATCAAAGAGACGCATGTCGTGTCGACCGCAGGGGTGGGCGTTGCGTCCCGCAAGGACGTGACACGCTGAGTCAGGATGCCATTATGGATGGTCCTTACGTCCCTTCCATGCGGTACCATCTTCGTCAACACTTCCGTGCACTTATCAGAGATTCCGACATAGCCTCGGCTCAACTTCATGAAGGCTTTGAAGAGCCAACTGCGATGGTAGATCTTGATATTGTGATGCGTGTATACGATGGGCAAGAAAGCCGAGCAAAGAGAAAAAACCAGCAGCCCCGTCAACAGGTGGACATGGATGACGTCCGGTCTGCGCATGCGAATGGCATTGATGGACGAAAGCATGCCCCTGATGGGATTGCGCTTCGTTCCCGCAGGCAGGAAGAAAAACATGACCCGACTATTTTCCAGCGACTCCAGAAATTTCGCTTCGAACTCAGAGCTTCGTCCGATCTCCTTTGCATTCGCGATGAAAGCGATGCTGAACTCATGCCCATTCGCATTGGCATGCGAGCATAAATCTCTGATGTAGGTTTCCGCACCGCCAGCCGCTGGTGCGGAAATAACATGAAGTATATTCAAAGAGATGCCCTGATCAACTAACGCGAGGTTAATGTACCACTATCAATCTCATATCATTCTGGCTAAAAGATAGGCGATTAATTCTCTCGGATTTCGCGGTCTGTCATGGCTAAAGGCTTCCACTAACACCGGCTTGACCTCGGCCCATGGAAACCTTTCCGAAAATAATCTTCGTGCCAGGCGCAGACAGTTTGCTTTATGCCTTCTTCTAAGCTCAAGCTCATCAAAATATGTATTTTTTTCTGCTTTATTCAAGAACATCAAGACGGCACGGTATATTTCATAGTGTTTCGCACTTCGAGTTAGGGACCCTGGACGATAATTTCTGACAAATCCTGGTTCAGCATTCCCTTTACAAGCGTAGCCACTCTTTAAAAGTCTTATCAGCAGATCAAAATCTTCATTATGGCTAAGCGTCTCATCCAGCCCTCCAACTTCGATCAAAAGATCTCGACGAAAAAGATAGCTTCCCAAGCCACCCGGCACACCGTCGTCCCTACCTATGTATTCTGTCGAAGGGATGCCATCGATTTCTTTAAACGGAATTTTTTTATTATTTCCCTCACTGACGTAGGAGCCATAAACACCAAAGTAGTGACTGCCCAACTCCTTTATCTGACTATACTTATGACAGAGATTTCCCGGTAACATTTGGTCGTCGGCATCCAGAAAAGCGATGTATGGCTGACTGGCCCGGGAGATTCCGCTATTCCTTGCACTCGAAGGGCCGCCATTTTCCTTCTTGTAGTGGCACAGTTTGACTGCGACATTCCCATGGTATTCTTCTACTACCTGCCGGGCCTCATCATCATCGGATCCGTCATCGATCACTATGATATCGACGGGAAGAACAACTTGAAAAAGTACGGACTGCAGTGCCGCCCGCAAATAACAGGCATCGTTATAAACCGTTATTACCACCGAGATCGGCAGGTGCGGGTTGTTTTCCATGTTCAACGAATCCTGACTCTGACTGATTACGCATTGGGATCAAGTAACTGCTGGGTTGACGCCCCTCGAAAACCCTGTCGAATACCTCTCTGGCCTGTGCCGGGCTGAATGCACCCGACCTTACGGCCGGCCAGTACTCGGCATCCTCTCGCCTGATGACGCCCCATTTATTGACGTCGATTCGCACCGGAGCCTTGGCATGACCACTTGCCGACAACGCACAGATACGATGCTGGCCGCGAATGATCTTTATTCTATAATCATTGTCTCTTACTAGAATCTCTCCGCAGATATCCCCGTCGGAGCCATTAGTTCTCACATAGCCAGTAGCCTTGATCGAGGCCATCACCGAGATCAGTCTTCTGAACTCGAGTTTTCCCCTGTCGTCGGACACGGGGCCGAAGTGATTCCATTCACCTCCGGATCTCTCTGATAGACCATGGTCGCTGCTTTCATTGCGCATTATGCGAATCTTGCTTTTTTCTTCACGTCTTGAGGGACTGGCAATCCATGGCTCGGTAAACCATAACACTGGCTTCAGGAGTAATTTATTTTCGGTCGGCGATATCCCCAGCAGCTCTGAGCCTATTTTCGGCTGAAAATTCATATAGTACGCCTTCAGCGCTGAATCGCTATAAACAGTTACTTTGCCACTCAGGTAGTCCTGCAGAGTCCTAATATAGGGATGCGAGGAATCTTTTGAACAGGAAAAGGCCATGAGGCCCAAACCCCGGCAGCGCTCGAGGGGAACATCGAATAATATCGGGCATCGGTTCGTGCGCTCGAGAGCATCCCAGGGAAACTCGACGAGCCCTCGGAAGTCCGCCGGCCCCACATCCGAAGAATAGACGAACCCTTTAGCCTGCAAGCTTTCTCTTACTATCGATTTCAATAGGCTTGTTGCCTTACGGAGCATAAAAAGCCTCTTGTTTTTTTATAAAAAATGACGATATCCATCCAACCGACCGAAACATATCAGGCATGCTCGGCCATGCGCTTGAAGACATCATTCCTGCGTACCAGATCTTCGTAACTTCCTTGGTCGATGACTTTGCCGTGGCTAATCAGGTAGACCTTGTCGCACTGCTTAACCGTGGCCAGCCGATGAGCGATCATGACGATCGTCTTGCTGCCCGAGAAGTCATGAATGGCATCCATGATCAGCTTTTCGGTAATGCCATCCAGCGCGCTGGTAGCTTCGTCAAGCACCAGAACTTCGGCATTGCCGTAGAGCGCGCGTGCAATGCCGATACGTTGGCGTTGACCACCGGAGAGTTGGACCCCGCGCTCGCCCACGAAAGTATCCAGACCGTCGGGCAGGTCGGCGAGCAACTCGTCCAGATGCGCCATGCTGGCCGCCTGTTCAACCCGAGCTTCGTCGATTTCCTCCGGCGGCAGACCGAAGGCGATGTTCTCGCGAATGCTGGCATCGCTGAGAAAAATACTCTGCGGCACGAATCCGAGGATGTTCTGCCACGCCCGTCCGTCCTTCTTCTGCAGAGGCTCCCCGTCGATGAGCACGTTGCCCCGCTGAGGATCGACC
>Ga0114911_1001129_pt1 | contig 14571 bp, 23 predicted proteins | sample MalvireepMed_904_FD_89688 | JGI IMG/M metagenome (GOLD analysis project Ga0114911, IMG submission 89688) | Marine viral communities from the Global Malaspina Expedition - Malaspina viral metaG DeepMed_904 | ecosystem: Environmental > Aquatic > Marine > Oceanic | place: Mediterranean Sea...
CCTGAGTAACCTTGATCAAAGCTGCCATGGTGCCTTACCCCGCGATCTCTTCGACGGACAGGCCGCGCTTGGCGGCGATGTCGTCCGGTGACTGCATGGCGGAGAGACCGTTGATGGTCGCGCGCACCACGTTGACCGGATTGGTGGAGCCGTAGCACTTGGCCAGGACGTCATGGACGCCGGCCAGCTCGAGCACGGAGCGCATGGCACCGCCGGCGATGATCCCGGTACCTTCGGAAGCCGGCTGCATGAACACCTTGGAGGCGCCGTGACGGGCCTTCACCGGGTACTGCAGCGTGCTGCCACGCAGGTTGACCTTGACCATGTTGCGGCGCGCCTGGTCCATCGCCTTCTGGATCGCCACCGGCACTTCACGCGCCTTGCCGCGGCCGAAGCCGACCCGGCCGTTGCCGTCACCGACGACGGTCAGCGCGGTGAAACCGAAGATACGGCCACCCTTGACCACTTTGGCGACACGGTTGACCTGCACCAGCTTCTCTTGCAGGTCGCCGCCTTTCTGTTCGATATTCGCCATCGTTAAACCCTTTAGAATTCCAGGCCGCCTTCGCGTGCGGCATCGGCCAGCGCCTTGACGCGGCCGTGATACTTGAACCCGGCACGATCGAAGGCGACCTGAGTGATGCCCACCTGCTTGGCGCGCTCGGCAATCAAGGCGCCCACCTTGGCGGCAGCATCGGCGTTGCCGGTTCCGCCATCACGCAGCGTACTATCCAGCGTGGAGGCACTGGCCAGGACCTGGCCGCCGTCCGGCGAGATGATCTGCGCGTAGATGTGGCGCGGCGTACGATTGACGCTCAGGCGATACACGCCCAGCTCGCGAATCTTGGCGCGAGCGCGGCGGGCACGACGGAGACGAGATTCTTTCTTCGCGTTCATAACCCTGCCTTACTTCTTCTTGGCTTCTTTGCGGCGGACAACTTCGTCGCCGTACCGTATCCCCTTGCCCTTGTAGGGCTCGGGCGGACGGAAGGCGCGAATTTCCGCTGCCACCTGGCCGAGCTGCTGCTTGCTCGCGCTCTTCAGCACGATGACGGTGTTCTTGGGCGTTTCCGCCGTGACACCTTCGGGCAACGTGTATTCGACCGGGTGAGAGAAACCCAGTGTCAGGTTGAGCGTCTTGCCACTTGCCTGGGCACGGTAGCCGACGCCATTGATCTCGAGAGACTTGGTGAAGCCTTCGGTGACACCGGTGACCATGTTCTGGACCAGTGCACGTGTGGTGCCGACCATCGCCCAGCTCTTGGCGGACTCGCCCGGAGCGAAGGTCAGCTGACCCTGTTCCTGACCGATCACCACGTCGGGGTGAACGGTCATGCTCTGGGAGCCCTGACCGCCCTTGACGGTCAGCTGGGCGGCGTCGAGCTTGACCTCGACGCCGCTCGGCAGTTTAACCGGATACTTGGCTACGCGGGACATTCGTCACTCCTAGAATACGGTGCAGATGACTTCACCACCGACACCGGCGCTGCGCGCTGCGCGATCGGTCATCACCCCGTTGGAGGTGGAAACGATCGCGACACCCAGGCCATCCGCGACTTTCGGCAGCTCGCCCTTGCCCTTGTAGATGCGCAGGGACGGCTTGGAAACGCGCTGGATGTGCTCGATGACCGGCTTGCCCTCGAAGTACTTGAGGGTCACCGACAGCTGCGGCTTGGCGCCTTCGGCAACCGCGAAGTCGCCGATGTAGCCCTCGTCCTTCAATACACGGGCCACTTCGACCTTCAGCTTGGAGGACGGCATGGTGACCGTCTCCTTGGTAGCCATCTGCGCATTGCGGATACGGGTGAACATATCCGCCAGCGTATCTTGCATGCTCATTACGTTACGCTCCTGATTCTTCGTGGCGTTACCAGCTGGACTTCTTGAGTCCGGGAACGTCGCCACGCATGGCTGCTTCGCGCAGTTTGTTGCGACCCAAGCCAAACTTGTTGTAGTAGCCGTGCGGTCGTCCGGTGATGCGGCAGCGATTACGCTGACGGACCGGACTGGAATCGCGCGGCAACGACTGCAGCTTGAGCTGGGCGTCGAAGCGCTCTTCATCGGAAGCGTTGACGTCGTAGATTACAGCCTTGAGCTCGGCGCGCTTGGCGGCATATTTGGCCACCAGCTCCGCGCGCTTCTGCTCACGCTCAACCATGCTTTTCTTTGCCATGATCCCACCCTTATTTCTTGAACGGGAAGTTCAGCGCGCTGAGCAGCGCACGGCCTTCATCATCGCTGTTGGCAGTGGTGGTGATGGTTACATCGAGACCACGAATCCGGTCGATCTTATCATACTCGAGCTCCGGAAAGATGATCTGCTCACGCACGCCCATTGAGTAGTTGCCACGGCCGTCGAAGGACTTCGGGTTGAGACCCCGGAAGTCGCGCACGCGCGGGATAGCGATGTTCACCAGGCGATCGAGGAAGTCCCACATGCGCTCGCTGCGCAGGGTCACCTTGATCCCGATCGGCCAGCCTTCGCGGACTTTGAAACCCGCGATGGACTTGCGTGCCTTGGTGACCATCGGCTTCTGACCGGAGAGCTTCTCCAGGTCACCGATAGCGTTGTCGATCAGCTTCTTGTCGCTGGTCGCGTCACCGACACCCATGTTGAGGGTCACCTTGGTGATCCGGGGTACCTGCATGACGTTGGCGTAGCTGAACTGCTCGCGGAGTTGAGCCACCACCTCGTTCTGATAACGTTCTTTCAAGTTCGCCATTTTGCCATCCGACTCGCGTTAGGCGTCGATCTGCTTTTGCGTCGACTTGTAGATACGTACCTTGGTACCGTCTTCCGACATCTGGAAGCCGACGCGATCCGCTTTGCCGGTCTCCGCATTGAAGATGGCCACATTGGACGCGTGAATCGAAGCCTCGCGCTCGACGATACCCCCCTGGTTGCCCAGCATGGGGTTGGGCTTGGTGTGACGTTTGATCATGTTCACATCCGACACGACATAGCGGTCGTTATCGAGAACGCGCTTGATCTTGCCACGTTTGCCCTTGTCCTTGCCGGCAATGACGATTACTTCGTCGTCACGTTTGATCTTTTGCATATCCGCCTCGCTCCTTACAGCACTTCAGGCGCTAAGGAAATGATCTTCATGAACTTCTCGGTACGCAGTTCACGAGTGACCGGCCCGAAGATACGGGTACCGACCGGCTGTTCGTTGGTGTTGTTCAACAGAACCGCCGCATTTCCATCGAAGCGGATCAGCGAACCGTCGTTGCGACGGACGCCACTGCGGGTGCGGACCACGACCGCTTTCATGACCTGGCCTTTCTTGACCTTGCCACGCGGAATGGCCTCTTTCACCGTTACCTTGATGATGTCACCCACGCGGGCGTAGCGACGGTGCGAACCGCCCAACACCTTGATGCACTGCACCCGGCGCGCGCCGCTGTTGTCGGCGACATCCAGCATTGTCTGAGTCTGAATCATCGGTTTTCTCCAAACCTAATCTGACTGCACTGGTTCCGAAAGGCGCGAGCCGATCAGCCCTTGGCCTGCTCAACGACCTCAACCAGCGTCCAGGCCTTCTTCTTGGACAGCGGCCGGCATTCCTCGATGGATACCGTGTCGCCGGCCTTGGCCTGGTTCGCCTCGTCGTGGGCGTGCAGCTTGGTGGAGCGCTTCATGTACTTGCCGTAGATCGGATGGCGTTCACGACGCTCGATCATCACGACAATCGACTTGTCCATCTTGTCGCTCACCACCGTTCCGGTGAGCGTACGGGCTTTCTTTGCTTCGGCCATCTCAGTCACCTGCCTTCTCGTTGAGCACCGTCTTCACGCGGGCAATATCCCGGCGCACCTGCTTGAGCAGATGGGTCTGGCTCAACTGGCCGGTGGCCTTCTGCATACGCAGGTTGAACTGCTCGCGGAGGAGTTCGAAAAGCTGCTCCTGCAGCGCTTCGACCGATTTTTCACGAATTTCCTGGGCTTTCATCACATCACCGTCCGTTTCACAAAGGTGGTCGAGACCGGGAATTTCTGAGCCGCCAGCGAGAAGGCTTCACGCGCCAGCTCCTCCGGGACCCCTTCGATCTCGTAGAGCACCTTGCCGGGCTGGATCTGCGCGACCCAGTACTCGACGGAGCCCTTGCCCTTACCCATCCGGACTTCCAGCGGCTTTTTGGTCACTGGCTTGTCCGGAAAGACCCGGATCCAGATCTTGCCGCCACGCTTGACGTGGCGCGTGATCGCACGCCGACCGGCTTCGATCTGGCGAGCGGTGACGCGACCGCGACCCGTCGCCTTGAGGCCGTATTCGCCGAAACTCACCTTGCTTCCGCGGTGTGCCAGGCCACGATTGCGGCCCTTCATCACCTTGCGGAATTTCGTACGCTTGGGTTGCAACATCGATTACATCTCCCCTTACTTGGAACCTTTCTTCTTGGGCGCAGCCTGAGCCTGTTGCTTCTGCTTGGCACGCACCTCTTCGATGCCCCCGAGGATTTCACCCTTGAAGATCCACACCTTGACGCCGATGACGCCGTAGGTGGTGTGGGCTTCGTAGGTCGCGTAATCGATGTCCGCACGCAGGGTGTGCAGCGGCACACGGCCTTCGCGATACCATTCGGTACGCGCGATTTCCGCACCACCAAGACGCCCTGACAGCTGGATCTTGATGCCGCCGGCGCCCAGGCGCATGGCGTTCTGTACGGCGCGCTTCATGGCACGACGGAACATCACCCGGCGCTCGAGCTGGCCGCACACGTTCTGCGCGACGAGCTGGGCGTCGAGTTCCGGCTTGCGGACTTCCTCGATGTTGACGTGTACCGGCACGCCCATCATCGCGGTGACGTCGCGGCGCAGCCGGTCGACATCTTCGCCCTTCTTGCCGATCACGATGCCCGGACGGGCAGTGTGAATGGTGATACGAGCGTTGTTCGCGGGGCGCTCGATGGTGATGCGGCTCACGGAGGCGTTCTTCAAACGCTGTTCCAGGAAGCTGCGCACTTCGAGATCGCTGTTCAGCTTGTCGGCATAAGCACCGCGTTCGGCGTACCAGACCGAAGTATGGTCCTTGACGATACCCAGCCGAATACCTGTCGGATTTACTTTCTGACCCATCTGGTCGACTCCTACTTCTCGGCTACCTTGACGGTGATGTGGCATGTGCGCTTCAAGATGCGATCCGCACGGCCCTTGGCGCGCGGCTGGATGCGCTTGAGCGTCATGCCCTCATCGACACAGATGGTCGAGACACGCAGCTCGTCGATGTCCATGCCGTTGTTTTCTTCCGCGTTCGCAATGGCGGACTGAAGCGTCTTCTTGACCAGCTTGGCAGCCTTCTTCGGCGAGAAGGTCAGCAGGTCAATCGCTTCGGCGACCGGCTTACCGCGCACCTGGTCAGCCACCAAACGGGCCTTCTGGGCGGATAAACGAGCGCCACGCAGCTTAGCTGTGACTTCCATCTCTAATCCCTCTCTGGCTTACCGTTTGGCTTTCCTGTCCGCCGCATGGCCGCGATAGGTGCGGGTAGCAGCGAATTCGCCCAGCTTGTGGCCAACCATTTCCTCGGAGACGTGCACCGGGACGTGTTGGCGACCGTTATGGACTGCAATGGTGAGCCCGACCATGTTGGGCAGGATCATCGAACGACGCGACCAGGTCTTGATCGGTTTGCGGTCGTTCTTTTCCACTGCAGTCTCAACCTTCTTCAACAGATGAAGGTCAATAAATGGACCTTTCTTCAGTGAACGTGGCACAGCCGTTACCTCTTGATGTCTTGGCGTTGGATCTTATTTCCGGGCCTTGCGGCGACGGACGATCAGCTTGTCGGTGCGCTTGTTCTTGCGGGTCTTGTGGCCCTTGGTGGGAACGCCCCACGGGCTGACCGGATGACGGCCGCCACTGCTGCGGCCTTCACCGCCGCCGTGCGGGTGGTCCACCGGGTTCATCGCGACACCGCGAACGGTCGGGCGCACACCGCGCCAGCGCTTGGCACCGGCCTTGCCGAGTTGACGGAGGCTGTGCTCTGAGTTGCTCACCTCACCGAGTGTCGCGCGGCATTCCGCCAGCACCTTGCGCATCTCGCCGGAGCGCAGACGCAGGGTGGCGTAGTTGCTCTCGCGAGCGACCAGCTGGGCGCTGGCACCGGCACTGCGTGCCAACTGCGCGCCCTTGCCGGGCTTGAGCTCGATGCAATGAACGGTGGAACCCAGCGGGATGTTGCGCAGCGGCAGCGTGTTGCCACGCTTGATCGGCGCATTGACCCCGGATTCCAGCTGATCGCCCGCGCTCACGCCCTTGGGCGCGATCACGTAGCGACGCTCGCCGTCCAGATATTTCAGCAGCGCGATGTGAGCACTGCGATTGGGATCGTACTCGAGGCGCTCGACGATGGCGGGAACGCCATCCTTGTTGCGCTTGAAGTCGATCTGGCGATAATGCTGACGATGGCCGCCGCCCACGTGACGCGTGGTGATGCGGCCATGGTTGTTACGCCCGCCGGACTTCGACTGCTTCTCGAGCAGCGGCGCGTACGGCCGGCCCTTGTAGAGCTCGTCGTTGACGACCTTTACCAGGTGGCGACGACCGGCGGATGTGGGTTTGGTCTTAACTACTGCCATGATCCGTACTCCTGCCCTTATTCGGCGCCAGAGAAGTCTTCGAGGGTCTCGCCCGCGGCCAGCGTTACGTAGGCCTTGCGGTAGCCCTTGCGCAGGCCCGTGCCATTCTGGGTGCGCTTGGTCTTGCCCTTCACGTTGAGGACCTGCACGCGCTCGACCTGCTTGCCGAAGAGCGCCTGAACGGCCTTCTTGATCTCCGGCTTGGTCGCGTCACTGGCCACCTTGAACACGTACTGGTTGTTCTCGGCGGCGAAGGCGGCCTTCTCGGTCACGTGCGGTCCGAGCAGAACCTTGAATACACGTTCCTGGTTCATGCCAGCTTCTCCTCGAATTTGCGCAGAGCGGAGACGGTGACCAGCACCTTGTCGAAGGCGACCAGGCTCACCGGATCGGCAGCGGGGACGTCGACCACATCCACGTTGGGAATGTTGCGAGCGGCCAGATAGAGCTTCTCGTCGATGTCGTCGCTGACGATCAGCACTTTTTCGAGACCCAGCTCGCCCAGCTTGGCCACCAACTGCTTGGTCTTGGGCGTCTCGACGGCGAACTCCTCGACCACCACCAGGCGTTCCTGACGGATCAGCTCGGAGAGGATCGAACGCATCGCCGCGCGGTACATCTTGCGGTTGACCTTCTGGGTGTAGTCCTGGGGACGTGCCGCAAAGGTCACACCGCCGCTACGCCACAGCGGCGAGCGGATGGTACCGGCGCGTGCGCGACCGGTGCCTTTCTGGCGCCACGGCTTCTTGCCGCCGCCACGCACGTCGGAACGGGTCTTCTGAGCGCGGGTGCCCTGACGGCCCGCCGCCAGATAGGCGGTGACCACCTGGTGGACCAGCGCTTCGTTGAATTCTTTGCCAAAGGTTGCGTCGGCGACTTCGACAGTACCGGCGCTTGCACCTGCAAGATTCAGATTCATCGGTAGTTACCCCTCAGCGAGCTTTCACGGCTGTGCGAACGATCACGTCGCCGCCCGGCGCACCAGGAACGGCGCCCTTGATCAGCAGCAGGTTGCGTTCGGCATCGACACGGACGATTTCCAGGCTCTGGACGGTAGTCCGGGCGTTGCCCATCTGACCGGCCATCTTCTTGCCCTTGAAAACGCGCCCCGGGGTCTGGCACTGGCCGATGGAGCCGGGTGCCCGATGGGACAGGGAGTTGCCGTGGGTCATGTCCTGGGTGCGGAAGTTCCAGCGCTTGACGGCGCCCTGGAAGCCCTTGCCCTTGGAGGTGCCGGTCACGTCGACCTTCTGACCAGCTTCAAAGAGGGATACGGTGATTTCGCCGCCCACTTGCGGAGCTTGCTCGCCTTCGGCAAGACGGAACTCCATCAATGAACGACCGGCCTCGATGCCTGCCTTGGCGAACTGGCCTGCGGCCGCCTTGGTCAGATGCTTGGCCTTGCGGGAACCGGTTGTCACCTGCACCGCGTTGTAACCGTCGCTTTCGACGGTCTTGACACAGGTCACGCGGTTAGGCTCAACCTCGATAACGGTTACGGGCACGGATGCGCCATCTTCGGTGAAGACGCGGGTCATACCGCTCTTCTTACCGACCAAACCGATAGTCATGTTCAGTCTCCTATAGTGTACGGGGCTATCACCCGCTATGGCTGCCCTTTCCAGAGCATTCCACTAGCACGTTGTATGACGCCATCACGGCGTGGCGGCTGCTGCTGATACGGTGTGACCAGCGCTGGGCCGCAGTGACTAGTGTGGTATCAATCGAGCTTGATTTGGACGTCCACGCCGGCGGCGAGGTCGAGTTTCATCAGCGCATCGACGGTCTTCTCCGTCGGCTCGACGATGTCGAGCACGCGCTTGTGAGTGCGAATCTCGTACTGGTCGCGCGCGTCTTTGTTGACGTGCGGCGAGATCAGCACCGTGTAGCGCTCACGGTTGGTCGGCAGCGGAATCGGGCCGTGCACCTGAGCCCCGGTCCGCTTCGCGGTATCCACGATCTCCTGGGCGGACTGGTCGATCAGGCGATGGTCGAATGCCTTCAGCCGAATGCGAATCTTCTGGTTCTGCATTAGCCCTAAACTCCAATGGATGTCGACGGCGCGAGCCGTCTACCCACGCATTTAAAGGATGCGCATTATAGGCATGCAACTTCCCAGAGTCAAACGGGAAAGCCAACATGCGCAGAAAAGGGGGCTCCTTGCGGAGCCCCCTTCAATCATCAGCAGTCCGAGACTTACTTGACGATCTTGGCGACGACGCCGGCGCCCACGGTACGACCGCCTTCGCGAACCGCGAAGCGCAGGCCGTCTTCCATGGCGATCGGCGCGATCAGCGTGACGGTCATCTGCACGTTGTCGCCCGGCATGACCATCTCGACGCCTTCCGGCAGTTCACAGGTTCCGGTCACATCGGTGGTCCGGAAGTAGAACTGCGGACGATAGCCCTTGAAGAACGGGGTATGGCGACCGCCTTCTTCCTTGGACAGCACGTAGACTTCGGCTTCGAAGACGGTGTGCGGGTTGATGCTGCCCGGCTTGGCCAGGACCTGGCCACGCTCGACGTCGTCACGCTTGGTGCCACGCAGCAGGGCACCGATGTTCTCGCCGGCACGCCCTTCGTCGAGCAGCTTGCGGAACATCTCGACACCGGTAACGGTGGTCTTGACGGTGTCCTTGAGACCGACGATCTCGACTTCCTCGCCGCTCTTGACGATGCCGCGCTCGACGCGACCGGTCACCACGGTACCGCGACCGGAGATCGAGAACACGTCCTCGATCGGCATCAAAAACGGCTGGTCGATGGCACGCTCCGGCTCCGGGATGTACTCGTCGAGGGACTTGATCAGGTTGGCAACGGCGGTGGTGCCCATGCCGTTGTCGTCCTTGCCGTCGAGCGCCATCAGCGCGGAACCGATGATGATCGGCGTGTCGTCGCCCGGGAAGTCGTACTCGGAGAGCAGTTCGCGCACTTCCATCTCGACCAGCTCGAGCAGCTCTTCGTCGTCGACCATGTCGGCCTTGTTCAGGAACACGACGATGTACGGCACGCCGACCTGACGCGACAGCAGGATGTGCTCGCGGGTCTGCGGCATCGGGCCGTCAGCGGCGGAACAGACCAGGATCGCGCCGTCCATCTGCGCAGCACCGGTGATCATGTTCTTGACGTAGTCGGCGTGTCCCGGGCAGTCGACGTGGGCGTAGTGACGCGTCTCGGATTGATACTCGACGTGCGCGGTCGAGATGGTGATACCACGCTCACGCTCTTCGGGAGCGTTGTCGATGGTATCGAAGGCGCGCCAGTCGCCACCGAACACCTCGGCGGAAACACGAGTGAGAGCCGCAGTCAGCGTGGTCTTGCCGTGGTCGACGTGACCGATGGTGCCGACGTTGATATGCGGTTTGGAACGCTCAAATTTTTCCTTAGCCACTGCTATAACCTCTTTACGTTAGCTAACGGTTAACCGTTCTGGTTGATGACGGCTTCAACGACGCTGGACGGCGCCTCTTCGTAATTCGCAAACTCCATGGTGTAGCTTGCGCGGCCCTGGGTCTGAGAACGCAGATCGGTCGCGTAACCGAACATCTCAGCCAACGGAACCGTGGCGCGGATGACCTTGCCCATAGAGGAGTCATCCATGCCCTGTACAAGGCCACGACGGCGGTTCAGGTCGCCCATGACATCACCCATGAAATCCTCCGGGGTCACGACCTCGACCTTCATCACCGGCTCCAGCAGGACGGCCTTGGCCTTGCGAGCCCCTTCCTTGACCGCCATCGAAGAGGCGATCTTGAACGCGGTCTCGTTGGAGTCCACGTCATGGTAGGAGCCGTCGAACAGCGTAACCTTGACGTCGATCATCGGGTAACCCGCGATGACACCGTTCTGCAGCTGCTCATAGGCCCCTTTCTCGACGGCCGGCACGTATTCCTTGGGAACCACACCGCCGACGATCTCGGACGCGAACTTGAAGTGCATGTCCTCGTCCTCGCCCTTGTCTTCGGCCGTCAACGGCTCGATGCGCAGGTGCACGTGACCGTACTGACCGCGACCGCCCGACTGACGGACGAACTTGCCTTCCTGCTCGACACTGCGACGAATGGTCTCGCGATAGGCCACCTGCGGCTTGCCGATGTTGGCCTCGACCTTGAACTCGCGACGCATGCGGTCGACGAGGATGTCGAGATGCAACTCGCCCATGCCGGAGATGATCGTCTGGCCGGTCTCCTCGTCGGTCTGGACGCGGAACGACGGGTCTTCCTGAGCCAGCTTGCCCAGTGCGACGCCCATCTTCTCCTGATCGGCCTTGGACTTCGGCTCGACCGCCACCGAGATGACCGGATCCGGGAACTCCATGCGCTCCAGAACGATCTTCTCGTTGATGTCGCACAGGGTGTCACCAGTGGTGACGTCCTTGAGACCGATACAGGCCGCAATGTCACCCGCCAGAACTTCCTTGATTTCTTCACGGGAGTTGGCGTGCATCTGGACGATACGGCCCACGCGCTCTTTTTTCTGTTTAACAGAGTTGTAAACGCTGTCACCGGACTTTAGCACGCCGGAATAGACGCGAATGAAGGTCAGGGTGCCGACGAACGGATCGGTAGCGATCTTGAAGGCCAGGGCCGAGAACGGCGCACTGTCGTCCGCTTCGCGCGTGGCGATGGTGCCGTCCTTGTCGTCCAGCTCACCCTCGATGGCCTTGACCTCGGTGGGTGACGGCATGTACTCGATGACGCCATCGAGCACCGCCTGGACGCCCTTGTTCTTGAACGCGGAGCCACACGTGACCAGCACGATCTCGTTGTCCAGCGTGCGACGACGCAGGCCGGCCTTGATCTCGGCAATCGTCAGCTCACCACCTTCGAGGTACTTCTCGGTCAATTCCTCGGACGCCTCGGCGGCGGCCTCGACCATTTCCTCGCGGTACTTCTCGGCGGTTTCCTGCAGGTCAGCCGGAATGTCGACCAACTCGTAGTTCATGCCGTGGTTGGCTTCGTCCCACAGGATCGCCTTCATCTCGATCAGGTCGACGACGCCCTTGAACTCCTCTTCCGCGCCCCAGTTGATCTGGATCGGCACGGCATTGGCGCCCAGCCGGCTCTTCAACTGATCGATGACCATGAAGAAGTCGGCACCGGCACGGTCCATCTTGTTGACGAACACCATGCGCGGGACTTCGTACTTGTTGGCCTGACGCCACACGGTCTCGGTCTGCGGCTGAACGCCGGAGCTGCCGCACAGCACGACGACTGCACCATCGAGCACGCGCAGGGAGCGCTCGACTTCGATAGTGAAGTCGACGTGCCCCGGGGTGTCGATGATGTTGATGCGATGCTCATCGAACTGCTTGCTCATGCCCTGCCAGAAGCAGGTGGTCGCCGCGGAGGTGATGGTGATGCCACGCTCCTGCTCCTGCTCCATCCAGTCCATGGTGGCAGCGCCCTCATGGACCTCGCCGACCTTGTGGGACAGACCGGTATAGAACAGGACACGCTCGGTAGTGGTGGTCTTCCCGGCGTCGACGTGGGCAACGATACCGATATTGCGGTAACGCTTGAGTGGTGTCTTACGTGCCACGATGGGACTCCCCGTTGGTTAGAAGCGACGCTTTAGAAGCGGTAGTGAGAGAAGGCCTTGTTGGCTTCTGCCATGCGATGCACGTCTTCACGCTTCTTCACGGCAGCGCCCTTGCCTTCGGCGGCGTCCAGCATTTCGCCGGCCAGACGCAGCACCATGGTCTTCTCACCACGGTTGCGGGCGGCGTCGACCAGCCAGCGCATGGCCAGCGCCTGACGCCGCGAGGGACGCACTTCCACGGGCACTTGATAAGTCGCACCACCAACCCGGCGTGACTTGACCTCGACCATCGGCTGGATCGCCTCCAGGGCCTTGTCGAAGATTTCCAGCGGCGCATCTTTCCCGCGCTCGGCAACCCGGTCCAGCGCACCGTATACGATACGCTCAGCTACAGATTTCTTGCCGCCGTACATCAAGTGGTTCATGAACTTAGCCAGGCGCTCGCTTCCGAATTTAGGATCCGGAAGAATCTCGCGCTTAGCGGCAACTCTTCTTCTAGGCATGATAAGCCCTCAATTGAAGGGTCCTTCAGGTAAACCCGAGACTCGCGCGCCGAGACCTACAACCGCGGGCGCCGCTCGACCTTACTCTTATCTGACCGTTGTTACGCTCGAAATAGTTACGCTGATATTGCGACGTCCGGACGGTTAGGTCTTGGGACGCTTGGTGCCGTACTTGGAACGGCCCTGCTTACGATTCTGCACGCCCGAGGTATCGAGTGCGCCACGCACGGTGTGATAGCGCACACCCGGCAAGTCCTTGACACGGCCGCCACGGATCAGGACCACGGAGTGCTCCTGAAGATTGTGGCCTTCACCGCCGATATAGGAGGTGACTTCGTAGCCGTTGGTCAGACGAACGCGGCACACCTTGCGCAGTGCTGAGTTCGGCTTCTTCGGCGTGGTGGTGTACACGCGGGTGCAGACCCCGCGGCGCTGCGGGCAGGCCTCAAGCGCCGGCACGTCGCTCTTGGCGGCCTGGCGCTTGCGCGGCTTGCGCACGAGCTGGTTGATCGTTGCCATGTCTGTAGCTGTCTCCAATGGTTGCCTTGCCTTAATAGCAAGCGCGGGCGTACCCACCCCACTATTAAAGGCTGGGCATTCTAAAGTCTTGCCACGAGCGGCGTCAAGGCCGGCGCCCAAGGTGCCGGCCCCTCCCGCGCACTGCCTTACAGGTCGTCGTCGTCGGCATCGAGCGCGGTCAGCTGGGCACCCAGCTCCTGCTCGACGTCGTAGGCCGACGGCTGATACGGATTGGCCGCCTCCTCGCGCCGGCGACGGCGCTCGGCGTGATGCGTCAAGCCGGTGCCCGCCGGGATCAGACGACCCACCACGACGTTCTCCTTGAGCCCGCGCAGGTAGTCGCGCTTGCCGGTCACCGCCGCCTCGGTCAGCACCCGCGTGGTCTCCTGGAAGGAAGCCGCGGAGATGAACGACTCGGTGGCCAGCGAGGCCTTGGTGATGCCCAGCAGCACGCGTTCGTACTTGGCCGGGAACTTGTCCTCGCCGGCCAGGCGGGCGTTCTCCTCGAGCACCCGGACCAGCTCGACCTGATCGCCGGGAATGAAGTCGGCGTCGCCGGCGTCGGTAATCTCCACCTTGCGCAACATCTGACGCACGATCACTTCGATGTGCTTGTCGTTGATGCCCACGCCCTGGAGGCGATAGACCTCCTGGATCTCGGCGGTGATGTACTTGGCCAGCTCGGCGACACCCAGCAGCCGCAGGATGTCGTGCGGGTTGCTCGGCCCGTCGGAGATCACCTCGCCCTTCTCGACGGTCTCGCCCTCGAACACCGCGATCTGGCGCCATTTCGGAATCAGCATCTCGAACGGATCGCCGGATTCCGGAGTGATCGTCAGACGACGCTTGCCCTTGGTCTCCTTGCCGAAGCTGATCACACCGGTGATTTCGGCGAGGATCGACGGCTCCTTCGGCTTGCGCGCCTCGAACAGGTCGGCGACCCGCGGCAGCCCCCCGGTGATGTCCTTGTTGCCGGATGCCTCCACCGGGATGCGCGCAATCACCTCACCGACGCCGATCGTGGCGCCGTTTTCCGCCGAGACAATCGCCCGGCCGGGCAGCAGGTACTGCACCGGGGTGTTCGAGCCCGGCAGCGTGACGTGCTCGCCGGCCTCGTCGAGCAGCATCAGCAGCGGCCGCTTGTCGCGACCCGCCGCCGGCCGCGACGCCGCCTCGATCACCTCGATCGACGACAGACCGGTCATCTCGTCCACGCTGCGGTGGATGGTGATGCCCTCGTCCATGTCGATGTACTGCGCCTTGCCCTCGACCTCGGCGACCACCGGGTGGGTATGCGGGTCCCACTTGGCGACCGTCTGACCGCCGTCGACCGCATCGCCATCCTTGACCGACAGCTCGGCGCCGTAGGGCAGCTTGTAGTACTCACGCTCACGACCGTGATCGTCGGCAACCGCCAAGGCGCTCGAA
>Ga0114911_1001130_pt1 | contig 14568 bp, 18 predicted proteins | sample MalvireepMed_904_FD_89688 | JGI IMG/M metagenome (GOLD analysis project Ga0114911, IMG submission 89688) | Marine viral communities from the Global Malaspina Expedition - Malaspina viral metaG DeepMed_904 | ecosystem: Environmental > Aquatic > Marine > Oceanic | place: Mediterranean Sea...
CTACATACTCCTGCAACTCTGGGGACCTTCCATGCTTCCTGCGGTGGTTGCATTGGCCCTTCACAATGGCGGCATCATAGGCCACCTGATTGGCCGGCAAACCAACACGATCCGTTTGAGATCGGATGCTCCCAAAGGCTTTAATCGCTATAGCTGGGAACTCGTGCCCCGGATCTACCGATCATTTCTGGCGTTTCTGTTTTATCGCTGGGAAATCATCATGCGAGAAACCGCTATTCTGGGGATTCTGGGCATCTATACCCTTGGCTTTTACGTCGATAGCGCTATCCAGAGTATCCGGTTCGACCAGGCAATGGTTCTGATCCTGATAACGGCCATGCTGAATATCGGCGTGGACATTCTTGGTCGCTATATTCGCCGCAAGCTGGCCTTGCAGACCATGCCCACCTGCTAACCCGCACTGCGATCCCCATCACAGTTCCGTCATTTCGGCCAACGTTAAACCGGTAATTGGCGACCGATTGGCGGTATTGTGCGGATACATTCCGTTACACTCTGATCACCTATTGCAACATTCAGAGTTCTGGTGATGATGGTTAACGGGTTGATTCTTTTCATTCAGGTCGGGCTGCTGGCGCTGCTTCTCCTGTTGGCTGTGCGGGTTATCTCGCTGGTGCGTTCCGAACCCATCGCAGTCGGTCGCCAGGAAATCTGGCCAGCAACGAGGGACACGGTGGCTACCGACCTGCCCTCAAACAATTCCGAATGGCCGGTTGCCAGCAGAAGGCCGGTTCCTGAAGCTGCTCCGGACCGGGCTGAGCTCATCACCCGATTGCACATTCTGGCTGGTCTCCAGGAACGGGATTGCCGTGTAAAGGGTCTGGTCCTAGCGACCGCACCCGATGCGGTCAAAGCCTATGCCACGGCTTGGCTGTACGGTGCCGGGTGCGCCCTGAGCGACAAAGGCAGTCGGCATTCCGAGGCACTGGCCGGGATTGTTGCCCAGACCATCAATCGAAAAACGGGGATGCGTCAACCGGAGGCGATGCAGGCGATCAGCACATTAACAGACAGTGCGGTTTATCTGGCTTGTTTCCGGGCGGGTCTGGAAGGTGCGGAGTTCTGGCGATACAACCATTTCGTACCGCCCACGTCGAGTCTTTACGACGCCATTACTGCCAACGCGTTTATTTAGCAGCCTGTTTGTTTGCGGTTTCAAGTACCCAGTCGGTACCCAGGGCAACGGGTTCCGCATGATCCTGTTCGTCCACTCGGGTTCCGGTTATTTCAGGCCGGCTGAAGCCGCCATCATCCGTATTTGCCATGCTGTCCACATCCACGGAACGAACCACATAGGTTACGCCGCCGGCCAGCACTTTCGCGCGATGAGTCAGGCCGAAAACAAACCGGCAGTAATCCAGCTTTAGCTGAATCAAATCCTGTTCCGCTTTGCGGATTTTTCTGAGCAGAACCTTCTGAACGCTATCTCCGTAATCCATCACGTTGTCCCTGCAAATGGCGATGAGATGATTTTACACAATCCCGTACCGTTGTCAGCCGACCAGTTGCCGGTTCAGCTGTCCCGGTGCTATTCGGCCTGGAAAACCAGCTTAACCGGGAGGTTTTCGATGGGTTCCTGGCCCTGTTGCAGATCAATGCGCCAGGTCATTTTGCCATCCACGGTGCAGAACGGCGCTGTGAAACGGGCGGAGTACTGGTTTTCCGACTGTTTGCCGAGGGGCACCGGGTACTCGCCCATGTACATGGACTCGCCCCGGAGAACAGCCAGAAAGCGTTCCGGACGCTCCGGCGTGGCAACGGTTAGCTGGTATTCGGTGCCCTGAGCGCCCACGCCCATGGTGTTGAGGGCAACCTGCCAATCTCCGGAACCATTCGACCATTGGCACGGACCGCTTTCCAGCAGATCACACTGAACGGTCTGACTTTCTCCGCCGGACGTTTTGCCAGTGTCTCCCAGCAGGCGCCAACCGAACACACCGGCACCAACCACGGCCAGAATCAATCCTGTAACAGCAATCGCGCGTAACATAACCGCTTCCCGAACAAACCCGGCCGGCATTATGGGGTTTTCTCCGGCCGAGGCAAAGGTTTCTAAACTGGCGCTACTCATGAGAAAATACTGCGCCTTCAATTCGACCCATTCTGACCACAGGACACGCCCGTGCAGCCGGATATTTCCGTTAAGCACCTGAGCAAGGTATATGGCGACGGTTTTCAGGCTTTGAAAGACATTAACCTGGACATCCGCCGTGGCGAGATCTTCGCCCTCCTCGGCCCCAATGGCGCTGGCAAGACCACGCTCATCAGTATCATCTGCGGTATCGTCAATGCCTCCTCCGGACAGGTAACGGCCGCCGGTTACGATATTGTCAAAGACTACCGCAAGGCCCGCGAGACCATCGGCCTGGTGCCACAGGAACTCAACACCGATTCATTCGAAACTGTCTGGAATGCCGTTTCCTTCAGTCGTGGGCTATTCGGCAAGGCGCCGAAACCTGCGCACATCGAGAAAGTCCTGAAAGATCTTTCTCTCTGGGACAAGCGCAACAACCGGATCATGTCTCTCTCCGGTGGCATGAAGCGCCGCCTGATGATTGCCAAGGCGCTCTCCCATGAGCCCCAGATACTGTTCCTGGATGAGCCCACGGCGGGCGTCGACGTTGAACTGCGGCGGGACATGTGGGAAATGGTGCGCAAACTTCGGGAACATGGCGTGACCATCATCCTCACCACCCACTACATCGAAGAAGCCGAGGAAATGGCGGATCGCATCGGTGTCATTCGCGGTGGCGAGATCATTCTGGTCGAGGACAAGGCCCAGTTGATGACCAAGCTGGGCAAGAAAGAGTTGCGACTGCAGCTGCAGCACAAACTGGACAAGGTGCCCGGTGAACTGACTCTGGAGCCGATAGAGCTGTCAGAGGATGGTTACGAGCTGATATACACCTTCGACTCCCAGCGAGAGCAGGCAGGGGTAACCCGATTGCTCCGCACGCTTGGCGATCTCGGTATCGAATACCGAGACCTTCAAACCCGGGAAAGCTCCCTTGAAGAGATTTTTGTCGGCCTGGTGCACGAGTAAAACTGCCGGCTATTCTGGAGAAATGCATGAACCTGTACGGTATCCGCGCAATCTACAATTTTGAAATGGCCCGCATGAAGCGCACTGTGATGCAAAGTGTGCTCTCGCCGGTTATCTCCACCTGCCTGTATTTCGTGGTGTTTGGCTCAGCGATTGGCTCGCGGATGGGCGACATCGACAACATCGCCTACGGCGCTTACATCATCCCCGGCCTGGTGATGTTGTCGCTGCTGATGCAAAGTATTTCGAACGCCTCCTTCGGCATCTACATGCCCAAGTTCTCGGGCACGATTTATGAAGTGCTCTCTGCCCCGGTCTCCTATGTGGAAGTGGTGCTGGGCTATGTCGGTGCTGCTGCCACCAAGTCCATCATTCTTGGGCTTATCATCCTGGCGACCGCCAAGTTCTTCGTGGACTACGACGTACTGCACCCCTTCTGGATGCTCTCCTTCCTGGTGCTTACCTCGGTGACCTTCAGCCTGTTCGGTTTCATTATCGGCATCTGGGCCGACGGATTCGAAAAACTGCAGATCGTGCCGATGATGATTGTCACACCGCTGGTTTTCCTTGGCGGTACCTTCTATTCAATCGACATGCTGCCAGAGGTCTGGCAGACCGTGAGCCTGTTCAATCCGGTGGTTTACCTGATCAGCGGTTTCCGTTGGGCGTTTTACGGCGTGTCTGACGTTCATATTGCCATCAGTGTGGGAATGACCCTCGTATTCCTCACGGCCTGCATGGTCGGCATCTGGTGGATTTTCAAGACCGGCTACCGGTTGCGCTCGTGACCTGCGCATCAAGCCCGGTTCGGGGGGCGGAAGTCTGGGCCCTCCTTGCAGCCAGCTTATTGCTCTACGGCTGCTCCTCGGGCATTGCAGCACCTCAGGACGGCCTGCGGGTTGTCGAGGCCTGCTTTGTGTCTGCGTCGGGCGTGGTGCCAGTGCAACTCGAGATTGCCAGCACTTCCGAGCAACGCCAGAAAGGACTGATGGGCCGTACGTCCATGGCTCCCGATGCCGGGATGCTGTTTAAATACCACGAGCCGAGATCAGCCAGCCACGGATTCTGGATGTACAAGACCCTGATTCCCCTCGACATCGCCTACCTGAACGAGGATGGCAAGATTGGCAGCATTCGCAAGATGGTGCCCTGCCCCTCGGCCAGCGGCTCCGGTTGCCCCACCTACCCGGCCGGTGTGCCATTCATCGAGGCCGTGGAGATGAACGCCGGCTTTTTCCTGGAACATGGAATCGGAACGGGCGACCGGCTTGCCATCGGAAAGGACAATTGCCCGGCAAATTAGGCCGGGCAATGTCTCAGCAACCGGTTCAGCTGTCCTGCCACTCTGGCTTGCGCTTCTCCAGAAATGCGCAGATACCTTCCTGGGCGTCGTTCGCCATCATGTTGTCTGCCATCACCTTTGAGGTGTACTCATAAGCGTCCTCCAGCGGCATTTCCAGTTGCCGGTAGAAGGCTTCCTTACCAATCTTCAGAGTATGACCAGACTTGTCGGCAATGGTACGCGCCAGCTTGTAAACCATTTCGTCCAGGTGCTGCTCATCAACAATCTGATTGACCAGTCCGATGCCTTCAGCTTTCACGGCACCAATCATCTCACCGGTCAGCAGCATTTCCATCGCGTGCTTGCGTGACACATTCCGGGACAGCGCCACCATCGGCGTGGAACAGAATAGCCCGATATTCACGCCAGGCGTCGCAAACCGGGCGGTATCGGCCGCCACGGCCAGGTCGCAGCTGGCCACCAGCTGGCAGCCGGCGGCGGTCGCAACACCCGCAACCCGCGCAATGACTGGCCGGGGCAGGTTCACGATCTGCTGCATCACCTTGCTACACTGGTTAAACAGGGCCAGCTGGAATTCATGGCTATCGAACTGCTCACGCACTTCCCGGAGGTCATGGCCGGCACAAAACACGTTGCCATGAGCCGCAAGGACGACAACCCGCGTTTTCGAATCGGAGGCGATGATCGCCAGCTCTTCAGACAAGGCCTCGAGCATGGCCATGGAAAGGCTGTTTTTCTTCTCCGGCTGGTTCAGTGTAAGCGTGGTAATGCCATTTTCGCTGTACTTGTGCACCAGCTCTTGTGTTTGTTCAGTCATGTGGACACTCCCTTTGAATCGTTGCTGCACCTGGCATTCTGGAATCTTACCCAGAGTATTGCTGACTGCGTCTATACTGTCGAAGCGACTTTTGTAGGATGCTCAGTTTTCAATGCGTTGCGGTTGTTATAGACCTCTGCTGCCCATAGGCTGTTGGTAGAAGCCAAAACTGCAGAGAGGAATAACGCATGTCAAAATCAATGATCCTCAAAGCCATCTTCGCCATCGCGGTTATCGGCGGAGCAGTCTTCATAATCGTAAAAGACGATCCAGCAACACCAACCGGCGACATCAACAGCATCCAGCCGCTGCCGGAACAGGACAACCCATAAATTAACCGAACCACCACACCGGAACAGGCGAAGCCACGTTGCAGACTACCAGAATCAAAGGACTGACCATCGCAGCTCTGGGCGTGCTGTTAATCGTGCCCGATGCGTTGCTGGTGAAAATCACCTCCGTGGATCCTGTGGTCTTTCTGTTCTGGCGCGGCCTGTTACTGGCGATCAGTTTTTTTGTGATCAGCTGGGCGCGATACCGTTCCCGACTGGTGCCTGAAATTCGAAAATGCGGCCGTAAAGGCCTGTTCTGTGCCGGTGCCTTTGCCATCAGTACCCTTGGGTTCGTGGTTGGCATGAAGAACACAGCCGCCGGCAATGTGCTGGTCATCCTGAACACCGCGCCGGTAATCGCGGCCGTGATTGCCTGGGCGGTCTGGAAAGAAACGCTGCCTCTTCGCACCTGGGTAGTCATTTTGGTGTGCGTCACCGGCGCCACCTTCATGGCCGTGGGAGAATTCGGCAAGGGCGACCCTCTGGGTCTGTTGATGGCCGTGGTTGCCGCCACTGCCCTGGCCTCCAACCTCAACGTAGCGCGCTCCAAACCCGACAGCGATATGAGCGTGATGCTCATGTTCGGCGCGCTGGTGTTGGCAGGTGTTGCGGCATTGCTTGGTGGTGCGCAGATGCCCTCGGCCCGTGATTTCTTCTTTATCGCCCTGCTCTGTCTTGTGTTCCTGCCCACTGCGTGCATCCTGATCCAGATTGGCCCCCGCTATATTCCGGCGGCGGAAGTCAGCCTGATGCTGCTTCTGGAAACCGTGTTCGGGTCTTTCCTTGTTTGGCTATTCCTCGGCGAAGTACCGCCAAAGCTCAGCCTGGTAGGTGGTGTTATTGTATTCTCCGCCCTGGCGGTGCATGGCTGGACGGAAGTAAGCCGGTACCGAAAAGCGCGGGTGGCAGTTGATTAACCCGGTTCCCGCGCGCGAAGATACGCGCTGATCAAAAACAAGGAACCGCAACAATGACCACCGTACCCAAGCTCACCGATGCCCTGTTGACCCTCGAGAACCGTGTCGCCACGCTTACTCTGAACCGTCACGACCTGCGCAATGCGCTGACCGGCTCAAACCTGATCGACGACATCGTGACCACCGCGGAATGGGTTAACCAGTGCGAAGACGTGTCGGTACTGGTGATCACCGGAGCGGGCTCTGCGTTCAGCGCCGGCGGCAACATCCGGGACATGACCAACCGCAGCGGCGATTTTGCCGGTGACGTGGCCGAATGCGCCGACCGTTACCGCAAAGGCATCCAGCGTATTCCCCTGGCCCTGCAGAATGTGGAAGTGCCCATTATCGCTGCCGTAAACGGCCCGGCCATCGGCGCCGGCTTCGATTTGGCCAACATGGCGGATATCCGCATTGCCTCGGACAACGCAAAGTTCGGCGAAACCTTTCTTAACCTGGGAATCATTCCGGGTGACGGCGGTGCCTGGTTCATGCAGCGCTTGATCGGCTACCAGCGCGCGTTCGAGCTTACGCTCACCGGCCGGGTGATCGATGCTACAGAGGCAAAGGAGCTGGGCATTGTGCTGGAGGTAGTACCGGTGGACGAACTGATGAACGCCGCAAACGCCATGGCAAGCCGCATGGCCAGCCAGCCGCCAAAAGCCACGCGGCTCACCAAACGCCTGATGAAAATGGCGCCGAGAATGGAACTGAAGGACTTTCTGGACGTGTGTGCCAACTTCCAGGGCATGTGCCATAACGAGCCGGAGCATCTGGAAGCGGTTAATGAAATGCTGGAGGCTATGTCCAAGAAATAGTGTGAAGGCCGCCTATCCGGCAGGAATCGCTGAAGAAGCCCCCTGACCGGGTGATGGCGTGCAGACAACCATCCTGGCCTGCCCAACAGGCGTGACAATCAGCCGTTTGGCTTTCTCGACCGGATCGTTCACGTAATCTGCGATTTGCTTACCAATAGCTTCAACTTCGGCCATGGCGTTCTGTCTCCTTGTAAGGAAAACATTGAGGTAATGCTTACGCCGGGAGTGGGAACGTCGATCACCTATTCAGAGCCGCGAAATGGCAAAAGTGTCTAAAGAAACTGGTGAATACCTGAGTTGTCACATGATCTATTTCGGTGCCCCATCTAAAGACAAGCCTTTAGGTATTTATGCTGGAGCACGGTGATGGTTAGCGAGGTTTTTCAGGCGGGAAGTTACACTTCCAAAAAAAACGACAAGGGCGGGCACGACAAGACTAAGGAATCTTGGCTCGACCGCCTTTCGCGACCCACTCAGGTTCAGGAAGTCACAAAGGGCGAAAATCGACGCCTTGCCCGCCGCTACCGCTTATCCCTGGGAGAAACTCAACAGTGAATCTCATCTGCTACCTTGGAGTTCTGTCAACAACTGTATCCGACATTACCAATTTCTAGGGCTTAATTTTAAAAAAGCTATCGTCTAAGCCGTACTTAAGCTTGATGCGTCTCCAGAAGTCTGGCTCTACTTGTCTAGCGAATGCTACGGTTCCGATAAGCTTCTCTATTTGATCATTGTCTAGGTGTCCATTCTTGTAATGATATATCAAAGATCTAATCTCACGTTTTTTAGTTCTACCTAGAGACACATTTCCGTCGTTTGTTAGGACCAAACCGGTTACATGTCGGTTGTGTTTCTTCGATGAGAAAACGGTTTTTTCGTTATTGACTTCTAAGTCTGGAGAAGGTGTTGTAATCAAAATCTCCCTTACAAGGTCAGGGAACCCGAATAATTCACCCTTTTTTGCGGTAGAAAACGTCAAATCGTCAGCATAGCGTGTATAAGTGACGTTTAACCGTTCGCATTCTTTAGACATCGCACTATCGAATTCAAACATAATACAGTTTGATATAAAAGGAGAACTTGGAGCACCAATACTAAGTCGATATCCTAAGTTTTCATTCACAGATCTGAAGAATAGATTAGTAAAGAAATTAAGGTCTGTGCTGTCAACTTCGCCAACATTCTTCTCTAAGACACTTATAAAATCTTCAGGCCTTATCGAAGGAAAAAAATTACGAAAATCCATTTTCAGGATATAGGGGTTCGATTTATGCCTATCGGCATTGTCAACTATAGAGCGTCCCTCCCTGTATGCCATAGCACTGTCATGAATAGGAAGTACCGGCTTCAGGACTTCTAAAGCTTCTCTCTGTAATTTCTTTACAGGAGCTGCTGGCTGCGCAATCTCTCTTAAACCCTTCCCGTTCCGTTTCCGAATATAATAAACTTTGTAACGCCTCGGGCAGGTTTTGGCGTAACGAGATAACTCTCCAGATGGAATGCTAATATTCTTGGACACTTCATTTATAAATGACATATTAGACACCCTCTGGCGTAGTATTCATTTCAATGATTCTATGCCGTCTTTTTTCCGATTCTTCACGCGAGTAAAAAATAGAAGACTCAAGAAACATGCTATTGTCATCAAACCTATCGGACAAATCTTTAGATTTATACTTAATTTTTTTAAAAGACTTCACGCAAACATAAAATGTATCTCGCCCTAAATTTTCTTCCTTTACATATTCAGAAATACTTAACAAATAAATAAAGTTGTTTATTCTGACATTATCGATTTCTATTCCATGAAAACTTAACAGCTTTCGAATTTCCCCAATCCTAAGTGCCCGGTATATCCTTATTACCTCGTAAATTAAAAAGCAAATATGACCAGGGTCATCCTTGTCAAATTTAATAGTTGCATCAATCTTAGACAGTGCAGAGTTCACATCCTCAAATATGAAACCCAAATCGTCTTTGCTAATTCCGGCTGGATTGTGGAGTTCCCAAGGATATACGCAAACGCTATCTTTGTTGGCTCTCCTGAGCGTGGCTAGGGGGCCAAGCTTGATAAAAGAATCGTTGTTGTGATGCTTTTGATTTACGACAACCAAAAGCTTTTTGCGAAGCATTTCATTCGCTGAAAAAAGGCCCAACTCAACTATAGAGCCAGCACTCTCAAGAAAAATTACCAGTAATGACGCAATGTGTGCTAAATCGTTTTCAAAAGCTGCAAGATCTTTATATTGACCTGTTTCATGGTAATCCTTGAAGGTCTCAGCTCTAATGCAGGAGTCATGATAGGTTGGATAGCCATGCTCATCGAACGATTCAAAAAACCGCTCGCGTAACGATAGGGTGTCCATTTGCTTTACATCGACTTCACCACCGCAGATAAACAGGATGTGAGGGTCTAGGTTAAGCCTAGAGCTCTCTAGTTCGACTTTCTTGAATTGCTCAAACGGATGGTGGCCAGAAGACACGGCTGTCATTTCTTTTTATATAGCCTTTACCTTAAAGGGGCGCTGGAGACGACTCAGGCTCCGCATGGAGACTGAGGCGGCTCCAGCGCACCTAAGTGCCAACAATAATTTGGGGTCCGGATATACACCAGACACAACTCGACAAATCAACAAATCGAGCATTCGCGTAAAGGAATTTAGAGGGTATTCTTTTTTTTCAGTAGGAGCAAATCGCTGGAGGGCGTTTTCTCAAAACGTCTACATGAAAAGGTGGCGACTCCGGAAGACATGATCGAACCACTTAGCAGTGAAATTGATGGTGCTCCGGGCCGGAATCGAACCGGCACGACCTAACGGTCGAGAGATTTTAAGTCTCTTGTGTCTACCAATTTCACCACCGGAGCAGTCGGGGGAGGTTTTGACGGACAGAATTGTATAAGTCTCCGTGGGGTAACGCAATTCGGATTCTGCCCGCACTATCAGGCTGCCGGGCTGGTCTCTAGCGGGTTGATCGCCCTGCCCTTATAGATGTATCCCGCGATTTTCGGTGCCTTGGGGATGTAGAGGTTTTCCAGCTCCTGGATTTCAAAGCCGGCGTGACGGATCAGGTCTGCGATGTGTCGGTTCAGGTGGCAGCCGCCGGCCAGCTTTTTCCAGCCAGGGGTAATGCGGTTTTGCCATTTCCTCGTGTCATCGTGGGGCGATTCGCCGTGTTCCAGGAACAGGAGTTCACCGCCGGGTTTGAGCACTCGGCGCATTTGTTGAAGAGCGGCGTTCCAGTCGGGAATCGTGCACAGCGTGAAGGTCAGCAGAACGGTGTCCACGGAGTTGTCGTCCAGAGGGATTTTCTCCCCGGGCAGATCCAGCCATTCAACCTTTATTGGAGTTTTGGCAAGGTTGGGCTGGGCCTTTCTACGCATGCCTTCTGAGGGCTCCAGGCCGTACACCATGTCGACGTGTTCGGCATTGTAGAATTCCATGTTGATGGCCGAGCCCATGCCCACTTCCAGAACCACCCCTTTGGCGTGAGGGACCACCTGGCTACGAAGCTTCATCACCTGGCCCATGGAGCATGCGCGGTCTATGATGTGGGGGAGAATCCTGTCTTCGTAAAAGCTCATCGGCAACACCATAATTGTTTTAAATCAAGGGTGCGGCAAAACGCCCTATCGAATTTGCTACCATGTTTAGTAGCATAGTAAGTATCTGCCGGTAATAACAATATAACAAACAGAGCTAAGGCAGCGGCTGAACGGGTTCGCTGGGCCCGTTTGTTATGATGTGACCGTTACCGGAGGGTTCCCATGGAACTTGATCCTCTCATTCTATCGCGAATCCAGTTCGCGTTCGTGGTGTCATTTCACGCCATCTTTCCGGTGTTTACCATCGGCCTTGCCTCCTACATTGCGGTACTCGAAGGCCTTGCCTTCAAAACCGAGAATCCTGTGTGGGTGAAGCTCTCTGCCTTCTGGACCAAGGTGTTTGCCGTGGTGTTTGGTATGGGGGTGGTGTCGGGCATCGTGATGTCGTTCCAGTTCGGAACCAACTGGAGCAATTTCGCGCAGGCCTCGGCCAACTTCCTTGGCCCTATCCTGAGTTATGAGGTGGTTACGGCGTTCTTCCTGGAGGCGGCGTTCCTCGGGGTGCTGCTCTTCGGCCGGGATAAGGTGCCGGCTGGCGTTCACCTGTTTGCCGCCATCATGGTTGCGACGGGTACCTTTATTTCCTCCTTCTGGATTCTCTCGGCCAACAGCTGGATGCAGACTCCCGCGGGCACCGAACTCCGTGATGGCGTGTTCTATGTGACTTCCTGGAGCGAGGCGATCTTTAACCCGTCCTTCCCTTACCGCTTTGGCCATATGGCGCTGGCGTCCTTCCTGACCGGCGGCTTCGTGGTGGCCGGCGTGAGCGCCTGGTATCTCCTGCGGGGTCGCGAGGTGGAGGCCAATAAGAAAGCGCTGTCCATGTGCCTGTGGCTTTTGCTGTTCATTGCTCCTGCTCAGGCGGTGCTGGGTGATTTCCACGGTCTGAACACCCTGGAGCACCAGCCCACCAAGGTTGCGGCCATGGAAGGTAACTGGGAAACCTCCCGCAATGTGCCGTTGCTGCTGTTCGCCATTCCCGATCAGGAAAACCAGCGGAACCTGTACGAGATCGGTATTCCCAGCCTGGCCAGCTTCATCCTGACCCATGAATGGGACGGAGAGGTGCCGGGTGTGAGCGCAGTGCCGGTTGAAGAGCAGCCTCCGGTGGCGATTGTGTTCTGGTCCTTCCGGATCATGGTAGGTATTGGCCTGCTGATGATCGCCTTCGCGGTAACCGGCCTGGTTCTGCGTGCCGGCGGCAGGTACTGGCGCACCAACTGGTTCCTGCAGGGGATGCGTTTTATGAGCATTGCGCCCTTCTTTGCGGTACTCACCGGCTGGTTCGTAACCGAAGTGGGCCGCGCGCCCTGGCTGGTGTATGGCCAGATGACCCAGGCCGAGGCCCTGACCCCGTCGCTGACCGGCGGCATGGCGCTGTTCACGCTCATCGGCTATATCGTTGTGTACGCTCTGGTGTTTTCTGCCGGTGTCTACTACCTCATGCGTGTGTTGTATGTCGGTCTTGAAGACCGTGATGAGGACGAACACGAGGCAGATCGACCCAAGCGTCCGTTCTCCGCTGCACACGTGCCTTTCGAAATTGACCACAATTCTGACGATACTGTTGGTACTGCCAAGCCCGTCAACCAGGGAGGTCACTGATTATGGAACTGTTTGATCTGCCTCTTATCTGGGCATTCATTATCGGCTTCGGCATCATCATGTATGTGTTGATGGACGGGTTCGACCTGGGCGTGGGCATTCTCTTCCCCTTTGCTCCGAACGAGGAAGCCCGCGACACCATGATGAATTCGGTGGCCCCGGTGTGGGACGGCAATGAAACCTGGCTGGTGCTCGGTGGCGCCGGTCTTCTGGCCGCCTTCCCCATGGTGTATTCCATCTTCCTGCCGGCACTCTATATCGGTGTATTCCTGCTATTGGCCGGGCTAATTTTCCGGGGCGTGGCCTTTGAGTTCCGGTTCAAGGCCCGTACGTCACGTTATCTCTGGAACTGGGCGTTTGCCGGCGGCTCCACAGTTGCATCCTTTGCCCAGGGCGCCGTGGTCGGGGCCTATATCCAGGGCTTTGAAACCGCCAATGGCGTCTATGTTGGCGGCGCGCTGGACTGGCTGACGCCGTTCACCGTGCTCACGGGTCTGGGTATGCTGGCCGGCTATGCCCTGCTGGGTTCCACCTGGCTGATCATGAAAACCGAGGGGAATCTGCAGCAGTGGGCCTACAAGATCACCCTGCCCTTGCTCCTCGCGGTGTTGGTGGTCTTTGGCATCATCGGCGTCTGGACGCCCTTCGTGGATGAAATGGTGCGTGAGCGCTGGTTCTCCAACCTGAGCATTATCTGGGTCCTGCCGGTTCTGACACTGCTTTGTGCTATCCAGATTTACCGTTCGGTTCGTGATCGCAAAGACGGCATGCCGTTCGTGGCTACCATGGGCCTGTTCATCACCACCTATCTGGGCCTGGTGGTCAGCCGCTGGCCCTATGTGGTCCCGCCGGAATACACGCTCTGGGAGGCAGCCTCCGCCTATGAATCCCAGCTGTTCCTCCTGTTGGGTCTGCTGTTCGTGATTCCGATTGTGCTGGTCTACACCGCCTGGACCTATTGGGTCTTCCGCGGCAAGGTACGCGCCGGCGAGGGATATCACTAAGTGGCGGAGCCATCGGCCAATGGGGGCGGAGAGAATACCTCCGCCGCCGATCAGAAAGCCGTCAAAGGATGGCTTGCGGATCTGGCCCGTGGCAGTCGCCTGTGGATCCGAAGTACCGTGGCTGCCGGCACCGTTGCCGGCATTGCCACCATTATTCAGATGGTTTTGCTTGCCCGGATTATCCACCTGGGCATCATTGACGAGGTTCCGGTTGCGGACCTCACTCCTCTTTTTATGGGTCTGATTATCGCCCTCGTTGTGCGCGCACTTGGCCAGGGCTACCAGACCCGCTTCGCCGCTCGATGCAGCGAACAGGTTCGCCGTGACGCCCGCCGGCAACTCCACAAGCACTGGCAGGTCACCGGCCCTGTTGAACTGGGCCAGTCTTCGGCTGGCGCGCTTGCCCGCGAATGGATAGATCACGTGGAAGCTCTGCATGGCTACTTCGCCCGTTTTCTACCGCAGATGACCCTGTCGATGATTGTGCCACTGCTGATCCTCGCCCTGGTGTTCTGGCTGGATTGGCTGGCCGGCATCTTCCTGCTGCTGTCTGCACCGCTGATTCCCCTGTTCATGGCGCTGGTGGGTATGGGTGCGGAGAAACTGAACCAGCAGCATTTTGAAACCATCAGCCGACTATCCGGCCAGTTCCTGGACAAGGTACGCGGCCTGACTACGCTGCAGCTCTTCGGGCAGACCGAGGGGGCAGCCGAGCTGATTCGCAAGCGCTCGGATCATTACCGACGCATCACCATGAAAACGCTCCGGGTCGCGTTTCTGTCTTCGGCGGTTCTGGAGTTTTTTGCGTCGGTGGCCATCGCCGTTATCGCCATCTACATCGGGTTTGGTCTGCTGGGCTACATCACCTACGGGCCTTCCGAAGATCTGACCCTGTTTTCCGGGCTGCTGATTCTTTTACTGGCCCCGGAGTTTTTCCAGCCGCTGCGTACCCTTTCCCAGCATTATCATGATCGTGCCGCAGCGATGGGTGCTGGTACCGAAATTCTTGAGCGGCTGGCATCCCCGGTGAACCTTCAGAGCGCGAGTGAAACCGTGTCTGTGGAG
>Ga0114911_1001144_pt1 | contig 14478 bp, 7 predicted proteins | sample MalvireepMed_904_FD_89688 | JGI IMG/M metagenome (GOLD analysis project Ga0114911, IMG submission 89688) | Marine viral communities from the Global Malaspina Expedition - Malaspina viral metaG DeepMed_904 | ecosystem: Environmental > Aquatic > Marine > Oceanic | place: Mediterranean Sea...
GGGGAAATCAGGCAGCCTGCCAAGGTGGCAGCTTTGCCGTGGAATCAGTGGCAGCTTTCGCGTGGAATGGGTGGCAGGCTTCGTCTGGAATCAGTGGCAACCTTGGTCTGGAATACGCAGCCACTCGGTGGCCGCTCCGTCGGCTGGGTGGAATCCGAAATCCAAGAATGGATTGAGAATGCCATTCTGCAACGCGATGTCCGCTGATTCAGACAGGCACTTCTACACCCATCTTTATATTTATTATTAGTCAACTACTCAACATCAGAAAATGCACTACTACTAGTGAATAAGACCTCCAATTCAGGAGGTTACCCCGCCAAACCAGCATCTCCACATGATGCAAACCCAATGAAATCAGATAAATCCAACACCAGCACCCCTGGAGGTTTAGCCATGCATACATTCAAAAACCAAAATTCGCTACTGGGCAACATTGCTGAAATGAAACGCCGCTCAGAACAAGTCGGATACTCCCTTCTCAATAGCCCATCGACGGAAGACGCCGGCAGAAGGATTCTCAATTGCGCAACCGAGGTGGGTTTGCCAGCCGGGATCAACTCAGGGAAGCCTAACTACATAAATTTCTGCAACCACCGCCAGTGCCCAACCTGTCAGGAGAGACGAGCAAAAAGAGCCTGTGCAGCAATGCACCAACTCTTTGACCAAAACCCAAACCTCGTCGATGGAAAGTGGCTATTCCTGACATTAACAGTTAGAAACTGCTCAACGCGGAATTTGAAGGAAACGTTGGCCAGAATGTCAGACGCCTTCCAGCGGCTAACCAGAAGAACCTTCTGGCAACAAAACGTGTTGGGCGCAATTCGGTTTACTGAGGTGAGTGTCGGCCAGTCTGACCCATGTACCGCACACCCTCACTTTCACTGCCTCCTCCTTGTGAGACCGTCAATGTTCGCGGGCATTCACTATATGTCGGAAGAACGTTGGGCCAGTGCCTGGGCAGATGTTCTCCAGGAGCACTACATCCCGACAATTAATGTACAGCGGTTGAATTGCCCGCCAAACGAGGTTCGCACGCAAGTCGTCAGTATGGCAGGCTATTCATCCAAAGCCCGATTAGAAACCCCGGACCCGCAGTGGCTTATCGAGGTGACTCAGCAAATGAGGGGCTATCGCTCGGTTCAAGCCTATGGGCTGTTGGCACGGCCGCAGCTTCAACCACAAGTCTATGGTGTAACAGAGGATGCCTGTCAGCCTTTCATCCCAGCTGGCCGCTTCACCTGGAACCGCATCACCAAGCAATATCAGCGACTCTAATGCACCATCCATAATTCGCCACAATTCATGCGCTGGAACGCCACCTCCATCAATCATTGTTGCTTGTAGACAACAACAAACGACAGCCAGACTAGTTGATGGAGGTGTTTATGGCCAAGCGAACCCCGACGTGCTCTGACGAGCTTTACCGACTCATTGCATTGGCGCGGCTTGCCCAGTGCGGAGACCATCGTGCAACTGAACGATTAGCAGCGAAGATCAGCAAAACTGTCGGACAAACAAAATTATTGGCCGAAATTGCTAGCTTTCTGCGCGAGGAAAACCGTAAGCGTCAGGATAACCAGCGAAGGCGGGAGCAAACAAAGGACAGACTCCGGCCACCTACCTTTGCCCCAACACACCGATGTTTTAGAAAGAAGACCAAAAAGCGTCGACCAAGCTCTGATGCCATGTTCCGCGCCATTCTCTGCGGTGGTTTTGAAACTAACAGGAGCAGGCATTGAAACGCCCTTCATTGACAGGAACGCCGCCAAAACTTCAACCATCCGCCGGGATAACCTCAACGGCGCCGAAATGTGGGATTGCATCAGGCCCGCGAACGCATCGTGTGATGAAAATCCGGGTCCAGCCACAGGTCAAGCTCCTCAGGCCGTAGCATCAGCGGGATGCTTTTGGGGTGAATGTGACTAAATCTCGGGTGTGGTGGCAGGGTAATCACCGTAAACGAACTAACCTGTTCTCCTCCGAAATGCCAGGACTGCCATAGTCCGGCCAGGGCGGTCGCTTCCCCTTTTGGGTGAATGTTGTAGATCTACTTGCCCTTCCTTCATGAAATGCATTCACAAGCACGATGCAGCGGTGTATAGGGTATAATGCGAAAAACTTCGGGATCGAGACAGAATCACCTGCCTCGCTCTTGCAAACCGGCCAACTTAATCCGAAGTTCCATGGATCGATCTAACAAAAGATACTAGAATAGACCAAAGATTGACTGCAAACTCAACTGAGTAGTCTGGACGTCACACTCACTTGAACATCCCATCTTTCCAATGCACTATGCAGGACTGGCTTAAGGTGTAAACGCGCTTAGGGTCCCGCCAAAAGCCGCTCCGAAGTGGAACTCTTGCAAAGTGACGAGTTGGTCAGCTTGGATCTCCAGCTTTGAATCATATCGGCAACCCAAGATTCCTCTAGGTCGCGCTGTGCGGCATATTTAACCGCTACGGGCCATCCCCGTATTGCGAAAGGAACGACAATAGCAATATGGCTCACCATAAATTCATAGATCTCTTTGCTGGATGCGGCGGGCTATCTCTCGGCTTGTCGATGGCGGGATTGGAGGGTTTGTTCGCCATCGAGAAAGATCCGATGGCATTCGAGACGTTCTCAGAGAACTTCCTTGGCAAACGCAAACTACCAGTCAAGAGCTTTGCCTGGCCTTCCTGGCTGGAGAAGAGAGCCTGGGGCATTGACGATATTCTGGCCGAACACCACTCTGAACTGACGGACCTTCAAGGTAAAGTTGGGATTCTTGCCGGAGGCCCCCCTTGTCAGGGGTTCAGTTTTGCTGGTAAGCGTCAGGAGTCAGATCCTCGCAATTTGCTCTTCGAGAGATATGTCGGGGTCGTCGATGCCATACGCCCCTCTGCGCTCATCCTCGAGAACGTTCCAGGGATGAAGGTTGCCCACGCAACCAAGGCAACTGACGGAAGCCGGCAGCAAGCACCAGAATCCTACTATGACAAACTCAAGAGAAGCCTCGAGGCTATCGGCTATGATGTGCACTGCGAACTCATAGACGCGTCTCGATTCGGTGTCCCCCAGAGGCGTTCACGCCTCATTGTGCTCGGACTGGACAATGGTATTTCTACCAAGCTAGAAGGGGGTGTCGCGAGGGTATTTAACCTGTTAGAGGAAAAGCGTCAGGAACAGTTGTTCCAATTCCGTCTCCCAGGTGTGGTCACGGCACGGGATGCTATTTCTGACCTGAACACGGACCACACACTTCGCCAGCCATGTACAGACCCGTATTCTCCTTCAGGATTCGAGGAAGCGGTCTATCTAGGCCCCGATACCACTTATCAAAAGTTGATGAATAAGCACTGCCGTAACGATGCTATGGATAGCATGCGCCTCGCAAGGCACCGGCATGATGTCCGGGAGCGCTTCACCCGGATCCTTCAGGAATGTAGGCCCGGCGTACTAATGGATAAGGAAAGCCGAGAAAGGTTTGGACTCAAGAAGCACCGGATTTACTTGATGTCACGGGACCTTCCGGCACCTACGATCACCACGCTCCCAGACGACGTGCTCCACTATGCAGAGCCTCGAATTCTGACCGTAAGGGAAAGCGCAAGAATCCAGAGTTTCCCCGACTGGTTCCGCTTTCGCGGGAAATTCACCACTGGCGGCTCTAGGCGTGCAAAAGAGTGCCCTCGCTATACCCAAGTTGGCAACGCGGTTCCTCCATATCTCGCTCGGGCAATCGGGCTTGCAGTGACCGCAGCGCTAGAAGAAGCGTCCCAGTCAAGAAAAACAAATGACTGCGCAAGTTTTGGAGCCATACAAGATAAAGTTCTCGCAGCAGTTTAGGAGAGGTCATGGACGAAACCGGAACCACTGAGATCCAGTTCCCGCGGGATTTGATCGAATGGGCAGGACATCACTCCGGTGGTGTAAAGCGCCTGTTTGATTCTCAAAGTGGACGCCCAGGCAAAAGCCTCCTGCGAACCACTCTAATATCGATGCTGGAAGCCTGGGCCAGACAAATTGCTTCAGCGACAGACGAAGCTCCGAGGATACTCCTTCTAGTTGGAGGCCCCGGTAACGGCAAGACAGAGGCTATCGAGCACACCATCAAGTGCATGGACCAAGACCTTGCTGCAGAAGGCAAACTGCTTGATGAGCTTTCCCGAGCATTTCACCCCTCTGAGGGGCAAGCTGTCCCCCGGACTATACAAGTTGATGCCGGTAGTTTTGCCGCTGTATCGAGCCCGCTAGAGTTGTTTGTAGTACAAGACGCATCTGTGACAGCCGGACATGAGGGTAGATCGGCTTCAGAGCTTCTGGTTGAGGAGCTCACATCGATGCTCGAAGGTCCCAAGACTCACATATACCTATGCTGCGTCAACAGGGGAATACTAGATGATGCACTAATTTATGCCGTCGAAAACAAGCTGGAGCTTCCTCGTAAGCTATTGGAAGCAATTGCCCGCTCAGTCAGTCTGTCTTCTAACGCATTATCCTGCTGGCCTCCCAAAGGATTCCCGACAGTGGCATCCTGGCCAATGGATGTCGAATCACTTCTGATCCACCCTGAAGGCGGCACACCTTCCCCCGCTTCGGCCCTGCTAGACTATGCTACGAAGCCAGAACATTGGCCTGGGAAAGAAGAGTGTCCGGCCGGCGTTGCGTGCCCTTTCTGCCATAGTCAGTTCTTGCTGGCGCGACAGAGTCATCAGGAAGCCCTGCTGCAGATACTCCGATGGTACGAGCTGGCGAGCGGGAAACGCTGGAGCTTCCGTGATTTATTTTCTTTATTATCCTATCTATTGGCAGGCAACCAAAGCACAACACAAGGACAACAGGGTTCCCCATGCGAGTGGGCGATGCACCTTGTCGAGCAAGACAACTCTGCGCAATTCAACAAATCGCCCCGGATTGATCAACTAACGGCGATATTTCACCTTGCAACGTCAGGGTATCAGCACGCACTTTTCCATGGATGGGACAGTAGTGTAGCCAACCTAATGCGACAAGATATCAAGGATCTCGGACTGGACAAGTCAGTTGCCCAAACGAGAACTTTGCGCGGGCTTCAGCACTTTCTGGCCAGCCGCAAGAGCAATTACTTACCAGCTACAATAGCCACGCTACTAGAAAACTTATGCACTCTTCTCGATCCTGCCCTCGCCAGTCCCGATACAGAAGTTACAGTCAGTAGCCGCAACCGAATCAAGCTCGGTGAGCTCGACATTAGATTCAGCCGCTCCCTTGTTGGAGGGATTGATTTCGTGCGGAAGTACCAGATCCTATCGAAGATAGAAATCGACCTGCTAAAAAGACTAGCCGATGCTGACACTTTGCTTTCGGTTCCATCAATACGACGCAAAAAACCATCGGCAGCGAACCGGTTGCAGCGCATCCTACGTGATTTTGCCTGTCGGTTGGTGAGGCGCAGCATATGTAGTCGCTCTGCTGTCGTCTCGGATAACGAAATCCTCGCATCATTCCAGCAAGTCGTCGAGGAAGATGACAAGGGGCAAAGCCTATTCGAAGTTGCAAAGCAAGTTAAGGAACTTCTAAACAGTCGCCATGGATTTGAGGTCTCCCTGACCACGACTTTTGGTCAACCTTTGCCGCCCTCACAGCGCCAGGCGACTCTCATTGTTCAGCCTCGCCCAGTGAAAATGCTTCAACTTTCAACCCAGGGCCGCCCCCGTTCCCCCATATGTTTCTTGCAGGTTGGAACTGGCAGGTCCCAGCAACCCATTCCATTGACTTACGACCTTTTCAAGGCAGTAAAGGAATTGGAGAGAGGTCTGTCCCCAGCGTCCCTGCCTCGCACAGTCGTAGCATTGCTTGATACCACCCGAGCAAGGCTTTCAGGCCCAATCGTCAGGGATCCGGAGATTCTAATGGATGCAACGATTAAGCTCGGCACCGACGGTACTGAAATTGGCCAATCCTGGAATGGATTTATCGCTACCCTTGGGGAGGGCAAGCAGTGACTTTTGCCAATTTCAAACAGGCGCCATGGAAAACATCACACCCGAAATACAAACAATCCGCGCTATCAATCAGCCCTGCGCCGGAATATGCTAGCTCCGAGGTGCTGGTAGCGTCCCTATATCGAACCATCGGATACGACTCCGCTACCGAAGGTAGTGTACCTCAAGCAGGAAGGGATCTAGACAGAAAGATCCAGAAGCTCCGCGACAAGCGTTTACCGGCACCTTGTGGGGCAACATTGAAAGCCGACACTTGGCATACAGTACTTCACGGCATCCTCGAAAGCCCCAAACTACCCAACCAGTCATCCAAGCGATTCCTCCAGATAACACCGCTGGTGCCAGAAGTCGCTCTGTTTTCTGGGTCTGCGCGCCTTAGCAGTAACTCTTGGCCCGCTGGCAGTTTGCTTCGCCGCATGGTGTGGCTAGGTTCCGTGGATGATGATTCGGCTCGTGACCTATGGAGTGAACTCTTCCGCGCCCTGAGTGTGGGTGAGGACGACGACGTATTTGCACGCTGGCTAGGCCAAGAAACCCAGGCATGGAACGATTCCACAATGTGGGAACAAGCCCCTGTCCCCTCCAACGAAGTAGCTACCTTGCCGAGGGAGGATTTTGACAGCATCCTCTTCCTTCCATCGCGGCAGTTCACCAAAGATTTGCGCGCAGTAATCCATGCAAAGAGGACAATGACCCGGCGTCAGTGGACAAGTTTGCTGGAATCGATTCTCCGTCTCGCCGCAGCCACACATGTAATCTGGCTCTGTGACGTTCAAGCTAGGATCTGGCGCTGTCTATTTGACGCATATGAAAAGGGCGAGCAGATTTCTGAGCCAGAGGTCCGTACACGGATCTTCCCAGCTTCTCCCCAATACATGACGTATGGTGGAAAGGCCTTGCCAGGATTCCGTGACCGTGCCTCCAGTTACCTTGCAGCAAGACTCGGCATCAATACGTTACTTTGGTCACTAGACCATGCAGGGAAGGCCTTCGAGGGCAATCTTTCTTCTAGCAAGGACATCGCTGCATTGTGCAACCATATCCAGTCGAACAAAGAAGCCCTATCAAAGGCCGGAACGATGGAAAATCTGGTGGAAATGCGCGAGCGAGAGGCGCGTGCCTTGAATTGCAGGAAAGGCATTGGCTCTAACCTACTTGAGTTCGCTCGTCATGCACTGGGACAGCGGCAAACTGCAATTCATTTGCTCAGGGGATACGACCAAGGTTATATCCTCAAAAAGAAAGGCAGTAGTGCATCAAGCCCTTGGGTCGTATCACTCGGTCCAGTGTCTGTCCTTGCTTTAGTCCATTGCGCCCTCTTCGGCATGGTGGGTCCGAGATCCATACACCGTCTAGCTCAGCATCTAGCGGCGTACGGCATCGCTGTGGATCGACATGATGTTTCTCGTAATGACCTTGGACAACAACTCCGCATGCTTGGACTCGTACTCGATAGCCCAGATGCAGAAAGTGGCATGCTGTTGCTACCCCCGTTCCCCGCCACCCAGGCAAGAAGCGAAAGAATATGAACAAACTGGTACAAAGCCTTGCGCGGTTCATTTCGGAAAAGGTCCAAGGTTCAGTTGGTGGACGCACCACGACAACCACAAAGATGGAATCCCGATTTATATTCCATGGCCCTCCCATGGAAATTCTGGACCCCCTCTTCCTTGCGCTGTCCAAGAATGGAGGAATAGAGATCGGCCTGGCGGACGGCAAGACGACCTTGCTTCCCGTACTACTTCAAATGCCTCAGGGACATGATGGTGGCCCCAACCCTGGAATTGGGGTTTCCGGCAAGTGTGATGAGAACCACCTGCTCCATATACGCAACGATCCCCATAGCTCTAGCTTCATCGCGTTGGTACCGCCTGGCCAACACAACAATCGATCAGTCGCCTCTACCACCGATGAGTTCGGCATCAGCGCCTCTAGTAATACCGAGCACTCTACCTTCGAAGAATGGTGGGAAGATGAATTCATCCAGCGTCTGGTCAGACAAGGACTTGAGGCAGCCTGCATTGATAAGAACTCAATTCAGGATGCTATCAAATTGGTAGAGAGCGGAGCCTCTGCGCTTGATGAAATGGACAAGGATGAGGGAAGCAGGACAGCAGCTTGGCGATTATTGTCTCGAGTTTATTCCATCCCGGGGAATGATCATGGCTTATCTGCAGGCGTTGCGCTGGCACTCGCCTGCGGTACACCGCCAACTCGCGCCGGAGGCGTATCCACAAAGCAACAGCTAAGCATAGTCGCTCAGATTGCTGGCGAGATGGCCGATGGATTCAAGACTGGCATTGATGGCATTACTAGCGATGTTACGCTGGACGATTCCACAAAGGAGGCCCTCGAGGCCTTCCTGAAGCATATTCAATCAAACTGTGAAGTGCCCACGGCCTTTGAAAGAGCTACGCAAGCGTTCTACATTCCTGCCGATTCCTTCGAGATCGAATCGCCACCTCAATGGTGGAAAACACTGGATATCGAGTGCTGGGCCGAGCTGCTGTCTGAAGAGTCAGATGAAGCAACGGGAGAACTCACGATTACGTGTACGAATGCAATGCTTCCTATAGTTCGAAGCATACCTGCCATCGTCCGCGATGTCGTCGAGCTTTCTATAGATGTGGGAAGCAGCGATGAGGAATCCCCGGTTGAAGTTCACCTGACTGGCGGCTCCTATGGGAAGTCACCGCAATATTTCGTTGTGAATGGCACAAAGTCGCTAGAAGATACCCCACCTTCCAACGGCCAAAGAGCCCCGATCACCTACAAAGTGGCATCGGAGGGTCGCAAAACTGCAACGACAAGGATTATATCGTTGGCTACCTGGGCGCCCGGCATCATGGTGAGTTGTCGAATGGCAAGGAAACTCACACCCCCAAGGAAGCCTCGCAAGGGACGCGCCTCTGCGGACTGGGAAGCCTCGCTATCCCTCCCTGGATCAGGACGCTACGAGATCCTTATCTTCACGTCACCCGGGACCACGCTAGCGAGCGCAACCGGAATTCCCGATGACGCAACTGAAAAACCGGACGGAGACCAGCAGCCACTCGATCTCCACCCAATAGGGGATGGACAATACCAAGTAGAAATTGAAGCCGACGGTAATTACCAAGTGGAGATTTCCTTCCAACCGGGGACCAGAGACGATATTGAAACTTGCAGAATCAACATTGCATGTGAGGAGGTGAAAGAGGAAGGCTGCAAAAGCGAGTTCGAGCGCCTAATCAAGTTAAACCGGCGCAATTTGGAAAAACTCGATACGAAGGCAATCATTCAGCTCGAACGTCACGCACGATCTTCAAGTCTGCAAGGGTGGCTACTTGACGAGCAAAATATCTCCAGCTCGTTCATCCCACTTGTATTATCGGACGACTATTCATCCCAGTGGTCCCCTCCCGACTGGAGCGGTCGTTTCGGCCCGATCATGTCGCAAGCTCGGTTCCTGCACGACCCTCGGCCTGAAACCTCTTTTTTCCAACCTCCAAAGGAGTTCATCGAAGCCCGACGAAAAATATCAAGTCGGATAAGAGAGACGAACGACCAGGCAGGACTGGTTGAATCTGCCCCATTGGGTAAATGGCTGGCAAGAGATCCTGACTTCCGCTCCCTCGTCGAGAATTATCTGGACGCATATATGGCGTGGCTTTCCAGCGACCGCGACATTGCGTGCTGGATAGATACGATTGCCGTTTGTTCAAGAGAGATGGACGGGCAGACCCTCGCCCGGATCCCAGATGCGATTATCCTGTCACCACTGCACCCCTTGCGCTTCGCATGGCATTGCTTTGCGCAATACGTGCTCCATGAAGAAGTGGAAGGAGAGGATCCCCGCCCCTGCCCAGCAGCAAGTATTCTGGACCCGTCATGCGTACCTGACATCCTAACTATGTCACTTCAGGCCCCAGGAGGGCCTGACGGTATCGACCGCGTTGACTTTCTTTCCGTGGAATGCAATTCCGACTATTGGTCGGTCCTTTGGAATGGATCTCGGCTTGGCCAGATCGCCGACAAGTCAAATCAATCACCTCTAGACGAGACATTTGGTCTCGTAGTTGGGGGCGTCTCGAACGGGTTCAGCCCAGCCCAGGTATCGAGGGCTCTCGAAGACGTTTCAGATCTCCTTTCAGCAAAGCCAATCCTCAGCATCGTTGTCTCCAGCGCAGGAGGAACCACGGACGCATGCAATGAAGGACTGGCAAGCTGGTGTACCAGAAGATTCGGCAACAAAGAAAAAAACTTAGCATATCCAGGAACGGGACCCAGAATACTAGAGGTTTTCGACACGCGACCAAGTAGTTCTCGCCCTGACCAGGCGGCCATCGCCAATCTCTCTGAGGACACAGGCAGTCACGTCCGCTGGTTCGAGAAGCAACCTAAGGGGACCAAGCCCGATCTTGGCATAATAGCCCAGCTTGAATCTGCCCAGCCGGAGGCAACTCCTGTCGGAATGCGTTCACCGCTCAGTATCGGCGGCCTACTTCGGCATCGGATAAGGCGCCAGTTGCATAATGCTTTCCTGAATGAGTCTAGGCAAGGTCTCCCGATGCCACCTTCGGGAGAGGTTCTCGCCGACAAGATAGCTAACTGTATTACTGCCATCGAAAGCACTCAAGATGACAAGACAGGTTTACAGTTTGCTCCGAACGTTCACGCTATCTCGAACATGCTCGAGGAGAAAAACACCAGCTTTGTGGCGGTATCATCCTCCGCCATCGATCCAGCCTGCTTCCTTGGCGGGCGTATCAAGGGAACCTATCTCTGGGACTATGACCTTCCCTCATACTCAAGCCGGGCGGGAGACACAAACGGCTATTACTTGCTATCCCAAATACGAGTAGCCGATCGGGATGCTCTAAGGCGGGTATTGGAGCTACTGCCAGATTGCAACGACCTTGCTGACGAAAAGGTAGAGCAAATATTGCTGGAAGTCGCGCGAAGAGGAATACCGACGGTCCGAGGGCTTTCTGGTGATGACACCGGTGCCACAGGGGATTTGGGGTTATTCCTGTCAGTACGCCTTCTTCAGGATCAATTCCGCGTATCCGGCAACTCAAATAGTCTTCTTCCGGTAATTTCGGGATCGCAGGAAGATACGACAATAGCCTTGATCGTGCCTGTCGACCCCTTCCGCGGATACCTAGCCGATCTCGCACGTTCGCTTGGGAAGGAGAAGAAGGATGCATCTCTCTCGCGCCCAGATCTGCTGGTGATCGGCATTCGTGCTTGCGGCAACGAAATCCGGCTGCACCTCACCCCCGTCGAAGTGAAATGCAGGCAAGGAACAACCTTCAGCCAGGCCGATTCAAAGGAAGCTCTGGCCCAAGCCAAATCCCTCTCCACACTCTTCCACTCCATTCAGGAGCGCGCAGCGAAATCCCTTGCTTGGAAGCTTGCCTACCAGCACTTGTTGCTTTCAATGGTGGGATTTGGGCTACGTGTCTATAGCCAGCAGGAAGCCGTTTCCAGGATTGGGGCCCGCTGGGCCGAATACCACGAGATGATTACAGCCGGGATCCTAGGTCCGACACCTGTGACAAGTGTCGACGAGCTAGGTCGGCTAATAGTCGTGGACAACTCGTCACAAAGCGGGCCCCGTGACCACGACGGCGATGGCTACCCGGAGAGTATATTCATCTCCCAAGCAGACGCTGGCCGGATAGTGGCTGGTGATGCCCAGACGTTCTATGAGGCCGTAAGAGGAAAGGTTGGCAGCTGGGGGTTGCTACCTGATGCAGCTAAGATACCGGGGGTCACCACCCATTCGCCCACAGGCCAGTCTTCTGGTGAAACGCAAGTTGTGGCGGGGGGATCGGACAACGAACCACCAGTGCTTGCTTCTAGCGAGGAAGCCGGTATGCCAGAAGGGCGCTTCGTCCCCGAGAATATAGCCGGAGCCAATCAGAACGAGCCGCCCAACAAAGGTGGAGGAATTACACTATCGGTAGGTCGGACAGTCGATGGTTTCGAGCCTCATCAACTTGATTTAAACATTTCGGATACTCGACTGAACCAGCTCAATATTGGTGTCGTGGGGGATCTGGGGACCGGCAAGACACAATTACTTAAATCGTTAATCCTCCAGATAGCGACAGCACGGAAAGCGAACAGGGATATCAAGCCAAGATTGTTGATCTTCGACTACAAACGGGACTACAGTAGCCCTGAGTTCGTGGAAGCCACAGGCGCGCGGGTCATACGGCCATCCCGACTACCGCTCAATCTTTTCGAGACAGCGGACATGGGTGAATCCGTAGCTCCTTGGCTGGATCGGTTTCGCTTCTTTGCCGATGTACTAGACAAGGTGTACTCCGGCATTGGGCCTGTTCAACGAGACAAGCTGAAAAGTGCGGTCCGGAATGCCTATACAACTTGCAATGCGCAAGGTCACGCGCCAACGATCTATGATATTCATGCGGAATATAGGGACCTTCTTGGCGGAAAATCGGATTCGCCGATGGCGATCATCGACGACTTGGTAGATATGGAAATCTTCGAGCCGGAGTACAATAAGACAAAATCATTCGATGAATTCCTTGACGGCATAGTGGTCATATCCCTTGATGCCCTTGGGCAAGACGACCGGAGCAAGAACTTACTTGTCGTCATCATGCTCAACATGTTTTACGAGAATATGCTCAAAACGCCAAAGCGTCCCTTCCTAGGCCAAGATCCCCAGTTGCGTGTTATTGACTCATACCTCCTAGTCGACGAAGCCGATAACATCATGCGCTACGAGTTCGACGTACTCCGGAAGTTACTGTTGCAGGGAAGGGAGTTTGGTACCGGTGTGATACTGGCATCTCAGTACCTGAGGCACTTCAAGGCCGGTGCCACGGACTACAGGGAACCTCTGCTCACCTGGTTCATCCACAAGGTACCAAACGCTACTCCCGCGGAGATGGGCGCCTTGGGTTTTACTTCGGATTTGGGGGAGCTCTCCGAACGAGTAAAGACCCTGCCAAACCACCACTGCGTATACAAATCTTTCGATGTACCGGGCGAAGTCATACGTGGACTACCCTTCTTCGAGTTATGGAAGGGGAATTTAAGTTAGCGACCCAGTTGATTCGAGATTCAAGTATGGTTGATTTCCTGTCCCCAGAAGAGAGATCGGCACGAATGTCCCGCATCAGGGGCAAGGATACCAATGTGTCTGGAGTGCACCCATAGTTTAGAGTAAAGTCGCCGCGACCAGCTGGAGTTCTTACAACTGGCTCAACGGCCCAATATCCCGCGGATTATCGAAGCTAACTACGCCGTTGGTGTAGTCCTCTACTAATTCCGTGATCACCTTAACCGCCTGTGGATCAGCTGTGAGGAAGCCCAAAGGGAGTGTAACTGGAAGGCTCTCTGGCCTGGAGACATGGTAAGACACTGCCGCCAAACGATCAGGTAGCACCAGAACCTCAACGTTTCCTTCTAGAAACCCCTCGACGAGACCAAAAACACTGGAATTCTGTTTCGAAAACTGCTGCTTCCAACGGTTGATCGCAAGACGATCTTTTGCATCCTGAACTGGTACAAAAAGCTTTGGCGTATAAAGCCGAGCGGGCTTCTTTCCCTTAGTCACAGCGCGATCTATTAATGAATCAAGACAGGCACTGGTCCGCATGGTTTGACCCCAGAACCCGTCGGCAGGCGCAAGCCACAGCAAATCTGGAGGAAATTCGTCACTACTTTTCGGTGAATCGACGTGCCTATCTAGGTATCGAACGATTAGTTCCCAGTTTTCCTTGGAATAGATCGGGCCTAAAAGCGGAATCCGGACAGGGTCGTCTAGCGAGCCCTCCTGTTGATCCAGCATCAGCTTGGCGATATCGATTGAGGAATCATTGAGCAGAACTGGAGTATCACGATCCTCCAATATTTCCATCGCCCTCGTGATCTCTTCAAAGTTCGTTGGTTTTTGAGCGGAAGCAAGAGCGTCGGTGACGAGCTCTTGAACTGTGGAGGAGTCCTCCAAAACATCGTAGTCCGCCCTTTCAACCTGCATGCCGTCTAGATCAATGGCGAACCTACTAGTCAGCCTAAGCGGCTCCTGCCCCAGCTTGCGAACAGACTCCATGGTATAAATGCTGGGTCTGCCCGGTTCGTCGTTGACGGACTTATGTTCCCAAAATCCTTGCTCCTGGATCTTGTGGAAATTCTCTTGAAATTTTCGTTTTGCCAAGCGCTCACTGTTAGCGATCGTTTCATTTGGAACTTCCAACCTCAGACCAGGCACCCAGCTTTCATTTGTACGTTTTCTGCCTACACAATTAAAACTTGCCAGTTCGAAGGCAAAAGCGCCGCCGCTTTCCATTAGTGTTGAGACGTGTGGTGTCGCCCCCAATTGAACAAAATAGCCCCGGGCCTGCGCTGTCAGGTCAATCTGGCCATTTGCTAGCCCGGATTTCTCATAGGTCCCCAGCAAGTCTCGCAGACTGTGCGGGTTACCGCCATTACCGCTCATTGGCGGCCGTGACTGATCAATAATCGATCAATTCCTGTTGTCCGGACACAC
>Ga0114911_1001145_pt1 | contig 14475 bp, 14 predicted proteins | sample MalvireepMed_904_FD_89688 | JGI IMG/M metagenome (GOLD analysis project Ga0114911, IMG submission 89688) | Marine viral communities from the Global Malaspina Expedition - Malaspina viral metaG DeepMed_904 | ecosystem: Environmental > Aquatic > Marine > Oceanic | place: Mediterranean Sea...
AAGAAGCCCGCAAGCAGGCCGCGGCCGAGAAGCAGCGCAAGGCCGAGGAGGCCCGCAAGCAGGCCGAGGCCGCTCAGCGTGCCTCGGAACAGGCCCTGGCGAGTTCGATAGCCGGCGAAGAGCAGGCCATCGCCAATGCCAGACAGGCGGCCCAAGCGGCGAACGGTTTCAAGAACCTGGTCAAGCGGGCGGTCGAGCAGGCCTGGATCATTCCGTCCGGGGCCACCAATCAGATGCGTGCCGTGGTCAGCCTCAAGTTGCTGCCGACCGGTGAGCTGGTCAATGCTTCGATTCGCAGCAGCAGTGGCAACGCCAGCTTTGATCGCTCGGTCCTTCAGGCCGTCGAACGCGCCGCGCCGTTTCGTGAAATGCGCGAGCTGCCAGCCGCCGCGCAGCGGCAATTTCGTGAATTCAACCTGGATTTCAATCCCAAGGATATGCGCCGATGAAACGACTAGCTCCGTTCCTGCTCGGCTGGCTGATGCTGCTGTTCAGCAACCTGGCCAGCGCGGAACTGACCATCGAGATCACCAAGGGCAGCGATGAGGCGATTCCCATCGCCGTCGTGCCCTTCGCTGGGCAGCAGTTGCCCGAAGACATCGCTCAGATCGTCAGCGACGACCTGAAACGCAGCGGTCAGTTCGATCCGCTATCGCGCAGCACGCTGATCGCCTCGCCGACCGCCAGCGATGAAGTTCGCTATCGCGACTGGCGTGCCGTCGACAGTAACTACCTGGTGGTCGGTCAGGTCAGCCAGACCGAGCAGGGCTATCGTATCCAGTTCGAGCTGATGGACATCTACGGCGAGCGGCGCATGCTCGGCGAGGCCGTCAACGTCAGTGCCAACCAGTTGCGTTCCGGCGCACATTACATCAGTGACAAGGTTTACGAGGCGATCACCGGGGTGCGTGGCGCATTCTCGACGCGTATCGCCTACGTTACCGCCCAGGGTGCCATCGACAATCGTCGTTTCGCGCTGAACGTCGCCGATGCAGACGGTCGCAACAGCCAGCAGATTCTGACCTCGCGTGAGCCGATCATGTCGCCGGCCTGGTCGCCGGATGGCAACAAGCTCGCCTACGTATCCTTCGAATCGGGCAACTCGGCGATCTACATCCAAAATCTGGCGACCAGCCAACGCGTCCAGGTCACCGCGTTTTCGGGTATCAACAGCGCGCCGGCGTGGTCGCCGGATGGCCGCAAGTTGGCAATGTCGTTATCGAAGGATGGCCAGCCGGAAATCTATGTCATGGACATCGGCTCGCGCAGTTTCCAGCGTCTGACCCGCAATGAGGCGATCGATACCGAGCCTTCCTGGGCGCCGGACGGCAACAGTCTGGTATTCACATCGGATCGCAGTGGTGGCCCGCAGCTGTATAGCTACTCGCTGGGGAGTGGCGAAAGCCAGCGACTGACCTTTACCGGCAATTACAATTCACGCGGGCGCTACTCGCCGGATGGCGAAACTCTGTTTATGATCCATCGTGGCAACAAGGGCTTCAGCGTTGCCAAGCAGGATCTGAGCAACGATCGACTGACGATACTGAGCGACTCGCAGTGGGCCGAGTCACCCAGTGTTGCGCCGAACGGGAGCATGGTAATCTTTGCCACCCAGCAGGGGAACAGCGGGGTGCTGAGCGTGGTGTCGGCCGATGGCAATGCCTCGTACCGCCTGCCCTCAGCCGAAGGCGATGTGCGGGAGCCCGCGTGGTCGCCGTTCTTGAACTAAGCCCGAACCTACAGTAACAACTGTGACATTCGAATTTTGAGCAAGGAGTTGACAATGAAGTTTAAATCGTACGCCAAGAGCCTGGCCGTCGCTGCGTCCCTCGCTGTCATGGCTGGCTGTGCCAGCACGGGCGGCACTGAGGACGGCAGCATGGATGGCACCACGTCCGGCGGCCAGGGGCAGAGCGGCGTGACCACCGGTCAGGGCGTGACCACCGGCCAGCCCAGCGGTTCACAGGTAGGTGCCGGCCAGCGCGCGGCGATACCCGATGTGCGCACCATCTATTTCGACTACGACAAGGACACCATTCGCCCCGAGTTCGAGTCCGTACTCAATGAACATGCCGAGTATCTGCGCAACAACCCCAATGTCCAAGTCGTCCTGCAGGGCTACGCCGACGAGCGCGGCACCCGTGAGTACAACCTGGGCCTGGGCGAGCGTCGTGCGCAGTCGGTGGAGCGTTACCTGAGCGTTCAAGGCGTATCGTCATCGCAGATTGATGTCGTCAGCTACGGTGAAGAGCGCCCGGCCGTGGAAGGCCACTCCGAACAGGCCTACGCGAAGAATCGTCGCGTGGTCATCGCTTACTAAGCTCCGGCGGAGTCAAGCATGAAACACAGTCTGAAAGGACTGTGCGGCGCGGGGGCCCTGGTGCTCCCGCTGTCCGTATGGGCCGCTCCCGTGGTCGAAGATCTCTCGGCCAACCAGCAGAACAACCTTTACCAGCAGACCCAGGCTCGTCCTGAGGCTAGTGGAAACTTGGTCCTGTTCAACCAGTTGCAAGACAATCAGCGTCAGATTAAAGAATTGCGCGGGCAGATCGAAGAGTTGCGCTACCAGCTCGAGCAGCAGAAGACCCTGGCGCAGGAACGCTATCTGGAGCTGGAACAACGTATCAATGATCTTGCCGCCGCGCCTGGCGCTGGCAATGCCGCCCAGGGCGACGGGGCCGCCAGCTCGGCCGAGCAGGGCGACGATGGCGATCCGGCGGTCATGGCCGCCGGCCAGGAAGATCGCCAGGCGTACCGTGCAGCCTTCCAGAAGGTTCAGGATCGCGATTTCGATGCCGCGCTCACCGCGTTCGAGACCTTCGTCAAGAACTATCCCGATTCGCCACTGCGCGCCAACGGCTATTATTGGCTGGGAGAGCTCTACTCGGCACGTTCCGAGCTGGAGCCGGCAGCCCAGGCGTTCACGACCGTGATCGAGGACTACCCGCAAAGCAACAAGCTCCCCGATGCGCTCTACAAGCTCGGGCTGCTCAAGGCGCGCCAGGGCCAGCCGGATGCCAGCAAGCAACTGCTGAATCGGGTCCAGCAGGAGTATCCGGATAGCAATGCGGCCAGCATGGCCGGCGATTTCCTCAACCAGTCCGGGCTGTGACCGGCAACGAGGAGTCATGATGAGTTGCAAGATCGATTACCAGGCTCCCGCGGAGCTGTTGGCGGGGCGGGTGATCCTGGTAACCGGCGCCGGTGAAGGCATTGGCCGCGCCGCTGCCAAGTGCTATGCCCGCCATGGCGCCACGGTGATATTGCTGGGCCGCACGACCGCCAAGCTCGAGACCGTCTACGATGAGATCGAGGCCGAGGGCGGACCCCAGCCGGCGATTTTCCCGCTCAATTTCGAGGGCGCCACGCTCAAGGATTATCAGGACATGGCGGCCACGCTGGGCAAGGAGTTCGCTTGCCTGGACGGCATTCTGCACAATGCCGGCCTGCTGGGACGGATCACGCCGTTCGAGCAGTACGATCCCGCGCTGTGGGAACAGGTCATGCAGGTCAATATCAACGGACCTGTCTGGATGACCCAGGCGTTGCTGCCGCTGCTCAAGGCATCCGCAGCCGCCTCGGTGATCTTCACGTCGTCCAGCGTAGGCCGCAAGGGGCGAGCGTTCTGGGGCGCCTATGCGGTCTCCAAGTTCGCTACCGAGGGGGTCGTCCAGGTGCTCGCCGACGAGCTGGAGAGCCTTTCTTCGGTGCGCGTCAACAGTCTCAACCCCGGCGCCACGCGGACGCGGATGCGCCAGGCCGCCTTTCCCGGCGAAGACCCGGCGACGCTGCGCAGCGCCGAGGAGATCATGCCGACCTATCTATGGCTGATGGGCGACGACAGTCAGGGCCATACCGGCGAGCGCTTCGACGCCCAGCCGGCACGCAACTAGCTTGTCGGTCGGCAATCGTCGCTGGTTTTAATTGCTGTTCGCTGAGCCGCGCTCAGCGAGGCGAACCGACCAGATCGATCAGTGCGGCGGTAAGCTCCTGAGGGTGCTCGAACCAGCGATCCGCCCGCCAGCTGTGCCGATCCTCGGCTTCGTCGATATAGCCATAGCCGACCGCGATCGCGACCATGCCGGCGGCCTGGGCGGCCTGCATGTCGCGAACATGATCGCCGATGTACCAACACTGCTCGGCACTCAGCCCCAGGCGCTGAGCCGCCGCCCACAGCGGCTCCGGAGCGGGCTTTCTCACCGGCAGGTCATCGACGCACAGCAATGCCCCCGGCGTGAGGCCCAGCGCCTCGATCAGCGGCGCGGCATACGCACGCGGCTTGTTGGTGACGATGCCCCAGGCCCGCGGCGGTTGCGACCAGGTTGCCAACAACGGCTCCAGCCCCGGGAACAGCCGGCTCTCGGCGGCAACGTCGCGGGCGTAGCTGTCGAGCAGGAAAGCGCGTGCCGTGGCGTGTTCGGGGTGCGTGGCCTCGAGCCCCAGCGCCAGCGTCACCAGCGCGCTACCGCCGTTGGAAACCTGCGCGCGGATGACCTCGAAGGGCAGCGCGTCGAGACCGTGGTGCGCGCGCAGGGCGTTGGTCGCGCGGGCCAGATCCGGCGCGGTGTCGACCAGCGTGCCGTCAAGATCGAACAGCAGGCCAAGCGGCGCATGGCTCACGGCGCCTCCATCGAGCAATGCATCATGTAGTTGACCGAGACATCGCGCGGCGCCAGGCGGTAGGTGCGGGTCAGCGGGTTGTAAGTCAGCCCGCTCTGTTCGCGCACGCGCAGGCCAGTGGCCCGGCACCAGGTGGAAAGCTCCGAGGGGCGAATGAACTTGCGATAATCGTGGGTGCCGCGCGGCAGCAGGCTGAGCACGTATTCCGCGCCGATGATGGCCAAGGCATAGGCCTTGGGGTTGCGGTTGATGGTCGAGAAGAACACATGGCCGCCGGGGCGTACCAGCGTTGCGCAGGCGCGCACCACCGCGGCGGGATCGGGGACGTGTTCGAGCATTTCCAGGCAGGTGACGACGTCGAATTCGCCGGGTTGCTCGTCGGCCATCTCTTCGGCGCTGACCTGGCGATAGTCGAGCGTCACGCCGCTCTCCTGCTGATGCAGGCGGGCGACTTCCAGCGGCGTCGCGCCCAGGTCGATGCCGGTCACCTTGGCGCCGCGGTGGGCCATGGCTTCACTCAGGATGCCGCCGCCGCAGCCTACGTCGAGCACGCGCTTGCCGGCGAGCCCGGCACGGGCGTCGATGAAATCCAGACGCAGCGGGTTGATCTCGTGAAGCGGCTTGAATTCGCTGTCAGGGTCCCACCAGCGACTCGCCAGGGCCTCGAACTTGGCGATCTCGCTGGGGTCGACGTTGCCGCGCTGGGTATCGCGTGCTGCCGGGTTCATTGCGCCTCTCCCTGTCGGCGGGTATGAAACATGGCCCGCTGACGAGCCGCGGCCATGTGCTTGAGTTGCTGTATGATGCTCGCATTCTACTCTTTCTCGACAGGCTGTGGGCAAAGATGCCACCGTAGCACCGGCCAGCCCGGGCCGTGAGGGCCATGTCGAGTGACCCAGGTCGAGAGCGCCGTGCCGGTTGACGATGCGCTCACCGCAGCTACTGCACTTGACCATGGCGGGGCTCGCTTCGGCGCCTCTCTATGGCATACTTATTGACATTCATGCAGGAGGGACCCCCATGATTCGTAAGGCCGTACTACCCGTTGCCGGTCTTGGCACCCGTTGTCTGCCGGCTTCCAAGGCCATCCCCAAGGAAATGATCACCATCGTCGACAAGCCGGTGATCCAGTATGTGGTCGAAGAGGCGGTGGCCGCCGGGATCAAGGAGATCGTGCTGGTCACGCACTCCAGCAAGGGCGCCATCGAGAATCACTTCGACAAGCATTTCGAACTCGAGACGATGCTCGAGGCCAAGGGCAAGGACGAGCTGCTCGCCGAGGTGCGCAAGATCATCCCCGACGACGTCAGCATCATTGCAGTGCGCCAGCCCGAAGCGCTGGGTCTCGGCCATGCGGTGCTCTGCGCACGCTCGGTGATCGGCGAGGACGAGCCCTTTGCGGTGCTGCTGCCCGACGTGCTGGTCGATGACGAAGGTCTGCCGCGCAATGATCTGGCGGGAATGATCGACGCCTACCAGCGCACCGGCGATGCTCAGATCATGGTCGAGAACGTGCCCCGGGACATGGTCAACAAGTACGGCATCGTCGCCCTCGAGGGCGATGTCCCCGAGCCCGGCAACAGCGCCTTGATCAGCGACATGGTCGAGAAGCCCAAGGTCGAGGAAGCGCCCTCGACGCTGGCGGTCATCGGGCGTTACCTGCTGCCCGGCGCAATCTTCGAGCTGCTCGCCAGGACCAAGCCCGGTGCCGGCAACGAGATCCAGTTGACCGATGCCATCGACGCGCTGCGCGCACAGCAGGGCGTGGCCGCCTACCGCATGCAGGGCGAGACCTACGATTGCGGTCACCAGTTGGGCTATCTGGAAGCCACGTTGGCCTTCGGCAAGCGCCATCCCAAGTTCGGCGAAGGCTTCAATGCCTTGCTCAAGCGTTACGCCAACGAGGGGTAAGGCCGATGCGAATCATCGTACATGGCAGTGAGCTGTCCGCGGCGACCGCCGCTGCTGCGCTGGCCTCGGTCGGCCACCGAGTCGACTGGTATCCGCATCCCGAAACGAGCTGGACCCAGCTCGCCGCGGCCGATTGGCTAAGCGGCGAACCGTTCGTCGCCGCCGAACTGACGACAAGCCGCGAGTCGGGGGCCTTGCGCATTCACGATATGCCGAGCGCTTTCGATGCTCAGCCGGAGGCGGATATCGTCTGGCTGGCTCTGGCGCCGGACCAGCGCGATGCCGCCGAGCAGTTCGTCGATGCCATCGCCGGCGTGCAGCGTTCGCCTTTGGTGGTGGTCAACAACTCGACGTTCCCGGTGGGCCAGACCGAGGCGCTGGAAGCACTGCTGCGGCATGCCTCGCAGGTGGCCGTGGTGCTGCCGGACATGCTCGAGGAAGGGCGTGCCTGGCAGGTGTTCACACGGCCCGCGCGGTGGCTGTTGGGCTGCGAGGATGACTGGGCGGCCGACCAGGTTCGTGAAACATTGCGCGCCTTCAATCGCCGCGCCGAGGTCTTCCAGCGCATGCCGCGCCGCGCCGCCGAGCTGACCAAACTGGCGATCAACGGCATGCTGGCGACGCGCATCAGCTACATGAACGAAGTCGCCGGACTGGCCGACTCGCTGGGTGTCGACGTCGAGCACGTGCGCCAGGGCATGGGCGCAGACACCCGTATCGGCTACGAGTATCTGTATCCGGGAATCGGCTTCGGCGGACCCAACTTCTCCCGCGACCTGATGCGCCTGGCCGATGTCCAGCACCAGACCGGACGTGAATCGCAGTTGCTCGAGCAGGTGCTCGACATCAACGAGAGCAAGAAGGAGACCCTGTTCCGCAAGTTGTGGAATCATTTTCACGGCAAGCTGGAAGGGCGCACGGTGGCCATCTGGGGCGCCGCCTTCAAGCCCGGCACCACGCGCATCGACCATGCCCCGGTGTTGACGCTGTTGCGCGCGCTATGGGCCCAGGGCGTTCATGTCCGCCTGCATGACCCGGCCGCACTACCGGCGCTGCGCAAGGAACTGGGCGATCATCCACTGCTCAGCCTGCACGAGGATGACCCTTACGCCGCCTGCGAGGGCGCCGACGCCTTGATGCTGGTCACCGAGTGGAAGTGCTACTGGAACCCGGATTGGCGGCGTCTTGCCGAGACGCTCGGCGAGCGACTGATCCTCGACGGTCGCAATATCTACGATCCGGTCTATGTCGCGGCGCGCGGGCTGGTCTACCGGGGTATCGGGCGTCGCGCCGATCCCTGACGCTCCGGTTTCGCGTCGTTAGGGATCAACGCCCCGCTCGAAAGCGGGGCGTTGTCGTTACAGGTCGGCGTGCATTGAGGGGGCGGTTGTCGGTCGGCAAGGTTTCAGTCAGAGAGGCCTGCGCAGTTGTCGCGGTACTGTGGGGAGTCGGTGCCCAGCGTCAGGCTCTGGAGGGCGCTGTTGTAATAGAAGCGATCGGACTCGGCGCTTGGAAGCGTATAGTCGCCGCACACCCCATAGCCCTTGTTGACCCGCGTCAGGTTGGAAATCTCGGCCGGTGCCTGGCTGTCGAGACGTTCAGCTATGGTCGCGGCGATGCGGGCATCACGCTGGGCCTCAGTGTAAGCCTGGCCGCCGAAGATCAGGCCGGCAACGGTGAGAATGGCGACGACGGGAATCCATAGGTTATGCATGGCGGGTCCGTTGGTGATTATAAGGCGCACGAGGCCGACAGCAAAATTGCCGGCCTGAGATACATTGATGAGTTGCCATCTGACGCCTCATGGCGCTGACCACTGATCGCTGATGAATGTCGACACGCAGCCATGCAGCGTTGCATGAAATGGCGCCGGATCAGCCTTGCGTGTTTTTTTCATCGTCGGTCACCTGTGTTTCGTACTCCACACCGTGCTTATGAAGATAATCGCGTATCAGCTGCCTCACGACTTGCGAAGGAGTCAGATCTTGTAACGCGCATAGCTGCTCAAAAGCTTGTTTCTTTCGGGGGTCTATGAGCAGCGTGAGTCGAGCAGTTTTCTTTTCCATTGCTAGTCCCTCATGACATTGACATTAACATTAAATGTTAATGTCATGGCTTCCATAGCGCAATGCTTTGCACGTCCCGTACAGGCATCATGGCCTACAGTTGCTCTCAATTATAATAGCATGTTAATGTAATTAACATGATTTCTGCTCCCTACGCCAAATGCCTCGGTCGATGCTGCCATGGCGAGGGCGCCTTGCAGCGAGGGCATCGTATGTCGCGCCAAGGGTTTTCAGTTAACCTGCCCCGCGTCTCCACGGGTCTGAGCGCCGCGTGGCGGGAGGGGTACGGGCTCACGGATTTACGCAAGGACGTGATGGCTGGCCTCACCATCGGTACCGTGGCCGTGCCACTGTCGATGGCGTTGGCGATCGCGACGGGCGTTCCGCCTCAGCAGGGTCTCTACACGGCGATTGTGGCTGGGGCCATCATCGCGTTGACTGGCGGTGCTCGCTTCAATGTTTCAGGCCCGACAGCCGCTTTTGTCGTTATCCTGTTTCCGATTGTTCAGCAGTACGGTCTGGGTGGCTTGCTTATCGCCTCGATGATGGCCGGCATCATTCTGGTGGCCTTGGGCGTTGCCCGCATGGGGCGCCTGATCGAGTTCGTGCCTTACCCCGTGGTTCTGGGCTTCACGGCGGGGATTGCAGTGGTCATCGCGGTACTACAGATTCCCGATTTTCTGGGGCTGAGCGTCGGGCAACTCGGGGAGCATTTTGTCGAAAACTTGGGCCGTATCGTCACATCACTGCCCACTCTCAATCCTCTCGAATTCGGCATTGGGGCATTTGCTCTGATTGTCATGTTGTTGTGGCCTCGATTGCACATTCCCATTCCCGCCCCCCTTGTCGGGCTAATCGTTGGGGCTATCGCTGCTTACGGTGCCAATCAGTGGCTAGGTAGCACGGGGGCGCCTGCCGTTGAGACGATAGCCTCTCGTTTTACCTGGGAGGCCAATGGCGAAACGGGTACCGGTATTCCCCCTATAGCGCCTTCGTTAATGGCTCCTTGGCTATTACCGGGGCCCAATGGAGAGCCCCTTGAACTGAATTTCGAACTGATTCGCGCTCTGCTGGGGCCTGCCTTCGCCATTGCCATGCTCGGCGCCATCGAGTCACTGCTGTGCGCAGTGGTATCGGATGGCCTGACAAAGACCAAGCATGACCCCAACGCCGAGCTGATTGGTCAAGGGTTGGGCAACATCATTGCGCCACTCTTTGGCGGCATCACGGCCACGGCGGCAATTGCCCGGACAGCAACCAACATCCGCAGCGGCGCTCGATCCCCCATCGCGGCAGTGGTGCACTCCGTGGTGGTGCTGTTGGCGGTTATCGCGCTCGCTGGATTGCTGGGCCTCGTGCCCATGGCTGCCCTCGCGGCGCTGCTGTTCATCATTGCCTGGAACATGAGCGAAGCGCGTCATTTCCTGCATACCTTGCGCTCGGCGCCTCCCGGAGACGTGGCCATTCTTGTCATCTGCTTCGGCCTGACCGTTGTGTTTGACATGGTTCTGGCCGTCGCTGTCGGCATGGGGCTGGCAGCGGCACTGTTCATTCGGCGCATGAGCTTGCTGACTACAACCGATCGCATCGAGATCGAGAATCACCCAACTATCAAAGGGCTGCCTCCAGAAGTGGCGGTTTACGAAATCAACGGCCCCCTGTTCTTCGGGGTGGCCGAGAAAGCCCTCACATCCCTTCATCTGGTCGATCGTCACGTCCAGATCGTCCTGCTAGATATGCGCAAGGTGCCCAGCATGGATGGCACGGCCATCGTGGCACTCCAGTCGCTGATCGACGAAATGCATCGCGAGGGAATAGCGCTAATTCTGATGGGACTGCCTGCGCGAATTATCGTCAAACTGCGTCGTGCAGGCATCCGAAAGGACAGAGGAGCGCTGACTTACTGCAAAGACTTGCAGCGGGCCAAGGCCGTCGCGCTGCGTTGGCATCATGAGCGAAACGAGATGGATCGCAACCAACAATAAGGTAATCCAATGAGCCAGACGATTGCAGTACTTAAAGGCGACGGCATCGGTCCCGAAATCATGGACGCCACACTGCGCGTCCTGAGTGCGCTGGACTGCGGGCTGCATTATGAGTTTCTGGATGCCGGGCTGACTGCGCTGGACAAGCATGGCCAGCCGATGCCTGATGAAACGATCGAAGCGATCCGGAAGCATCGCATAGCCCTGAAAGGTCCACTGACCACCCCTGTCGGGGGCGGGTTTACTTCCCTGAATGTCCAGCTGCGCCGTGAATTCGATCTTTATGCCAATGTCCGCCCTGCGATCAGCTTCCCCGGGACTCGCTCGCGCTATGAAAACATTGACTTGATCACGGTGCGCGAAAATACCGAGGGTGCTTATCTTTCCGATGGGCAGAGCCTCACCGATGATGGGGAGACGGCCCGTGATCAAGTGACGCCTGATATGGGCGGCACCGGAACGACCGATACCTTTGCTGATGCTCTGGTGGCTCACCTGCACGGCTGAGAAGCGGATAACCCGGCTGTCAGGGAAAACCGACCGTTTGAGGTGGTCAAACCATGATCGCCGACGCCGTGATCGAGTCACTCTGAACCCCTCAGCCCCTCGGAACCGAATTGATCAGTGGTTACCTGAGTGCCTGGGAGCGTTTGGCGATCCGGATACTCAATTGAAGTTCTGGGCGACGAAATCCCAGTTGACGACGTTCCACACCGCATCCAGATACTTGGGTCGCGCATTGCGATAGTCGATGTAATAGGCATGTTCCCAGACATCGATCGCCAGCAAGGGCGTCTGGCCGTGGGCGATCGGGGTATCGGCATCGTCGCTATTGACGATGTCGACGCCACCCTCGGCGGTCTTGATCAACCAGGTCCAGCCCGCACCGAAGTTGGTCGCCGCCTTGGCGTTGAATGCATCCTTGAACGTATCGAAGGAGCCGAACTTGGCGCCGATGGCCTCGGCCAGTTCTCCCGCCGGTTGGCCACCGCCGTCGGGCGACAGGCAGTGCCAGTAGAAGGTGTGATTCCATACCTGAGCCGCCTGGTTGAACAGCTCGCCGGACGCCGACGTGATGATCTCCTCGAGCGACCTGCTCGCGTCGCCGGTGCCCTGGGTCAGCTCATTGAGCTTGGCCACATAGGCCTGGTGGTGCTTGCCGTAGTGGTATTCGAGCGTTTCGGCACTGAGGTGCGGCTCAAGCGCATCCTTTTCATAGGGCAGTGCGGGTAATTCGAACGCCATCGATGAGCTCCTGTTTCTTTTCTTTTCAGCCGACAGCCAGCGTGGAATACAGACCGGGTAAAAAAACCTTACAATACCAAGCATCTGCGTCAGCTCAGGTCGCAACATATTATCAGCCTGGGGTATGCTCGCAAATTCCGTAGCTCGAGTTCGGTGCGATCAACAGCGCAGCGAAGCAATGATGGCGAACACGCTACCGCCAGGTATAGACGAGGAGAATCCATGGTGGATCGCGCTGACGAACCACGCCTGACGACCCCGATCGTTCCGGGCCCCGGCGATGAACTGACGACGCATCGGCCGGCGGGTAACGCTCGGGGAACCCGCGTCTGGCCGTTGTGGGTGCTGGCTTGCCTGCTGTTGGCCGGGTTGACGACGTTGGCCTGGTTGTACTGGACGGACCGCCAAGGCTGGCAGGCAACCCAGCGCGAGCTCGAAGGGCAGATTTCCAACATGCATGCCAGGCTGGATGGTTTCGACGATGGCCGCGGCATGTCGCCCGAGCAACTATCGAACAAGCTCGGCGCTCTCGGCGAGGACCAGCAATCATTGGCCCAACAGCTCGGCGAGTTGCGTACGACTGTCGAAGGTCTTGAGCAAAGCGCAGCCGAGAGCACGCGTATCGACGCTCTTGTACAGCGGCTCGACGGCCTGGAAGCCCAGGGCGACACATTGGCTGCCACCCTCGATGCCACCCGCCGTTCGCTGACCGCACTCGAGAAGCAGGGGAACGAAGCCCGCCAGGGGTTGTCCGATCGCTTGTCACGCCTCGCCAGCGATCAGCAGCAGGCGACTCAGCGGCGAGAGACGCTGGCCCAGCGCACCGACGAACTGGCCCGGACTCAGCGCACCATGCAGCAGCAGCTCGCGGCGCTGGGTGACCTTGAAGCACGCATCGCCAAGCTCGGCGAGCGTGTCGACTCGCTGAACGAGACCCGCCAAGCCGGCCAGGATCAACAGCAGCTGCTGCAGGCGCGAATCGACGAAATCCGCGCCGCAATCACGGAATTGCGCCAGAATCAATTGGCGATCAATGCCAGCCTGGAGAGCTTGAGCGTCGGCAATTGATCATCTGATCATCGGAAATGTCATCAGGGAGCTACGGACTAGAATGGAAGCAGGCCTACCGAATCGCTGCGATGACTGCGCTCTCGACGACACCTTCCCGCGGGCCGGCGCGCGCTAACTCATGCAGCGGCGCTATCTCGTTGCCGTGCTGGTCGCCGCCGTGCTGGTCGCGAACGGCAGCCGTGCATGGGCGATCGAGACCCGTGTCGACGGGCTCGAAGGGCCGGAGGCCAACAACGTGGTCAATTACCTGGCCGAGCTGGAAGCGGCGGATTACGGCAGGGCGCGCCTGAAATCGGAAATACAGCGACGCAGCCGCGAAGCGCTCAAGGCCTACGGGTATTACGAACCCACGATCGACGTGAGCCTGAAGACCGGGGATGACGCACAAGCCGTCGAACGTGCCGTGGTCACCATCGATCCGGGGCCACGGGTGATGATCGAAACCCTGGATATCCAACTGACAGGCGATGCCAGCGACGATCGCTATTTCCTCGACGCCATCGATGCCATGCCGCTCGAGGAGGGCGAGCCGCTGCTGCACGCGCCTTACGAGGACCTGCGCAGCCAGCTTTCGACATTGGCGGCCGAGCGCGGCTACTTCGATGCGGCGTTTCCCCGCCACCGTATCGAAGTGCGGCCCTGGCAACAGAGCGCACGAATCTACCTGACGCTGGATAGCGGCGAGCGCTATCGCTTCGGTCGGGTCAGCTATTCCGGCAGCCAGATCGACGTCGCCAAGCTGCGTAACATGTTGCCGTTCGACGCAGGCGACCCCTACCTGGCCGGGCAATTGGCCGAATACAATCAGCGGCTTGGCCAGACCGGCTGGTTTCGTGGTATCAGCGTCAGGCCGCGTATCGAAAGCGGCGCCTCGCTGGCCCAGGCTCAGCTCAACTGGTGGCAAGCTGTCGATCGCCGGCCGCTCGACGCCGCTCCGGCGGGGCCAAGCGGCCAAGCGCAACCCGTATTGCTCAGTGCCTCGGCCCTCGACGCGACGCGCAACGTCGCCACGCCTGGGCCGCCACGAGTGCCGGTCGACGTCAGCCTGATTCCCGCCGACCGCCATCAATTCGAAGTGGGTATCGGCTATGCAACCGACGTCGGGCCGCGCACCCAGTTCTCCTGGGACCAGCCGTGGCTCAACGCGGACGGTGACAGCCTCTACCATGAGCTGTATCTATCCGCCCCCGAGCAGCAATTCAGCGGCACCTACCGCATGCCTCTGGCCGATCCGCTGCGCGACAGCTACGAGTTGCAGTACGGGATCAAAAACCTCGACAACGAAGACACCCAGAGCCTGGAAGCCTCGGTGGAGCTGGCCCGCCGATGGGTCTTCGACAACGGCTGGACCCAGCGGCTCTACGTGCGCTCCACCTACGAGGACTTCAAACAGGCCGATCAGGATGAACAGGTGCTGCTCTACTACCCGGGCATCAGCTGGTCCCGCATCCGTACTCGCAACCCGCGTTTTCCCACCTGGGGGGACAGCCAGCGGCTATCGCTGGCCGTTTCGGATACCCTCTGGGGCTCGGACGCCACCTTCGTGCGGGGCACGCTGGACTCACAGTGGATTCGCA
>Ga0114911_1001154_pt1 | contig 14405 bp, 22 predicted proteins | sample MalvireepMed_904_FD_89688 | JGI IMG/M metagenome (GOLD analysis project Ga0114911, IMG submission 89688) | Marine viral communities from the Global Malaspina Expedition - Malaspina viral metaG DeepMed_904 | ecosystem: Environmental > Aquatic > Marine > Oceanic | place: Mediterranean Sea...
GCTTCGGCTCTTGTGAGAAATATAATCTTCATTTGTGGATTATCCATAAAATTACCTAACTTACAAATAGTATATAACGTTTACACCGTTTACATTCTAGCCCAGATTGTTGTATGGCTGTGCTAGTATCCTTTACTACGAGATTAAAACTAGAGCCACTTGCAATACATTGAGTTATTCCAATGTTAAACTTTGCACATAATAATATCTTTAGCTGTTTAATTATCTTTCTTATCAAAAGCATCTAATAATTCTTCTTCTTGTTTCTTAAAGAGTTTCTTTTTTCGAGAACGCTCTTTTGCTTCTTCACTCTCATAATCAGTATATTCAGAAAACGAATTCATTTGCTTCAACGCATTCTTTTTAGCCCGTTTTCTATCTCGTATATCCCAACGATACGTCACTGTATTCTCTTTCTACTCTGATACAAACTTAATCTTCCATAACATATTAGATAAGGCATCTTCACAATCACAAGACTCTAAAGATAATTCAACTTTTTGTTCACGTTGTAGTTCCCCTAAACTCCTCAAGAAAGAATTTTCCCCTCCCGTACTTGAAGCATCGCAAATAATACAATATGAAAGTCTAAATACATTATTATTTTCTGATGCTTCTACTGTCATTATACTACTCCATACGTTCTAACTTTCCATGTATCTCTTGTATCTTAATCAGAATTACTTTAACATGATCTTCCATGTCATCAACTCGTTCTGACATAGATTGAAACATCGCCTTTTGCTCTTGGGATAACTGTAAAAGATATTCAATAACATTAGTCATACTATCCCCACCCTAATACCATTAATATAAACCCTAACCAAAACAAAGTAATTATAAAGCCGTCCATTTTTTCCCCTAATGATATGGTGTAATGTTTTCTTTTTTGATTTGATGCTTGTAACTCTTTTGATAAATCTTATAAGCAATCTTATCTTTTTTAATAATACCTATCGTGCCTAATGCTGTCAAGGCTACAAGCCCTACTAAAGGTAATATCTTTTTAACTATCGGTTTCATTCTTCTCCTTCTATTAGTAATTCAATATAACGTATAGCTTTCTTCAAATCCTCTACCCCATCCTTATCCCGCCACCTACAAATATATTTTATAACATTTCCTTCCGCAAATCCTATCTTATTCTTATGGATAAAGTCAAATGGTTCTATAGTGAATTTACTATAATGTGTTGGTTCCACAGATGAAACAGGATTCACTGGTATATAATTCTTAACCATTCTTTCTCGCTTTCTTCTGACAAGGCACACAAACTAAATGTCCCCTCTTACGATGGAGCTTCATTCCACACACACATCGGTTCCATGTCTTTCTTCCCATTACTTTTCTCCTTCACTTAAGTATACCACACTATACATTAAAAGTAAATGGCTCCCTCGAAAGGGAGCCATTAACAGATAAACAGATCACCTGCTTTATTCCACAGTAAAGTACGGAGCTTTACCGGCTAATGCCCTAAGCGCAGCCCAACGTCTGTTAGACCGTCTCGTATCAATAGCCTCCTGTTCCTCGATTGTAATCTTACCGTCCTTGACGGCGGTTAGAATTCCTTGAAGATCATCCACTAAATCTAGTACCATCGCTATTGCGACTCCCAAAAGTAATGGGAGTATAACAGTAACCCTTGCAATAATTCCTTGCACGAAGATTCCTCCTTACTTACAGTTGCATTGACCGCCACATTTACATTCGCCCATGTGTGACCTCCTTTATTATACTACTAAGAACAACTACAATCATCTGATTTTTTAATAGGTTTAGCTGTGGTAGCCCTTACTAAATCTACTAAGAATGGAAGTATACTAACTTGTCCTGATGTTACGTCTTTACGTCGGGATAACGAAGCGGGAACTGAGGATGTCCGTTGATCATTTACCATTTGATATTGCATGTGGTCTTTAGATAGAAAGGCATCCGTGGCGGAGTCATGCCCCTCTATAATCAAAGCTTTCTTACGTTGGCCTGAAAGACCCACAAACTTAGAAAGACTCCCTCTTTGGAGTCTTGTAGCTGATCCTCCTCTTTGCGACACATTCCCAGTAAGCCTGTCGAACACCTTGCGTTCGCCAGCGTTTGGCTTCCGTGTACCAGCTTTTTTTTGTAGATTGTATGGTTTGTCATGTATCTCTTTTGCGGACGGGGGGGTTAGAGCTTCGTTAGCATAGCTCGTTCCTAAATCTTGACCCGCTTCGTTAACAACCCACGGAGGTTTAGGATGAATAATATTACTATTTTCATCTAACTCAATTTCCGCAGTGGGTATATATCGGTTTTGTTCTGGTTCCACCTCGCTGGGGAATCCCTGTGCATCTAGTAACCGGTGGTGAAGTTGCTCTCGTTTTCGGTACGCTTCGTCCGTTACTCCGAGTATCATTGTATCTTCTTTCCCCGGCGTGTTGGTGAAAGGATTATCGTCTTTAACAAGGTTTACTAAAGAGGCTAGGAAATCTACATTCCCATCCTCTTTTACCAGTACTGTAGTTGGGTTATGTGTATGTTCACTTTTCACTAAGCAACTCCCATCTATACAAGAACTGGTGGGTTTAGCACCGTTCGCTTTTAATATGTCAAAGCTCGCCTCTTGGTTCACACCTTTTTCACAGACAGTAACTTCAGCTAGTTCCATGTCATCTACTTGCATATATGATTCCATACCCTTTTGGATATTCTGGGTCTTAGTGGCACTCCCTGCGATACTGTATGACTTAAGCTTACCTTCTTTTATTTGTTCCATCACCCGCTTGGCTATACGGGTATCATCTCGTAGCTCTGTAATAAAGAATAAACCCTTTGGGTCAACACCTGACTTATATATATTTCCTGACTTAGTGATGTACGCCGGTAACGCCCAACCTACTTGTACATCAGAGTGTAACACCATGGCGTTCCTAGTGCGAAAGTTTTTCATATATGACTCAAAAGCTTTCTCTAAAGCCTTGGTTGTAATCAAATGACCTTCTCTATCAACTAATTCTACCGAAGCGGGGCCTCCAACAACCATGGGTTCAAAGTCATCATCAAACATACCTTCTTTTTTAGCAGCTTTAGAGAACGCCCCGTCATTAGGAAAGGCACGAACTAGGGTTATTAACTCAGCGGGAGAGCTTATGCCAGCTTTGAATAATCGTTTGTATTCATCTAGGGCTTTCGTTATATCTTTAGTTTCTAAAGGACGCTTAGAAGCTTTCTCCAACGATATAATCTCCGCATCCTCAGATACGAATTGGTACATATTATTATTTACATCCAGCGCCATCGTCATAATTACCCCTATCTATTGTTCCAACTTATCCCTGCAAGTGCGCCAACAATTACAACTAGATGTACAATCAAAAACCCAACTGCAATTAGTCCTGTTTTCACACCGTACATTTTACTTCTCCATTCCTGTATATCTATTACATCCGTTTGAATAGAGTTATAACTAGATACTAAGGACGCATTAAGAGCCGCTTGTGTTTCGATATAACGATCCAATCGTTCTGCGTAAACTGCTAATTTTAGATCAGTAGACTCAGAGGGGGGCATATTTTATTATCCTTGGTGTATTCCCCAAATTACCCCATGAATTGCAGGAGTATTCTGGGCAGCTAACACGGTAACTTTTGATCTAAAATCTATAGGCCAGTTGGTTTCAAATGTATCTCCACCTAATACTGGAATCCCAGTGGTAGCTGAAGCATCTACATCTAATCCAACATATACAATATCAGCAGCAGTACTAGACTCATTTCTTACTTTGATTCCACGTATTACTGATAATCCCGCCCTTCTCTTTGAGGGTGATAAGTCAGCAGTATCCTCCCATTCATAATTTAATCCTTGCGCTCCGTCAACATAAGCGGCATAATTACTGTCCCCGAACCTTTGTTCCACATGGATTTTATCGGTGTACCAGTTTATATTATGTTGAGTAGTTGATCGAACTATTACTCGATAGGAAGCACTTCCAGTTACAGGGAGCTTGTATTTAACCTGAAGTTGCTGAAAGGCTGTACTCAAACTAACAGAGTTACCTGTTATAAGGTCTGTCCCATCAGAGTCTTGAATAGCAATCTCTGCATCTCCACTAGCTGAAGCTCCCCTTACGGTAGCTTGTCCTGTCAGCCATACTTCACCATCATGAGCATTCCCAGACATTCCGGGGGTTGTCCAATAAAACCCTTCCCCCGCAGCAGAGTTAGCTGGATTGACTAAGAGAGAAGCAGCCCCAGTATCTGCTTGGGCAGTGTCTCTGGAGATAGCTGAACCATCGGCTGTAAATTCAGAAATAGTAGCATGTTCTATCCTAGGGTTTGCTACAAGGTTTACGGAAGGCATTCCTCTATCAACTGACAGGATGGTAGTGACTGCATCGTTCGCTACTGTCGCATCTCTGAAGGGGTAATATTTAGTAAATGCATGAACACTGGAACGTGTGCTAGGGTCTCGCTCCCACCCGTTCCAATCAATATTACGTGTAGTTGACATTAGACGCTATCCCCCTAATTAAGTTCCGTATCAATTATATCTTCTTCGTCGGTAACTGTAAAGCCATTATCTTTCAGTTCTATCCGGTCGATACTAAGTTCGTCCTTCTTAAGTGCATGTATCACGCTCATAAGGATATTATTTTTCTTTTCAAGTTCCTGTATCTTCATTACCTGCTGACCGATAACTTCATGTTCACTCATGGTTTCCCTCTTCTCTATAACTTTTGGTCTAGGAATTCCTTTTGGTGGTTCCACACCTTCAAACTTTACTCGTGTTTCATCCAATGTCAACCCTTGGATAATAGCTGTTTGTCGCATGAACAGATGTTCAGGCATATCATCTTCCCCATTCCACACCCAAGGTTCCATCTCGAATAGCCCAGTGTCATCATTAAAGAACCCCGGTATATCCTGAACTAAATCCTCGTTACCATCCAGCATTCTATCCTCTAAACAACACACCCTAACTCTGCGAGTCCTCGCAAGGTAAGGGTTAGTCCACTCTCCTATACGTTGAAACGTACAATCACAGAGGTCATCCCCATGAGTCCACATAAATTCTGGCATCGCTCTTGGATGTAGAGTTTGACTGGTTAGATTATGGGGAGCCTCCGTGAAAGCAAGTGTCATATTATCCTACGTTACTTAACGTTCCATCTGCAATAACTTTACGAAGCAGCGTACCGTTAGACTGGATAGCACTAGAAGTACCAATAGCACCAGCAAACGCAGTTCCCTGCTTGAATATAATTGCGGAAGTTGGTTCCGTTGTTGCAAAGGCGGTTTCTGCACCTAAGTAAAGGTTCTCAGCGGTAACGTGAGCGTCACCAGCGGTAACCGTAAGGTCTCCAGTTGTAAGGGTTACACCAGCAGAAAAGTTAGTGTCAGCAGAAGTAACTTCTAGAGAGTCACCATCCCACGCAATTGTAGCATCACTGTCCGTACCGAAGATGATTGTCTCATCGTCAGCGTAATAGTTCCAGTCATAACCCATCGCAGAGCGGGCAAGGATTCTTGCGTCGCCCGTTACGTCTGTCATCGCAAATGTAAGTTTAGCCATTATATTTTGTCCTCATTAGTGAAAGATAAACCGTTCACATCATCTTGAACACTTCGATTTGTACGCCACATGGTTTGTTTGATTGATTTCTTCAAAGCAATCGTTGCAGGAACATCCGGTAATGAAGCTTCCATTAGATTCATCACCTCCCCGATCATTCTTTTAGTCTGTATGTCCAGACTTTGCAACACACCATCGGTATATACACTTCTCATTGTTCACCATTACATTACTTTACATTCAATAAAAGAAGCTGGGGGTGGCTACTAAGAGCCACCCCCAACCATAATCTTACGTGTTAAGGTCGGTGACCTTAGCTTGTACGAAGAAGTTCTTGCAGCGAAGCTCACCCATAGTGTAGAGCAGACCACGAACCACTAGCGCATTAGCTGCGAAGTAGTCACGGTTTTCTACATACTGAGTAGGCTGTGCTACAGCAATTTCAAGGTAGTCAGTGTCAAGAACGTAAACGTTCGAGCCAAGAACCGCATCAGCCGTAGAAACTGACTTCGGTGTGTCAGCATCTGGCAGAATCGGAATACCCTGATAAGTTGCTAGGACTAGACCAGTTCGAGTGCCGGGGAACGTTCGTTCCGAACCAACACCAACCTGATACTCTTCCTGTCCCATATACCTCTGCTGAGAGTTCAAAAGACGCTCAAGCGTGAAGTACTGATCATGACCCAGAACGATAAGCTTTGGCTCACCACCGTTAGTACGGATGTTCTGAATACAGTTATCTATGAGGTTTAGGGATAAGTCTCGACCCGTGCCGTTGTTATCGCTAACTGTTGCAGCCGCATTCCAAGCACCGGATGTGCGGTCAGCATAGGTAAGGTCGTATGCTCGAACTCCACCATTAGCGGCGAAGTTAGCATTAGCGTCGTACACACCACCCATTGAACCACCGTCAACAGCGACGATATCATCAAGGGAGGTAAACCCAGCACGACTGTAAATTGCGATACCATCACCATCTGCAACAGCAGCGGAGGTAGTAGCGTGAGTGATAACACCAGTTGAAGTGTTGACAGCCGAAACTGCTACACCAGAAGTGTTAATCCAGTCGTTTGCTGAGGTATCCCAAACCGTAAGTGTATCACCAATCTTAATATGTTTGGCAACGGCGGCTGGGACGGTAGAGGTAGTAGTACTACCAGCGGAAGCCAAATACATAGAACCTGCTAGAAGTTCCTCATTTAGTTCCTTTACATGGTCAAGCTGTGCATTCTCGTTCTCCATCGCAAGAACGTCTCCGATACCACCTTCGAGTTGCGCCGTGAAGACTGACTTCACAGAAGCACCGAATGTAGTCGCAACGATTCGAGGCAAGCTCGATATCGTCTCAATATTGGATACGTCCACGGTTGGAAGCGAACCAGTTTCAGTTACCGGAAGAGATCGACTTGATCCCCGGTCTGTCCTGATACGCCAACCAGCGGTGCTACCCCAGACAGTTCTGGGAATAGCGTTGAAAACACGAGTCTGGTTGTTCAAAGCTTGCCATACTTTCCTACCATAGGTTGTATTGAATATGCCGGTGGCAGTATCAACCGTGAAGTATGTCTGCTTTTGCAGGTACTCCGGGCCGAACACGGAGTTATACAAACCCCGTTGCGACTGAGCAAGATATTCACTTAATGAAGGATTAGCCATCTTTAAATCTCCTGTTTCTTATTCATAGTAATTAAAGAAGCTCCCTCGGAACTCCCGTAGTGTCTCCAGCCTGTATTCTCATCTGGAGTGCGCGAAGCTCTCCATATGAAAGACTAGTAAGCTGTTCGACGGTATCGCCTTCAGTGGCTGATTTTACAATTGGAGTTGTTCCATCAGTTCCAAGAGCGGCGATTTGCGGTGCGACCAATCCTGTCTCTTCTCGGAAGCCCATCTTTCGTAGACGGTCTTCAGACTCTTTTTCAATAGCCTTTTCCATACTGCCCTCAAAAGCAGCGAGTTGTTTGCGTAGGGAATCTAGTTCCTTCTGCATAGATTTGAGTTCGTCGTCTTCGTCATCAGCGTCGTCTTCGTCGTCGCCAGCTTTTCTGTAGCCAGCTTCCTTCGTGTCATCTTCGTCGTCTTCGTCTGTGTCGTCGGCGGCTTTTTCATCAACATACTCATCTGCGGGTTTGTCATCGTCCTCGTCCTCGTCATCGCCAGCTTTTCGCATAGCCTGAATCGTGTTCTGCTGCTGGTCTATCTTTGTATTGATATTCGCAGCGGATTCAGAATCGTCAGCACTACTTGCGCTTCCACCGGTAGTTTTAGCTTTGCGCTCTTTACCGGAGACATCCATGCCTTGGTCGGCCTTTAGCATGTTAGCAACTTCAGTTGCGAGTTCTTTGACTAATGAAGCCTTTTCAACAGCGGCTTCTTCTTCTTCTCTCTTATCTTCTTCTTCTTCATCGGCCTTTGAAAACCGTGCATCCATCTTCTGGAGTACTTCTGCAACCGCTGAGAGGGCTAGGCCATTGCCTTCTAGAGCCTTCTCTATGCGTTCCATTTCGTCTGCCATAAGACATTCCTCCTACAATCTATTCCAATCCAATTAAATTTTATGTATGGTTGGTCTAAGCCACCCCCGACCACACGAAAATGCAATGTTAGCACGTTTGTTCTAACATTTTATTATACTATGCTTGTATAAAAAACCTACGGAAAACGCCAAAATTGTATTTATTTCTCATTTAAGGGGGGTGTACCGGCCTCAAAGAGGTGTAATATCTCATTTCTATAATCATACATCGGAACTTGCAGGAGCTTTTTTAGCTTCTCACATTGAGTTCCTTCGGGTGTGGAAGCTTCTACCAAATCTAAAATCTTACCAACCATACGTGAATGTCTCTGCATAATATATTCTTGTTCTTGACTAACCTTTGTAATATCTACCATTCTAAACTCCTTTAAAAACCTAAGCCCTTTACTATAAATTCATCCGGAAATTCTTTTGCAGCTAATTTGGCCCAACTTTCTGATTCCTTTTTAGCTGCCTTTGTTAGAAAACCATTACCCCGTCCTGCGGGTCTAGGCCCAACCCTTTTTTTATGTTTCCGAACTGTTACCGTTTTTCCACTAGGATATGTTCGTTTATGTTCTTCAGTAGTCATCATTTTGTTCTTCTTCCCACCCGCTACTTTCCCCGTAGATGCTTTTTGAGTCTGATTAATCATACTTGCATAAGGAGTGTCATACTTAATTACCGCTACTTTATCCCCCCCCGTAAATTTAATAGAAGCGGAAGCCTGTAGCTGCCCAGTTTTTACTGGAACCGTCTTTTGAGATTCAAAATAAATACGGGTGGCAAAATTTTGTAGGGACTGTATGAGGACATCCCGAAATGTCATGCTTTTAAAACGTTCATCCATAGTACTTCATTATACTATGTTGCGGCCCCAAACTTCTGGAATGGTAGAAGAAAACATATCTGATCTATTATCAAATTTATCTAATCGTATGATCTCCTTACTAACATTACCGTGGTCTGGATGCCAGTAAGTGATTAGATGCTTTGGTGGAGTACTTACATGGAGTCTATTAGTAGTAAATTCATCTGAACCTTTCATGGTTCCACAGATATACATTGCTCCTGTACCAATATCATATTCATCAATACGATGGAAGTGACCTATCATGATGTCATCAAATCGTTGGACATCTCCCCATGATTGATTCTGTTGTTGCATTCCACGCATCTGCCCAACCATACGAGTGAAACTCGCTGATGTTCCACCACCAGAAATAGAATCACCATGCATAATAAGAATATTACGATTAGCAACGTTAATAATCGTACTGAAATTCTTTGGGATATGGAAGTCAATATTCTTTTGTTCCACACAAAAAGCAGCTACCCATTGGTATAACATGTGATCCCAATCCATATGCTTATCTTTAGAGGGAATCTTTCGGGTCATGCGCCCATGGTTACCCACAACTCCCGCAACTCTAATCTTTCTAAAGTGTCGTGACAGAGCCATAAGCGATTGACTAATAAGGAATGCACCATTCATCATCTGTTCCATACAGTTACCGATATTAGTTCTAGCTAATTCCTCATGAATATCTCCGCTAACCATGTCTCCTAACATAGGAATTACTAACTCATCTACGTCCGCAATGTTACGTCGGTAATTAGCAAGTAGTATAATTTGTTCCGTCCATCCGTACAATCGTTTATTAAAGATATCTACATTGTATTCATTGATACCAGTGGTTTGGTCGAATGTAACACGGTCTCCTACGTGCGTATCTGTCAGTGGGGCTACCATTGTTTGAGGCTTTGTACCTCTGCGTCGTGTGTCACGAGATGTAGTCTTGTGGTTAATCTGTGTTACTCTAGGGATAGCAGAAGTATTATCTCGTATAGCATCAATAATAAGTTCTTTCTTGCTACTATCTTTTATTGAACTCTCATACAGCTTCTTGTAATAAGCAGCTTCCGCTTTATGGGTTGCGACTTTCTTATCCTGCTTGACCTTTTCCTCTACCCAAAAGTCGGGGTCTTCTAGTGGATCGGTAGGCTCAGGTGCGATAGTGTCTGCCATCTGCTTGGCAGCAGCATACGACACCTGATCTAAATCAATTTCTGAATAGCCCTCCCGGTCGAACCATCGTTGAATTGTACTTCGGTGTACGTCGATCCCGTACTCTTCTTCCAACCAGTTCTTCAGAGCTGTCCACCCCATCCCCGCTCGACGCATCTTGATAAGCTTCGGTTTCGCCTGTTCTGGTATTGTCATCTATTCTCAACTTTCTATACTCTAAGTAAAGTACCTTACCACACATTATACAGGATAATTCATCCTCGTCAAGTTTCATTGCCCCATTACATTTAGGGCATAGTTTATTATATATGTTACGTTGTTCTTGTGTCAAGTTGTATTGAGTCCCTAGCTAATTGTTTTAGGTGTTTTTGAAATGCGTATGCGGGTTTTTCCATCGGATGATTCCAAGCATTGGGTGTCTTAATAAGTTTAAGAATATACTTTATAAACCATTTCAAATAACCTGTTTGTTCCTGATCAATCGCATGATAAGTTTCATGTGCATACATTCCAAACTCATAAATCAATGCTTCATTCTCTCCACGATTTAATCTAAATTTCTTCGCCTTTTCTGGGTAACTGGGAGTGTAATAGATTGTACCCCAAAGAGTAATTCCTTGAGGTTTTGAGGGAAACTTACCCGCTATCTTACCAATTTTAGAATCTAGATTAACAGGCGGTAGATGATTTACATCCCCATCCACATGAGACCCCCCAGACCAAACGCCAAATTCTAGATGTAATTCTTTTCGTAAGGTTTTTACCCAGCCCGGTGGGAATTTTAAATAGTAACCGTAATTTTTCATAATAACCATCCTATTAGAGTAGTTTTAAATTCTCCAACTTATCTAGGATTAGCTCTTTATTTACTGCGCCCACCGTTCTTTCAATATTCTTACCGTTCTTAAAAAATAAAACCGTAGGAATACTACGAACTTCATATTGTACTGGTGTGTCTGGATTAAAATCTATATTTAATTTAGCAATTTTTAGTGAGTTTCGGTAATTTTTATCTAATTCTTCTAAAACGGGGGCCAATATTTTGCACGGCGCACACCACTCTGCCCACAAATCTACTAAAATAGTAGTTGGGGTTGACTGAATAAAGTCGTTAAAAGACGCATCATCTATAGTTTTAATCACTACTTATAATCCCCGTAAGCTCTAGTATCTCCGTACCCACTAAGATTCAGTTCCTTAAGAACTTCATTGAATCCATTATGATCAGACATAATAGTTCTCATTTCATTCTCCATTATCGCATCTCTTGTTTCTAGCTCACTCAGCCTATCTTCAAGCTCGTCGATAGCAAACCACAAATCTCCGGTATCAAACTCTGGCACCTCTAGGATTTGTGCCTTGAGATTGTCCACCTCGTTCTGAAGCACAGCTACATCTACAGTAGATTGGGTTTCCTGCATGACTGCTACGTTTGTATCCAACGTCTTTACAGTGCTATCTAGTTGGGCAACGTACCATATCAGCCCAAATGCCTGTGCTACTATAGCAGCGACGATGCCTAACGATACTTTTATATTAGCTAAGTCCATGCTAACTTGGCCCTGCTGCGGCAGGAGCAGAGGCGATAGAAACTTCTACGTTGTCTTCGTTGATGAAGGTTTTGTAGATAACGCTAGTAGCTATCGTAAATTCCTTAGTTGCGAAACCATTGCCAAGACCAACTTCGTTAAGTATTATTTCCAAAGTACCAGCCTTAATTCTATCTAGAACGCAAGCTCCACCCTTCGTGTAGAGGTTACTTAGGATTAGCCTGTCGATCTTTCCGTTTACGGCTGTGGTTGCTGCTGTGATTTTCACTTGGTCATAGTAGCCGCCGCTTGTGAACATATCGTCTGCTCTGTTACCACCGGAAATCGCACGGTCTCTAGGCGTACCTGCAACAGCAGCTATCGACTGACCGTCCGAAGCGTTGTCCCTAACTATCAATTCATGTGCTTCTATATTAGTTAGCGTCAAAGTATCACATCGCCAGCGGTCAACTGTCATATGTCCAACCTCAAGGAACGTTTCCGCAAAAGCGGGGTCGGAAACCGCTGGTAAGCCACCTACTATTACGGGCTTAGTTTCACCTGATGGCAAAGCAGAGTTAGTAAATGCAGTACCTACAGTGATGTCTGATATTTCAACCACACCGATAGGAGTAGTGCCGAGATCGAGCCTGAGTGTATTAAATTCTGAGTCGCTAAAGATGGGTGAGTCCAGCGGTGCGTTATAAACGCCGGGGTCGCCAGCAGCAAAAGACGGTGGCTTCATTGCTTCAACAGCAACTGCACCCGATACCGTGGTAGTACCTACAGCTAGTAGACCAATCGCATACTGTGGGCTGAAGCCCATCTTCAACAATAAGCTGTACGGAGATTTAGCGATCTGGAATGTCCGCTTCCACTTAACAGACTCTGCCTCTAAGTAATCTATCTTCTCCAGTATCCAATCACGCCATAGTTTAGTTTTGTGGTATAGTTGTACCGGAGAACGACTAACCGCACCCGGAGTTGCCGTGATACCATACATAATTTTACGAAGCACCCAACCAATTTTTAGGGAAGGCCATAGAATACTTACAGCAATTCCATGCATAATTTTTCGGAGTACCCAATCAATTTTTCTGGGAGTCCAAAGAAGAATCGTAGCTATTTTGTGTCCAATATTTCCTAATGGGAGATTAACCGTTGGAAATGTTACGTGCGGCACAGAAAAAACTTTCCGTAGAAAAGCTTTTATTTTGTTCATGGGATTAATCCCCTTCCATTACCTTCATTGATAATGCGATAATACCACCAATTGTCGCCGTCGCCACTGGTTCTAAATCTTTCATTATTGCCATCATAGTAATAGCACCAAGAATTGCTAGTCCCAATAATACTTGTGGTCTAATTTTTGCCATATTCATAACTTTCCTCCCCAATGTTTCTATTATACTAAATTTATATCTTTTTTCGTAGCGAATCTATTACTTCTTTAAAGTCTTCATCTTCTTTATAAATACTTTCAAACTCATCTGACAGTCTAATTTCATGACCAAACTCTGCACCAGCCGCCATTAGACCCGCCTTTTCATCAGAGTCATCTTTTTTATCCCCCACATGTTTAGCGGTTGTAGCTCTTAACCGTTCCATAAATTCATTCTGTTCCATTACCGCATCGGAGTCATCTTCCGAAACCTCGGTCTCAACAAACTTGGGATCACGTTCTCTCTCTGTAAGGGAGTCCGCTTTCTTTAAATGCTGCTCTGAGTCTACAGAAGGTACATCTTCTAAGATATCCATCCCTAACGCCTGTCCTGCTTTATGATCACTTGGGTAATGTAACCCCGCCTTGATCCGATTTTCCCCAATTTGAACAGCTATTTTTTGAAAATCTTGCGAAAGTTCTGGATATATTTTGGATAAAACTCCTGCCAGTACAGTTACCTGAACAGAATGTCCGCTAGGATACGAGGGAGAATAGCCCCCATCACTAGGTATAGGTTTTATATCACTAACTTGTGCAGGTCGGGGACGGTTAAACTTAAACTTTACATGATGAACAATTCGATTTACATCCTTATTTAAAGCGTGTATGTAATCTTCATCAATATCAAGCTTCATATCTTTTAAATAATCCAAAAAGGGTTTCGCATTATCTTTATCCTCTGATATAATGTCCTGTTCTACTTTAGACGCACCCTTTTGATATTGTTTAATTGTTGGTATTTCTAATTTATTATCCGGGGGTGCGGGAATAGAATCTAAATATTTAGTAGGCTCTGTGACCAAGACGTTATATTTTCTGTGTAATACATCTGTATGATGTTTTGTGGGGTTTCCCCATATCTTGGGATTACTCCCCTCCTCAGCCTCTTTACGTAAATCTTTATCTAATGATTTATCTCTGCGTGGGTCTCCCTTCGGCGCACCACCATGTAAATCTATAGCCGATTCCGCGCCGGGTTTCTTCACCCTGTAATGTGGAGTTAATGCGTGACAGTTTGGACATATTAATTCTAAGTTACTCTTAGCATTATTTCCATGATCACCATTTATATGATTTAATTCTAAGGGTACAACTGAGCCTTTCCATTCGATACTCTTACAAGAAGCACATTCTCTAGGAAATATCGCCTCACGGATAATTCTACGCTTCAATTTATCTGATTGCATAGGGTATTTATTTGAGAAGTAATCTTCTAAATCCCTAGCTTTATGAATATCTTCTCCCTCAATCATTTCATTTTCATCTGGCTTGGGTTTATTCTCCGAAGTATATAAATTACACCACGTATCTTCTGATATATCTCCTGTAACTAAATGA
>Ga0114911_1001160_pt1 | contig 14374 bp, 8 predicted proteins | sample MalvireepMed_904_FD_89688 | JGI IMG/M metagenome (GOLD analysis project Ga0114911, IMG submission 89688) | Marine viral communities from the Global Malaspina Expedition - Malaspina viral metaG DeepMed_904 | ecosystem: Environmental > Aquatic > Marine > Oceanic | place: Mediterranean Sea...
CCACTACGCCGGTCTTACGGTTGCGCAAATGAACGACCTTCGGTCGCGCATGCGCACAGCCGGAGGCACCGTCAAGGTCGCGAAGAACCGCCTTGCCAAGATCGCTCTTCAGGGCACGGAGTCGGAAGGGGTCGCAGATCTCTTCACGGGTCAGACGCTCATCGCCTATTGCGATGATCCGGTGACCGCTCCGAAGATCGCCGTCGAGTTTACCAAGGTCAGCGACAAGCTGGTCATCCTTGGTGGCGCGATGGGGGCGACTACACTCGACGCAGATGGGGTCAAGGCGCTTGCCACGATGCCGTCCATCGACGAGCTCCGCGCAAAGATTGTTGGCATGATTCAGACGCCAGCAACGCGCATCGCCCAGATCGTCAACGCACCGGCTGGTGCGGTGGCACGCGTCATCGGCGCGCACGCCCGGAAGGACGAAGCCGCATAAGGCGGAACTTCGCTGTGAAAATAGTTCAAAACCGGTTCGAACCGAATACAAGGAAGTAAGAAAATGGCTGATCTCGCCAAAATCGTGGAAGACCTTTCCAACCTGACCGTCCTGGAAGCTGCTGAGCTTTCCAAGATGCTTGAAGAAAAGTGGGGCGTTTCCGCCGCCGCTCCTGTGGCCGTTGCTGCCGCTGGCGCTGCCGGTGCTCCTGCTGAAGCTGCTGAAGAGCAGACTGAATTCGACGTGATCCTCGCCGAAGCCGGCGCCAACAAGATCAACGTCATCAAGGAAGTCCGCGCCATCACCGGTCTCGGCCTCAAGGAAGCCAAGGACCTGGTCGAAGCTGCTCCGAAGGCTGTCAAGGAAGGCATCTCCAAGGGCGAAGCTGACGACATCAAGAAGAAGCTTGAAGACGCTGGCGCCAAGGTCAACGTCAAGTAAGACGATACCCGCATCCGGGGGGTGGGCGCGTCTCGTCCCCCGGATGTATTTGCTGACGAACAGATTACCCAAAAGCCTGGAAAACGGCTTTTGGGTAATGGGTTCTTCAAAAGGATGGTCTCGACCCAGACCGCAAGGCACTCCGGCCGCGCCGTCTGGGATTTGAGACGAGATTGATTGAATTCATTTATATGACGGAGTCGCTTGGCCAGCGGCGATCGTCTGTTGCAGGCCCGGATGCAAATTGACAAGGAGCGACGATGGCTCAGACCCTTTCCTTCAACGGTCGCAGGCGCGTACGCAAAGTTTACGGAAAAATCCCGGAAGTGGCGGAAATGCCGAACCTCATCGAGGTTCAGAAGGCATCCTACGACCAGTTCCTGATGGTTGACGAGCCCGCTGGTGGCCGTCTGGACGAAGGATTGCAGTCGGTTTTCAAATCGGTTTTCCCGATTTCCGACTTCTCCGGCAGTGCAATGCTGGAATTCGTGTCCTATGAATTCGAACCGCCGAAGTTCGACACCGAGGAATGCCGCCAGCGCGATCTGACCTACGCAGCGCCGCTGAAGGTGACATTGCGGCTGATCGTGTTTGATATCGATGAAGATACCGGCGCGAAGTCGATCAAGGACATCAAGGAACAGAACGTCTACATGGGCGACATGCCGCTCATGACCGACAACGGTACGTTCATCGTCAACGGCACCGAGCGCGTCATCGTTTCGCAGATGCACCGGTCGCCGGGCGTGTTCTTCGACCACGACAAGGGCAAGAGCCACTCCTCGGGCAAGTTGCTGTTCGCAGCCCGCGTCATTCCCTATCGCGGCTCGTGGCTCGACATCGAATTCGACGCCAAGGACATCGTCCATGCCCGTATCGACCGTCGCCGCAAGATCCCTGCCTCGTCGCTGCTGATGGCGCTCGGCATGGATGCCGAGGAAATCCTGTCGACCTTCTACACCCACTCGGTCTACAGCCGTGATGGCGAAGGCTGGCGGATCCCGTTCCAGCCCGAGACCCTCAAAGGTCAGAAGACAATGACCGACATCATCGACGCCGACAGCGGCGAAGTTGTTGTCGAGGCTGGCAAGAAGCTCACGCCGCGCCTGCTCAAGCAGCTGACCGAGAAGGGCCTCAAGGCCATCAAGGCCACCGACGAGGATCTCATCGGTTCCTACCTGGCCGAAGATGTGGTCAATCCGGAAACCGGTGAAATCTATCTCGAGGCAGGTGACGAGCTCGAGTTTGCGGTCGACGCCAAGACCGGCGAGCGCAAGGGCAATCTGATCGATCTCATCGAAGCCGGTTACGACGACATCAAGGTGCTCGACATCGATCACATCAATGTCGGTGCCTATATCCGCAACACACTTGCCGCCGACAAGAACTCGTCTCGCCAGGAAGCGCTGTTCGACATCTACCGCGTCATGCGTCCCGGTGAGCCGCCGACCATTGAGTCGGCAGAAGCCATGTTCAACTCGCTGTTCTTCGATTCGGAACGCTACGATCTGTCGGCCGTTGGCCGCGTCAAGATGAACATGCGTCTCGATCTCGACGCCGAGGACACCGTGCGCGTGCTGCGCAAGGAAGACATCATCGCCGTGGTCGGAACGCTCGTTCAGCTGCGTGACGGCAAGGGCGAAATCGATGACATCGACAACCTCGGCAACCGCCGTGTCCGCTCTGTCGGCGAATTGATGGAGAACCAGTACCGCCTGGGTCTGCTGCGCATGGAGCGCGCCATCAAGGAACGCATGTCGTCTATCGAGATCGACACCGTGATGCCGCAGGATCTGATCAACGCCAAGCCGGCAGCCGCCGCAGTGCGCGAATTCTTCGGCTCCTCGCAGCTGTCGCAGTTCATGGACCAGGTCAATCCGCTCTCCGAGATCACCCACAAGCGTCGCCTCTCGGCGCTTGGACCGGGCGGTCTGACCCGTGAGCGCGCCGGCTTCGAAGTCCGCGACGTTCACCCGACCCACTACGGCCGCATCTGCCCGATTGAAACGCCGGAAGGCCCGAACATCGGTCTGATCAACTCGCTGGCAACCTTCGCTCGGGTCAACAAGTACGGCTTCATCGAAAGCCCGTACCGCAAGATCGTTGACGGCAAGGTCACCAAGGAAGTGATCTATCTCTCGGCCATGGAAGAAGCCAAGTACTTCGTTGCGCAGGCCAATGCCGAGCTCAGCGACGACGGTGAACTTGTCGACGAATTCGTCGTCTGCCGCCACTCCGGCGACGTGATGATGACTCCGCGGGAGAACATCGACCTGATGGACGTCTCGCCGCGCCAGCTGGTATCGGTCGCCGCAGCCCTGATCCCGTTCCTTGAGAACGACGACGCCAACCGCGCGTTGATGGGATCGAACATGCAGCGTCAGGCGGTTCCGCTGGTCCGCGCCGAAGCCCCGTTCGTGGGCACCGGCATGGAGCCGGTCGTGGCCCGCGACTCCGGCGCTGCCATCGCGGCGCGCCGCGGCGGCGTTGTCGACCAGGTCGACGCGACCCGTATCGTTATCCGTGCGACCGAAGACCTCGAAGCTTCGCGTACCGGCGTCGATATCTACCGGCTGCAGAAGTTCCAGCGTTCCAACCAGAACACCTGCATCAACCAGCGTCCGCTGGTCACCGTGGGCGATGTTCTCAACAAGGGCGACATCATCGCCGACGGTCCGTCCACGGACCTTGGTGATCTGGCGCTCGGCCGCAACGTGCTCGTCGCGTTCATGCCCTGGAACGGCTACAACTACGAGGACTCGATCCTTCTTTCCGAGCGCATCGTCTCCGACGACGTGTTCACTTCCATCCACATCGACGAGTTCGAGGTGATGGCGCGTGACACCAAGCTCGGCCCGGAAGAGATCACACGTGATATTCCGAACGTCTCGGAAGAAGCACTGCGCAACCTCGATGAGGCTGGCATCGTCTACATCGGTGCCGAAGTTGCGCCCGGTGACATTCTCGTCGGCAAGATCACGCCGAAGGGCGAAAGCCCGATGACGCCGGAAGAGAAGCTTCTGCGCGCCATCTTCGGCGAGAAGGCTTCCGACGTCCGTGACACCTCCATGCGGATGCCGCCCGGAACCTACGGCACCATCGTCGAAGTTCGCGTTTTCAACCGCCACGGCGTTGAAAAGGACGAGCGTGCAATGGCCATCGAACGCGAGGAAATCGAGCGTTTGGCCAAGGACCGCGACGACGAGCAGGCCATTCTTGACCGCAACGTCTATGGCCGTCTGTCGGACATGCTGGCGGGCAAGGTGGCAATCGCCGGACCGAAGGGCTTCAAGAAGGGCTCGGAAGTCAGCGCCGACAGCATTGGCGAGTACCCACGCTCGCAGTGGTGGACATTCGCCGTCGAAGACGAAAAGCTGCAGGGCGAAATCGAAGCGCTGCGTGCCCAGTACGACGAATCCAAGAAGCTGCTCGAAAGCCGCTTCATGGACAAGGTCGAAAAGGTCCAGCGCGGCGACGAACTGCCGCCGGGCGTGATGAAGATGGTCAAGGTCTTTGTGGCTGTGAAGCGCAAGATCCAGCCAGGCGACAAGATGGCTGGCCGTCACGGCAACAAGGGTGTGGTGTCCCGCATTCTGCCTTGCGAAGACATGCCGTTCCTCGAAGACGGAACCCATGTCGACATCGTGCTCAACCCGCTGGGTGTGCCGTCGCGCATGAACGTCGGACAGATCCTTGAAACCCATCTGGGTTGGGCTTGCGCCGGTATGGGCAAGCAGATCGGCGAGATGCTGGATGCCTACCACGAGGGCGGCGAGATCCAGCCTCTGCGTGACACCATCGACAGTGTCATCGGCACCGGTCCGAAGGGTGAGCCGACCAAGGACTATGACGATCCGTCGATTGTCCGCCTGGCCGAGCAGACACGTCGCGGCGTGTCGATCGCCACGCCGGTGTTTGACGGTGCTGTCGAGGCCGACATCAACACCATGCTCGAACAGGCAGGTCTCAATGTCTCGGGTCAGTCGACGCTCTATGACGGGCGTACAGGCGAGACCTTCGACCGTCCGGTGACCGTGGGCTACATCTACATGCTCAAGCTCAACCACCTGGTCGACGACAAGATCCACGCCCGCTCGATCGGACCTTACTCGCTCGTGACCCAGCAGCCGCTGGGCGGCAAGGCGCAGTTCGGTGGTCAGCGTTTCGGGGAAATGGAGGTCTGGGCTCTGGAAGCCTACGGTGCCGCCTATACCCTGCAGGAAATGCTGACGGTGAAATCGGACGACGTGGCTGGCCGTACCAAGGTCTACGAAGCCATCGTGCGTGGCGACGACACCTTCGAGGCCGGCATTCCGGAGAGCTTCAACGTTCTCGTCAAGGAAATGCGGTCGCTTGGTCTTAATGTCGAGCTTGAATCGAACAAGATCATCGATGGTACCATCGAGCCGGACGAACTGCCCGACGCGGCTGAATAAAGCCTGGAAGGCGCGAGGACCAAGTTTCCTCGCGCCATCTTCCTTTCCGCCAATGGCGGCGAGGAGACACCCGCGTTTGACGCGGTGAAATGAATTTCAGGCGATGGCCTGTTGCCGGTGTAAACCGGCGCCGTCGCAAGCCAAGGGCGAACAGCCCTAAAAGGAGACAGGCATGAACCATGAGGTCATGAATCTTTTCAACAACAATGTTCCGGCGCAGACGTTCGATTCCATCCGGATTTCGATCGCCAGCCCCGAGAAGATTCTTTCCTGGTCTTTCGGCGAAATCAAAAAGCCGGAGACAATCAACTATCGTACCTTCAAGCCGGAGCGCGACGGTCTGTTCTGCGCCCGCATTTTTGGTCCGATCAAGGATTACGAATGCCTGTGCGGCAAGTACAAGCGCATGAAGTACAAGGGCGTCATCTGCGAGAAGTGCGGCGTTGAAGTCACGCTCAGCCGCGTTCGTCGCGAGCGCATGGGTCACATCGAGCTGGCTGCACCGGTCGCGCATATCTGGTTCCTCAAGTCGCTGCCTTCGCGCATCGGCACGCTGATGGACATGACGCTGAAGGATATCGAGCGGGTCCTGTATTTCGAGAACTACATCGTCACCGAGCCCGGCCTGACTTCGCTCAAGGAGAATCAGCTTCTCTCCGAGGAAGATTACATGGTCGCCGTTGACGAGTTCGGCGAAGACAGCTTCACCGCCATGATTGGTGCGGAAGCGATCTACGAGATGCTTGCCTCGATGGACCTCGAGCGCATTGCCGGCGAACTGCGCACTGAACTGGCCTCAACGACTTCGGAACTGAAGTCGAAGAAGCTGATGAAGCGCCTCAAGATCGTCGAAAGCTTCCTCGATTCCGGCAACCGCCCGGAATGGATGATCATGAAGGTTGTGCCTGTGATCCCGCCGGACCTGCGTCCGCTGGTTCCGCTCGATGGCGGCCGTTTCGCCACCTCCGACCTGAACGATCTCTATCGCCGCGTCATCAACCGCAACAACCGTCTCAAGCGGCTGATCGAGCTGCGTGCGCCCGGCATCATCATCCGCAACGAAAAGCGGATGCTGCAGGAATCCGTTGACGCGCTGTTCGACAACGGCCGCCGCGGCCGCACCATTACCGGTGCCAACAAGCGTCCGCTGAAGTCGCTGTCCGACATGCTCAAGGGCAAGCAGGGCCGTTTCCGCCAGAACCTGCTCGGCAAGCGCGTCGACTATTCCGGCCGTTCGGTCATCGTGACTGGTCCGGAACTCAAGCTGCATCAGTGCGGCCTGCCCAAGAAGATGGCGCTCGAGCTGTTCAAGCCGTTCATCTATGCGCGTCTTGACGCCAAGGGCTATTCCTCGACCGTCAAGCAGGCCAAGAAGCTGGTTGAAAAGGAAAAGCCGGAAGTCTGGGATATTCTCGACGAGGTTATCCGCGAGCACCCGGTGCTGCTCAACCGCGCGCCGACGCTTCACCGTCTGGGTATCCAGGCTTTCGAGCCCACGCTGGTTGAAGGCAAGGCCATCCAGCTGCACCCGCTCGTCTGTACGGCGTTCAACGCCGACTTCGACGGTGACCAGATGGCGGTTCACGTGCCGCTGTCGCTTGAAGCCCAGCTTGAAGCCCGTGTGCTGATGATGTCGACCAACAACATCCTGCACCCTGCAAACGGCGCACCGATCATCGTGCCGTCGCAGGACATGGTGCTTGGCCTCTACTATCTTTCGATCGTGGCTGAGAACGAGCCGGGGCAGGGCATGGTGTTCTCCGACATGGGCGAACTGCACCATGCGCTCGAGAGCAAGGTCGTTACCCTGCACACCAAGATCAAGGGCCGGTTCAAGAGCGTCGATGCCGAGGGCAACCCGACTTCGACCATCGTCGACACCACCCCCGGTCGCATGATCATTGGCGAACTGTTGCCGCGCAACGCCAATATCTCGTTCGACGTCTGCAACCAGGAAATGACCAAGAAGAACATTTCCCGGATGATCGACACCGTCTACCGCCACTGCGGCCAGAAGGACACGGTCATTTTCTGCGACCGCATCATGCAGCTCGGCTTCGGCCATGCCTGCCGCGCCGGCATCTCGTTCGGCAAGGACGACATGGTGATCCCGGATTCCAAGGCGAAGATTGTTGGCGACACCGACAGCCTGGTCAAGGAATACGAGCAGCAGTACAATGAGGGTCTCATCACCCAGGGCGAAAAGTACAACAAGGTTGTCGACGCCTGGGGCAAGGCGACCGAGAAGGTCGCCGACGAAATGATGGCCCGCATCAAGTCTGTCGAGTTCCATGAGAGCGGCCGTCAGAAGCAGATGAACTCGATCTACATGATGAGCCACTCCGGTGCGCGTGGTTCGCCGAGCCAGATGCGTCAGCTGGGCGGCATGCGCGGCCTGATGGCCAAGCCGTCGGGTGAGATCATCGAGACGCCGATCATCTCGAACTTCAAGGAAGGCCTGACCGTGAACGAGTACTTCAACTCGACCCACGGCGCACGTAAGGGTCTCGCCGACACCGCGCTGAAGACTGCGAACTCGGGTTACCTGACCCGTCGTCTGGTGGACGTTGCACAGGATTGCATCGTCACCCACGTCGATTGCGGCACCACCGAAGGCCTCACCATGACGGCCATCGTCGATGCCGGCCAGGTGGTCGCGTCGATCGGCCAGCGTATCCTCGGTCGCACCACGCTTGACGACATCAACCACCCGCTGACCGGTGACTTGATCGTCAAGGCCGGTTCGACGGTCGAGGAAGCCCAGGTTCTGGAAATCGAGGCTGCCGGCATCCAGTCGGTTCGCATTCGTTCGCCGCTGACCTGCGACATCCAGACCGGCATCTGCGGCACTTGCTACGGCCGTGACCTGGCACGTGGTACGCCGGTAAATATCGGTGAAGCTGTCGGCGTTATCGCTGCTCAGTCGATCGGTGAGCCGGGCACCCAGCTGACCATGCGTACCTTCCACCTTGGCGGCACCGCCACCGTGGTTGACCAGTCGTTCCTGGAAGCCTCCTATGAGGGTACGGTCCGGATCAAGAACCGCAACATGCTGCGCAACTCCGATGGCAACCTGATCGCCATGGGCCGCTCCATGGCGATCCAGATCCTGGATGAAGCCGGCACCGAGCGTTCCTCGCAGCGTGTCGCCTACGGCTCCAAGATCTATGTCGATGACGGCGATGCGGTGAAACGCGGCCAGCGTCTGGCCGAGTGGGATCCGTACACGCGCCCGATGATGACCGAAGTCGAAGGCACCGTGGAATTCGAGGACGTCGTCGACGGCATCTCGGTTTCCGAAGCCACCGACGAGGCCACCGGCATCACCAAGCGTCAGGTCATCGACTGGCGTTCGACACCGCGCGGTGCCGACCTCAAGCCGTCCATTGTCATCAAGGACAAGAACGGCGAGATCGCCAAGCTGGCACGTGGTGGCGAAGCCCGCTTCCAGCTGTCGGTGGATGCAATCCTGTCGGTCGAGCCCGGCGCCAAGGTCAGCCAGGGTGACGTGCTCGCCCGTGTGCCGCTCGAAAGCGCCAAGACCAAGGACATCACCGGTGGTCTGCCGCGGGTTGCGGAACTGTTCGAGGCACGTCGTCCGAAGGATCACGCCATCATCGCCGAGATCGATGGTACCATCCGCTTCGGCCGCGACTACAAGAACAAGCGCCGCATCCAGATCGAATCTGCCGATGACACAGTCGAGTCCGTCGAGTATCTCATTCCGAAGGGGAAGCCTTTCCACCTTCAGGATGGCGATTACATCGAAAAGGGCGACTACATCCTCGACGGCAATCCTGCACCGCACGACATCCTGGCGATCAAGGGCGTGGAGGCTCTGGCTTCCTACCTCGTCAACGAGATCCAGGAAGTCTACCGCTTGCAGGGCGTTCTGATCAACGACAAGCACATCGAAGTGATTGTCCGCCAGATGCTGCAGAAGGTCGAAATCACCGACTCCGGTGACTCCGTCTATATCGTCGGTGACAATGTCGATCAGATCGAGCTGGACAACGCCAATGACCGCCTGATCGAGGAGGGCCGCAAGCCCGCCACCGGCAACCCGGTTCTGCTCGGCATCACCAAGGCATCGTTGCAGACACCGTCCTTCATCTCGGCGGCGTCGTTCCAGGAAACCACCAAGGTGCTCACCGAAGCCGCTGTTGCCGGCAAGGTCGACACGTTGCAGGGTCTCAAGGAAAACGTCATCGTCGGACGTCTGGTGCCTGCAGGTACCGGCGGCACCATGACCCAGATCCGTCGCATCGCCACATCGCGCGACGATCTGATCCTCGACGAGCGTCGCAAGACCTCGGGCGCGGAAACCGCCGCACCGATGCTGACCGACATGGCCAGCGAAGAGCCGACACCTGCCGAATAGGCAGCTCTGCCCTGAACATGCAAAAGGCCGCCTTTCGGGGCGGCCTTTTCATTTTGTGAGGTCAGTATCTGGCCTGCAGCCGGGGCGGGGTCAGCCGCCGTCCGTGTCGAAATTGATGATCGCCACTTCGCCCTCGAGGGCGCCCTGGTAGGCCGAGGCATGTGGCTCCTCGTCCGGCATGCCACCCATCAGCCCGATCTGGTCGAGATCGGCTTCGGCAAAACCCTTCGCTGACAACGCATCCAGGCAGAGCCGCACCGCGGTATCCTCGTCCGGGGCTGCAAGCAGGACATGGATTGCGGCCATCTCGCCGCCCATTTCCTGGTTGACCCGGCCGATGATGATGAAAACGGTCTGCTCGTCTTCGCCATTGCCGGCATTGTCATTGTCTGAATTCACTGGCTCATCCTTTCGGTGTCTCGGTCCGACCGACTTACTCCCATGTCATCCCTGCAAAGGCAATGTTGCCCGGTGCCGTCATCGAGCCTGTTGCGCGATGTCCCAGCCGGGGAGGCAGCATTGCAAGAGCGCGCGGCGCTTGCCGTCAGCGGTGATACATGGTTCTCTGATCTGCGATAGGCAACCTGCTTGTCATTGGCACCTGGCCGCATCGTCTCGGCAGGCTCATTGAAGATGGGTCTCGTCGGGATTGCGGTGTGTGAAACCCGAGGAGGATCACATGGGCATCGAAGGATTGATTGTATTTCTGCTGATCGGCGCAATCGCGGGCTGGCTGGCAGGCCTGATCATGAAAGGCTTTGGTTTCGGTCTGATCGGCAACATCGTGGTCGGCATCGTCGGCGCGTTCATTGCCGGGCTGGTGCTGCCCATGGTCGGCATATCCATCGGCGGTGGCCTTATCGGCGCCATCATTCATGCGACCATCGGTGCGGTGATCCTGCTGTTCCTGATCGGGCTCGTCAAGAAACGCTGAGTCTGCCGAAGTCTTTGATCGTTCCCCTTGCGACTCGGCAAAACGACCGCTTGAGTCGCGAATTTGGATCCCTAGTCGAAGGCTGATTCCATACGGCTCAAGGCCGTCGGGGCGGGCAGGGCAACTAAACGCTTGATTGCGCACTCGACGCGCAATAAAATGTCGCCATCTTCTCGGCGGCAGGCAGACAACGCGGCCAGATACGATTATTTCCATCATGGTCTTGACGACATGCGTGAAAATCCGTAGTTACCGGCCACCGAGACCAATGTGAGGCGCTTTTCTTCGGGACGACGCGTCCTGAAACTTGCCTCAAACACGGTTTCTGACTGCAATGTGAACTGACAATGCTGCACGCATGACACTGACGATCGTGTCCTCTGTTTTTTTGGGCCTTCCGGCAAAACCGGTCCGGCCCTTATTTTGCGCATCCGGTTCGCGGGCAATGTGTCCGAGAGGGCGAAACATGAATTCTAAAGGGATGGTTACATGCCAACTGTAAACCAGCTGATCCGCAAGCCGCGCCAGGCGCCGGTAAAGCGCAACAAGGTTCCCGCGCTGGAGCAGAATCCGCAGAAGCGCGGCGTTTGCACCCGTGTGTACACCACGACCCCGAAGAAGCCGAACTCGGCACTTCGTAAGGTTGCAAAGATCCGTCTGACCAACGGCTATGAAGTGATCGGTTATATTCCGGGTGAAGGGCATAACCTTCAGGAGCACTCCGTGGTCATGATCCGCGGCGGCCGCGTGAAGGACCTTCCCGGTGTGCGTTACCACGTCATTCGTGGCGTTCTAGATACCCAGGGTGTCAAGAACCGCAAGCAGCGCCGTTCGAAATACGGCGCCAAGCGTCCGAAGTAATTGTGTCGGTTGGCTGCGTGAAAATGCAGCTGGCCGTTTCGACCCATCAGTTGAAAGACGAAAAGCATGTCACGACGTCACAGTGCAGAAAAGCGTGAGATCAACCCGGATCCGAAATTCGGTGACCTGGTTCTCTCCAAGTTCATGAACGCCATCATGATGCACGGCAAGAAATCAGTTGCCGAGCAGATCGTATATGGTGCGCTTGACCAGGTTGAGGCGCGTTCCAAGTCGGAGCCGGTCGCCCAGTTCCACACCGCGCTCGAAAATGTAGCCCCGCACGTGGAAGTTCGTTCCCGTCGTGTTGGTGGTGCGACCTACCAGGTCCCGGTCGATGTTCGTCCGGAGCGCCGTCAGGCTCTCGCCATTCGCTGGCTGATTGCTGCTGCGCGCAAGCGCAACGAAACCACCATGGTCGAGCGCCTCTCGGGCGAACTCATGGATGCAGCGAACAATCGCGGCAGTGCGGTCAAGAAGCGGGAAGATACCCACAAGATGGCCGACGCTAACCGCGCATTTTCGCATTACCGCTGGTAATCAGCGAACCGTTCTCGAAAGGCATTCAACATGGCCCGCGAATACGCAATCGAAGACTACCGCAACTTCGGCATCATGGCGCACATTGACGCTGGTAAGACCACGACCACAGAGCGTGTTCTTTACTACACCGGCAAGTCGCACAAGATCGGCGAAGTGCATGACGGCGCTGCCACCATGGACTGGATGGAGCAGGAGCAGGAGCGTGGTATCACCATCACTTCCGCTGCGACCACCACGTTCTGGAAGGGCCGCAACGGCAAGATGTGCCGCTTCAACATCATCGACACCCCAGGCCACGTCGACTTTACCATTGAAGTCGAGCGTTCGCTGCGTGTGCTTGATGGCGCGATCGCGCTTCTCGATGCCAATGCCGGCGTTGAGCCGCAGACCGAGACTGTCTGGCGCCAGGCCGACAAGTACAACGTCCCGCGGATGATCTTCTGCAACAAGATGGACAAGACCGGCGCGGACTTCTACCGCTCGGTTTCGATGATCAAGTCCCGTCTTGGTGCAACGCCTGTTGTCATGCAGCTGCCGATCGGCGCTGAGACCGAATTCAAGGGCGTTGTCGACCTGGTCGAGATGAACGCTCTGGTCTGGCGCGATGAATCGCTCGGCGCTCAGTGGGACATCGTGGAAATCCCGGACGATCTCAAGGAGAAGGCCGAGGAATACCGCGAGCTGCTCATCGAGACCGCCGTGGAAGCCGACGAAGCTGCAATGGAGCGTTATCTCGAAGGCCAGATGCCTGACAATGACGAGATCCGTGCGCTGGTTCGCAAGGGCACCATCGCCGTTCAGTTCTTCCCGATGTTCTGCGGCTCGGCCTTCAAGAACAAGGGCGTTCAGCCGCTTCTCGACGCCGTTGTCGAGTTCCTGCCGAGCCCCTCGGAAGTTCCGGCCATCGAAGGTATCGACGTCAAGACCGAAGCTGAAATCACCCGCGAAGCATCTGATGATGCGCCGCTGGCGATGCTCGCCTTCAAGGTCATGAACGACCCCTTCGTCGGTTCGCTGACCTTTGCCCGCATCTATTCCGGCAAGCTCGAAAAGGGCGGTTCGGTGATGAACACGGTCAAGGAGAAGCGCGAGCGCGTTGGCCGTATGCTTCAGATGCACTCGAACTCCCGTGAGGATATCGAGGAAGCATTTGCAGGCGACATCGTTGCACTTGCAGGCCTCAAGGAAACCACAACGGGCGACACGCTTTGCGATCCGCTCAAGCCAGTTATCCTCGAGCGCATGGAATTCCCGGATCCGGTGATCCAGATCGCGATTGAACCGAAGACCAAGGGCGACCAGGAAAAGATGGGCCTCGCGCTCAACCGCCTGGCTGCTGAAGATCCTTCGTTCCGGGTCAAGACCGACGAAGAATCCGGTCAGACCATCATTGCCGGCATGGGCGAGTTGCACCTCGACATTCTCGTTGACCGCATGCGTCGCGAGTTCAAGGTCGAAGCAAACGTCGGTGCGCCGCAGGTTGCTTACCGGGAATCGATCACCAAGGCCTACGAAGCCGATTACACCCACAAGAAGCAGTCGGGTGGTTCGGGTCAGTTCGCTCGCGTCAAGATCCAGTTCGCGCCAAACGACGAGAGCGAAGAGTTCATCTTCGAGTCCAAGATCGTTGGTGGTTCGGTGCCGAAGGAATACATCCCTGGTGTCCAGAAGGGCATCAACAGCGTGATGAATTCCGGACCGCTTGCCGGCTTCCCGATGCTCGGCATCAAGGCAACCCTGGTCGATGGCGCCTACCACGATGTGGACTCCAGCGTTCTCGCCTTCGAAATTGCCGGTCGTGCCTGCTTCCGTGAAAACTCGAAGTTCATGGGTCCGCAGCTGCTCGAGCCGATCATGGCCGTGGAAGTCATTACACCTGAAGATTACGTCGGTGACGTGATCGGTGACCTCAACTCCCGCCGTGGTCAGATCCAGGGCCAGGAAATGCGCGGCATCGCCGTTGTCATCTCCGCCCATGTGCCTCTGGCCAACATGTTCAAATATGTCGATACGCTGCGCTCCATGTCCCAGGGCCGGGCTCAGTACTCGATGACTTTTGATCACTACGCGGCGGTACCGTCGAATGTCTCCCAGGAGATTCAGGCGAAATACGCATAATTTGCCGGATCGCCGGTCCGCGCCTGAGGGCGCGGACCGGACCGGAGACCGAAACCTAGAATTGCCCCTCGTGGGCTGAATGAGAATGGAGAGCCGAAGATGGCAAAGGGTAAGTTCGAGCGCACAAAGCCGCACGTTAACATCGGCACGATTGGTCACGTTGACCACGGCAAGACCTCGTTGACGGCTGCGATCACCAAGTTTTTCGGTGACTTCAAGGC
>Ga0114911_1001162_pt1 | contig 14343 bp, 14 predicted proteins | sample MalvireepMed_904_FD_89688 | JGI IMG/M metagenome (GOLD analysis project Ga0114911, IMG submission 89688) | Marine viral communities from the Global Malaspina Expedition - Malaspina viral metaG DeepMed_904 | ecosystem: Environmental > Aquatic > Marine > Oceanic | place: Mediterranean Sea...
CAATAATAAACATACTTTAAGTGCCGATATCGCTCAGGCGCTGGCAATGGAAAAATTAGGACAAGATCAATCAGCCATTGATGAACTGACCGTTAGAGAGTTTGAAATATTACGACTTCTGCTCGAGGCTAAATCAAGTCAGGAAATAGCTGACTTATTGAACATCAGCCCAAAAACGGTAGCCAACTCACACTACATCATTAAAAAGAAATTAGGGGTCAACAGCGATATTGAACTGACTCGCCTCGCCATAAAAATGAACCTCGTCAACCTGCTTGAGCTGGTTGACGAGGCAACGTAATCAGATGATTATCTAATCGATAAGCTATTAACGTGTGTATTGGTAGATAAAAGGTTCACTTCCATCCATGAAATACAGACATTGAAAGCTGTCTTGTTTGATATTGATCATTTCACACACCAGTGTTTCTTTAGTCGCTTCCTGCTGCCACTCATCTTGGCAAGAATCACGGTATTGTGGTGCTGAGATATCAGTTAGCGTAAGTGTTCTGCCATTTTTTTCCCATTGGTAGTTAGATTTGTAAAGATCACAGCTTGCTGCATCATTGCTTTCCTTATAACTACCCGTGCCGTCCTCATTCCATTGCTCAGCACCATCTGATACCCAGTGACAGGTATCATCCAGATAAGCGGTTTTCCACTGGCCAGTGATATCGATATCGCTTGTTTTCAACTGTGGTTTGTTGAGGATCATGCTACCGTCAAGGCTCAAACCACGCTGCTCGACTGCAGTTTGATAACTTAATTGCATTTCCGTACCACGCAATGTGTCCAGTGTAGAGTATATTTCCATACACCCTTCCATACTGGTTCCTGGCAATGCACTAAAGTCAGTCTTTTCAATAAGCTCAACCACTTTTGTGTAGTTCATGCTTGAACCGAAGCCTAGCGCATTTGGGCTTAGGTCTTCAGAACTGATTGCTGCGACAGCTTGTTTCCCTTTCTCGCCACTATAAACAACCACATGTGAGCCTTTAATAGCCGCATACACAGGGAAGTCCACGGGTAATGGCAGATCTAAAGTCACCTCACTACCATCATCTGGAATACGGATACTGGCCAATTCAGGCACCATTTGTAATAACGATAAAATCCCGGTTGGATTGGTCGTTTCAACACTAAATAAAAAATCGAGTTTCAGAGGAAGCTCACTTTCAGCATCCAGTTCTAAATCAAATAATGATAGACCCACGCCTTTGATACCCTGGGCCATCCCAGTAAATGCACCTAAGACCATCGGACTCATTTGTTTAGACTTAAGTTGGGCTTCTTGCAAATCTGGACAACTAAAATCAGCGTTGGTAAATGCCGTCCATAACTTGGTAACGCCAGGCGTTAAGTTATCCATATCGAGAGCCAGTCCCAGACTGGTAATCTTATCGCCTGGATTGCCCACATGATTTGGGATATGTCCTTGTAAACTTTCCAGAACATTGATAACCATCTCATTGTTTATCTCTAATAGAGCATTTACTTTAGCAATGAGTTGATTACCCTTCACTTCCATATCGTTATAGCCCATCAGTACCCGTGGTGCCTGACTAACCAGTTTTAATGTGTCGGCCTGGCATAGTTGAGCATCTGGATCATTTAGTGATTTTTTGGCTAATGGCGTATCAGAAAAATAGCGTTTGAAATCTTGTGAAGCCCTTGAGTTGTCGGCGGTGAACAGGCCTTTTAGTAATTTTTCAATATCAAACATAAACACCAAATCGTCGGTGTAATCCTGCTGCTCACGAATATCCGCTAAGGTTTCCTCAAAAGAGACAGGTACGGGTTTCTGGGCGAGACGCTCATCAATGTCTGTTTCCGTATCTTTGGCTGTAATCATGGTCACAATAGCGGAAGAATCAGTTGTGGCTAGAATTAATTGCAGATCATTTTTATCAATCACCCAACTTAAAACCGATTGCTGAGCTAAGGTTTTTTCTTGATAATTCACGCCCACTTTTTCTGAGATGGTTTTAAACAGATTAACGATTTTTTGTTTATCCGCTATGGGCATGTTAATGACAGGGACCAAACCGTGTAAGTAAACCGCATAGTCACCTTCATAAGCTAAACCAAAATAGTCACTAAACGCACCATAAGTGCCATCTGTCTTTTCAGTGTAGTCGGTCAATAAGGCGTTTAGAAATTTTGCGGCAGGTGTATCAGCCGTGAGGAGTTCTGACTGAATTTCATTTAAAGCAAGTTTTTCTGATGGAGAAAAACCTAAAATTGGCGAGTCTACAAAAAAATCAGCTAACGACTTGCTCGTCGTCCCACCCATATAAAATGCTGTGTCATCAGGCACATACTGCACAATCGCTGATGTCGAAGAATGCTGTTGTTTGTATTTCCAAACACCTAATCCAGCAATAATAATAAGGGCTAACACAAAAAATACTTTTTTCATTACACCTCCCTGTCCTATTCAAAAAAGCTAACATGGTGCAACAAAACAACATCAAACAAAAACCGTTTTTGCAAAAACGTTAAGTACTTTGCAAAAAAAAGCCTGCTGACATTCATCAGCAGGCTTTTATTCTTGAAACAGACAGGATTAAGTCCTAGGCTGCTTCACTTTTGTCGTCAAAGTCATTACGAATCAGGTAATCGAATGCCCCTAGTGCAGCTCGGGCACCATCCCCCATTGCCATAATGATCTGCTTGTATGGAATGGTCGTCACATCACCTGCGGCAAACACGCCGGGTAATGAGGTTTGGCCATGGTTATCAATTTCAATCTCACCAAATTTACTGAGTTCGATAGTGCCTTTTAACCAATCAGTATTCGGTATCAAACCAATCTGAACAAACACGGCATTTAATTGAACCGTATGTTTCTGCTCAGTGGCTCTATCGATATAAACCAATCCATTCACCTTGCCATCATCACCAGTAATTTCTGTTGTTTGGGCACCGGTAATAACTTCAACATTATCAAGCGAGAACAACTTTTTCTGTAGCACGGCATCAGCACGTAACTCACCATTAAACTCAAGCAATGTCACATGACCAACAATACCCGCCAAATCAATCGCCGCTTCCACACCTGAGTTACCACCACCAATCACAGCAACAGGTTTACCTTTAAACAAAGGACCATCGCAGTGAGGACAGTAAGCCACACCATGACCACGGTATTCCTTCTCACCGGGTACGCCCAGTTCACGCCAACGAGCACCTGTCGCTAAGATAACGGCTTTACTAGACAGTGTCGCTCCACTTTCCAGCTCAACATCAATCATCTTGCCATTCTTTTTCAGACCTTTTGCCCGCTGAAGATTCATCACGTCCACTTCATATTCTTTGACGTGTTCTTCTAAAGCCGCTACTAACTTAGGTCCTTCCGTTTCTTTGACAGAAATGAAGTTCTCAATCGCCATAGTATCCATTACCTGGCCACCAAAACGTTCAGCCACGATACCTGTGCGGATCCCTTTACGTGCAGCATAAATAGAGGCTGATGCACCGGCAGGGCCACCACCGACAATCAGTACATCAAAGTCTTGTTTCGCACTGATTTTTTCTGCCTCGCGTTTAACCGCACCCTTGTCTAATTTGGCAATAATTTCAGGCAGACTCATACGGCCTGAACCAAAATTTTCACCATTTAAATAGACAGTAGGCACCGCCATAATTTTTCGCTGATCCACTTCTTCCTGGTATAACGCACCGTCAATCATGGTGTGCGAAATATTCGGGTTATGAACCGCCATCACATTTAATGCCTGCACCACTTCCGGGCAGTTTTGGCATGAAAGCGAAATATACGTTTCAAAGTGATATTCCCCTTCCAGCCCTTTAATCTGGTCGATCACTTCCTGATCGAGTTTTGTTGGATGCCCACCGACATGTAGCAGAGCCAACACCAGCGATGTAAATTCGTGGCCCATAGGAATACCGGCAAAACGAATTTTTTCCTGTCCATCGGGTTGTTTAATCTGAAACGACGGTTTACGTGAATCGCTATCAGCATCATCAATAAAGCTGATGTCTGCTGACATATCGGCGATTTCTTGCAATAGATCGCGCATTTCAGTCGCTTTAGCACTGTCATCTAATGCCGCAATCAATTCGATTGGGCGTTTGATGTTTTGCAGATAACCTTTCAGTTGTCCGGCGATATTTGCATCCAACATAATAATTTACCTTAATCTATAAGTAGTTTAGTGACGCTGCCCGGGCAAAGCCCGGACAGGTCGATATAGCCTGATTAGATTTTGCCAACCAAGTCTAATGATGGAGACAGAGTCTCTTCACCTGGCTGCCAAGAAGCAGGGCAAACTTCGCCATCGTGAGTTGCAACATATTGTGCAGCTTGTACACGGCGAACTAAGTCTTTGGCATTACGGCCGATACCCAGGTCGTTAATTTCAGCGGCTTTAATAACACCTTCAGGGTTAACAATGAATGTACCGCGAAGTGCCAGACCTTCTTCTTCAATCATCACTTCAAAGTTACGGCTGATAACACCTGTTGGGTCACCAATCATTGGGAACTTAATTTTTTTGATGGTTTCTGATGCATCGTGCCATGCTTTGTGAGTGAAGTGTGTGTCAGTTGAAACTGAGTAAACTTCTACACCCATTTCTTGCAGTTGAGCATAGTGATCAGCAACATCACCTAATTCTGTAGGACAGACGAAAGTGAAGTCAGCTGGGTAAAAAACGAAAACTGACCATTTACCTTTCAGGTCTTCACTTGAAACTTCGATGAATTCGCCATTGTGATAAGCATTCGCTTTAAATGGTTTGATTTCTGTATTAATCAGTGTAGACATTATTTGCTCCTTAAATTTTGCATTAGTGTCGTAAGTGACAGTTTGCATTGTAGTCGAGGTAGATAAATAGGTACAACGACTTAATTCTATTAGTATGATTGATAAAACCGATTAACCAATCGGAAAAATAAAAAAAGCCCTTGAAGTCAAACTCCAAGGGCTTTTTTATTATTATTTATCAATCTTAACGATTGCAAATATACATAGTAACTTCAAAGCCGAAACGCATATCTGAGTATTCTGGTTTAGTCCACATAATCAATTCCTCTTTTTAGGGTGCGTTGTTTCTAGGGGTAACAACGTGAGTACATAATAGTAAACCGCCTAAAAAGTCACATCAGCGTATTGCTTGATTCAACTCAGGATTATGCTTATCAAACGATAAAGCAGCTAAGGCTGACACGCTGCTCTCTGCAGAATATGGCTCAATAATCAGTTGGAACTCAGTTTATTCAAAATATTGCCTATAGCATCACATAACAAATGAAGATCAGATTCATCGATAATGTAAGGCGGCATAATATAAATCATGGTTCTGAATGGTCTGATCCAGACGCCCTGATCAATAATAAATCCGGGCAGCCAATCCATCGCTTCATCAAGAGGCTCATTCAATTCAACCACCCCTATCGCGCCCTTAACTCTGACATCTTTGACTAATTCATGATCACGATATTTTGTCAGCTCAGTGTTAAGCCTTTTCTCAATAGTTGATACCTGGGTCTGCCAATCACTCTCCAACAGCAAATCAATACTGGCAGCTGCCACACGGCAAGCCAGCGGATTCGCCATGAAGGTGGGCCCATGCATCAACACACCGGAACCATCTGCCGCAATACCATCAGCCACCTGCTGATTACACATCACCGCCGCCAGCGTCATATAACCACCGGTCAGAGCTTTACCCATACAAATAATATCCGGAACGATACCAGCCTGTTCGTAAGCAAACATGGAGCCCGTTCGACCAAAGCCAGTCGCAATCTCATCAAAAATCAACAGGATATTAAATTCATCACATAAAGCACGGATCTGACGAAGATACTCGGCACAATACACACGCATACCGCCCGCCCCTTGAACCAAAGGCTCGACGATAACAGCGGCTAATTCATGGTGATGTTTTTCCACCAATTGTTTGAAATCTTCGATATAGCTATCCTGCCAATCAGCATCATCCCGACACTCTGGTGCAGCAGCAAACAAATGCTTCGGCAGCACTTTCTCAAACATCTTATGCATGCCATTAACCGGATCACAGACCGACATCGCGCCAAAGGTATCACCGTGATAGCCATTTCTAAACGTCAGCAGTCGATGTTTTTCGGCTTTGCCCTGAGCGAACCAGTATTGAATGGCCATCTTAATCGCCACTTCAACAGACACAGAACCTGAGTCGGCTAAAAATACATACTGCAAACTGTCATCAGTAATCTCCACCAGCTTTCTGGCAAGATTGACTGCCGGTGCATGTGTCAGCCCACCAAACATGACATGAGACATCGAGTCTATTTGCTGATGAGCGGCTTCATTAAGCTTCGGATGATTGTAGCCATGAATGGTTGACCACCAGGATGACATGCCATCAACCACTTCACGACCATCAGCCAGAGTTAATCTCACGCCTTTTGCTGACACAACCTCGTGTAATAGAGGCGGATTGGTCACGCTGGTATAAGGGTGCCAGATGTGAGCGGCATCAAATTCAAGGTTACTTAGTTCTGTCATGTTATTCACTAGATATTAACTGGCTCATACTGAGCTTTATTTAAATTCATGGTGCTAAAAACAATAATGCCCGCATTTAGCGGGCACTAGTGAGAATAAATATTATCGCTTATTTGGTGACACTGAAACTTTCACCACAGCCACACTCAGAAACCACATTAGGATTTCGGAATTTGAAGCTCTGGTTTAACCCTTCGCGAACAAAGTCGAGTTCCATACCATCCAGTATCGGCATGGCCTCTTCATTAATAACGACTTTGACATCACCCTGTTCAACAACGACATCGTCAGCAGCCACGTCGTCTGCATAGTCAAGTGCGTAGCTGTAACCTGAACAACCACTTTTGACGACACCGATTCTTAAACCGACTCCTGAAGCACGTTTGGTCATCATATCTCTGACACGGTTAATGGCAGATTCTGTCAATGTAATCATATTTTCACCTATATCACTCAGTGATTAAGACGCTAGCTTATTAAGGATGTTCAATCTGAATGAGAACAAAAGCACTCATCAATTGACATTGAATAATTGGATTGGAAAAGTCTACTACTTAACAGCAGATGCAGTCAGTCGCCGAATAAGCTAAATCATATCAAATGCGATGACTTTCTCGCCGTTTCGACTCTTCTCAAAGTTAGACACAACTTGAGCCAGAGTAATGCCATCAAGATACACACGAATCTGATCACTTAGGCTTTGCCATAACTCATGACTTAAACACTGCTCATGGCCATGACAATTTTGTCGGCCTTCGCACTGGGTACTATCCACTTTTTCATCAACAGCAGAGATAACATCTAAAACAGTAATGGTGTCTGCCGCCCGACTTAATCGATATCCACCACCCGGACCACGAGAACTGCTGACAAGACCTTGTTTTCTCAGTCTGGCAAATAACTGTTCCAGATAAGATAAAGAGATACCTTGTCTTTCTGAAATATCTGCCAGTGTTATCGCGCCTACGCCATAATTGAGGCTGAGATCGAGCATCGCAGTCACCGCGTAGCGACCTTTTGTGGTTAAACGCATTCTTACCAATCCAGAATAAACTTTATCCAGTAAAGTTTACATGCCTGACTATTTTAGTCAACTTTTATTCTCTTCATTATCTTTATAGATATCACAGCCTTCCAGATCCGGCATTTCCACGTCTGGTAACTCGCCTCCGAGCCTGTGAATTGTTTTGCACATGGCATCAACGCGCTTATCCATCGCATGAACATGCTGAATTAAACCATGAATAGCGGAAGCTACCGGGTCCATAGTTTTACTCGATGTGCCATAGGCATCAAAGCCCACAGATTGAGCCAGTTTCTGGCGCTGTTTTTCATCTTCACTCAGATTGGTTTTAACGACTCTGCCCGGCACACCAACAACGGTGTCGCCTGAGGCCACATCTTTAACCACCACGGCATTAGAACCAATACGAGCACCATCATGAAGTGTAATCGGTCCAAGCACTTTCGCTCCGGCACCGACCACAATATTATTGCCCAGCGTAGGATGACGTTTGCCTTCTTTCCATGATGTACCGCCTAATGTCACACCATGATAAAGCGTCACATCATCACCAATTTCAGCAGTTTCCCCAATCACCACACCCATGCCATGGTCGATAAAAAAGCGACGACCAATCTTCGCGCCCGGATGAATTTCAATCCCCGTCAACCAACGAGCAATCGAGGAAATAAACTTCGCTAACCACTTCCAGTTTGAACGCCACAGCCAATGGCTCAACCGATGACATTGCAGTGCATGCACACCAGGATAAGTTGTGACAATTTCAAAGACATTACGCGCTGCTGGATCACGATCAAATACACAAGAAATATCTTCTTTGATACGTTCCCAACGGCTTATATTTTCTGTCATTCTTTCCTCGCTTTGGTTTCTGCTGCACGCAAAATACCATGCATAATTTGTAGTTCATTACGATCCAGATCAGCCCGGTTGAATAAGCGACGAATCCGCCGTAATAAATACCGTGGATTCTCTGGGTCCAGAAAACCAATCGTCGTTAATGAACGCTCAAAGTGATCATATAAGTGAGCTAAATCGTCCGCTGTTATCGCTTCACGCTCTTCACCAATTCGGCCATGATCAATATTGGGCTGAAAGCTCATTCTGAGTTCATAGGCCACAACTTGTACAGCGGCCGCCAGATTCAAAGAACTATAGTCCGGGTTGGCAGGAATATTAACTAAATACTGACAACGATCGATCTCTTCATTAGAGAGGCCAGAGTGTTCACGACCAAACACAATAGCTATATGCGTGTCATCATCGAATTTTTCAAGTTGCGTGACGGCTTCACGTGGATTCATCACTGGCACATGCAAGTGACGCAAGCGTGCACTCATCGCAAAAGCATAATGACATCCAACCAGAGCCTCATCGAGACTATCATGAACCACGGCACGGTGTAATACATCATCAGCACCCGATGCCCGCGTAGTCGCTTCAGCACTTGGGTAAATTTTTGGCGAGACAAGATGTAAATTCGTTATCCCCATCGTTTTCATTGCTCTGGCAGCGGCACCAATATTACCCGGGTGCGTTGTCCCTACCAGCACAAAACGAACATTATCCAACGACTTCATTATTATTCCTTGTTATAAACATGGCATCACCGTAACTGAAAAACCGATAACGCTGCTGGATAGCATGCTGATATGCATCCATGATGTGCTGTTTACCTGCGAAAGCAGAGACGAGCATTAATAATGTTGACTCAGACAGATGAAAATTCGTCACCATGGCATCAACACTTTTAAATTGGTAACCGGGATAAATAAAAATATCCGTTTCACCTTGATAAGCTGAAATCTCGCCATTAGCAGAAGCCGACTCTAAAGCACGAACACTGGTAGTGCCCACTGCAATTATACGACCACCGCGTGCCCTTGTTGCTTTGACTTGTTCTGCCACCTGTTCGCTGACATCGATCACTTCTTTATGCATTTGATGCGACCGAACATCATCCACTCTGACAGGTTGGAATGTACCAGCGCCCACATGCAAAGTTAACTCTGCTGTTTCAATACCCGCTTCACGGATTCTATTTAATAACGCTTCATCAAAATGCAGACCTGCTGTTGGTGCTGCTACCGCACCGACATTTCGGGCATAAACCGTCTGATAACGGTCTAAATCTTCCTTATCAACTTCCCTTTCAATATAAGGTGGTAACGGCAGTCGTCCATACGCTTCTAATGCATCAATAACAGACTCAATACCGTGAAACTTAAGTTCAAATAAGGCATCGTGACGGCCCAACACTTCTACATCAAGGGCGCCCTCCAGTTGTAAATGACGGCCTGCAGCAGGCGATTTACTACTTCTTATATGGGCTAACACCCGACTTTCATCAAGTACACGTTCAATTAATACTTCCACTTTGCCACCACTATCCTTCACGCCAAACAGTCGTGCAGGGATGACTTTGGTGTTATTAAACACCAATAAATCAGTCGGTTTCAGCAGAGATAAAAGATCGGTAAATTGTAAATCCTGACGCTGTCCACTATTCCCATCCAAAAACAATAATCGACTGGACGTTCGGTTTTCAGAAGGATATTGGGCGATCAGCTCTTCGGGCAAATCAAATTGGAAGTCACTCGTTTTCATGGCGCGATCATAGCAAAATGTCTATGAAAACAGCATTTAATTAATACAAATCACCATGATTCGTGTGGAATAAATCTACCTTTAGCTATTACTATCAACCAGTTAGATTTTAGCGTCAGTAACAAATCAAAATCGGTCTTCCCATCGACATAGCTAGACGTTATAATTTCGCGCTTAGGTTGCCGGGGTGGCGGAACTGGTAGACGCGCCGGATTCAAAAACATGCCGCTCCAACTATACACCACAAGATAAAATCAATAGTAACACATTGTTATTTATGAAAATAAACACATCCACAATTGCATAAGTTGTGGATGTGTTTTCCTAAAATACGCCACATTTCTACATTTGTTGCGATTTTCAATGTCCTCATAATTCTGATATATCTATTTATTATCAAATTATAGGAATCAAATATGCATCAAACTTTTCACACTCAACTCGAATTTCTGAAAGCTTTTAGAGAATTAGGCAGAGACATGCCTATTCAAATGGCCGTTGTTTTCCTGAATGTGGCAAACGCAGAGGGAATTTCGATGACTGAACTTTATAAATCATCTGGGATATCACAAGCTAGTTGTAGTCGAAATGTTGCAGCACTATCAAAACTACACCGACTAGATAAACCGGGTTTAGATTTAGTTTTTACTAAAGAGGATCCACAAGAAAGACGTAGAAAGATTGTTTTCCTTACGCCAAAAGGAAAACTGTTAGCAGAAAAAATATCAAAGTTATAAATGGTAGCTGGGGTGGGACTCGAACCCACACGCCTTTCGGCAGCGGATTTTGAATCCGCCAAGTCTACCAATTCCATCACCCAGCCAAATAAGACGTGGAATTGTATTTTAAATGTAACAATGTGTCAAAAAATTAAATAACGTTAATCAAGGCACGTGGGTCTCATGATCAATTTTCGTTTGATTTAAATCCTTAACGTACCACCACAGCCACAAGTGTGGCTTTTTTGTGGCTTTTTTGAATAATTAAGTCGTTAGTGGATAGCAAATAAATAACAATAACAAACACTTGGGAAGAAAAGTAATTTTTGCGTTTGATTCAAAATCCGGTTGGGGAAACTCAGTGTGGGTTCGATTCCCACCCTCGGTACCAACCTAATATCTAGCTCTCATAAATCTATATATTTCTCAATAGCTTAACAAGAACATGATTATATAGTCATGTCTGTCGGCTTTCGATTATTTTAGAAATTCATGCCTGCACTAACATCCAAGAAACTTTTTCTGGATTGTTTTAACAAATTTTACTGTTTGTTAATTGATAATACATTTATCCGTTTTGCAATCATGGTAAAAACCTTGCTCTGTATAGCTTAATCGCTGGATAAAACTTGGGGCGGCAAACGCCCACTTTGGATGACATCAGGGGTGTAATGTTTTGTTAAGTGGGGCTTGCCATAGAAAAAAAGCGGGCATCTAAAAAGCAACAATTGAAGCCGAGGAGAGTAAGAGAGAGGTGTAACTGATACCCGCGATTCAGAAAATATAGCATTCAATTATGACTGTTTTATGAATCGACCAATTATCTTTGTTTGAGCTCTACAAATAACAAAAGATAAGATCTAACGGCTTACCCTGAATAGCAGATAACTTGCTCAGCTTCACCAAAGGCATAGATAAAACAGCCTCTCCCCTACCACTTTAAATTCACAGCTAGCCGTTTATCCAGTCTGTTTTTCAAGTAAACGTTTTATCAAGGCGAAAGATACCGGCTTTTCTTCTAAAATCACATTGTCTGGCAGGGTCAGCTTTTTCATTAAAGCCGCTTTGTCGTGTTGGGTCATGATAATAATTTTGGCATGCTGGGTTTCGTTGTTCTTTCTGATAGCACGAGTCATATTTATCACATCGATATCATCCATATCCCAATCAACCATAATGAGGTTTGGTTTATGAAGACCAGACATAATCAACGCATCTAAGCCACAATCTGTTATGTGGATATTGGTCGGTAAGCCTTCCTGCCACTGCAGCAACTGGGATTCATATAATTTAGATAAGTCACGGTCTTTATCAACAAGTAAAACTGTCAGCTCAGCGTTCAGATTGATCGTCGAGTTTTTAGGTATTTTTAGCTCTTCAGGAATCGGTTTCCCTAATTTCTCAGCAAGTCGAATCACTTCATCTTCAGAGATTCGTCTATGGCCGCCCAGTGTTTTTACAACATTAATTAAGCCGTTATTTGCCCATAGCTGTATGGTTCTGGCGGTAACACCAAGTAAGCTGGCAAGTTGAGTAGTGGTAAACAATCTTTTTTCCATAACAATCACACCATATTAAGTTGTGTGCAATAGTTTACACTAATTTAAGCTTTTTTTTGATTTTACGCTTAGATTGGGGCAATAAGTAAAATTAGTTATAAATTTGAAAGCCAGGCACTAGCTATTGTACTAATATGAAAGACAATTAAGACTTTTGAAAACAAGAGGTATTACCATGGATACAAGTTTGCATTCACTGGAAAATTTATTTCTTCAGTTGGGTTTGGATAATAGTTCTGCAGCTATGGATGAGTTCATAAAACAGCATAAGCTAGAGCCAGAACAGCCTATCGAACAAGCTGAGTTCTGGACAGCCTCACAAAAGGCATTCATTCAGGAGTGTTTATCAGAAGACTCAGACTGGGCAGAGGTGGTCGATCAACTCAATGTGCTGCTTCATGAATAACTAGCGAATAGATCGATACGTTTCTAAACGGTCACGCTTGGTCAAAACAATTTGCCATAGCTGACCCTGGCGTGACTTGAAGAATCCGGCGCAGCTCATCAGGTAATATTTCCACATACGGTAGAAACGCTGGCTGTATTTTTGTGACAGCTCTGGCCAGGCTTCCTCAAACCTGTCCCACCAGGCAAGAAGTGTCAGCGCATAGTCTTGCCCAAAGTTATGCCAATCTTCTATCACCATACGTTTGTTTAAAACCCCTGCTATCTGTTCGGCTGAAGGCAGTTTTCCATTTCTGAAAATATATTTATCAATCCAGGGGTCCACACGGTGGATGGTTTTGTATATCCCGATTGTATGCAGAAGAAACAAACCATCGTCTTTGAGTAAACGATTTACGGTGTCGAAATAAATGGGGTAATTTTTTTCACCCACATGCTCAAACATCCCCACTGAAACAATCTTGTCAAACTGGCCATCTAAGTCGCGATAGTCAGTCAGACGAATTTCTACAGGCAAGCCTTGGCAACGTTGTTGAGCTGATTTTTGCTGCTCTTGAGATATGGTGATTCCTAACACTTCAACACCATAATTTTTTGCTGCATGTCTGGCTAAGCCCCCCCAACCACAACCTATTTCAAGTAGTTTCTCGCCGGGTTTGAGCTGCAGTTTTTTACAGATCATGTCGAGCTTATCAACCTGGGCTTGTTCCAGTGTATCGGCCTTTTGCCAGAAACCACATGAATAACTCATCGTCGGATCCAGCATGGCTTCAAACACATCATTGCCAATATCATAATGCTGCTCACCGACCTGATAAGCGCGCTTGACGGTTTGCAAATTAAAAAAACGATGACGGAGACTTTGAAAAATTAATGCAAATTTGCCCACACCGACCAGGTGTTCTTCAATATTGGCTCGCATGATTCGATAAAAAAGCTCATCCAGGCGTTCACAGTCCCAAAGGCCATCCATGTAACTTTCACCAAAACCTAATGAGCCTTTGGTTAATATCTGGGAGTAAACATCACGATGATGAACCTGAATGTCCCAGGGTTCATTGCCATTAAAACGTACATCACACTGTTTGGCTAAATCACGTAGAACGGCAGGTGGAGTTAAAGAAGCCCGGCTTGGAGGGGAAGAGATGATGGCATCATCACTTTTATCATACTGCTTAAACCTAGTCATGCTTTTCCCGACCTCCAGAGAATGAGCGTGAATAAATTGAAGAATCTACAATAATCGGTAAGTTACCTAGTTACAGGATAAATTACAATCCGTGTAATTACGTATGCCAATATAAAAAAACCCGAACAGACTTTGTCATGTTCGGGTTTATGTAGTTGGATAATGCGTTATTATTATTGGGTATACGGATTTAATGGTTGATGGGGCATCTTCACCCCACCAACCTGATACCACCCTCAGATGGTTGATAGATCGACCCCGTAGTTGAGTTCCTCTGCGAAGTCCGGCAGTCCGTAACCGATGGTTTTCTTGTGGAACGGAGA
>Ga0114911_1001173_pt1 | contig 14305 bp, 9 predicted proteins | sample MalvireepMed_904_FD_89688 | JGI IMG/M metagenome (GOLD analysis project Ga0114911, IMG submission 89688) | Marine viral communities from the Global Malaspina Expedition - Malaspina viral metaG DeepMed_904 | ecosystem: Environmental > Aquatic > Marine > Oceanic | place: Mediterranean Sea...
AGCCTGGCAGCAAGCGAGCCAATCACGATGTTGAAACCATCGACTGGAGAGCCGTGTGCGGGAGAACCGCACGCACGGTTCGGAGGGCGGGGAGGCGAAGCCTTCCCGACCCCTATCTCGATCTGGGTATTTCTGTGGTCGGCGCCTGACCGATCGGGGATACGGAAGACCATCTCCGGCGTCCGGCTATGCAGCGTCAGGCGGTTACCCAGCAAGGATTGCTTCATTTCCCGGTAGCCCAGTTCGATTTCCCAGCGATGGCCGTAAAGATCGACGATATCCGCCGCCGGAAAGCGCAGCGGGTCGATCATCGAGGTCAGGATCTGGACCTCCTTACCGTTCACCTTGCGCCGTAACAGACGCGCCGTCATCGTCGCCGGCAAGTCCGGCCATTTCTTGCGGGCCTGAGGCGAGGTCGTCAGGGTCACCAGGCGATCTTGCCGCCCCAACGAGCGTTCTTCCTGATACTGCGTACCCTTCTTCAGCGGAATAAGCCAATGGCGTTGCTCGCCGGCGCTCTGCCAGGCATGCAGCAGACCCAGCGAATAGAACCCTCGGTCAAACAGGGTCAGAGAGTGATCCGGGGTGCTGGCGATGAGCTCGGGCGTCAGTTCCATTTCACTGCTCGCCACACTGTCGAAGACCGAGCCCGTCAATAGATGGCTGGTCAGCTCCATCTGGCACACCATGCGAATCTGCGGATAGCTCGCCTCCCCCTGGGCATTGGACGTGCGCGCGAAGGCCGTCTGATTCTCGGGGGAGTCGGGGGTGCGCCAGACCACGCCATCAACGCCCAGCAGCGTCAGGCCACACCAGTGAGGATGCGGCGTCTGTTGGTGCCACAGGGCCTGGGTCTGCTCGAAGACCCGTTTGACGGGCCCGATTCCCAACCGTTGACGTGCCTTCACCACGGCGCTGGGCGCGACGAAGGGGCGTTTGCCGGGCAGCATGATGTCGAGGTGATTGACGATCTGTCCCATCGGAATATGCCGAAACAAGGCCATCCCGACCACGGCCCAGACCACCATGTCCAGGGGCAGGCGACGCTTGCGCAGTGTGGCCACGCCGGCTTGCTCAAGACAGGTGTCAATCAGTTCGGGAGAGAGCACCTCGGAGAGGCTGGAGAAATCCTCGGGTGCCGCCTTGGCAATGGCATCAATGGCGTCGCTGAAATGCATGGGTCGTCCCGTGTCAGTGGATCTGACACGGGACGATCTCATCCTCATCATCAGCTTATAGAGAATAGGCTTAACTGACTGGCATTACTCGATTCGGGCGGTTTTTTTATGCGTGGTGCGCCAGGCATGGCGCGCAGGGCCTGACTGGCGCTGCTCCGGAGGATGGCGCCTCGGGATGACCTGGGGGAAAGTCCCCTATGCCCCTGATAGCGGGAACCGTTAGCCGAACGGCAAGGGTGTCCACTGCGAGGCGGAATCTGAAGGAAGCCCGAGGCAAGGTCGCGCGTCTTGCCCGGGCGGCCTGTTCGTCTGCCACTGGCTACCGGCACCATGAGGTGCCGGGATGGGCGAACAGGTGTCAGCAGAGGCCATAGGAGGCTCCCTAACCAAGAGCTGAAAAGCTGAACCTGTCACGAGTGGATAGTTGGCCGCTCTCTGATGTGGACGAGCAGAAACGTCTTCGCCCAAGGAGGATGGTCCACCTACGCTTGCTCAACGACATGTATGGCATGCCAGACCTGGCTGGGCTTGGCGCCGTCGCGTTCGTAGTCGGCACAGGTATCGTGGCGGATGAGCTCGCTGGCACGGCAGGTCACTTCCAGCCATCCCTCGCGCTGCGCGGTCTGCCAGCGTACGGGCACGCTCAGCCGGTGAGCGTCGACCCGCCTGGCTTCGCCTTTCACACTCACTCCGCCGCGCATTCCCCGCTTTTCCAGCCACGCTAGCGCGGCGACCTGGGCACATTGCTCGGGCGGCGTCAACGTCGAGTCGCCGCGATAGCAGGGCAGGTAGGGGCGATCCTCGGCCTCGGCCTGCAACAGGCGCGGGATATCGTCGGCGGCGAGGCGGCCGTACTTGCGCAGTGCCGGGAAGACCATGACGCTGGCGGCCAGCCGACAGCCACCCAGGTGGGAACTCTCCCAGACCTCGAAGGGGTAGGCATGCTGCTGCGCGGCGCTGGCCAGCGCCTTGTAGCTGCGGTAACCGAACTTGGCGCAGCATTTGTCCTTTTTGCCGTGGGTGCAGCAAAGAATCAGCGACCCCTCGACGCGGCCGGCCCGCCAGCGTTCAAGCGACCTTCCTTCGACGAAGGCATGCAGCAGCTCGGCCAGTTCCTCCCTCTTTACGTCGTACGTCCGACACTCCGGCATCAGCACCACCCGGTGCCGGTGGCTCGGCTGCTCCCGGCGGTGAATCAGGTTGACCCGTCGTCCGCCGTCGGCGATGGCGTCGAGCAGAGTCAGCACACCTTCGGGCATGTCGCTGGCCTGGCGCAGGTTGCGCAGCCACTTGGCCCGCGGCCAACTGATTAGCATGTTGCGTGTGGCATGCGCGGCGGTGCCCACCAGCGGGTCGCCGATCTCGGCGCTCTCGATGGCACAGAATTGTCTGGGGGCGGCGGTCATCGGCGACTCATCGTGGTAACGGGGTGGTCAGCCATGCGCGACCCCGGACACCACCTGAGGGATGGGTGTCGTGCCCGTCAGACTGGGCACGCAGAGCAGGCGCCGGGTATGCGGATCGCGAATGACATGCGCATCGAGATCGAAGACTTGCTTGAGGTGGGCACTGGTGAAGACCGTTTCCGGTGGCCCGCGATGTTCGATGCGGCCCTGGCGCATCATCACCAGAATGTCGGCATAGGCCGCGGCCAGGTTAAGGTCGTGCAATACCACCAGCAGCGTGCGTCCTTTGTCGTGGGCGAGCCGAACCAGCAACTCCAGCAGGTCGACCTGAACCTTCAGATCGAGAAAGGTCGTCGGCTCGTCGAGCAGGACCAGGTCCGTCTCCTGGGCCAGGATCATGGCGATCCAGCAGCGCTGGCGCTGTCCGCCGGAGAGCGCGTCGACACTGCGCTCGGCAAAGTCCGTGACATCGGCATAGGCCATCGCCTCGCGGATGGCGCGAGCATCCTGCTTGGCATCCTGCTGCCATAGCCGCTGATGGGGAAAGCGCCCCATGCCGACCAGTTGCCTGACCGTCAGTCCCTCCGGTGCGGATGGGCCCTGCGGCAGGATGCCCAGGCGCTGTGCCACCTCGCGGGTATTGCGGCGGTGGATATCCTTGCCATCGAGACAGACACGTCCGGCACTGGGCGTCAGCGTGCGCGCCAGCGTCTTCAGCAGCGTCGACTTCCCGCTACCGTTCGGGCCGAGCAGCACCGTCAGCTTGCCCTCGGCCACCGCCAGGTCGACGCCGTCGAGTACGTGTCGGGATGCATACCCGGCACGCAGGGCTTCGCCCGTCAGTCGCGGCGGCTTGGCAGGTGTCGAGGGCATTTGAGTTGGCTCGTTGGTCAGGTTCCCAGGCCCGAAGAACCGTAAGCCAAAAAATTCTCATTTTCAACGTCTAAACGTCCTCTATCTGGCCTATTCAGAACCATGGGGTGTCAGGCCATGGCGAACGGATTGCTCGGTGAACATGGACAGGTTTTTTATTAATGATTAGAATAATGATTCGCATTTGCATAATGACTTTTGTCATCGACCCAGCACAACAGCCAATTACAGCTTCGCAACGTGATTAGTCAGGGTGACGCGGATTCACAGGCCAATGGGCGCCAGAAGCCGACGGCGGAAAAGCCACCGACGAGGACAGGGGCTTTCGTCGACGGCACGGCCGGCTACCGGGCAGGTGAGTCTTTAAAAGGACGCATTCTTGCGGAGGCCATATGAGCTACGCCCGTTTCTCTCGTTTACCCGGCGAGACGAGCCGACATGCATCGACGCATGCATTGCTGAATTGCATCATCAAGGAAGTGGCAATACCCCATGACACGCTGTCCTATCGATGGCCAGCCCAGCGGGAAGGCCTGCCGGAGCAGTTGCATGGCACGCCACTTGAGATCGAATGGTCGGCATCGCTTTCGCTGTTCGTGATGGTGGACCGGCGCTCGGTCATCGGCAGCCACTTCTACCTCTCCGATGCCTACATTCGGGAGGCGGGAGCCCCAAGCTGGCACGTCCCCGGGATAGCGGAATTGGTCTCCGCGCTGCTGGAACACTGTCAGTGGCATGACGGTAGGCTCAATCAAGAGTTATGCGATCAGGTCGTGCAGAGCCAGGACGTCATGACGACGATCGTCGCCCACGCCGTCGAACAACCGAGGCTGCATCCGCTGGCGGATTATCGCCGCAGTGAGCAGGGGCTGTGGTTCGGCCACCCCAATCATCCCACGCCCAAGGCCAGGCAGTGGCCGCCCCATCTGCTGCAGGACAAGCCTGCCTACGCGCCGGAATTCTGCGCCACCACGGCCCTGCACCAATTCTCCTTTCCCGTGGCCGGGCTGAGTGTTCAGGCCAATCGCTTGAGTGCCCTGGACGTGCTGCCGCATGTGGCGGACCAGAGCCGTGCCGAGGATGGCGATCGTGTCGTGCTCAGCATGCATCCGGTGCAAGCCGATCTTTTCCGCCAGGATGCCCGGGTGGCGGCGTTGATCGGGGACGGCGTCATCGGCGATCTCGGACAGAGCGGCTGGCGCGCCGCGCCCACCGTGTCCATGCGCACCTGGTACATCGAGGGACATCCCTGGTTCCTCAAGGGATCGCTCAATGTGCGCATCACCAACTGTGTGCGTAAGAACGCCTGGTACGAGCTGGAGAGTACGCTGGTCATCGACCGCATTATGCATCGGCTCGACCAACAGCAGGATGCGGCCCTGGAAGGGTTGTGTGTGGCACAGGAACCAGCCACGGTGCACTGGGCACCGGCCGCGGGCATTGATGCCGACAGGCGTTGGTTCCGGGAGCAGACCGGCATGATCCTGTGGGAAAATTTCTGCGAGCGCTTCTCGTCCGAGCGCTGCCTGCTCAGCGCGACGCTGTTTGCGCGAGATGCCCAGCTGGCGCCCATGGTGCTGTCCTTCCTCGACAGGGCGTCGCTTGCCGGTGGAGGCGACACCCTGCCGTCGGAAGGCCGCGTCCGGCAGTGGTTCCAGGCCTACCTGGGTACGCTGGTGGCGCCGGTCATGGGGCTGTTCTTCCGCCACGGCATCGTCATGGAGCCCCATTTGCAGAATTGCGTGCTGATCCATGACGACGGCATGCCCCGGCAGATGCTGCTGCGTGACTTCGAAGGGGTCAAGCTGACCAGCGACAAGGGCGTGGACTGGCTCGCCGGGGAGTCACTGCACCCCCGCGTCAAGGAGTCGATGACCTACCGCCGTGAGCGGGGCTGGAACCGTATCGCCTATTGCCTGCTCGTCAATCATGTCGCCGAGGCGATCCTGGCGCTGAGCTGGCAGCGCCCGGCCCTTGGCGATGCGCTGTGGCAGGACACCCTGGACGAGCTGCGTCGCGTGCGACAGAACCTGGGCACGTCGGCCCCCGAGCTGGATGCGCTGTTGGCGGGAGGCGACCTACCCTGCAAGACCAACTTCAAGCTACGGCTGATGGCCCAGGCGGACCGGCAGGCGCAGTACGTGTCGTTGCCCAACCCCTGGCGCGTCACCCAGGCCATGGGCAGGGAGGTGGCCTATGGCTGAGCGTCTCTCGATTTCCGAGCACATGATTCCCGACCACATCCTCGCCGCCATTGCCTCGCATCGCCGGGCGTGTCGCGAGCCCATGGCGGCATTCTTCTATGACCTGCCGGCGCTCGCCGCGCACGGCCGCGCCATGCAGGCGGCATTGCCAACCGGCGTCGAGCTCTACTATGCGATCAAGGCCAACAGCGAGGCGGCCATCATCGATACGCTGGCGCCCGTCGTGGATGGGCTGGAGCTGTCGTCCGGCGGCGAAATCGCGCGGGCCTGCGCCTGTTCGACGCCGCGCCCCTGGGTGCTCTCCGGACCGGGCAAGCTGGATTCCGACATGCGTGAGGCCATGACGCGAGGTGTCGAGGCCTTTCATGTCGAAAGCCTTGGCGAAATCGCCCGCTTGCAGACGATCGCCGCGTCGCTGGATCACCTGCAGGCCGTGCTGCTGCGCATCAATCCTGCGCTGCCCGCGGATATCTCCAGCCGCCTGAGAATGGCCGGCACCGCCACGCCGTTCGGCATCGATGAGGCGCAACTGGCTGACGCTGTGCGAGCGGTGGATGACGCCTCGAACCTGACCCTGGTCGGCTTTCATATTCACGCCATGTCGCACCAGACCTGCGAGCAGCGACACCAGCGGCTGCTGGCGTCCTATCTGGAGCGCTGGCCCCGGTGGCGAGCGTTGACGCGCCATCCCGAGCGGGTCACACAGCTCAACGTGGGCGGCGGTATCGGTGTGAACTATCTCCAACCATCCGAGCAGTTCGACTGGCCTGGCCTGTGTCAGGCCCTGGGAGAGCGTCTTGAGGCCATGCACGAACCACCGCTGGTGCGCTTCGAGATCGGCCGTTTCCTCTCGGCCTTCTGCGGCTATTACGTGATCGAGGTGCTCGATACCAAGGTCAGCCATGGGGAGGGCTTCCTCGTCTGTCGAGGCGGCACCCACCATTTCCGTCTGCCCGCGGCCCAGGGGCACGATCACCCGGTCATTCACCTGCCCCGCGACCCCGAGCGGGCGAGCGAGGGCGAGCGTCAGTCCTGGACCGTGGTGGGTCAGCTCTGTACCCCCAAGGACGTGCTGAGCCGCCGCCAGGAGCTGCAGGGGGTGGCGGTGGGCGACCTGTTGGTGCTGCCGTTGGCCGGTGCCTATGGCTACAACATCTCTCACGCGGACTTCCTGTGCCACCCGCGTCCCGAGCAGATCTTCGTCCGCGGCTCTCGCAACTGCCGCGAGAGCCGCGAGCTCGAGACGCGAGGCCAGCGGCACGCCGAGTCGGTGGGCTGAGCCGATGTTCTGACCGAGGCGCTTCGCCGATCCATTTTCCAAGTTTGAAGGTACATCATGTCATCACAGGAACGCGTTCTGCCGCCGGTCGCGGCAATCGAGGGGGATCCCGACGCTCCGATATCCATTTCCACGCCGTTCGCTTCCCTGGCGCACTGGCGGCATCACACCCGTATCGAGCAGCGCGTCGTCGGCCAGCTGCTGCAGACCCTGCTCTACGAGGACGTGCTTCCTTATGAGGTCGTCGCCGAGCCGGAGGCCGATATCGCCGGTACCATGCTATTCACCCTGACGCTGGGCAAGCGTCGCTATCGGGTGAGCGGCTGGCAGTGCCACAGCTTTCAACTGATCCGCCTCGCGCATGCCACCCTGGTGGTCGAGGGCCCGGCGGGCTCGCCGGAGTCGGTAAGCCTGCAGCGGTTCATAGAGGATCTCGAGGCGGCGCTGGGCGCTGTGGCGATCCAGCCCGGTTTTGTCAATGAACTGACACAGACCCTGATCAAGGACGTGCAGTCATCCGCCTGGCCGGTGCCCTATAACGAGACACCGCAGACGCTGGATGCCGATGCCCTGGAGCAGTATTTCACCGATGCGCACAGCTACCACCCCTGCTACAAGTCACGACTCGGCTTCTCCCTAAGGGACAATCAGCGTTATGGGCCGGAGTTCGCCCAACCGCTGCGGGTAGGGTGGCTGGCCGTGCCGACGCGCCTGGCGCATCAAGGAGCCATCAGCGGCGTGGCGCTTGCCGAGCGGATCGCGAAGGACGTCGGACCGCGCGTGCTGGCGAGCCTGGACGACTACCTCGCGCAGCGCCAACTGGCGCGGGACGACGTCGTGCTGATGCCGGTGCATCCCTGGCAGTGGGAAAACGCGCTGGTTGCGGTGCTATACCCGGAGCTTGCCAGCGGTGAGATCGCCCTGCTGGGCGAGGGTGAGACGACCTATACCGCGCAGCAGTCGATTCGTACCCTGGCCCCGCGAGACACGTACCAGCCGTATCTCAAGCTGGCGATGAGCATCACCAATACGTCCAGCACGCGCATCCTGGCGCGCCACACCGTCACCAACGGGCCGATCATCACCCAGTGGCTGCAGCGGCTCATCGACACCGACGCCACCGCCAGGGCCGCGGGGTTCGTGATTCTCGGCGAGGTGGCCGGCGTGGCGCTGGACGAGCGGGCCTTTCCTGATACCCGTTACAACGACGTGTACGGCAAGGTCGGCGCCATCTGGCGCCAGAACGTCGGCGAGTTTCTGGAGGACGGCGAGCGGGCCGTGCCCTTCAATGGGCTGAGCCAATTCACCCGAGACGCCGAGGGGGCGCCTGGCGTCCCCTTCATCGCGCCTTGGGTGGAGCGCCACGGGCTGGAAGCCTGGACCCGGCAGCTCGTGGATGTCGCCACCCTGCCGATCATTCACCTGCTGTTCGCCGAGGGCGTGGGAATGGAATCCCATGGCCAGAACATCGTGGTCATCCATCGCGATGGCTGGCCGCTCAGGGTGGCATTGAAGGATTTCCATGACGGCGTGCGCTTCAGCACGGCGCATCTGGCACGCCCCGAGCTGGCCCCGGCTCTGGAGCCCGTGCCCGAGCGTCATGCCGCCCTCAACCGCAACTCCTTCATCGTCACCGATGACCCGGAAGCGGTCCGCGACTACTCCTGCGATGCCTTCTTCTTCATCGCCTTGGCGGAGATGGCGATTTTCCTACACCGGCATTTCGGCCTGGACGAGTCGCTGTTCTGGGCCATGACGGCGGAGGCGATCAAGGCCTACCAGCGCGCCCATCCGCAGCACGGCGATCGCTACCGATGCTTCGACGTCTTCGCGCCCCGCTGGGAGGTGGAAGCCCTGGCCCGCCGTCGCCGAACAGGCGACGGCGACCCCCAGGTCAAGCACGTCCCCAATCCGCTGGCCCCCTTCGCGCCGGGCGAGGAGGCGTCATGCTGAGGACCAACCGACTGAAGCGGGCGCTGACCGAAGGCAGGAAGGTCCACGGGATCATGGCTTCCCTGCCCACGGCCGCCTCCATCGAGCTGATCGCCGAGGCGGGCTTCGACTTCGTGGTGATCGACACCGAGCACGTGCTGATCAACCCGGAAACCGTCGAGCACATGATCCGCACCGCCGAGAGCTACCAACTGACGCCCCTGGTACGGGTGGCGGACGCCGACCCCAAGACCCTGCTGCGCCTGCTCGACGGCGGCGCCCAGGGGATCGTGCTGCCCAACGTGGAGGACGCCGAGACCCTCGAACGTGCCGTGGCCGCCTGCAAGTACGCGCCGGAGGGCGAGCGCAGCCTCAATGCCGGGCGGCCCGGCGCCTTCGGCAAGGACTCCCTGGCAGACTACGTCGTCCAGGCCAACCGGGAGATCATGGTGGTCGCCATGATCGAGAGCCGCCAAGGTGTGGCGCAGATCGAGGCGATCTGCGCGGTGCCAGGCCTCGACATGGTGCTGGAGGGAGCGGCGGATCTGTCCCAGTCCCTGGGCGTGACCTGGCAGACCGGCCATCCCGACGTCGTCCAGGCTTTGGAGGCGGTTCAGCGTGCGGCGAGCGAGCATCGCATTCCCTATTGCGCCTTTCTGCGTCACGCGGAGGCCAAGGCCGGGTGGCAGGCGCGTGGCGTCAGCGCCTTCATACTGGGCGATGAGCGGGGCATCGCCTTTCGCGCCCTGCAGCGGGCGCTCGGCGAGGCCAGGGCGCCGGTAGAGAGCGGGGCCCGGGCGCCGGTAGACGGCGAGTCACAGGCGCCGCGAGAGAGCGAGGCCACCCGCTCATGAGGTCACCGATGGCTAATGTTTCCTTTCCTTCTCATCGATCGAGCGATGACGCCTCGCCCGACCGTACCGACACCGCTATTCCCGACACTTCGATGGAGTGCACGACCATGAAAACCCTTGATGCCCAGCGCCATGCCGAGGCGCAGATCCTACAGTCACTGGTGGACGGTCTGCTGGTCGAGGGCCTGCTGGATGACCTTGACGCGGCCTGGCTGGTTGCCACCGAGGCCGACGACTGGCTCACCCGACTGCCGGTGTTCCAGGAGGCCCACTGCGGCAACCCTTCGCAGCGCTTCTGGCACTGGTGGCAGGACCCGCAACACAGCATCGTCATGCTGCTGCAGCCCGGCATCACCCAGGCGTGGGAAAAGGTGTCTCAAACTCCGGTGATCGTGAGGCATCACCAGCGCGGGGAGTGGGCGTCACTCGACCCCGTCGCCTTCATGTGCCGGATCTTCGCTGCCGTGACGGATAGCGACGAGCAGGCCCTGGAGCAGGGACAGCAAGTGTTCCTCAAAGCGCTTGCCGACAGCCTCTGGCAGGCCGCCAGTTCCATGGGGCACCGAGTGGAGACGCGCGACCTGCCGGGGCGCGACACTGCCGAGCACTTCGCGATCATGGAGCAGTGGGCGTCCTTGCTCGACCGGCCCTATCATCCCACGGCTAAGGCCAAGCAAGGGCTCAGCGAGGCTGAGTATCGCGCCTACATGGCCGAGTTCAACGCCCCCATCCGGCTGCGCTGGGTTGCGATGGCCCGCGACCAGGTGATGACCGGCGCCGGCGTCGGCAAGGATTGCCCCGTGGCGGTGCAGTGGCTCGCCGGTGACGAGACTCGCCGAGCCCTGGAGGATGAGCTGACGTCGCGCGGCCTGGCCCGGAGCCACGTCGCCATTCCCGTGCACCCCTGGCAGCACGAGCATGCGCTTCCCCATTGGCTGCAAGCGGCCTTTGCGGCGGGAGACTGCGTCTCGCTGGTGACGGTCACGGAGCCTTGGCTGGCGACCTCGTCGCTGCGCTCGCTGGCTCCGACCACGGCGAGCCCGCACTTTCTGAAACTGCCGATGGCCATCCATTCGCTCGGCACCTCGCGCTACCTGCCGGCGGTCAAGATGTTCAATGGCGATCTCAGCGCCCGCCTGCTGCATCAGGCCAAGGAGAAGGATGCCCGGCTTGCCGAAGCGCTCTACCTGTGTGACGAAGGCAAGTGGTGGGCCTACATGCCGAAGGGGGCGACGCTGTTCGACGAGGCGCCGCGGCATCTGTCCGCCATGGTGCGCAGCTATCCCAGTGCACTGCTGGACGACCCGGGCGTGCGTCTGGTGCCCATGGCCACGCTGGGAACACCGCTGCCGGGGGGCGAGCATCACGTATTCGACGACTGGCTGGCACAGCGCGGCATGCCGGCCAGCCCCGCTTCGGTGCAGGCGCTGTTCGGCGAGTTGTGCGACAGTTTCTTCGACATCAACCTGCGCATGTTGCGGCTCGGCATGCTGGCGGAAGTGCATGGCCAGAATGCCGTGCTTATCTTCAAGGAAGGGCGGTGCCACGGGCTGCTGCTGCGCGATCATGATTCTCTGAGGATCAGTGTCGCGCGCCTCGAGCAGCACGGCATGCAGGACCCTTGCTACTGCATCAAGCCCGGCCACGCCAATACCCTCTATCACGACAGTCTCGAGGCCCTGCTGTTCTGGCTGCAGACCCTGGCGATACAGGTCAATCTGCGGGCGATCATCGACACCTTGGCGGATCACTACTCGCTGTCGCGCCATGATCTTTGGCGGGAGATGGCCGCCCGCCTAGAGGCCCGGATCGACGCGATCCCCTTCGACGGTCGCGATCGCGGGATGCTCAAAGAGCAGCTCTTCGAGCGCGAGCAGTGGCCCTACAAGCGGCTCATCGCGCCGATCATCGAGCGTGCGGGCGGGCCGGGCAGCATGCCCTTCGGCATCAGCGCGACTTGCAACCCCTTCGTTCGGGTACGGCGGCAAGCCGATGAAAGGGTCGCCGAGACACTGACCGAAGCCTGAGGTGAACATCGCCCGACAGGTCGTCGGGCGATGTTTTCATTTAGGCGGCGTTGTTAGCGGAACCAGTCGGGGAACTCGGCCGCGAGCGCGCTGCGCTTTTCCGCCTCCTGAGCCTGCTTGGCCTCGGCGGCCTCTGCCAGGGCGTCGGCACGATGCGGTGGGATGATAAAGAGCCCGTCGTCGTCGCCTACCACCAGGTCGCCCGAATTGATCGTGACGCCGTCGATGGCGATCGGGGTATTGATCTCACCTTCCAGGTCCAGCGCTCGGGTGGTCAGGGGACTGATCGTCCGGGCGTAGGTGGGCAGGTTCAGCCGGGAGAGGGCGTCCCAGTCGGTGATGGCGCCGTTGGTGATAACGCCGGCGAGTTGCTTGCGCAGAGCCGCGTAGGCGCGAAACTCACCCCAGCAGGCGCGACGCTGGTCGCCGGACACATCGATCACCAGCACGTCGCCCGGACAGGCCATCTTCAGTGCCTCGCGGATGATGCTGCCGTTGACATGGGGAATCCTGACCGTCAGGGCCGGGCCGAGCAGCCGCACGGGACGCTGGATCGGCGTTAGAGAGGTGATGGCGCCGAAGTCTGTGAAATGCCCCAGGGTGGAGGTGGCAAGAGATCGATAGCGTTGCCGCTGCTGCGCTGTGACGGTGTCCTGGCGAGGGGCGATATGGAACATGGGCTTTCCCTGGTCTGCCATGGAGTGAGTGATGCGGGGTGAGTGATGTCGGTCGGGCCGCTTCAATAGCGGCGATCGCGGGTGCGATGCAGCAGATAGACGAAAAAGGGCGCGCCCACTCCCGAGACGAAGATGCCGGCGGGCAAGTCCTTGGGCTGGAACGCCACCCGGCCGAGGAGATCGGCGTAGAGCACGACCAGGCCGCCGATCAGGGCCGCGGCGGGGACCAGCCGGGCGAAGCCGCGGCCCACCAGGCGAGCGGCGATATGCGGCGCGATCAGGCCCACGAAGCTGAGCCCCCCGGCAAAGGCCACGGCGGCGCCCGCCAAGGCCACGCTGCAGGCCATCAACACTAGTCGGCTGTGCAACACCTGGACGCCGAGCCCCTGGGCCACGTGATCCCCCAGCGCCAGGGCATCCATGTGCCGCGCCCGGGTCAGGCACAGGGGAACCGTAACCAGCAGCCAGGGCAACAGGCCGAGCACGTCCTGCCACTGGGCGGCGTAGAGGCTGCCGGTCAGCCACACGTAGGCGATCATGGCGGCGGCATCGTCGCTGATCACGATCAGCAGGGTCGTCACCGCGCCCATCGCGGCGGAGAGCCCGATGCCGACCAGCACCATGCGCGAGGGCGTGATGCCATGCTTCCAGGCCAGGCAGAAAACCAGCATGGCGGAAAGCAGCGCGCCGGCGAGCGCGGAGGCCGGCAACCAATGAATGCTCAGGCGGGTGCTGAACAGCGCCAGGAAAATCACGGCGGCCATGGCGGCGCCGCTGGTGATGCCGATCACATCCGGCGAGGCCAGCGGGTTGCGCACGATGCCCTGCAGGATGGCGCCGGCCACGGCCAGAGCCGCTCCCACCAGCGCGGCCAGCACGATGCGCGGCAAGCGCAGCTCCCAGACGATGACGGCGATGTCGCTGTTCGGGGGGGCGGCCAGCGCGTGCCACACCTGGCCAAACGAGGTGGGAAAACTGCCGAGGATGAGCGACAGGCCCATGCTGGCCAGCAGCAACAGGCCGAGCAAGGCCGTGGTGCACAGATAGCGGGCCCGGCCGGCATCGGCGGTGGCGTCGCCCGGGTGTGTCTGGGAAGTGGAGCGTGTCATGGTCAGGCCTGTTTCCTGCGTGCCAGATAGATGAAGAAGGGCGTGCCGATCAGCGCGGTCATTACGCCTACCGGTACGTCCTGAGGGGCCATCAAAAAGCGCGAGGCCACATCGGCCAGCAGCAACAGGCTCGCGCCCAGCAGGGCACAGGCCGGCAGCAGCCAGCGGTGGTCGACGCCAAAGATTCCCCGTGCCATGTGCGGCACGATGAGGCCGACGAAGCCGATCATGCCGGCCAGCGCGACCGAGCTGCCGGCGAGCAGGATCACCGCCAGGCCCAGCAGCAGCTTGATGGTGCCGGCGCGCATGCCCAGCCCCTTGACCATGTCATCGCCCAGCAGCAGGGCATTGGCATGCCGGACGAGCAGGATACACAGCAGCAGGGCGGCGCCGAACAGCGGCAACAGCGGCGTCACCAGCGACAGCTCCCGTCCCGACACCGAGCCGGCCAGCCAGTACAGCACGCTCTCGAAGCTCTGCCGGTCGATGATCAGCAGGCCCTGGCTGAACGAGACGAACATGGCGGTGATGGCCACGCCCGCCAGCACGACTCGCAGCGACGACAGCTCCCCCTGGCGACCGCGACTCAGCGCGACCACCAGGCCGGCCGCGACCAGGGCGCCCAGCAGCGACGCCCAGACATACTCGGCCGGTGCGTGGAGGGGCAGCAGCGAGACCGCAATCACCACGAAGAACATGGCCCCCGCGTTGATGCCGAGCAGGCTCGGCGAGGCGAGGGGATTGCGGGTCATGGTCTGCATCAGGG
>Ga0114911_1001179_pt1 | contig 14243 bp, 23 predicted proteins | sample MalvireepMed_904_FD_89688 | JGI IMG/M metagenome (GOLD analysis project Ga0114911, IMG submission 89688) | Marine viral communities from the Global Malaspina Expedition - Malaspina viral metaG DeepMed_904 | ecosystem: Environmental > Aquatic > Marine > Oceanic | place: Mediterranean Sea...
ATGAAACGCATTCCCATGAACTCAGAGATCTCACCGGATGCCAACTGGCGAACCTGACCCATATCGGCACCCATCGCAGTTCCAGGGGCTCCACTGGTGATCGTGATCGTTCCACCATGCTTGTGACCAAATGAGATGTCACTCAAGAGGTGAGCAAGCTGTAGTGAATTCACTGCAACGAAAATGTTCGGATTGCCTTCCAGATCATAATCGTCACCCTCACCTGCATTGATCTTCTGACGGGCTTCCAAAAGCTTGGAAATGGTCAGACCGCAGTCACCTGTAGAGTTGCCGTAAGTTGCTGAACCAATTGCAACGGTGTTCGACAAAGAGGCAGATCCAGATCCGTCTGCACCCGTGGAAGCTGTTCCACTGAGAGCATCGAGGATCTCGTTATCGATCGCTCTTCCCATTGCACTAGCTGCGTTTTGAGCATAAACCGATGTGGGATCGATCAGCATTCTGACGCGATCGACATCATCGATCATATCGCCCCAGTCATAGGAGACCGGAGTTACTCTGCGCCTTGAATGCGGGGTATCGATCTGCGGGGAATCCGCATGTCGGGAGGTCACCTTCTGGGCGGTTACCGAACCGATCCGCTCCATGTAGACCTCTTCTCCCCTCTTGCCGGTTTCAACCATAGTGGCATTCCGCAAACGGGATGCCCTCTGCTGAACCAGAGAGAGGATGTTGTCTGAATACTGCTTCGTAAAAGCAGTCGTGATATTAACGGACATAAATACTCCAATGAGTTTGGGTTGGTTTCCTGCCAAATCATTGGAGTTGTCCGTATAAACGGGCTCCGGGCCCTTTTAGCTCTAGGGTTCTCGAAGAATTGTCCGAGGCCGTAAAGTGCGGGCAGGCTTAATTTACCTGGGACTATCCCAGTTTGGGACTAGCCCAGATACTGATACAGTTGCGTCATTTCCTTTACTGCCTCCGCATGCTTTGGATGGTTTGCACTGCGGTAAGCGATCATAAAATCCTGATCGGAGTTTAGTTCCTTGATCTTGGACTCTGCGGTTGCGGGAGACATCCCGCCGATTCGTCCATCGTCACCGGACATCAGCCGGTGATCCTCACTGAGGAACCTTCCAATCCTTGAAAACATCTTCGTCAGACCAGGATGATTGCCGAACCCTGATTCCTCCATCAGCTTGACAGTATCCTTGTCTGCAAACTGAAGGAATGCCCTGCGGGCTAGTTCAGAGTTCTTCTGATAATCATCACCCCATTCATTCGATAGATCCTTGGTATACTTCAGCTGTTCTTCCTCATAGGACTTTGCAGCCTTCTCGTTCTCCGAGTTGGCAAGTTCCCCCATGTAGTTGAACATCTTCCCGGCCTGATCCTGAGATAAGCCGGTTGTGTGCATGAACTGCCTGAAATGATCCGGGGCTTCTCCTCCTAGCTGATAATCCTCCGGCTTCTCAGGGCGGCCCAGCCGCTCATAAACTTCCGTCAGATCACCGCCATTCGGGACTCGACTCAGCTCCTCTCCAGGAGCACCCAGCTTCTTCACGGCATGGACGTAGCTCTTGGCTAGATCATTCCAGTCCTTGAAGTTTCTGAGGGACGGTTCATTCCTTAATTCCACTGGTAGCGCATCCGGATTGAAAGATCCAACACTTTCTTGTCCGGTTCCGGGTATCGGGGTTTCACCCCCTCCCAGAATAGAGCCTAACGGTGGTGGAGCCTCCGGTAATGCCGGAGCCTCAGTAGTCTCAGTAGTATTAGTAGTCATCTCCGAGGTCGCGGTCTCGATCATGCGATTGTCTCTCTAGTTGTTCCAGTTCTGCAACACTCACACTCAAAAACGACATCAGATCCGTTACTACAGAACGCCTGCCGTCATTGTAGTGTGTGTGGTAAGGATCTCCGGGCACCATTGCACTGGAGAAGACGAAATGCCTTCCGCAGAGATCCGCGAGAACACGCTTCCCGGCATCCGTGCCGAACGTGAGCTCATAGTCAGCCTTAAGCTGTTTCTTCCGCCTTAGCAAGGTTCAGTGATGCCTGTGAGCGGTTCCGGTCTGCCATCGATACCAGATTATCCGCCTGTGCTACTGCCATCTGTTCCTGCATCTGCGTGTTCACCGCCATCTGCTGGGCTTCCGCTTCCATCTCTGCTGCAAACTCCTCCTCAGTCTTGAATACAGACGGAGGCACCCTGAGTATCTCTGCTGCTATGGTTGCAACCCGAGCAGGATCAATCCTGCGGAGTACCGATGGATCAATCTGGGCCATTGGCGTCAAAAACTGAATGAGGGCACTGACCGAAGTCATCTCGCCTGCCCTCTGGGCAATTCCTACAGGATTCGTGTACTCCACCTGGAAATCCGCTTCAATCAGCATCTCTGGAGGTGGTGGAAGCATCTGGTTCTTTACCATAATCGTCAAAGTCCGATCCACCAATGGTCCGAGAAACTCAACCTCCTGGCGAGATACAATCGGGCCGAGTACAGAGAGACGGTCACGCTGCCTCTGCATGATCTCGGTCGCAGAAAAACGGAGTACGTCACCATCAGGTGCAGTTGGTCCGGGAAGCTCAAGAAGGTCAAGGTAGAACGAACGGTTTATTGCGTCCCTGACCTGGCCCATCTTTGCTTCGTTCAAGTCCGGCCTTCCTCGAGTCTCCAGAGGCATAATCCTGTCATTGGGGCCCAAACCAGCCCTGAAATAGTTCAGCCCGCCTGGTGTCGTTCTAATGGGAGAGAGGAATCCATCATCAGGCACCAAAAGTGGCGGGTCCACCATCTTCGCAAGGGATTTGAGCCCCAGTTCCTCCATCTTGTTCAGCATCCTCACATCTGCAAGAGCCTCGATTCCAGGACCGCGGCCATAAATCTCCTGAGCCTGACGCTCCCATCTGCTGCACACATATGGAAACTGATCGTAGCCTGAAACAGAAAGAATTCTCTTCTGGTCATGAAGCATGTAGACACTCATCCAAGGCATGTTCATCGACCCTGCCTCACCAAAGTTCCGGTCCTTCCGAGGCTTCACAACATGCAGACAGGAAAACTTCTTGTAGGGATTTCCCTCCATGTACGACTTGCTGACCGATTCAGGCAATACCTCGATTCCAAACTGCTCCACCAGGGCCTTTGCAGTGTGCTCGAACTTCCGGTAAACCGTATCCACACGGCCCAGATGATTCATCTGCAGAAAACACTCGCCTAGATGAAAGGTCCGGAACATCGGACCCTGACCAGGCTCATCATAAACCATCATCACACCCGTCCCGAATGCACCCAGATCCAGATAGAACTCATGGGATGCAGGATGAAAATTCGAGATAGGACGGTTGAATACCTCGATCACAAGACGCTGAGACTCCTCCAGCCAAAGCTGAACATCACGGTCCTGCATCAAAGGTCTTGGAACCGTCAGCTGAAACCAGCTCGTCTGAGCATTTGTGAGTGTGTTGTGGAGACCTGATGCAAACCTCGTTAAAGCACGAACTGCAGTGCCCTCGAAGATCTTGTTCCTGCGCTTCTCGCCAGGAGCATAACTCGCATTGAAATCGGCCCTCCGGGGAATCATGTGCTCTGCAATATCCTGCCAGTACGACTCCCAGTTGTGACGCTCCGTCTCAAGCTCCTGAAATTCCTGGGAAAGCTGCTTAGACAGCTCCTGCTCCTCTGGAGAAGGAGACGTATTCTCGGGTGTGAATTCAGCCACTATGACCTCATGCGTAACCAGTTAAAGAACGTCCAGTACCCTCACCAAAACCACCCTTGGTCAGCTGAGTCTCTGCCCTGCCGTAACGGCCTGCAAGCATCCTTCTGATTCTTGCCAGACGATCACGCTCCGACATCTCTCCGGGCTTTGCAGCACCCGACATTAAAGCTGCCGCCTCCTCAGAGGTGTCAGGTGCCTCTCCCGGTCCAGATGTCACTGTTCCACCACCACTACCACCATCATCCGTAGTTGTCGTGGTCGTTGTGTTATCACTCCAAACATCTTCCTCATTACCAATCATCTGCCTCTTCCAATGCTCTCCATACTTCTGAATATTTCCACCGAAAAGAAACTTGTTAAGCTCATCACCAGTTTGGGATAAGCCCTTCAAAGCAAGCCCAATCCCGCTCCTTTGATCCATGCCAACCAAAGTATCCATTGAACCCTTAAAAGCACTCATTGCCGTTCCAAGCGTTCCACCGCCAGGCTTCAACCAGTCCTGTTCAAGATTGAGCGTCCCAATATCCGTGTTCAGGTTTCCCAACGAACCTCCCTCTATGCTCATCCAGTCCGGCATGGACGGAGCATTCAGATTCGGATGCAACGATGGTATGTTCGGAGTACCCGTCAAAGCAGGGTTCAGCCCCGGCAAACTCGGCTTGAACTGTGTTATGTTGTAGTTCAGATTCGGAGTAGGTGCTACTCCTGCCGTGATATTCTGAAGATTCTCAGATCCAGTGAAGGTCTTGCCTATAACTCCTGCAGTTTTTTGAAAAGCCCTAACCATTTTGCTGAACTCGCTCATAAATCCCTCTAGTAAAGATACGGTGAACGGCTCGTCAGCCGTGTTCTGCGGATCGCGCTTTCACGGGTTCCGCGCTTCCTTCCCTCCTGTGCAAGAGCAAGCTGATCTCCCATCCCAGGCAAAGACAGCCCAAGCTGCTCAAGTGTACCTCCATACGCCTTCACACGGGCAGTGGACTCAGTGATCGCTTTCTCGTATTTCGTCATCTGAGGCTGATACGTCTCTTTGATGTCCTTGTCATACCTCGCAACATCAGCTGAAAGCTGTGCAAGATTAGTCCGGTATGTACTGAATGCCTCTGCATCATATGCAGACTTGACTGCCTGGGCCTTGCCCTCAACATCATAGGCCGTTCCCAGATCCGTGATTGCCTTCGATCTTCCTTCAATGTCATAGAGGCTGACAAGATCCTCCCGCTCACCGGGAATCGCTTCTCCACGGGCCTTCAAACGACTCATCTCAGTTGTATAATCCTCATAGTCCAATTCATCAGGATCGCCTTCCGGATAAGCCCATTTCATTAAAGCTGAAAATGAAACATCGGTCCTCCCTTGACCCTCCGGAGAACGCGGGTTCCAATCAAATTCCTGTGAATAATCAGGGCCTTCAATCAGCTCCTTCTGGAGCGTCAGCATCGATTCCAGATCGGAAATCCCCTTTTGACCTGGTGCAAGAGCATCCTTCGCCTTGGTGATTGCCGACTCAAACTCAGTCCAGGGAGGTACATAACCCTCTTCAAACTGCTTCACATAGGGAGAAAGAATGGTCGAAAGCTCATCGACTCCATAAGTCTCATCACCCCAAGGTGACCAAGTCCCTGCCTTCCAGCCACTGAGCTGAGTCTCTGCTTCCGAAATTGCTGCCTCGGATGGAGCTATGTCCTCCTTCAGCTTATCTATCCATGAAGAAGCCGTGTACTCCGTATCATCCCCTTCCACAGTGAAGGTATCGCTCGGATCATAAGATCCGAACTTCTCAAGAAACGGAGCGATCCTCTTGCCAAGATCACTGCCTGCAAAGTTCTTCTGAAGCGTCTCCATCTGAGAAGGAAGATTCTCGTACTCACTCGTAAGCCTGCCGTACTCACCTCCCAGCTCAAACTCTGCTCCACCAGAGACTGCATCCCAGTCCTGCTCGCCGTAGACCGACTCCACTGCAGACTTGTATGCCTGCTGGGCTACAGGAAGATCCTTCGCATAACCCTCCCTGGCCGTCCGGTATGCTCCCTTCGCTGTCTCCCATGCCCTGTATGCCTCAGATCCCTCCATCTCAGCCTTGGTCGCTCCATAGCTCTCTGCCGCTGCCTTGCGCTTGACTGCAACCGACTCCGGTCCCTCACCAAAGATCGATTCCTGGAATGCCCCGTACTCACCAGAGATCTTCTTCAAATATGCCTGCTCCTCCCAAAGACGGGAACCCGTATGACGATGCTTTGCCATCACATTGTAATACCTCGTCAAAACACTCATGAAACTGCCTCCATTACAGGCTCAAGATGCTGCTCAAAAGGCTTCCAGTTATGAGAACCCTCTGCATAGCGGGGACGAGGCTCATGACTGAGAACCCTTGCATAACGAAGAGACTGAACTGCATAGCGGGTTGCACTCATCAAATCATCATGCTTCTTGATGATCTTCCCATCCATCCGATGATAAAGACGCATCTCCTCAAACCAGTCATTCAAATGTCCGAAGACCTTGAAACGCGAGGACTGCATCCTCTGGAGAATTTCCATGATCCCCGGCTCCACTGATAACCCACCTGAAGGATTCTGGAAATGCTCCCCAAGCATCTCAACTCCAAGCCTTCTGTACTGAGCTGCCAACGGTGTCCCAGAACCCTTGTCATGTACATGACCATCATGCGGCCAGGATACAGGAATCCATGAACCGCGATCCTTAATTGCCTGGGCATGAATGACAGGAGTCGCGCCTGCAACCCGATAACAGTCATAGAGATAACAGACATCCGAGTCCCGATCATGCGCCAGCCAGACAACAGCAGTAGGATGGTCAAAGCCAAAATCAATTGCGGCAATGCGAGCCCAATGCGGAGGTATTGCAAAAGATGGAACCGAAATCTCATCCTCCTGCACCGGGAAGACAAGACCACTTCCGAGTACCGGGATTCCCTTCGAGCGCATCTCCCTCTCATGGTGAGGAAGCGCAGCCAAAATCTCATTCCTGATCTCCTTCGATAAATGAGGTGCATCATCCCAGGTCGCATGGTAAAGAGCCTGGGCAGGCTTTAAATGATTCATGAACTGAGCACACACATCAGTGAGACCCTGCTCCGGAGTGAACGTCATGTAAACCAAACCGCCCGTCTTCAAAGATGCCCTGAGTGCCTGAGAATAAATATCCTGCGGAGGCTCCTCATCCAGCCAGCACACATGAAGCGCAGTTCCCATCCATGCCTGCTTGCCCTGCTCATAAGACTTCAGCTGCAGCTTCGAGTTCCTTCCGGATATGTGCTTGACCACTACCTGGGAAATCGCATTCGGAACACCAGGAGAACGCTCCGTCTTTACAATCAGATGCTTCGGAATGGCTCCCTTGCCGAACTCCTCCGGATCACCAGGCTCCCCCAACAGCTCAAACTGAACAATGTCCCTCGTGTTATTCGTCGTGTTCCCTGCAGCCCACGCCTTGATCGGCTTCTCAAAACGCTTGCCCTCCCACCAGTCCGGATAGATCCCAGTCAGATGATAGGCAAGCTCCATTGCACCACAGTAAGTCTTCCCCGTCTTGTTCCCTGCCATCAACATCCGCTGACGAGCTGAATTGCCAGCCTCATCACGGCCTGCATGGAACTTCCTCTGATAATCATACGGAGAATACGCCTGGAGCTTGTTCGTCTCCAAGATCTCTACATGCTCAGAAAGAAGATCAACTACCTGATCGCCTACGTTGATGTCACCAAGTACTGCTTCCATCACTCACACACACTCAATCAGACTTCTTGGGACGGCCTGCCTTCTTCTTTACCTTCTCCTTCACCTTCTCCTTCACCTTGTCCAGCTGCTTGTTGTTCTTCCAGTTCCAACTAGGCATCACTTCCTCCTTGGTGGTTTCTTCGGTTTCTTCTTCCCATACATGCGCTCCTCCTTTCTCGGATCAGGGGGCATCATCAATTAACAAGCTTTCGTTTACCCAGTAAAACCTCCGCTGTCTCCTTGCCAACTATCGATACCAACTCGGCCTCCACCTCCTCCGGACTGCGAGGTGCCTTGATGTGCTGTATCTTCTCAACAGGCTTGAATCCAGCCATGTCCAAAATGTGGATGTTCGCCTTCAATCGTACCGCCTCCGATTCCGCAGTCTTTGCCAGCTTCAAAAGATTATCAAATGCCAAAGACGAAGACTTGCCCAAGTTCGCCTTGACCTGCTCCTCTACCTCGCTCTTCAAACGAGCAGCCTTTACACGCTCCGAAGGAGTTAGTAGCTGGCTCCGCTCCTGCGGAGTCAACAACGATGCCCTCTGGATGAACTCCACCGTGTCATCTCCAATCACCTTCCCCAGAGAGTTCCGATGCTCTATCGGATTCACTCGGATCTTCGGAACACGAACACGCTTCTTGGGAGAAGACTTGGGAGTGGCTTTCGTAGTGGTTTTGGTAGTGGTTTTGGCGGTGCTTGTGGATGGCATAGAGGTTCGGTCGTTTTTTGCTCCCGAGTGTGGGGGGTGATACACCTCCAACCGCGCGCGAGGCAAATTTGTACCCCAGGGGGTCGAAATCAGGCCCCAGCAGTTCGCGTAAACATTTCTTTTATGCACTGTTAGCCGATCATATATGCGTGGTCAACAGGAAAAATCGCACGCAAAGACCACAATGTCAGAGAGGCCAGTGATTTCAATGGATGCAGGGGGTTAAGGATCCCCACGCGAGGGCCAAGGCCGGTTCGATCGGCCTGAATCCCGGGCGAAAACCACCACTCACATGTACCGAGTAAACATTACCTTGACAACGCCCGGATACATTGCTAGCTTGATCACAGTCAATCAATTTCCAGGCCCTGCAATGCCTGGACTTACAGCACCCAAACCAAACGAGGACATATGACCCTAATTGCAAACTACCCAAGCAAGAAAGAACTCAAAGCATCGGTCGGCAAACCTTTGAGGCATATTGAAACAAGTATGTTTGGCCCTGAATATAGGGACGATGGAATGCTAACGGTTGCCAACCGCCCGCACATTACCGGCCAGGGGCGGGAGTTTTTCGCTCAAGTCTGGATGCGTGAAGGTTTAATCGACAAGGTTAAGTAGATCCAGACCAGGGGCCTTGATCGCTCGAGGCCCCGAGCCTGGGTTTACAGCACCCCCAACCAAACGAGGACACTATGAAAAGAATGAAATACCGGAGCAAGCATCACTTGATTAACAGGATTGCCAGCTTGCAAGCTAACAGGGGCTGGAGCTGGGAAATGATAAAATCTGACATCCCTAGACAGTGGACATTGTCGTCTACTGAGCTGTCAGAAATGATTGAAACCCTTAAAACATCAAGTAATGGTGATTTGCCGGATATGTTGATACCTGATTGATCCAGACCAGGGGCCATTCTTTCGAGTGGCTCCGAGCCTGGACCATACCGGCCAGGGGCAGCTGCTGCAACAGCTGAGATTTAAACACCCGATCAAGCGAGGTCTTATGAGTAAAAAAGCATTAGCAATTAGGGAAAAAGCTGAATCCATCGAACAATTGCGGGAGATATTCCCAAAGGGTTCTAGGGTTCACACCATTTGCCGGCATGTCAGCCAGTCCGGCATGTCTAGAGATATTTCTATTATCAAATGTTGGGAGGGAACCAGTCTTGCTCCTTCCTACCTTGTTTCCAAGGCCGTGGAAATGCATTTCAAGGTTAGCAACGGACACGCTGCAGTAAGGGTGCGCGGTGCTGGCATGGATATGGGTTTCCACCTTGTCTACAACCTTTCCCAGGTTCTGCATGGTGATGGTTATGCTTTAAAACACAGCTGGCTATAGGGGGAGCATGATTGACGAATACACAACCCCCAAGGAAGCTCAGACCCTCGCGGGGGGTCTCTCCGATCCCGGCAAAATGCCAGGAAAGGGCTGGAGCATATCAGCTCACCGTTGTGTGTGCGGATCAAGGTTGCGTGAGGTTCCTAATTCTGTTTGCTCAACCTGTTACGCAATGAAAGGGCGTTACCCTTTCGAGAACGTACAAAACGCACAGGAAAGACGGCTGCTGCGCTTCGATCGCCACGGCTCCACCTGGGTGGACCTCATGACCCTGGCACTCAGTAATGAGCGCTGGTTTCGCTGGTTAGACTCTGGTGACTTGCAAACGGACACGATGTTAGAGCGCATCATTGAAGTTTGCGAGCGCACCCCCGACACCAGACACTGGTTGCCAACTCGCGAATATCAAATAGTTCAGCGAGTCCTTCGCCGCCGATCCGTACCCGCTAACCTGCAAATCAGGCTATCAGCACACATGATCGATGGACCGGCCCCTTCCAAGTTAGCCAAGCGTTATGGTATCGGAACCAGCCAAGTATTAACGGATAACTGGGATTGTCCCGCGAATGAGCAGGGCAACTCTTGCCAGGAATGCCGGAGGTGCTGGGACGTTGGCGTGACGAATGTATCTTATCCACTTCACTAATCAGGAGAATCATATGGCATTTTCTCAGGCTATGGAGCCTTTTATCCAAAAATGCAGATGCTGCAACAAACCAGTTTTGAATTCAGACGGGTACCCCATTCACACCAAGTGCATAGTTAGACACTGGAGCAAGCACGCTCATGGTGTGAATGCCTCACGTTGTCACGAATTCAAGAGAACCAATTCTGCGTGGAAAATTCTTTCCACTGATTAACCCAACCACTAAGGGCCTGGAGACAGGCCCGGAAAGGAAACATGGCACATTTAACATACATTGAAGATGAGCGAGGGGACATTGTAGACCAGGAGGTATTTTGTTCAGATTATTGTGCAAAAGCTTCTGAATACTACCAGGGCTGGAACGGTTGCAATGAAATTTCAGTGACTGAACCTTGCTACGAGTGCGGCACTAGAGTTAACGGATTAGATGAATAGCACACACACACGAAAGGAGAACGATGGAACCGAGAGAAATTGACCTAACCCCAACCTGGGAAACTGCTGTTTTTATCTGCTGTGAGGTTTTGAAGGATCCAGAAGCCAGACAGGACGGGAAGGTTTCAGCCCAGGCGGAGCTTATGCGATTAGCGAGGGAGTTCGATAAGCTCCAAGGCAAGACAGTGACAAAGTGACATTTCAACACCCACACACGAAAGGGGACAGCATGAGTGATCCATTCATTGGACGAGTAAACGAGAGACTCAGGAGAATTGAGACCCGACTCTCGCAGATCGAAGATCAGTTAGCGGATGAACGATGGGAACTAGCAAGGAAAAAGGTATTTGAGCTGTACAAAGGGAAGGGAGACATAACCATTCAACCGAAAGGAACCCGATGAAAGAATGCGAAGAGTGCGGATGCAAATATACTCCTCCTGATCGAACTGGAGGCCATTACAAAATCCATGACTTTGCTTTCAGTGAATGTCCGAACTGCGAGAAATACTTTGAGGAGCAGGACGAGATGGATGCTTATGAATGGGTGACGGATGGGCCGGTCTGGGAGTAAGAACCAAGCCTGGATCGCACTGCAAACGTGACCCAGGCTCAGCCAACACCCGCACGAGGAAGTGGCGGGACTTACAACATAACACAGTGACAAAGGAGAACAAGATGATAACTGAAAAAGAGTTTGTACATAGAACGATAGCCGATTTCATGGAGCTGGTTTCATCCAAGCAGATCAAGATCATGTTTTATGACGAGGATAACAAATACCCAGATAACTATGCATACAAATACAACGGCAATAGCTCATGGAATCGTCTATCTGGAGGAACACGAGAGGATCCTTTAGAGCTAGTTTTTAATTTCTACGGAAGAGTCTTAACCGATCGTGAATTCCCGAACAAAGACTGAAGTGACAACTGAAACACCACACACGAGGACGCAATGAAAAAGAGCAATCAATGGTATGCAAAGCAAGGCTATGAATACTGGAAACTAGAAGCCATCCGTTGTTTGAAGGACGGATATAGTTGGGAAGATGTAGTTAAAGAAGCTGACAGGTTGTACGGAAAAACCAGACAAGAACGCATTAAAATTGCTAAGGAAGTCTGGAAAGATATTGAAGAAAGGACACAATGAAAAAGAAGATAACGATGACTGAGAAAGAGATCCTGCTTTTCTTGCATGATTTTCTTGGCGAAGAGCTAGAAGCTAGAGACCGTGACATTTCCACAGACTACAAGCTTTCCCGCTGCTACGACTATTGCAACGAAACCCTGAAGAAAAAGTACAAGGTTTATGGATCAGGTCAAACATTCAAGAACTGAAGTGACAGATTCCCCACACCCACACACACAAGGAGATGCTATGGAAACATATCCAATGGCTTTACCGAATCCCCCTAGAATCCGAAGAGAAGCAGTAGAATCGACTGCTAAAGTGATAGGGCTTACCCTCGGGAAGAATGGTAAGTCTGACTTTTCATCTTGGAAACAGACCCACGATGGATATCGGTTTCATCGATGGGAATTAGTCGCAAAGGGGTTCAAAAGGCAAATTTTTTTGACACTGGAAGATGTTGATTTATTTTTGTCCAACCATATTTGAAAGTGACTAATCCCCCACACACACAAGAGCCTGCCCAGCCTGTAAAGCGCAAGGCTGGGAGACCTCCTGGTCAGCATCCTGACACACTACGGATCCAGAGGCCTCCCCGGATGACCCCGGAGGAGCTCGCTGAGATCCGTAAACATCTTGGGCTGAGTTACCGCAAGATGGCGAGGATGCTCGGGCTGCTTGACTACATGATCGTCAGCCGATGGGAGCACGGGTTCGTCCCGATCCCGCGATACATGAGCCTCTGCATCAGGCTCCTCGCTTTGGTCAAGGGAACTTTGGCGGGGGAGCGGTTTGGCCTGAAGTAGGTTATGCCAGCGTCCTACGCATAGATGCGGAGTGACATTTTCTTCGTGACATTTCCTGATTATCCGATCGATCTTTCCCTGGAGTTTTGAATCTGCTCTTGAGTATCTTCCCCACCAGTACTCGGAGATCCTTGAGACTTTCCTCCGGTACTGGACGAGGGTTTGCTTCTCTTCCGCCCGTGACCTCTTTGCCATATCCTTGAGAGCTTCAAGCACGTTTGCCGGTTGTGGAAAGTGACTCGTTCTGACCATCGCTTTCGTGCATGCCCTCTTGATATCCTCTTCTGAATATTTCTCCGAGTACATCGAAAGGGTTTCTGCCCACGTATCGATCAGCTCCTGGGTGATCTCCTTCGGTTTCGTTCTGATCGAGTTGAATTTTTTCAGGACAGCTCTTGCTAGCTCTTGCATGCTCTGCTCTCTCTAGTGTGTGTGTGTTAGAGTGTGCTAGTTTGCTAATTATGTAAGAGTTAGCACTCTTGCTCTCTATGCTCTCTATACTAGCTCTAGCACCTTCTTCAATAATCCCCCCAAAATTTAGGGGGGGTTTCAGTTTGTATTGATTGGGTCTCCCTTTTTTGGATTGGACAGTGACCCAGTCAAGTTCCTGTAGACTCCGTAAAGCTGTTCTAACGGTCTCTATGGAACGAAAACCACATCTGAGGCATAGACCCCTGTGTGAGGGTTTCGCGATCGCTGTGGATGGATTTGAGAACGAATAGAGGGTAATCAGGAGGAGACGCTCGGTTGAACCAAGGCGTTTGTCGTAAAAGATCTCACTCGGGATCGGAATGTCCTTTTTCATTGAAATGCTCTCCTGTTAGAATTTCTTTTGCCCTCAGCAGCGGGATCATGGCGCACCTTGGAACAACCGCATTTCCTAATCCTTTAAGTCTGTCCACCCGATTGGGTATCCCATGAGCCACTCGACCCACGTCGGGTTCAGTGAGCCACCTTTCAAAGTCATGGTTTCCGGAGTCCTCAATGGGTTTCCTGACCCGCCCCATTCTCCAATCGTTCCAACTTGGTGTTTTCCTGGAGCAGTTGGTGTCGGCCATAGCTTTACTGAGTCTGTTAAGTTTAATCCCCAACGGGTTTTCCCGTCTGGAGACATTCTTCCTTCCGGTGTCAGACGTTCTATCGGATTTCCTATTTCCGTTGCCCTCGGTGTCGGCCACATAGCAGACGCACCACCACCTCCGCCTGAGATGAGGCGCTCCCACATCGGCTGCGGATACAACCTTCCACTCACAATGATACCCTCGTCCGGCCAGCTCCCCGTAAACTCTTCTAGCCCAAGCTCCCCCGTCTCCAGAAAGCAGACCTGGGACGTTTTCCAAAACGAGAATTGGTCTAGCTCCGCAATAGGCGTAGACCTCATCCACAATTCGGACAATCTCAAAGAATAGTCCGCTTCGATCCGCTTCAATGCCTCTTCGCGCTCCAGCGTCAGATAAGTCCTGGCACGGGAACCCGGCGGTGATGAGGTCGATCCTTCCTTCTCTGGGAATAAGGTCAACTGGGTGAAGTTTCCGGACATCCTTAAAAATTGGTATTCCCGGGAAGTTCTTTGCTAAAATCTTCCATGTAAATTCCTCGTTATCACAGAAGGCAATCGTATCAAAACCACCCACCCACCTGGCAGCCAGCGAGAATCCTCCAATCCCACTAAACAGATCAACATGGCTTAAACCCACGACCGGTAAGGGTTCCACAACCACTTGACTTCAGGCCAGCACTTGAAC
>Ga0114911_1001182_pt1 | contig 14217 bp, 9 predicted proteins | sample MalvireepMed_904_FD_89688 | JGI IMG/M metagenome (GOLD analysis project Ga0114911, IMG submission 89688) | Marine viral communities from the Global Malaspina Expedition - Malaspina viral metaG DeepMed_904 | ecosystem: Environmental > Aquatic > Marine > Oceanic | place: Mediterranean Sea...
CCAGGGCAACTTTGGACTTGAATGATGCGCTGTATTGCTTGCGTTTCTTGCTCATGATTCTCCTCCTTATGGAGATGATGAATCAGAGCTTAGGCACCTGTCCAAAATTTGGGGTCCACTTCAATATGCTGCGTTGGTTCGTCAATAGAAGAGATTGAATTATCAGAAAGACACATTCCTGGCGCCATTGCTATTGCAGAAAAATTGCTAGGATCCTCAAGCAATAAATCGGCTTATCTTTATGTGATCGAGAGTGGAAAAATTAATCTTGAGCCGAAAGCTTTTCGGAGTCTTGAAGATGCCCTGGAAGGACTCAAAAGAATGTATCCAGCACAATTGCCAAAGAATATTAGGTTAAGAAGATAAATGTAATGCAAGCGATAAGTGCGTGATTGCGCCGCTATATCTTTAAGGGAATTATTTGAGTGCAGGAAGTAAGGTCTAATCTGTACCCTTGTCGACACTGCGAAGAATCGGGTGTCTGCAAATCCGGCCCCAATAGCTCAAGTTGCCTGGCTTGTGCGAAGTATCATGACTTGAAGGGAAAGGAATTCGTCGGGTTGGCGTGCGGCACATGTGGCGGGCTGGGCCAGTCCGAGCCGGTGACGGAGCGAATGAATAAACGCGCCAAGCCGCTGCTTGCCATGGGGATCGTGTTTCTGGCCCTCATCTTCGTGTTCGTTCTCGCACTCGTCAAAAATCCACATTTCCCTGAGTTCTTAGCCCTTGCAGGCACCTTGATTGGTGGCGTCACTGCCTTCTATTTCAATAATCGGAACAACACCTAACAAGGTGTTTGCCTCGCTTTATAGGAACGGTGCACCCTGTAGCATTGAGCGCAATATAGAGATTCATATTTGAATGTTTATGCGGACATGGCATTCATATATGGTCAGATTATGTTGATCTGCATCTTGGCTTTATGCTGCCAAAGTGTTCAAATATGATACTTGGATAGCATTTGCCGCTCATATGTGGATGGTTAGAGATGATGACCTCAGCCCCCAAAGGTTCCGACAGTCCGGCCGCGATGCCACCGCCCGTGGCGCGCGCACTACGCAGGCTCGGCCATGACCTCTCGGTGGCCCGCCGCATGCGCCGCATGACGCAGCAGGACCTGGCCCAGCGGATGGGCACATCGGTGAGCACGGTTCGGCGCATGGAAGACGGCAACCCCGGCACCGCTTTGCACACCTTCCTGCGCGCCCTGCATGTGCTCGGTCGCCTTGAGGACATGGTTAAGATCATGGCGCTGGACCAGGACACCCTGGGTCTGGAATTGACACAGGAACAGTTGCCTCAACGGGTGCGGTCAGCCGGTGCCAAGAAGACAAAGGCAAGGCCATCCGGGGCGCCGGCGAAAGGCGGCAAGACCGCCGGCGATGACGACGAACTCGAGGGTTTCTGATGGCGACCAAGCAAGCGCAACGTCGGGATCTCGACGTCCACCTCGGCACGGAAGGCCGACTTATCGGGCGGCTCTACCTGGGCAGTGGCACGCGCAGCGCCTTCCGCTATGACGAGAGCTGGCTGCGGGATCCGCGATTCTTCACGGTCTCGCCAGACCTGCAGCCGGTCTCCGGCGTCCAGCATCCACAAGGCGTGTTTTTCCGAGCCTTGGAGGACACGGCGCCAGACGCCTGGGGGGAGCGGGTCATTCGTCGTGCGCACGCCAAATCGCGCCAACAGGATCGCGAGCTTCCGCCATTAGAGCCCGTCGATTTTCTCACCTGGGTGGACGACGAAGCCCGTGTCGGGGCGCTGCGCCTGTTCGACCCTCAGAGTGGGACCTATTTGCATGCCGGCGGTACCGACCGACATATCCCACCGCTGGTGGAGCTCGACAAGGTGCTGCACGCCGCCCGGGCCCTGGAAGAAGGCGTGGAGAGCGCGGAAGACCTGCAATATTTGCTGGGGCAGGGCACCTCTTTGGGCGGCGCCCGCCCCAAATCCACTGTCCTGGATACCGACGGCTGGCTGGCCCTGGGCAAGTTTCCGAGCCAGGCGGACCAGCGCGACGTCATCCGGGGCGAAGTGCTGGCCATGAACCTGGCCGCCCGGGCAGGCATCCGTGCCGCGCCGGCGCGGGTGGAGCTGATCCAGGGCACCGCCGTCGCCGTGATCCGGCGTTTTGACCGCACCGCGAGGGGCGGCCGCCTCCCCTACGTCTCCGCCGCCACCATGCTGCAAACCAGCGGGCGCGACGAAACGCACGCCTACACCGAGCTTGTGGACGTACTGCTACAGGCGGGCTCCGACCCCATCGCCGACATTCACGAGCTATGGCGGCGTCTGGCCTTCAACTTTCTCATCTGCAACACCGACGATCACCTTCGCAACACTGGGCTGCTCTACGACGCGCGCCGGCACGGTTGGCGCCTCGCGCCGGCGTTCGACCTCAACCCCATGCCCGGGGACCGTCGTGAAAGCAAAATCTGGCTCACCGAAGACTCCGGCCCCATCGACAGTCGCCAACTGCTCATGGACGGAGCGCCGTATTTCCGGCTGAGCGCCGAGGAAGCGACAACGATCTGGGATGAAGTCACCAAAGCCGTGGGTGCATGGCGCGCCGTGGGCAAGGAACTGGGCATGCGAAGCGGGGACTTGACGGATTTCGAGCCAGCGCTGGTGCTGTGAGAAAACCCCTTTTGCCAAGGAGCCGGGGGATGTTTGCCCGCCCTTGCTGTATCAGCGTGAGGAGCCCCGGCCCCTTGGCGAACCCAGGAGCACTGTGAGTACAAGGGAGCACGACAAGCACGATGAGCACTGTGAGCACTACCGCGAAGGCATAAGGCATTGAAAAACCGATAATACGTCGGCAAGAAATACATAATTCCACGCGACTCACTACCAGAGATGCGTGGGAAATGGTACTTTCGAGCCGTGATTGTGCTGGTGATAAAAAGCCAAAAGTGCGCGAAGAAAAGGAAAACTCGTTTATTATCAGTGCATTACGCGCTCATACTGGTGGCGTCGGATCCGAGTGGGGCGACGGTTGCCATCAGTAGGGCGCGGAGGCCTCCAAAACCGCCGCGATGGATGGTGCCCGAGGCCGCCACAGTAGGTCGAGTCTCCAAAATTCGGCCTCTCGGATCCGGCGCTTCCTTACAATGCAAACGGGTGACGCATGACTGCTAAGCAGACGAAAAAGCGTGCTTCAAAGATGGAGAAGCAGGCGCTCCAACTTCGAGGGCAGCTTTGGCCGGATCTTGATGAGTCCGAACTATGGGATCGGAAATTACAAAAGGGGTTCGCAACCATACCGCGCCCCATGCCCATCCTTTACAACATCATGGACGACCTTGCGCCCAAATCGAAGCCTGTTTCGTCCACTCATTTTTCGCTGTGGTGTCGGGTATTTGATCAATCGCTCGTAACCGTAGAGAGTCCGGGGGAGCTGGCCTTCGAGGCTGGATTCACTGGGCAGCGTGCCGTGAATACCTGGTCCGGACGTATGCAATCACTTGAGCAGCTGGGTTTCATTAGTTCCCGCCCAGGGGCTTCCGGAAAGTTTCAGTACATACTGCTACTGAACCCGTTTCTCATCGTGAAGCGCATGCACGAGGAAGGCCACGTGCAGGCTGCAAAGTACAACGCACTTTTTGCACGGTGCCTCGCCGTGGGCGCTGATGATCTTACCGCTGAACAAAACGCTGAGCCGACGCAATGAAACGTCGGCGTTTCTATAACGAAAGCATGTAGCGGTTCGGTTCAGCTTATCGATATGCGCGAGAGCGATAGTTACGAAATTATTAGATAGGAAACGATTGTTCAATGGCACTCAAGAAATCCCAACTCTACTCCTCGCTCTGGCAGTCCTGCGACGAATTGCGTGGCGGCATGGACGCCTCGCAGTACAAGGACTATGTCCTGACGCTGTTGTTCATGAAATACGTCAGCGACAAGAAGGATTCGCTGATCGAAGTCCCGAGTGGCGGTAGCTTCCAGGACATGGTGGCGCTCAAAGGCGATAAGGAGATCGGTGACAAGATCAACAAGATCATCGGCCGGCTGGCTGAGGCCAATGATCTCAAGGGCGTTATCGACCAGGCGGATTTCAACGACGAGACAAAGCTTGGCTCCGGCAAAGACATGCAGGACCGGCTCTCGAAGCTGGTGGCCATTTTCGATCAGCTCGACCTGGGCGCCAACCGTGCCGACGGCGACGACCTGCTGGGTGACGCCTACGAATACCTGATGCGCCACTTCGCCACCGAGTCTGGCAAGAGCAAGGGCCAGTTCTACACCCCGGGCGAAGTCTCCCGGGTGATTGCGCAGGTGGTGGGCATCGGCCCGGATACCCGTCAGGACGAGACCCTCTACGATCCCACCTGTGGCTCGGGCTCGCTGCTGCTGCGCGCTGCCTACGAGGCCCCGCAGGGCATGACCATCTACGGTCAGGAGAACGACAACGCTACATGGGCACTGGCGGAAATGAACCTCATTCTTCACGGCTATGAAACCCGCGAGACCTGGCGTGGGAATACATTGGCGGCTCCGTATTTCAAGAATAGGGACGGCAGCCTCAAGGCTTTCGACTACGCGGTGGCCAATCCGCCGTTCTCCGCCAAATCCTGGACCAACGGTCTCGACCCGGCCAATGACGAATTCGGCCGCTTCGAATACGGCATTCCGCCGGCTAAGAACGGCGACTACGCTTTCCTTCTCCATCTCATTAAGTCGCTCAAGTCCACCGGCAAGGGCGCCATCATTCTGCCCCACGGCGTTCTCTTCCGCGGTAACAAAGAGGCGGCGATCCGCCGTAACCTGGTCCAACGCGGGCTGATCAAGGGGATCATCGGCCTGCCGGCGAACCTGTTCTACGGCACTGGCATTCCTGCCTGCATCCTGGTCATCGACAAGGAGTACGCCGCCAACCGTGAGCACATCTTCATGATCGACGCTAGCCGCGAATTCATGAAGGACGGCAACAAGAACCGCCTGCGCTCGCGGGACATCCACAAGATCGTGGACGTGTTTAATTACCAGCGCGAACTGCCCGGCTATGCCCGCCGCGTGCCGCTGACCGAAATTGCCAACAAGGCCAATGACTACAACCTCAACATCCCGCGCTATATCGACGCCGTTGGCGCGGAGGACCTGCACGATCTCTACGCCCACCTGAACGGCGGCATCCCGGAGCGCGACGTGGACGCGCTCGAGCCGTATTGGTCCGTGCTGCCTGGCCTGCGTGAGGCCCTGTTTCGAGACAGTGCTCGGCCCGGCTACCTCGAGCCCCGGGTCGAAGCCCGCGAAGTCAAAGCCACCGTGCTGGGTTACGCCGCTTTCAAGGCCTTCGCCGAGCGCGTGGCCGGCGTCACCGACGGCTGGCAGGCGGCCCATCGCCCGGACCTTTACGCCCTGCAATCGGGCGACAAGCCACGCGATGTGATCCACGGTCTGTCCGAGGACTTGCTGCAACGCTTCACCGATGTGCCCCTGCTGGACCGATACGCCGTCTACCAGCGCCTGATGGACTACTGGGCGGATGTCATGCAGGACGATGTTTACCTCATCGCCGCCGAGGGCTGGGTCGAAGCGGCCCGGCCCCGGGGCGTGATCGAGAACAAGGAGCGTAAGATCAAGGAAGAGCCCGACCTGACCGTCGGCAGCGGCAAGAAAGCGAAGAAATACAAACTCGACCTGATTCCGCCCGCGCTGGTCATTGCCCGCTATTTCCCCGATCAACAGGCCCGGCTCGACACCCTGCAGGCCGAAGCTGAGACCGCCAGCCGCGAGCTGGAGGAATTCATCGAGGAACAGGACGGCGAGGAAGACCCCTTGAGTGAGGTTAAGAACGACAAGGGCAAGGTCACCAAGACCGAGATTCCCAAACGCCTCAAAGCCCTCAAGGACGAGCCGGAAGCCGACGACGAAATCGCCGCCCTCAAGCAGTGCAAGAAGCTCATGGACAACGAGGCCAATGCCAAGAAGGCCGTCAAGGAAGCCCGGACCGAACTGGATCAGGCCGTGCTGGCCCGCTACGGCGAGCTCACCGAGGACGAGATCAAGCAGCTCGCCGTGGACGACAAATGGCTGGCCGACATCCGCTTCGCCATCGAATCGGAAGTCGAGCGCATCACCAACCGGCTCGCCGGCCGCGTGCGCGAGCTGGAAGAGCGCTACGCCGAACCCCTGCCGGCCATCGAGCAGGAGGTGGAGGCGCTCGCCGCCAAAGTCACCGGCCACCTGGAACAGATGGGGGTGCGGATTGATGGCTGAGCGCAGCGAGGCGGTGGAAGAGCAGGCGGTGCGGGATGCGTCGGCCGCCTACAAGGTGGCGGCTGATATCGAGACTACTGAAGACGTGCCGCCCGGATATAAGCGGACCGACGTCGGGGTGATTCCTAAGGCCTGGTCTGTAAAGGTTCTTGGAGAGGTTCTTAAAAAAGGGCGTCTTGGGGGTAACTATCAGAATGGAAACGTTCCCTCAGGGCTGCCCCTAATGAAAATGGGGAACTTAGATCGCGGCAGCTTCAACACCTCAAAGATCGAATTCATTCCATCGGAAGAACATATCGAGGAGCAGCATAAATTAAGGTATGGCGATGTCCTATTTAATACGCGAAACACATTGGAGCTGGTGGGCAAGGTCGCGATTTGGCGCAATGAACTACCCATTGCGTATTACAACTCAAACCTTATGCGGCTTGAGTTCAATCGGGATAACGTCGTTTCAAATGAATACGCCAATTATGCGCTAAATACCGAAGGGAGTATTGAACGACTTGGCGCGCTAGCGACTGGGACAACTAGTGTGGCCGCAATTTATACTCGTGACCTTTTAGGTTTGCCATTCATTGTACCGCCACCGGCAGAACAACGCGCCATCGCCACCGCCCTGTCGGACGCGGACGCCCTGATCAAATCCCTCTACCGCCTGATCGCCAAAAAGCGAGCCATCAAACAGGCCGCCATGCAACAACTTCTCACAGGCCAGACCCGCCTCGCGAGATTCACCGGTGAGTGGCAGACGAAGCGGTTGGGGGAGTTTGTTTCGATTCGGGATGAAAAAGTCATGCCGTCCGCTGTGCACCCTGAAACGGCATGTATTGAGCTCGAACATATAGGGAAGGGAGATGGACGGCTAGTAACTCATTCAATGGCGAAATACTCGACCTCGTCGAAATATCAATTTCGGGCGGGCGATGTGTTGTTTGGCAGACTCCGTTCATATCTCCGAAAATACTGGCTTGCCAAGCATGGCGGAATCTGCACAACTGAGATTTGGCCGCTGGTAATTGATGCGAATAAAGCAGTAAGCGGCTTTCTACTTGGAATAGTTCAAAGTAAGCGTTTCACTGGGGCTGCAAGTGTTTCCTACGGAACACACATGCCCCGAGCTGACTGGAAAGTGCTTGAAAATTTCGAGGTTAAACTCCCTAAGATCGAAGAGCAAGCCGCCATCGCCACCGTCCTCTCCAACATGGACACCGAAATCGGGGCTCTGGAACGCCGCCGCGAAAAAGCCCGCCAGATCAAGCAGGGCATGATGCAGCAACTTCTCACTGGGCGGGTGCGGTTGGTCGAAGAAAACAGGGAAGATGCTTCGTATGGCTGACGCAACGAACACAATCCGAGAGTGGCTCCATAGTCAACAAGACTGGCTCCAGTACGCGACTGAAATCCTGCTCTTTGCTGGAAGCGTGTCCGGTGAGCGGCTTGACGAGTTAATCGCTTACCTCAAGACCCCCGAGGGTCAAAAGGTTACTGGGCATCGGAAGTTCGAGGGGCTTGCAGCCAATGCGCCAGCCGCTAGTGCGCTGCGACTTACGAAGATTGGCGATATACGAGGAATTGAGAATCTCTCTCCCCGTCATCCGCTCAGCTTTGGCGAAGGGAGTCTATCCGTTATTTACGGGCACAACGGCTCGGGAAAGTCCGGCTATACGCGTATTCTGAAAAAAATTTGCGGCAAACCCCTGTCCTCCGACCTAAAGCCCAATGTTTTTGATGAGACACCCGCAGAGCGTCTATGTAGGATCGGTTATTCGATCAACGGTGAAGGCCGCGAGGTGGAGTGGATCGCGAACAGTGATCCGATAGACGACTTGCATTCGGTCGATATTTTCGACGCCGAGGCGGCTACCGCCTACCTGACCGGGGAGAAGGCAGCGACCTATACACCGCCTGCCGTCGCGCTATTCGAGGAGCTGGCGAGGGTTTGCTCTAGCATCCGAGAAAGCCTGCAAACTCAGCAGAATGGCCTGATCAGTTCCCTGCCGCAATTACCTGAGGACTATGCAGCCACACCAGTAGGCTCTAGCTATCGCGGACTGCGGGCGGACCTCCCCGAGGCGGAGATTCAGCCCTTGATTCAGTGGGCGCCGGAAGATGAGAAGGCTTTGGAGCAACTGGGCGAGCGGCTGAAGGCGGAAGATCCTGTACGTCTTGCGCGGTCCAAACGAAGCATCGGTCAACAGATCGATCAACTGGGATCGAGCCTGAAGGCAGCGGCGACGGCGTTTGGAACGGACGGCATTGGAAAAGTCCGCTCGTTACGTGCTGATGCGGGCACTAAAAGGCGTATTGCTAACGAGGCGGCTAAGGTGGAATCCGTCGAGCTGGAGGGTGTGGGAACAGATACCTGGCGGGCACTATGGGAAGCGGCACGCGCATATTCCCAAACCGCCTATCCAGGGCAGACCTATCCCGTCACCGATGACGCGCGGTGCGTTTTATGCCACCAAGTGCTCGGCGAACGGGCGCAAAACCGATTGCGGGAGTTCGAGGGCTTTGTGCAGGGGAAGTTGGAATCTGAAGCCAAGACAGCAGAAGAAGCCTATAGGCAGGCGCTTGATACGCTGCCTGCCGAGCTGACAGCGGAACAAGTCACGACTATGTGTCAAGCCGCCGGGTTGAGTGAGAGTCCCTTTGCGACACAAACGACGGAGGCCTGGCGTCAGGTCGGCATAGTACGGACGGCGCTGCTCGGCCATGAAGCGGAAAACCCTATAGATCCCATAGATTGGCCAAAAGGACTCCTCGATGAGTTGAGTGACCGAGCTCAGACGCTAGATCAGGAAGCAAGACAAAACGAGGAGGACGCGAAGCACTTTGATCGCGAGCGCGCTCTTAGGGAGAAGCTTCAACTTGAAGCTCGCAAGTGGACCGCGCAGCAGGCTGATGCTATCCGTGCAGAGATTGATCGCCGTCAGCGTGTAGGTGAATTCGAACAATGGAAGCGTTTGGCCAATTCTCAAGGTATCTCTAGGAAGGCTAGCGAAATTGCCGAGGAAGTTGTTACTCAGGGGTTTGTGGACCGCTTCAACCGCGAACTAGCGGCACTGGGAGCGTCACGGATTAAGGTTGAGCTCTGCAGGACGCGGACGAATAGAGGGCGAGCGCTTCATAAGCTCCGATTGAAGGGCGCAAGAACAGACGAGGCCCTCCCCGAATCCGTTCTGAGCGAAGGTGAGCGCCGTATTGTAGGGTTGGCAGCGCTTATTGCGGATGTCGCGGACCAGCCTCAGGCGGCTCCCTTTGTCTTTGACGACCCGATCTCGTCGTTGGACCATGATTATGAGTGGAATGTTGCCGTTCGGTTAGCTCAGTTGGCGCAGACTCGGCAGGTGCTAGTGTTTACGCATCGGTTATCGCTATACGGCGCAATGGAGGATGCGGCGAAAAAAGTTGGCGAAGACTGGAAGCGTGAGAATTTGGAGCAGCACTGCATCGAATCGTTTTCCGGTACAGCAGGACATCCGGCAGACCAGGCGGTATGGAACGTAAATACTAGGAAAGCAAACAATATTCTTTTATCTCGTCTCGATGACGCAAAGAAAGCTGGTGAGCAAAATGGTGCGGATGCATATAGAGCACTGGCGCAAGGGATTTGCAGCGATTTTCGAAAACTGCTCGAGCGTACGGTCGAAGACGATCTGTTGAATCAAGTCGTCAGGCGTCATCGTCGCAGCGTTACAACAGATACTCGACTCGCGTCGCTACCACTGATCGCCCAAGAAGACTGTCAATTTATTGATGAGCTGATGACAAAATATTCTTGCTATGAGCACAGCCATTCTACAGAGGTGCCGGTATTCATCCCGGATGAAGCAGAACTACGGGGCGATATTCAGTCATTGAAAGATTGGCGTGATCAGTTTAGGAAGCGGACGACTGAGGGGTCGGTATCATGAGCAACGTCGGTCAACGCGAACGCCTCACCCAGCAGCAGGTGCTGCGCTTCTTCCAGAAAGAGCTGGGTTACCGCTACTTGGGCGACTGGAAGGACCGGGATAGCAACCGCAATATTGAGGAAGGCCTGCTGCACGATTGGCTGGCGCGGCAGGGACATGAGGAACCCGTGATCAACCGCGCGCTGCGCGAGCTGGACCAGGCCGCGGCGATTTCCGGCAGCAAGACCCTCTATGACGCCAACCGCGCTGTGTACGAGAAATTGCGCTACGGGGTACACGTCAAACCGTCGGTGCAGGAGCAGACGGTTACCGTCTGGCTGATCGACTGGGCCAACCCTGACAACAACGACTTCGCCGTGGCCGAGGAGGTTACGGTGGCCGGGGCCAACACCAAGCGGCCGGACGTCGTGCTGTACGTCAACGGCATCGCCCTGGGTATTCTAGAGCTGAAGCGCTCCACCGTGGCGGTGGCACAAGGTATCCGTCAGAGCCTGGACAACCAAAAGCGCGACTTCATCCAGCCTTTTTTCACCACCGCGCAGCTGGTGATGGCCGGCAACCCGACCGAGGGCCTGCGCTATGGGGTGATTGAGACGCCCGAGAAGTTCTGGATGGAGTGGGAAGAGCAAAGCCCTGACTGGGCGCCGCAGACGCCGGTCGATCCAAAGCACCTGGCTCCCTGGGACGCTGGCACTGAATCAAAGCTTGAGTCCCAATTAGGCTGGATGTGCAGCAAAGTCCGATTACTCGAATTCATTCACGATTTCATGGTCTTCGACGCCGGTCTCAAAAAGACCTGCCGCCACAACCAGTTCTTCGGCGTGCGTGCCGCACAGGATCATGTGCGGCGTCGCCAGGGCGGCATCATCTGGCACACCCAGGGCAGCGGAAAGTCGCTGACCATGGTGTGGTTGGCCAAATGGATTCGCGAGAACATGCAGGACGCCCGGGTGCTGGTAATCACCGATCGCACTGAGCTGGACGAGCAGATTGAGAAGGTCTTCAAGGGGGTGAACGAGCAGATTCACCGTACCCGGAGCGGCGCGGACCTGATTGACGTGCTCAACCGCAGCGACGAGTGGCTCATCGCGTCGCTGGTCCATAAGTTCGGTGCCTCGGAAGAGGGCGATGTCGACGCCTTCATCCGGGACATGCGTAGCCATCTGCCGAAAGGCTTCCGGGCCAGGGGCAACCTGTTCGTGTTCGTCGACGAGTGTCACCGCACCCAGTCAGGCAAGCTGCACGAGGCGATGAAGGCCCTGCTGCCCGAGGCCCTGCTGATCGGTTTCACCGGCACACCCTTGTTGAAAAAGGACAAACGCAAGAGCATTGAAGTCTTCGGCCCCTACATCCACAGCTACAAGTTCGACGAAGCGGTCCAGGATGGGGTGGTGCTGGATCTGCGCTACGAAGCGCGGGATATCGACCAGCATGTAACCTCCCAGGCCAAGATCGACCAGTGGTTCGAGCTCAAGACTCAGGGCCTGAATAATTACGCTCGCGCCCAGCTCAAGAAGCGCTGGGGCACCCTGCAGAAGGTACTGAGTTCACGGGACCGACTGGAGAAGATCGTCTCCGACATCCTCTGGGACATGGCGACCCGCGACCGGTTGATGAGCGGCCATGGCAACGCCATGCTGGTGGCCGGCAGCATCTATTCCGCCTGCCGGCTGTTCGAGATGTTCGAGAAGACCGAGCTGAAGGGCAAGTGCGCCATTGTCACCTCCTATGTGCCGTCCACCGCCGATATCAAGGGTGAGGCCACCGGTGAGGGAGAAACCGAGAAACTGAATCAGTACGCAATCTATCGGCGTATGCTGGCCGAACACTTCAACGAGTCGGAAGACGCAGCCGTCAACAAGGTGGAGACCTTCGAGCGGGAGGTAAAGAAGCGTTTCATTGAGGAACCCGGTCAGATGAAACTGCTGATTGTGGTCGACAAGCTTCTTACCGGCTTCGACGCGCCGCCGGCCACTTATCTCTATATAGACAAGAAAATGCAAGACCACGGCCTGTTTCAGGCCATCTGCCGGGTCAATCGGCTGCACACAGAGGACAAGGAAGTCGGCTATATCGTTGACTACAAGGACCTGTTCAAGTCCCTGGAGCAGTCGATTCAGGATTACACGGGTGGCGCCTTCGATGCCTACGACACGGAGGACGTGGAAGGTCTACTGGAAAACCGGCTGGACAAGGCATGGGAAAGGCTGGAAGAAACCCGCGAGGCGGTCAAGGCGGTATGCGAGGCAGTGGAGCCACCCAAGGACAGCCCCGCCTACCGGCGCTATTTCGTCGGCCCTAGCGATGCGCCCGAGGTGCAGAAGGAAAACGAGCCCAGGCGTCTGGCCCTCTACAAACACGTGGGGGCTTTCCTGCGTGCCTATGCCGACCTGGCCAACGAAATGCAGCAGGCCGGCTACAGCGAGGCGGAGGCCGCCGCCATTAAAGCGGAAGTCGAGCACTACGAGAAGGTTCGGGAGGAGGTGAAGCTGGCCAGTGGCGATTACATCGACATGAAGATGTACGAGCCGGCCATGCGACATCTACTGGACACCTACATCCGCGCGGACGAGAGCGAAAAGCTGTCCGCCTTTGACGACATGACGCTGGTCGAGCTGGTAGTCGAGCGTGGTGAAGAGGCGGTAGAGAGCCTGCCGAATTCCATCTCGAGTGACCGGGAGGCGATGGCCGAGACTATCGAAAACAACGTACGCCGGCTGATCATCGATGAAATGGCCGTCAATCCGAAATACTACGAAAAGATGTCCGAACTGCTGGACGCTCTGATTGAGCAGCGCCGGCAGGAGGCGCTGGAGTATAAAGAGTATCTGCGCCGCATCGTGGAGCTGACGCGCCAAGCGGCGCGGCGGGACGAGGGGAAGCACTATCCTATCGGGGTGGATACCCCGGCGCGACAGTCCCTGTACGATAATCTGGGTCAGGATACCACGCTCACCCTTCGGCTCGACGAGAAGATCCGGACCGTGAAGAAGGCTGACTGGCGCGGCAATAGGTTCAAGGAGCGCGAGGTGCGCAACGCTATCGCCTCAGTGCTGGAGACGCAGGTGCGGGAGACCGAAGTCCCCGACGTGGATACCGTTTTCGAGCTAGTGAAGAACCAGAATGACTACTGAGCGCCGTCATATCGAGGTGAGCGGTATCCCCGTGGAAATTCGCCGAAAGGCGATCAAGAACCTGCATGTGGGCGTCTATCCGCCGGATGGCAGGGTGCGTGTGGCTGCGCCCGAACACCTGGACGACGAGGCCGTCCGTCTCGCCATCGTCTCGCGCATCGGCTGGATACGCCGACAGCGCCGGAGCTTTACGCGTCAACAGCGCCAATCGGCTCGAGAGATGGTGACCGGCGAAAGCCACTATTTCGCAGGCAAGCGCTACCTCCTGAATGTGCTGGAAGGGCCGGGTAACCCGCGAGTGGTTGTAGCCAACAACCTCAGGCTGGCGTTGTACGTAAAGGCGGGCATGGATCATAACTCGAGGCAGCGAGTGCTAGAGCGCTGGTACCGAAGCCAGCTCAAAACCCGGATTTCGGAGTTACTGCCTCACTGGGAGCGCGTGACCGGCGTTAAAGTAGAAGATTGTCGGATCAAGCGAATGAAGACCCAGTGGGGCAGTTGCAACATTGAGGCGCGTCGGGTTTGGCTGAACCTGGAGCTCGCAAAGAAAGCACCACGCTGTCTAGAGTACATACTCGTGCATGAAATGGTGCATCTACTGGAGCGACACCATACTGATCGCTTTCGCGCTTTGATGGATCAATTCATGCCCGATTGGCGCCTGCACAGGGATGCTCTGAACGAGGCGCCATTGGCGCACGAAGATTGGCTTTATTGAAGAGCCGCGCGCAACAATAGCGTCCAATCGGGCCGGTTATCCGTCATTACTCCGAAGCTGGCCGATCATGCCAAGCATTGAAGCATTAAGCAGACCTGCCATCTGAAGTGGACCCCAAATTTTGGACAGGTGCCTAAGCTCTGATTCATCATCTCCATAAGGAGGAGAATCATGAGCAAGAAACGCAAGCAATACAGCGCATCATTCAAGTCCAAAGTTGCCCTGG